>Ga0209181_10008329_pt1 | contig 13937 bp, 9 predicted proteins | sample MAT05_FD_187208 | JGI IMG/M metagenome (GOLD analysis project Ga0209181, IMG submission 187208) | Freshwater microbial communities from Lake Fryxell liftoff mats and glacier meltwater in Antarctica - MAT-05 (SPAdes) (version 2) | ecosystem: Environmental > Aquatic > Freshwater > Ice > Liftoff... | reverse complement strand
ACGCGCGTTCTCGAGCGCGATCGCGGCCTGATCGGCGAACGCGTAGAGCAGATCGAGATCGGCCTCGTCGAAGCGGCCGCGGCGCAGGCGATGCTCGAGGTAGAGCACGCCGACGGTGCGCGTACGTCCGCGGATCGGCAGACACGCGACGGAGCGCAACATCAGCTTGTGCACCGACATGTACTCGCTGAGCCGCCGGTCATCGCGCGCGTCGACGGTGACGATCGGCTCGCCGTCGATGAGCACCGCCTCGGCGATCGATTGGCTGAAGGCGACGTGCGGATCGCCGGTCTGCGTGGTGTCGCGCGCGGTGCGCGGCGCGAGCGCGCCAGACTCGTCGACGAGCAGCACGAAGCCGCGCTCGGCGCCGGAGAGATCGACGGCCGCATCGGTGATGCGCTCGAGCAGCCGCGAGAGATCGTGCTCGGTCGCGAGGCGCTTGGTGATCTCGAGCAGCCGCCCGGCGCGGTCGTCGCGTAGGCCCGCGGCACCATGCGCCGAGGCCAGCGTGCCGGGCTCCGACGGCAGCTCGGTCGTCGTCGCGCGGCGACGCACCTCGCGGCGTCGGGGATCGTTCCAGAACGGCTCGCGGTGATCGCGCGCGAGCGTGCCGGCGATCGCCTCGAGCACCTCGACCGCCATCTGCTCGTGACGGCGCGAGAGAAACTCCGCGCCGCGCAGCGCGTGAAAGCGCCCGGCCGCGGCGAGCACCTGCCACTCGAGCTCGCGGTCGTTGCCGGCGCGCACGTCACGCAGCACGTCCTCGAGATCACGCGTCGCGCCGTCGGCATCGCCGGTCGCGCCGCGCGCTCGCGCGAGCAGCACGCGCAAGCGTAGCCGGAAGTCGCCGGTGCCCTCCTCTTCTGCGAGCGTGCGCGCTTGGGCGAGCCGCGCGACGGCGGCGGACGCGTCGACCGGACCATCGCGATCGAGCAGCACCTCGGCGCAATCGAGCAGCGTCTCGGCGACCTCGCGCTTCTGCCCGAGCGCACGGTAGCGCGCGATACCGTCTTCGTAGCCGGCGAGCGCGACGTCGACGTTGCCCTCGCGTGCAGCGCGCTCTGCGAGGATCGTCGTCGCCTGCGCTGCGATCGCGCGTAGGCCGGCGGCCTCCGACTCCTTGAGCACCTGCTCGGCCTCAGCGCGCGCGCGCTCGTAGAGCCCGAGATAAACGTGAACGTTCGCGAGGTTCACCCGCGCGCCGAGATCCGTCGGCGCACGCCCAGCGCGCCGCGCGAGCCGCGCCGCGGCCTCGTAGTGCTCCGCCGCCCGCGCTGGCTCGCCGAGCGTGTACGACACCGTCCCCAGGTTGAGCGCGAACGTCGCCATGCTGCCCACGTCGCCGAGCTCGCGGGCGATCTCGAGGCTCTGCGCGTAGAGGTCGCGCGCCTGGATCAGCTCGCCCGCACGCTGATGATCGATGGCGAGGTACGTGAGCACGTTCGCCTCGTCACGCCGCGCCGATCCGCGCCGCGCGACGCCGAGCGCGTCCTCGTAGCGCAGGCGCGCAGCTGCGCGATCACCGCGATAGCTCGCGACCATGCCCGCCGAGGTCAGCAGCTCGACGCGCACCAGATCATCGACGCCGCCGGGCATCGACGACGCCGCCGCGAGCCCATCCTCCGCCGCCGCGAGCGCCTCGTCGTATTCGCCGCGCCGCAGAAACACCTTTGCCAGCTCGCGCCGGGCGAGCGCACGCGCGCGCGCCGGAGCGCCATCAGGGAGCTCGGCGAGCGTGGTGATCGCGTCGTCGTAGCGACCTGCCGCAGTGAGCGCGCGGCCGGCGGCGATCACCGCATCGGCGCGCTCCGCCTCGGTCGCAGCCGCATCGCCCAGCACCGACTGCGCGTGCCGCGTCGCGTCGTCGTATTCGCCGGCGGCGTAGCGCAGGCGCGAGAGCTCGAGGTGTGCAGCGAGCGCGTCCGGCCCGTCGACGTACGCGAGGGCGGACGCGAGCAGCGCCGACGCGACGCGTGACGCTCCCTGCGCAGCGAGCTCACGCGCCGCGCCCGGCACGTGCGTGCGGATGGCGACTGGATCGCGCGCGGCGATAGCGAGTCGTCCGCGCAGGACGATCACCGCCGGCCCGGACTCGACTGGCGCCGCGAGCAGCCGCGCCGCCGTCGCCAGCACGCGCTCGTCGCCGAGGGCAGCGCGCACCGCGTCGGCGAGCGAGTCATCTGCGAGCGACAGCGCGTCGCCGGCACGTACGACGAGCCCGAGCCCCTCAGCGGTCGTGACGACATCGCCGCCTCCGCGACCGCGCCCCGCGAGGACGCGCGTGAGCGAGTTCGCGACGCGCTCTGGCACCGCGCCGCCAGCGACCGCGAGCACGCGCAGTAGCGGCACGGTCGCTGCTGGCGCTGCGGCGAGCCGCGCCTGTGCGAGGCTCGCGCCCGCGGCGCCCACGGGCAACGCACGCACATCGTCCGCGGTCGGCGCCTCTTTCGTCGCGAGCGCCGCGAGCGCCTCGACGACGACACCTGCGACGCCGCCGGTGCGCGTGATCAGCGCCGCGACGACGCTCGCGTCGACCGGACCGAGTCCGTCCGCAGCGAGCCGCGCGACGTCCTCCGAAGAGAGCGCGCCGAGCGGCACGGCTTCGTGCTGACCGAGCGCACGCACCGCGGGCGCGGACACGTCAGTCGCGCTGGCGACGATCACCGTGCCCTCGACTCCATCTGCGTGAACGACACCGCGCAGCGCCGCGCCGACGATCGTCTCTGCGTCATCGAGGTCATCGACGAACAGCGCGGTGCGACCGCGCCGCGCGACCGCCGCGACCAGCCGGGCGAGCGCGTCGGCGAGCGCGCTCTCGCTGGCGCCCTCACCTCTTGCCAGCGCCTCGAGCGCGCGGTCACCGACGTGCCGCGCGAGATCGTCGTCGGTCGCGAACACCACCGCCTGCCGCACCAGCTGCGCCAGCGGACCGAGCCCCTCGCCCGCCGAACCGCTCGCCTCGAGCACGCGCACGCCGCGCACCTGAAGGCGCCACTTGAGCTCGCGCAGCAGCGTCGTGCGGCCCGCGCCGTTCGCGCCGGTGACGATCGCCACCGGCTCAGCGCCTGGTGCGCGCGACTCCACCCAGCTGTCGAGCCGCGCGAGCGCGCCCTCGTGACCGCGCGGCCGCGGTGCGACGAACGGCAGCGCGGCCGCGGCGCGCTGCGCCTCCGGGAGCAGCGCCTCGAGCGCGATACGCAGCTCGCCCACCGCGGGCAATCGGCGCGTCGGATCGGCGACGAGCGCGCGCAGCGCGATAACGAGCGCCTGCGTCACCAGCGGCAGCAGGCCGCTCGGCAGCTCGGGCAGCTTGCCGGCGAGTCGCGCACCAAGCGAGCGCGCGCCGAGCTCCGCGAACGGCGGCGCGCCCGTCATCACCGCCCACAGCGTCGCGCCGAGCGCGTAAACATCACCGCGCACCGAAGCCGAATCGCCGGAGAGGAGCTCTGGCGCCATGAACGCGGGCGTTCCCGCGCCGCCCGATTCACGCGCACCGCGCTCGCTCGTCGTACGCGCGAGCCCAAAGTCGATCACGTGCGGCGCGCCGTCGGCGTCGACGATGATGTTCGCGGGCTTCAGATCCCCGTGCACCACGCCGCGCCGATGCAGCGGCCCGACCACCGCCGCCACGCGCACGATCAGCGCGATCTTGCCGAGCGCGTCGAGCCGCGTCGCGGCGACGTCGAGCGGCTCGCCTTCGACGTAGGTGCGCGTGAAAAACGGTCCGCCTGGGTCGTCACCCTCGGCCTCGACGAGGCCGAAGTCGAGCACGCGCGCGACGCCCGGAAGCGCGACCTGCGCGAGCACCGCGAACTCGCGCTCGAACGAGGCGCGCAGCAGATCGTCGGCGCGCGCGTGGAGGCGCTTGAGCGCGACCGGCGCTCCGCCGCGGATCCGATCTTCGACGAGAAAAACGCCGCCGGCAGCCCCTGCGCCGAGCGCGCGAATGACCTGATATCGACCGAGTGTGCGCACGGCCGTGAGTCTAGCGGAGTGGCACATCTCAGCACAAGCCGGCATGTGCCGACTCGTGCCACTCGCCGCGCGTGGCGCGGACCTCAGCCCGTCTGAAACCCGCCCGCTGCGATGGCCTGCTCGATCTCTGCGGCGTGCTCGAAGCCGCGCGTCTCGAGCGTCAGCTCCACGGCGACGTGGCCGAGCTCGTAGCGCGCGGCCGTTCGCTCGTGGACGATCTGCAGCACGTTCGCGCCGTGCGCGCCGACGATGCTGAGCATGCCGCCGAGCGAGCCGGGGATGTCCGGCACCAGCACGCGCATCCGCATCAGCCGGCCGCTCTTGACCAAGCCGCGATCGATGATGCGCGAGATCACGTTCACGTCGATGTTGCCGCCGCAGATGATCGCGGCGACCTTCTTGCCCGCGAGCTGCGGCAGTCGCTGATGCACGAGCGCGGCGAGCGGCGCCGCACCCGCGCCCTCGGCGACGGTCTTCTCGCGCTCGAGCAGCAGCAAGATCGCCTCCGCGATCTCCTCTTCGTCGACGAGCACGACGTCGTCGAGATAGCGCTGACAGACCTCGAACGTGCGCGTGCCCACCGTCTTGACGGCGACTCCGTCGGCGATGGTCTTCGCTGCGTCGACGGTGACGGGCGCGCCCGCCTCGAGCGCCATCTTCATCGACGGCATCACCTTCGGCTCGACGCCGTAGACCTTGATGCGCGGGTTCGTCTCTTTGATCGCCGTCGCGACGCCCGCCGCGAGCCCGCCGCCGCCAACCGCGACGATCACCGCGTCGAGATACGGATTTTGCTCGACCAGCTCGAGGCCGATGGTGCCTTGCCCGGCCATCACTGCGTCGTCGTCGAACGGATGGATGAACGTCAGCGCCTCGACCGCCTCGATGCGGCGCGCCTCCGCGTAAGCCTCGTCGTAGTTCGAGCCGTGCAGGATCACCTCCGCGCCAAAGCCGCGCGTCGCGCTGACCTTCACCAGCGGCGTCGCGCGCGGCATCACGATGACCGCGCGCACGCCGAGGCGCTTCGCGTGATAGGCGACGCCCTGCGCGTGATTGCCGGCGCTCGCCGCGATCACGCCGCGCTGCCGCTCGTCCTCGGGCATCGAGAGCAGCTTGTTCGCGGCGCCACGCTCCTTGAAGGAGCCGGTCATCTGCAGGTTCTCGAGCTTCAGATAGAGGCGCGTCCCGGTGAGATCGGAGAGCGTCTTGGTGAAGGCGCACGGCGTCTGGTAGACGGCGTCGCCGATGCGCTTTCGCGCGGCTTCGATCTCGGCAAACGTCAGCATCGTGATCCCTCTCGAAACTAGCTCTCGGCGATTCGCTAGCGGTCGCCCGAGTCTTCGTCCTTCTCGAGGCGGCGCATCAGATCGCGCATGTAGTCGCCGGCGCCGGGCGACACGCTCTGCGCGCGCTTCGGCGAGGCGAGCAGCACCACTGGCTTGCGCGAGACGTCGGCGTCGTCGAGCTCGAACAGCTCGGGCGGCAGCGATGGATAACGCGCGGCGCGATCCAAGGCGGAGAGCGCGTCAGGCGACGCGGAGCGCGATGGCGCGATGCGGCGCACGTCGTCAAAGCGTGCCGGCGAGAGCGGCTCGGGCGGCATGCTCTCGAGCAGCGACTCCACGTCGAACTCGGTGTCGTCGGTCACGTCGCGATCGGCGCCGCTGTCGGTGATGTCGTCGATCGCGTATTCGCCGCGCCGCTCCTGTGGCGGCAGCGTGAGCGGGTCGGCCTCGTCACCATCGAACCCGGGCGGAGCAGCGCCCAGCAAGCGCAGATCGTCGAACAGCGAGTCGTCGTCGAGCTCGTGCGCGACGGGGCGCCCGGTGAGCGTCGGCTGCGCGGCGGGCTCGCGCCAGCCGCTCTGCGCGCTCGTCTCGACGATGCCCGCGCTCTCTTCGTTGAGGCGCTCGTACGGGAACACCTGGAGCACGTGGCGCGAGACCGCGCGCGGCCCGACCAGCAGGCCGTTCGTCGTCGCGAACTCCTCGAGCGCGAGCGCGAGATGCGAGGCGCTCGGCGTGCGATGTCCGCGATCGCGCTGCAGCGCGTTGAGCACGATGCGCTCGAGCTCCGGCGGAAAATCCGCGATGCGCGCCGACGGCGGCGGGGCGTCTTGCTCGACCACCTGCGTCATCACCTGAACGTCGTTGCCGCGAAAGAGCCGCACGCCGGTGGTGAGCTCGTAGAGAATGACGCCGAGCGCGAACACGTCCGCGCGCTTGTCGAGCGGCCGCGCGCGCACCTGCTCGGGCGCCATATACGAGAACGTGCCCTTCACGACGCCGGCGTCCGTGTCGCGACGCGCGGACGTCCGCGCGATGCCGAAGTCGAGCAGCTTCACCACGCCATCACGCGTCACCATCAGGTTCTGCGGCGTGACATCGCGATGCACGATGCGCAGCGGGCGACCAGCCTTGTCGCGACGCTCGTGCGCGTGATGCAGCGCCTCACACGCCTGCATCACGATGCCGATCGCGACCGACAGCGGCATCGGCTGATGGCTGCGGGTGCCGACGACCGCGAGGTCGGAGAGGTCGTGCCCATCGACCCACTCCATCGTGATGAACCACTGGCCCTCTTCGATTCCGAGCTCGAAGACCTGCGGAATGTTCGGGTGGCACAGCTCGGCGAGGAGGCGCGCCTCGTCTTGAAACATGCGCAGCTGCTTCTCGTCGTCGGCGAGGTTGCGAAAGATCCGCTTGATGACCACGTCGCGGAAAAAGCCGCCTTCGCCCCACTGGCGCGCGAGAAATATCTCCGCCATGCCGCCAGCGGCGACCTTGCGTAGGAGCTCGTACCTGCCGAAAAGCTGGGTCATCGCGCGTTTACCGAGCGCATGGGCCCCCGGGGAGCGCGGAGCATACCGCGACCGGCTCGCCTGGATAGTGCTCTCTTCGCGCAAGCGCACGCGGAGCGTGAGGTGCGTCGAGGAAGTGACGCACACGCCGCCGCGCTTGAATCTGATCGGTGCCGTCCGCTAGCCTCCCCGGTTATATGACCACGCTCCCGACCGACGCCGCGAGAACTGGAGGCGCAGCGATTGCCATTGGGGCAGTCGTGGGCGGCCGCTTCCAGATCGAGCGCGCGGTGAGCGAAGACGCGCTCGGCGCCGTCCTCGCGGCCAAAGATCAGAAGACGGGCAAGGCGATCTCGCTGCGCATGTTGCCGAAGGGCCTGATCGAGGGTGCAGCCGCCGCAGAGGCTCTGCGCGCCGAGGTGCGCACTGCTGCGGCGATGCCGCACAAGAACCTCGCCGCCGCCTATGGCGCAGGGCAAGACCCGCGGGCGGGCTGGTACATCGCGGGCGAGTGGGTCGATGGCGACCAGCTTTCCTCCATCATCGCGCGGCGCCGATCGGGCGGCCTCGGCGGGACGTCACTGCGCGGCGCCGTCGAGGTCGTGCTGCAGCTCTGCGCGGCGCTCACCGCGGCCCACGTCAAGACGGTGCACGGCGGCGTGCGCCCGAGCGTCGTGTGGATCGCGAAGAACGGCCGGGTGAAGCTCGGCGAGCTCGGCGTGACGCGCGCGCTGCTGAAGAGCGCAGGCGCTGCGGCGTTCGGCGAGGCGGAGCAGGCGTGGTTCGCGCCCGAGGTGCGCAGCGGCTCGCCGCCCGACGCGAAGAGCGATGTGTTCGGCCTCGGCGCGCTGCTCTACGCGATGCTCACCGGGCGCTCGCCCGCCGAGGATTTCGTCGCGCCCTCGAAGGCGCACCCAGACGCGAGCGTGGCGCTCGATCAGGTGTTGCTCACCTGCCTCGATCCGGATCCGCAGAATCGCTTCGCGACGCCGGAAGAGGTGCGCGCGACGCTTGCGCGCTTGGTCGCCGACGCGCCGCCCGCCGCGGCCGACGACTTCTACGCCGCCGAGCCGTCGAGCCACGAGTTCGACATCGACATCGGGCTCGGCTCGATCCACCCGCCGCCGATCGCGCCGGTCGCAGCGCCTGCGCGGCCTGCACCGCCGCGTGCGCCAGGGCCGCCAGCACCGCCCGATGCGCGGCCGAAGGTCGGCCAACGTGTCGCTGCCGGCGAGCAATTCCGCGCGTCGCTCCCAGGGCCGATGGCCGCGGTTTCGCCCGCGCCTACGCCCGATGGCCCGCCGCCGCCGATGCAATCTGCCGAGGTCGATCTGGGCTCGCTGCTGGCGAAGATTACCGAGAACGACGCCGCACGCTGGATGGTGGTGAAGGACAACCTCGATCACGGCCCGTTCTCCGGCCGCGAGCTGGTGCAGTCGATCCTCAAGGGCGAGGTGCTCGAGACGCACGGCCTGCTCAACATGGACACGGGCGAGCGGCGCAAGGTGCGCGAGTTCCCCGAGTTCATCGAGTTCCTCGAGCAGTACAAGCTGCGCAAGGTCGAGGCCGAGCAGAAGGTCGCGCTCGATCGCTCGGAGACGGTGCAAAAGGCCGGCAACGCCGCGAAGCTCCTGATCGCGCTCGCGGTGCTCAGCGTCGTGGTCCTCGTCGTCGGCATCTTCATCTACACGCGGCAGGACAAGGCCGATGAGCGCGTCGCCGACTCGAACCTCGCCGACCTCTACGAGCGCGGCGAGATCAACATCACCGGCACCGCCGGCATCCTCCCGCCACCGCCGCGCGGCGCCGGGCGACGCGGCGGCGGCTCACGATCGGGCGGCGGTCCCGGCGGCATGACGTACGAAGAGGCGATGAACCAAGCGGTCAACCTCGGCGATCTCAGCGGCGGCGGCGGCGAGCGGCAGCTCACGCCGCAAGACGTCGCCGGCGTGATGAACCGCAACCTCAACAGCCTGTTCTCGTGCGTGAGCGCAGAGCTGCGCAGCGGCGGCTCGCTCTCCAACGTGCAGATCGATCTCGCGATCGCCGGCAGCGGTCAAGTGCTCGGCGCGTCCTCACGCCAGGGCAGCGCTGCGTTCAAGTCCTGCATCGGCAGCCGCGCGCGCGGCATCCGCTTCCCGAACTTCCCCGCGCCGCGCATGGGCGCCCGCTACTCCTTCTCGGTGGACTGATGCGTCTCTCCAAGCTGATGTTGTGCACAGTCGTGATGCTCGCCGCGTGCGATGCGTCGATCGCCGGTGGTCTCGACGAAGATCAAGCGAACGAGATCGTCGTCGCGCTCGACGGCCAAGGGATCTCGGCGCTGAAGCACAAAGAAGACGGCGTCACAGAGACGCCAACGTTCCGCGTCGAGGTGTCGGGCGACGACGTCGGCCGCGCGCTCCACACGCTGCAGAGCGGCGGCCTCCCGCGGCACAGCGAGCGCGGCATCGAAGAGGTGTTCGGCGCCGGTGGGCTGGTGCCGACGGCGACCGAAGAGCGCGCCCGCTACACGTCGGCGCTCTCCGGCGAGCTCGCGCGATCGCTCGAGACGATGGACGGCATCCTCGACGCGCGCGTTCACCTCGCGTTGCCGGAGACGCGCGACCTGCCGCTCGACGCGCCGCCGCCGCACCCGCGCGCGTCGGTGCTGCTGAAGTATCGCCGCGGTCCGGTGCGCCCCTACGACGACGCTGCCGTGCGCGCGATCGTCGCGGGCGCGGTGCAAGGCATGGAGACGACCGACGTCGCCGTCGTCGGCATGCCAGCGGCCGCGGCGCCCACCGGCGCACAGACCGCGCTCGTACGGCTCGGCCCGATCGCGGTCACGCGCGGCTCGGCTGGCGCGCTGAAGATGCTGCTCGGCGGCTCCATCGCGCTCAACGTGCTGGTCGCGCTCGGCGCGGCCGTGCTCGTGCTGCGCCGCAAGACGCCGCCGCCGAGCACCGGGTCCGACGGCGACGCGCAAGCCCAAGCGGCGCGCTGACGGAGCCTGGGCTAGATCGCGACTCGGCGTTCGAACTCTGGGAGCGAGGCTCGATCCATGCGCATTCTGATCACTGGCGGCGCCGGCTTCATCGGCAGTCACATCGCAGATCTGTCACTCGCGCGCGGACACGAAGTGCTGGTGATCGACGATCTCTCGACCGGCCGGCGCGAGAACGTCCCCGCCGCAGCGGAGTTGGTAGTGCTCGATGTGCGCCGCGCCGACGACGTGCGCGCCGTGTTCGAGCGCTTTCGCCCCGATGCCGTGACGCATCAGGCCGCGCAGGCATCGGTCGCCATCAGCATGCGCGAGCCCGTGCGCGACGCCGACGTCAACGTGCTCGGCGGTCTCGCCGTACTCGAGGCGTGCCGCGCGACGAACACGACGCGGTTCGTCTTCGCGAGCACCGGTGGCGCGATCTACGGCGAGGTCGCCGAGGGCACGCGCGCCAACGAGCAGACGGCCCCGGGTCCGCTCAGCCCGTACGGCGCGGCAAAGCTCGCGATCGAGGGCTATCTGCCGACCTATTCGCATCACTTCGGCGTGGCCGCGACGGTGCTGCGCTACGCCAACGTCTACGGCCCGCGGCAAGACCCGCACGGTGAGGCGGGCGTCGTCGCGATCTTCGCGGAGCGTGCGCTGAGCGGCGCAGCGATGAAGATCAACGCGCGGCGCAGCAAGGGCGACGACGGCTGCGTGCGCGACTACGTCTACGTGCGCGACGTCGTGCGCGCGAACCTCGCGGCGCTCGAAGGCACGCTCAGCGAGCGCGTGCTCAACGTCGGCAGCGGCGCAGCGACGACGACCGGCGAGCTGGCGCGCGGCCTGTGCGACGCGGCGAAGTCGTCGTCCACGCTCGATCCGAGCGAAGTGCGCGCCGGCGATCTCGAGCGCTCGGTGCTCGATCCATCGCGCTTCGAAGCGCACATCGGCGCGGTGACCCCGCTCGCCGAGGGGCTCGCCGAGACGCTCGACTGGTTCCGCGCGCGCGTGCGCTAAACGCCAGTATCAGCCGAGGTCCTCAGCGCCGAGATCCGGATCCGGAGGCACGAACATGTCCACCGGAGGAACGAACATGTCGACCGGCGGGACAAACATGTCGACCGCGGGCACGAACATGTCCACCGGCGGCCCCATGTCGACCGGCGGCGGCGGCGGGCCCATGTCGACCGGCGGCGGCGGCGGACCCATGTCGAGCGGCTCACCGAGGTCTTGCATCACGATGTCGCCGTCAGTCGGGCCCATGTCGAGCGGCGGCAGCGTCCCCGCTTCGGCCAGGGCCGAGAGGTCGTTGGTGCACATGCCGCCGGAGCAGGCGAGCCCGGGCGCGCACTGCGTCGAGCGGATGCACGCCGAACCAGCTGGCTGGTTGGTCAGCGGCGCCGCACACGCTGCGAGCGCCCACGCGACGAGCGCGCAGCCAGCCGCGGGAGCAAGCGCGCTCAGGAGCGAAGGGGACGAGCGGAGGAGAGTGAACGCCACGAGCCGGAGCGTAGCCGACCCGCGGGCGCCCCGTCCATCGCTCCGCGCTGCACCCAAGCTCGGAGCCCTGCGGGGAGTCGAGGACGCATGGGTCTCTACGCAGCAACGCGAGGAAAAGGCGGGGGATTCAGCCGACTTCACGCGTTGACATTTGAGGCGCGCAGCTGCTAGGTATACGGAGCTTTTTCGACGCGCCGGGTTCGAGCTGGTGCGATGGTCGGTCGACCCTGACGTCGACGCTGATTTCCAAGGCAGGAGTAACGACGAGATGGCCGAGCAGAAGGAAAGCTCCGTTCTCTTCAACCTCAAAGAATTGATGAGCCTCGAAGAGGACCGCATCAAGACTGAGGATGACGACCGCAAGCGAAGTGAAGAGGAAGCGCAGCGCAAGCGGGAGACCGAGGCGCGCCTCAAGCGCGAAGCCGAAGACGCCTCGCTCCGCGCCGCGGAAGAGGGCCGCGCGTCCGACGAGCGGCGCAAGCGCGAAGAGATCGAGCGCAAGCAGCGTGAGAAGGAAGAGGGCGAGCTGCGCGTTCGCCTCGAGGCCGAGCAGCGCGCGCGTCAATCGGAGCAGGAGCGCCTGCTCACGCACGAGCGCGAACTGCACACGATCGCCGCGACGAAGAAGAAGGGCGGCATCCACCCGGCCTTCCTCGCGGTCGCTGCCGTCCTGCTCATCGGCGTCAGCGCGGGCGTCTACTTCGGCGTGATCCGGCCGTCGCAGGAGGCAGCAGCGGCGCAGACCGCGGCGGCCACGCGCCTGGCGGAGCAGCAGGCTGCGGCGGCCAGTGCGGCGCGCGCGGAGACGGCGAACATCCGCGAGCGCGAGGTGGCGGCGCGCGCTGCGGCGGACGCGTCGCGGCGTCGCGCGGACGAGCTCGCGGCACAGGCCGCGCAGCCGCAGACGCCGACGGGCGCAGTACGTCCCGGAGGCGGCACGCGTCGCCCCGCGGGCGGCGCACGTCGTCCCCCGGGAGGCGGCGCTGGCGGCGGCAACTCCGACGATCCGTTGGGCGGGCTCGACGACCTCTGAGCGATCTCCTCGACGCACGGCGCACGTCGCCGCGCGTCGAGTTTGAGCAGCCGTGATCGGGTCGAAGACAGAGCCTGTGCAAGCAGGCACCTCGAAAGCAGACGGTCGCGGCCTCCACACGGGTCGCGACCGCCTCGTTTTTCCGCTTGATGTCGCGTCGCTCGACGAGGCGCGCGCGCTCGTGACGCTGCTGCGCGACGAGGTCGGCGTGTTCAAGGTGGGCCTCGAGCTGTTCACCAGCGCAGGCCCCGACGCCGTGCGGCTCGTGCATGACGCGGGCGCGCAATGTTTCCTCGACCTGAAGCTGCACGACATCGGCGAGACGGTCGCGCGCAGCGTGGCGACGTGCGCGCGCATGGGCGTCCGCTTCCTCACGGTGCACGCCGCCAACGGCTCGCGTGCGCTCACCCGCGCGGTCGCTCTGACGCGCGACACGGACACGATGCTGCTCGCTGTGACGGTGCTGACCAGCCTCGAGGACGCCGACCTCGCCGAGCTTGGGCTCGCTGGCTCGACGGCCGTGGCGGTGGAGCGGCTCGCGCATCTTGCCGTCGGCGCCGGCCTGAGCGGGCTGGTGTGCTCGCCGCACGAGTGTGCGCCGCTGCGCGCGGCGCTCGGTGCACGCGCCGATGGCGGTCCCCTGCTGATGGTGCCCGGCGTGCGACCTTCGGGCGCTGCGGCGAACGATCAGAAGCGCGTCGCGACTCCAACCGACGCGATGCGCAGCGGCGCTGACTATCTCGTGGTCGGCCGACCGATCCGCGACGCCGCCAATCCGCCCGCCGCGGCGCGCACCATCGCGCGCGAGATCGAAGCGGCGCTGCTCTCGCCCCCGCTTTCCGCCACCGGCGAGCCATGAAGCGAGCCATGAAGCGACCCGTATGAAGCGACCCGTATGAAGCGAATCGTCGTCGGTCGACGCCCGGTGCTCGAGGCGCTGCGCGCGAGCCCACAGAGCATCTCCGTCATCTACCTCGACGCCGCCGACAAGGCCGCGATGCGCGAGATCGACGACGAGGCGCGCAAGCGCGACGTGCGCGTCGAAGAGCGCGATGGCGCCGAGCTCGAGGCGCTCGCGACCGGCCTGCGCCATCAGGGCGCCGTGGCGATAACCGGCGAGTTCTCGTACCTCGATCTCGACACGCTGCTGCGCAAGATCCCGGCCGAGCGCCCGCTGCTCGTCGCGCTCGATGAGGTCACCGACCCGCACAACTTCGGCGCGATCGTGCGCAGCGCGGTCGCGTTCGGCGCCGACGGCATCCTCACGCTCAAGCACCGCGCAGCGCCGGTCACGCCCGTCGTCGTGCGCGCGTCGGCCGGCGCGACCGAGCACGCGCAGATCGCGCGCGTCACCAACCTCGCGCAGACGCTCGACGTCTTGGCGGAGCGCGGCATGGAGATCGTCGGCCTCGACATGGACGGCGACCTGCTGATCGAAGACCTCGAGATCGAGATCGGCGGCCTCGTGCTGGTCGTCGGCAGTGAAGGCCGCGGCCTTCGACGCCTCACGCGCGAGCGCTGCACGCGCATCGCCAGCATCACGATGCCGGGCCCAATCGCGTCGCTCAACGCGAGCGTCGCCGCCGGCATCGCCATTCACCACGCCAGCCGCTCACGCACGCGCGCACTCTAGCGGACAGCCGCGCGCTCTCTAGCGGACC
>Ga0209181_10008325_pt1 | contig 13939 bp, 9 predicted proteins | sample MAT05_FD_187208 | JGI IMG/M metagenome (GOLD analysis project Ga0209181, IMG submission 187208) | Freshwater microbial communities from Lake Fryxell liftoff mats and glacier meltwater in Antarctica - MAT-05 (SPAdes) (version 2) | ecosystem: Environmental > Aquatic > Freshwater > Ice > Liftoff... | reverse complement strand
CTGAGTCGGATTATCACGTTCCGAACCGGCGACGTCAACGGCATTTCTGCGGTTTGCGTGGCGAGGCTCCGGTTATTGTCGGGGATTATGACCGGCAGAATGGCTACACGTGGAATTGCAGATCGTAGAGTTTTCGATAAATCCCCGATTTTTCGAGCAACTCAGCGTGGGTTCCAATCTCCTGCACGCGGCCATGGTCCAGCACGAGAATCTGGTCGGCTTTGAGGATGGTTGAAAGCCGGTGCGCGATGGCGATGACGGTTCGCCCGGCCGCCAACACTTCGAGGGCTTCCTGGATTTGCTTTTCCGAGACGGAATCGAGAGCTGAGGTGGCCTCGTCCAGCAACAAAACCGGCGCGTTCTTCAGAAGGGCTCGGGCGATGGCGATTCGTTGCTGTTGTCCGCCGGAAAGCATGCAACCTTTGTCGCCGATCACGGTGTCGTAGCCGTTTTGCTGCGCCACGATGAAATCATGGGCATGCGCGAGGGTAGCGGCCCGAATAATCTCCTCCCGGGTCGCATCCAACCGACCGTAAGCGATGTTCTTGTAAATGGTTTCGTGGAAAAGGAACGTGTCCTGCGTGACGAGCCCGATCTGCTCGCGAAGGGAATCCTGCGTCAGGCTTTTCATATCCATCCCGTCGAGGCGCACCAATCCGGTGTCGGGGTCATAAAATCGCATGATCAGCGAAAGCAGGGTGCTTTTGCCCGCACCGCTTGCGCCAACGAGGGCGTAATATTTTCCCTGTTCAAAACGGAAGGTGAAGTCTTTCAAGGCGGGGATGCCTTCGCGGTAACTGAAGGTGACTTTTTCAAACGTGATCTCTCCGCGGGATGATGTGATCGCTTTGGCATCCGGTGCATCCGCCACCGAGGGCTCGCTTCGCATCATATTGAAAACACTGTCCAAAACCACCCTGTTGCTACTCAGAATGAGATGGGTTTTACTGAGGGTTTTCATCGGCTGATAAATCAGGAAAACACCAATACAGAGGGAAAGAAACGTGGTGCCGGTCATCCCCACGGAGTACACATAGTAGAGGCCCGCCGCCACACCAATGGCGGCCAGACTTTCCACCAACGGGGTCGTGGTTTCCATCAGCCTTCGCGCACGCATGCTCACCCGGAATTGCACCTGGCTGGAGGCGTCAAATCGGGCCAGTTCGTAGTTGGTGCGGGAGAAGGATTTGATCACTTTGATGCCCGTAATCAGTTCGTGCACGATCACCATCATTTCCCGGCCTTCCCCCTGTTCCCTGCCTGCCGCCCGTCGGATTTGATTTCCCAGAAAAAGCACCGGTCCGATGCATAGAGGCATGAGAATCAACGCTCCTACGGTGAACCGCCAGTCGAGATTCAGCAGGACAAGCAGACCAGATACGATGGTGGCGGGCTGGGCAATCAATTGGGTGTTGATGGTGGTGAGGACATTGCGCACCTGCAGCGTTTCCGTGATGACGCGCTGAAATAAATTGCCGGCCCGGGCTTCGTTAAAATACTCAAGCGACTGAGCCGTGATTCGCTCCATCAGATCGGCCCGGATGTCGATCAAGACCTTGTGACTTGTCCATTCACTGCAAATATTGTTCAGAAAATCCAACAGACTACGAAGCATCATCACCGCGGGAATCAGTAAACAGGCCACCATGACCAGAAAGGGCTTGGAGACGGCATCGAGATGGAAAACATTTACGGCGAGGCTTTCGAGCGGCTTGGCCAGGGGGCCCATGGTTTTCATCTCGGCGACAAGGTTTGCCTCCGTACCGCTGGAAAATACCACCTTGCCGACAAAACTGATGATCAGGGGAATTGCGCCGCTGATGGCCCCGAAGCCTAGTCCGCAAAGCGCTCCGATGACAAAAACCAACCGATAGGGCTTGAGATAACCGGCCAGTTGCCAATAAGGAGAGATTGCTTTTCGAATACGGATCCAAAGAACGGTGATTTTACGTTGAGCCATGAGGCGGAAAAATACAAACGGGTTGCCGGTCGCATTGCAAGGGCGGCAACGTGCCCCATTTCAACCCTCCCGGTCTCCCGCCCGGTGTCTTTTCATTTGGCTGTTAATGAAGGATTGAGGCCTCACAAATGCCGCCACTCATTCTTGGCTTCCATCACGGTCCCCACGACGCAGCCGCGGCTGTGTTCGAGGGCTACTCGCTAAAGGCCGCCGTTCAGTTCGAGCGATTGACTCGCAAGAAAGGAGACGGACCAGACGTTGTTGGCGCCTGCATCAACGAGGTGCTTTCGATCATTGGCGCCTCCCGGCGCGATGTGGACGCAATCGGGCTGAGCCGCGGCATTCAACCCGCCAAATATCTTCACCATTTCCGCGGTTGGCGCTGGTTCAGAGAACTTTTTCGGACTCACATCCAAGGTCAATCCTGGCGGTATGTGCACCGCGAGATCATTCGTGTGGGAAACGAGCGCTTCGAGCAGGGGTTCGATTTTGCGCGGTTGCGGCGAGACTGCGGTTTTCGGGACGACGCCCATGTTTTCTTTTACAACCATCACGAGGCCCATGCCCTGCCGGCTCTCTTCTATACCGATTGGGACGACGCGCTCCTTGTCACTGCGGACGGTGGCGGAGACTCGGTCCATTACAGCCACCGTCATTTTACCAACGGCAGGATCACAACGATCTATGGCGGCGACGAGGGCCTGGCCAGTTGGAGGCCGGTTGACAGTCTTGGGCACGCCTATGCGGCCGCTACCGTGGCGCTGGGATTTAGAATGTTGCGCCACGAGGGAAAGGTGACAGGGCTTTCCGCCATGGGCGATCCGATCCTTGCCGAGCGCATCGCGGCAAGATTTCGGGTGGACGATGCAGGCCGTGTTTTTTCAGATTTTCACGCGGACCCGGAGATATTCGATTTCTTGAAAAGCATTGCGAAGGACGTTCATCGGGAAGACGTCGCGGCATCCATCCAGAAAGTCCTCGAAGACGTCATGGTGCTGTCGATCGAAAGACTGCTTGATCGAAATCCGTCGCGTCACCTCGGCGTGGCCGGCGGCATCTTCGCCAATGTGCGTCTTAACCGGGTGCTCACCGAGCGCTTGCCAATCGACCGTTTCTTCGTCTTTCCTGCAATGGGGGACGAAGGATTGCCGGTCGGCGGCGCGCTGTCCTACCTGCTGAAGCGGGATGGCCTGGCGCAATGGCTTGGACATCGGACAGAACTTCGCGACCTCTATCTCGGCCGCGACTACACCGCGACGGTTGACGGCGTGCTTGCCGCCACGCCGGGCGTGATGAAAACGGACGAGGACGTCGTCGAGGGAGCCGCGCGGCGTTTGGGGATGGGCCAGCTTGGCGGGATCTACACGGGACGCATGGAATTTGGATCGCGCGCGCTCGGTGCTCGCTCGATTTTGGCAAATCCCGCTCAGCGAGAGGTACACGACATCCTCAATCGCCGACTCAATCGCACCGAGTTCATGCCCTTCGCGCCCGTCATCGCCGCGCATCGTGCGGCGGATGTCTTCGAGATCAATCCCGTCAACGCTTACGCCTGCCGGTTTATGACCATTACGTGTAATGTGCGTCCGCATTGGCGGGACAGGCTGCCGGGGATCGTTCACGTCGACGGCTCCGCACGACCGCAGACAATCGAGCGTGAAATCAATCCGCTCTATTTCGATATTCTCTCCGCCTTTGAACGCGCGACCGGCCTTCCCGTCCTGATCAATACGAGCTTCAACGTCCACGAAGAGCCCATCGTGAATCGGCCAGCGGAGTGCGCTAGGGCACTCGTGGACGAACGCATCGACTTCGTCGTCACGGAACGGGCGATCTACCAGCGCTCGTAGTCGGCCCGACGGCAGCGATGAAATCCCTTTGTTGCCGCTCCACAGTCGATACGATGGTCGAACCATTGACCGCTTATAGAAGATGCGAACGCTCATCACCATCGCCCATTACTTCAAAAGCGAGACCCATCTTGACTTGCACGATGCTCCCGGCAGCGGGCGGGCACCGCTCGCGCGGATCGCGGGCCTCAACTCCCAGATCGTCGCACTGCACCGGCACTTCGGTCCGCTCCGCCTGGCGCGCGACCCGCGACAGGCGGCTTCTTTCGATGCCGTAGCTCGCAATACCCTCGACATCGTCATCATGACGGTGCGCGGCGCCAATCTGCTTGAATACGTCGGCATCGAACCCTCGGTTTACAGGGTGGAATACTTCGACGGACCACCGGTCATGCTGGCGTTCGAAGCGCAACGGATCATGCGAGAACGCGCCGGCACCTATGATTTCTACGCCTATTTCGAGGATGACCTCACTATCGCTGATCCGGCTTTTTTTGAAAAAATCGGCTGGTTTGTCTCGACATTTGGACCGGAGGCGATGCTCCTTCCTCTTCGCTACGAGATGGCTCATTCTGGAACACTGGCGAAGGTGGCAATCGAGCCGAGGTTGTCCAGCGAGATGCTTTCGGGGTTTCGCCGGTCCGGGCATTCCCAGACGCTGTCTGGCCGGTGGAATGGGCGGGAGCAGACATTCAACCTGCCCCACAATCCACACGCGGGTTGCTTTGTGTTGACCGACGGGCAACTCAAGTTGTGGATGTGCCAGCCTTCGTTTTACGATCGCGATAGCTCGTGGTGCGGCCCCCTCGAGAGCGCCTCGACCTATGCGCCCGGAAGGTTTTTCGGACTCTACAAACCCGCCCAACCCAACCCTTGGTTTCTCGAAATCGAACATTACGGCACTTTCTATTCATCCCCGCTGGCTGCCGCTGGGCAGACATTTGGCGAGCCCCCGTTGCTGGCTCTGGCCGAGGCCTCGATCAACCAAGGCGAGGCGGCGCTGCTGCAGCCACCGGGAAGCAGCATCAATACGATGATGGCCGAGGCAGCGAACGCGCGACGTGAACTCGAGAAACTCAGGCTCTCGCGCGGCGGACTGGCCAAAGCATTCGTCGCGGCGACGTGGCGAAAACTCGTGCGGTGGTGATAGCGACGGAGGACAGGGCGGAAGGATGTTTTGGAAGGGGCGGGAGCCTTCGAGGCAATTCTCCGATCAATAAAACCTCATATTCTTCATAGCCCGCTCCCTCAGTTTCCGGCATATTGAAAGTTGGCATGAACGACCAGCCTCGACCCCGCCCGGCCTTACTGCGCGCGCTGGGACATTCCGATCCGCCAGAGGAGGTGCAGATAGAGGGACTCACCTGGAAACTGGAGGAAGTTTTCAAGCATGACTCCTGGGCCGCCACGGGACTCTATGAACGTGAGGATCGAAAGGTCGTGGTAAAATTTAATCGGCAGGAGTCCGTTTTCTTTTTTCCCATGGCTTGGCTGGGCCACTGGCTCGCAAAGCGCGAGGCCCGGGCTTATGAACGTTTGAAGGATGTCTCAGGGGTGCCTCCAGCCTGCGGTGTCGTACGGGTGAAAGGACGGACCTGGTTCAATGCCTTCGCCCATGACTACGTGGAAGGACATCCCCTCGCCCAAGCCGAACGCCCCGGCCATGAGTTCTTTGAGGCGCTGGACGATCTCATTCGCATCATGCACGAGCGAGGCCTGGCCTATCTGGATCTCAACAAGAGGGAGAACGTCATCGTCACCGACAAAAATCACCCCTTGCTGGTGGATTTTCAGATTCATCTGGCCCCGCCTTTCTGGCTGGCTGGCCTTCCGCCGGTCCGTTGGATCATGCGGCAATTTCAAAAAGGAGATGTTTACCATCTTCGTAAGTTGCAAATTTATCACACCCTCGGGCCCGACGCCGTGACGGCCCTTCGGATTCCGTGGTCTTCCCGGATCTGGCGATTGATCTATGTTCACCCGGTGCAGTGGGCGCGGCGGCGGCTCTTGGTGGCTTTGGGCATTCGCCAAGGAGACGGCCTTGCCATGAGCGAATTGGTACCGGAAAAAGCGGTGCGTTTGACGCGGGAACGCCAATCCCGGACGACCGGGCCCGAAACCGATGCCGCAAAGGGTTCCGAAAATAAAGACCCCACGGTAGGGTTTGAGATAACCCGCCAGTTCCAAATAGGGAGCAAGCGCATCCCGGATGCGGAGACTGGTCGGAGTGGTGTTCCTGCGGGACATGGAGCGGGGAAAATACATCCGGTTTGCGGAACACCTGGCAAGTGAGACACCCATCCTCACGCCCTGCGATCAAACAGCCTTTACATCAAAGCCGGTTCGGGCTTTGAGATGGCCTGTCCTTTTTTCCGCCCGGGTTTTTGTGTTCCGGATCACCGCCAACCTATGATGCCCTCTTTCCGTTCCCTCTCTGCCAAAGACTTTGGGATCCTCGCATTACTGGGTCTGCTGCTGTTTGGCTACGGAACGATCAGCGGGAAACCGTTGACGATGCACGAAGGGCGGCTGCCGCAGTGCGCGCGGGAAATGCTCGCGAACGGGAATTGGCTGGTGCCGGAGAGCGGGGGCATTCCCTGGCTGGAGTTTCCGCCTTTTCCGCATTGGGTGGAAATCCTCACCGGCCATGTGTTGGGCAGACTCGATGCGGTTTGGATCGCGCGGATTCCGCCTGCGCTGATGGGAATTCTGACCCTTCTCATTGTGGCGTGGACCGCAGCACGTCTCTTCGGACGGCCGATCGGGATGATGAGCGCCGTGGCACTTGCGACCATGTACGAGTTTTACTTTTATGCGGGGCAGGCCGAGGACGACATCTTTCTGGCCTTTCTGATGACGGTCTGCGTGGCGGCCTTTGTCGCCACGGAGTTTCCCGGCGCGGGCATCTCGCCGGATCGCCGCAAGCATTTTTTCGGGAACCGTCCCTGGACGGTATGGATGTTTTTTATCGTGTTGGGGATGACCAGTCTGGCAAAGGGCCTGCTGCTGGGCGCGGGTGAACTCGTCATGGGCTTGGGAATTTTTCTGCTCCTTGCGTGGCGCGAAAAGCGCTTGGGACGGTATGTCTGGCTGTGGGGATGGATGCTGTTTTTCGTACTGACAGCGGCTTGGTCGGTCTATGTGGGCAGTCTGTATCCGGGCCTGTGGGAAAGTTACAAACACCGATACCTGGGATCCATGCATCAGGAAGCGCCATGGTATTATCTTACGACCATTCTGTGGACCTCCGCACCCTGGACTCTAATGTGGTTGCTGGGAATCTTTCTGGTGTGGCCGCGCAAGGGGGAGCCTTGGAAGCCGGCAAATTATTTTCTACTCTGCTGGGCAGTGGGGCCATTGCTGGTGCTTTCCATTCCATTGCGTAAACACCACCACTATCTGGTTCCGGTTCTGCCCGCGTTTGCCGTGCTGGCGGCGATTGGTCTGCAATGGGTGGGCGAGTTCATCAGCCGGTTTGGTTCCGGGAAAGTTTCCGGTCTGCTCCTCGGATTTGTGACCGGGCTGACAGGTTTCGCGACAATCATCACGCTGGCATTTCTGCATGTCATCCCCGGCTCGCTGTGGGTCGCCAGCGGAATCGGGGCGGTTTTTTTGGTTTGCTCCCTCGGACTCGGCCGGGCTTGGGAAAAAAAAGACGCGCGCATGGTGCTGGTGATTTTCTGCGCGGGATTCGTGGTCTTTTCCGCTTGGGGACAAAACCTCGCGGGCCAAACGGAGGCGAACCAATGCGGCGATTTCGCATTCATCGAGCGGGTGAACCGGATAGTGCCAGACGGGCAACCGGTCTTGATCAACGCCTTTGGCTCATTGGATTTTTTTCGTCTCCAATTCGGATTGAGGCCAGGCACGGTGGCTTTGCCGAATCTGACCTATCTCCGGGACGAGGCCATAGAGGCCGATCAGGTTTATGTGATTGCCCGGGCTGGCAGCGGGGATTTTCTCGTGCAGCTCGGCCATTGCCGGGTGCTTGATGCCAGCAGCAGGGCCCGGCGGGAGAGCTCGCCGGCGGATCGCTTCACCCTTTTCCTAATGACTTTTCACCCCGGCCTCCAGCGTTATCCTGCTCCACCCGTCCTGATGCATTACATATCGGATAACCGAGAGGAGCGTTCAACGCGTGCGTTTTGTGGCCCTCCCCCATCGGGAAATCCCGCGTTTTTCTGAATTCCGATACAGTCGGCGTGATGGTGACCCGTGTCATCCCAGCCCGTTGTTTTAATATCGGCATCGGGCGCGGAGGCAAGTTTCCCTCTGAGTCCGGCTGTGGTTTTTCTGAAACCGTTTTAAGGTTTCTCGACGAAAAAAAGACACGCTGATGGCAAATCGAGGATCTTCACCAGGCGGAAGCAGGTCAGGTCGGCTTCCGAGCGATGCCCCTGCTCTGCTGTCACCAGCAGGAAGAAAGGCGGCTCAAGCGTTTTCAGCGTTTGCCACGCTACGCGCCGGACGGGAGCCCGCACGGAGAGGAGTGCGTTGCGATGGACGGCATCATCAACGACATAGACGGGAGCAGACACCCCCACGGCAGCGGCAATCGGCTCACCGATTTTTGCCGCGCCGCGAAAAAGCTGCGGCGCAATCGGCATCAAAATCAAATTAATGAACAAGGCATAGAAGATCAGCAACCCCGCCACAAGCTGGGCAAGGGAAGTCAACCACAGCGACCGGGCGCGGACATGCTCAAAGAACAGACCCGCCGCAGCAGCGACAGCAAGCACGGCGGGCATCGCATAGCGCCCGTTGGCATCCGGCCAAAAGATTAGCGCCGCCGTTGCCATTCCGGCATAGAGAAGAAGTGCCTGTGCCAAGTCGCGGTGCCGGTTAGGTTGTCCACGCCAGATCGCCAGACCAAGCGGCACAGCCAGAAGAATGCCGGGTAATAATTCGAGGAGAATCAGCAGGAAAAAACGGACGGAATGGGTGAAAAATCCGGCGGTCGATGACGGCGCGGAAATCCGGGAGTGAACCAGCCAGTGCCCAAAATCACCTGGTTGATAGACCGCCCCATACCAAACTGTGATGGCGGCCGCAGGCACCATTCCAAGAAGAACAAGGCGACAGAATTCCCGCCCCTGACGGCGGACAATCAGATAAGTCCCGACGCCGAGGAAAATGAAGGCCAGCGGCTGCGGTCCCTTGACGAAAACCGCCGCAGTGAGAAGCGCAGCCAGCGACAGCCACCGCGCCGGGCTGATCCGGCCCGCTTCGTGGCCCGTCCACCACGTCACGAATGCCGCGAAGAGAAGGACCGAGACGAACCCATCCACCTCCGCGGTGATGAGCTTCTGTAGCATCATGGGGCTGATCAGAAAGCAGATGGCACCGAAGACAGCACTGCGCTTGTCCGCATAGCGCCGCACGAAACCGTGGATGAGCAGGCCGCCGCCCAGGAGGGCCAGGACACCGGGCAGCCTCCCGACCCAAAGATCTATTCGACCAGTTAGAAGACCAACCGTACCCAGAATCCACGAAACCAGTGTCGGTCGCTCAACCTGGCGGACGCCGTAAAACGATGGTGACAACCATTGTCCGTCTTCAAATGCGCCACGTGCCAGCGCGATAGTTATCCCCTCCTCGTAGTGGGCGCCACGAAGAAAAATCGCGGGCACCACCAGCAAAAACCACAGGAGCACGACCCAAACCCAGCCGGGAATCCGGGAGCGGCCGACCCACAATAGCGGGGCGTCGATTTTAACCCTAAGTCGTCTCATTGATCTGACATGGGGAAATGCCTGCCGGCAGTCAAGGGTGGTTACAAAGAGGCTTGCATCGGAAAGCCGCCCCGCCCTGAGAACGCGAAACAAATACCCCCCCGGATCTTCCTTTTTCTTTGCGGCCCATCCCCGTTGGGGGAATCCCGTTTTTTTGAACTCTCGGATTACTGCGCTCCCACGACCCAGCCTCTCTTCCAAACTTCCCGGAGCGGCCGGTCCGGATGCGGTTGATAGGGAATGACGGCGTGCTTGGGCGCGTAGTGGGTAACGAGGCTGCGCCTGGTGTGCGGGGTCTGAATAGGCGCGCCGCCATGAACCAGATCGGCGGACCACATCAGGGCGGTGCCTTGGGGGATATGCAGCAGTTCTCGATGCAGGCCCTGGGCGGTGAGAATCTCTTCCAAGCTTGCGGAGTAGCCGGGTCCGTCCGGATCACCGGGCCGCAGGGCTTTGGTGTCTTGCGCGAAAATCAGATCATCCATGCGATGACTGCCCGGATAGTAAAAGAGCTCACCGGTGCCGGGAAGAATATCCTCAAGCGCGATCCAAGAGGCGGCGAATTGATACGGCGGTTCCACGTAAACAAAAGCCGTGTCCTGATGGCACCCCTGCTGGGAGCCATTCTCGAAATAGAGACTTTGAAACGCCACCGCATCATCCTGGAAAATATCGGTGAGGAAATCGAGGATGGCCGGGGCAAAGATCAAGTCGCGGGCGGATTCGAGCCGGGTGTGGAGATCGAGCACCTTGGCTTCCTTGTGGTGCAGCAGGTCGGCCGCAGCAGGGGCATAGTGATGGCCCGTGGCGTCCCAATACGTCATTTTGATGTCGCTATCAGGCACGCTGAGAGCCTCTCGCATGGCTTCAAGAAAACGGTCAGGCGCAGGGCCGGGCGCAGCCCGATCAAGGATGGCGTAGCCGTCCCGACACCACGCAGCGAGGATCTCGGGGCTTGTCGCATAAGGGACGCTGCCAGACTGCAGGTGCTCGATCGCGCCCGGCAGATCGGACCACAAAAACCGATCTGCTGCGCTGGTGACCTTGGGTTGCCGTCTCATGCAGTGCAGGTAGCGAGATGTGAGCGGGGTGTCGAGTCTTCGCGCGCGAATGCATTGCGTGATTGAAACGCAAAGCGGAATCCTCCACCGTCGCCGGGCAACTGATGATCCGGCCATGCATGAAAACTCCCGAACTTTCGATCCTTGTCCCGGCTCGCGATGAGGAGGGCAATATATCCCCCCTTTTGGAGGAATTGGAAAAGCTGCCATGGCCGCCGGATTTCGCCTGGGAGGTGATCGTGATTGATGATGCCTCAGGCGATCGAACGCTGGAACGTTTGCGGGATGCCAGGAAACGGCACCCGAAACTGAGTGTCCTCTCTTTCCCTACCCATCGCGGCAAAAGCGCGGCTTTGGCCGCCGGAATCTCAGCCGCCAAGGGATCGCTCATTGGAATGATGGATGCAGACCTCCAAAACTGCCCCGCCGATTTTTTACCCATGCTGGAAATGCTGCGACACAACCCCGCGCTCACCCTCATTCAGGGGAGCCGGACCCGGAGACAGGATTCCTGGGCGAAACGCCAGGCATCCCGGCTTGGCTTTTTTACCCGCCGGATTTTTCTCGGGGATCACATCCGGGATTCCGGCTGCGCCCTCCGGTTGATGCGTCGCGACCAAGCGGCCGTCCTCCCGCTGCACTATGAAGGACTGCATCGCTTTCTCCCTTTACTGGCGGAACTGCATGGAGGAAAAGTGCGGGAAATCCCGGTCAGTCACCGTCCCAGATTTTCCGGACATTCCAAGTATCACATCGGACCCCTCAGCCGTGGTGTCTGCGGATTTCTTGATCTTCTGGCGGTGCGTTGGATGATGTGGAGGAGGAGGACTATTACCTCGGACGTGACCGGCGATTCATGAAAACCCCATTCGGCTTGAGAAACGCGTGGCCTCTGGGGGCGGTCGTCCTAGTGGTGTGGATTGTCCTGTTGATCACCGCATCGCAATCCACTTTCTGGGATCGCGACGAGTCGCGCTACGCGACGGCTGCACGGGAGATGGAAACCTCGGGCAACTTCCTCTACCCGACATTCAATCATGAACTCCGCGCTTTTCAGCCCGTGATGATCTATTGGCTGATGTCTACCGCAATCCATGCCTTCGGCCCGGGCGAGCTCAGTGTACGATTAGCCTCCACGCTCGCCATCGCGATGGTATGCTTGTTGACCGGGCTGATTGCGCGTGAGTTTCTGGGTTCTGGAGTCACCGCCGCCGCGATAGCCGGCACGAGTCCGATGCTGCTTCTCACCGGCACCGCGGCCACGACCGATGCCACGTTGCTCCTTTTCATCTTGCTGGCCGAATGGGTTTTTGTCCGCGCCTGGCTGCACGGACCCCGGCGCTGGCATGTCCCCGCCATGGGAGCGGCCATTGGTCTGGCCATGCTGACCAAGGGGCCGGCGGGTCTGGCTGTTCCGATCCTTTCGATAGGAACCTGCCTTGCCCTGGCGAAAGGGCGTTCGGAGGCCGGACCCTTTGCCGGAAGGCTGGCATTGGCCGCACTTCTCGGGATCGTGATTTTCCTGGCTTGGGGACTGCCTGCCAACGCCGCGACAGGAGGCGCATACTGGCGCATTGCCATTGTCGAACGCTTGCCCGCACGCCTGTTCACCGCGATGGAAAGCCATGGCGGTCAGGGAGTGATCCCCTTTCTGCTCCACCTGCCATATTATCCGCTGGTTCTCGCCATCGGGTTTCTTCCCTGGACGATGTTTCTCTCGCTCGTGCCCGGTTCATTCCGCATCGCACTCCCGGAATCCGGGACATCCTGGGCCCGCAGCCCGCAGGGGCTGCTCACGCTGCTCGTGGGAATGATCCTTCCCACGTTCGTTCTCATGACCCTGGTTGTTACCAAGCTCCCCCATTACATCCAACCGGTCTTTCCCTGGTTCGCCATCCTCGTAGCCTACGCGCTTCATGCGGCCCGGACCGCTCCATTTGCCGCAACGGCGGCAAAGCGAATGAAGGTGGCGTTTATCGTTTTTGGAATTTTGGGATTATTCGGCATCATTACCGTAACCGCCGCGCCCTGGTTTTGGCCCCCGTTATTTTCTCTGCGCGGCGCAGGTCTGATCATGGGACTGATCATGGCGGTCTTGCTGGCGGCGCTGGTTCGGGTTTACTGGCAGGGGCGCATTCAAACAGCGTTCAAAATTCACGCCTTCGGTGTAGTGGTATGGCTGCTGGCCTGCGCGTTTTTTGTACTCCCGGCTCTGGAGCAAGTTGCCAAGCCGGCCCAACTCCTGGCGCGCGAAATCAACCCCCTCATCCCTCCCCGCGCTTCAATCGCAAGCTTCGGATGGCACGAACCCGGCATGCATTTCTACCTGGGAGCCAGACGGATCATTCACCTCAAGACAGCCGCCGCCTTGGAGGAATGGCTGGCCACCGCCGGACCCAAGGCTCTGATCCTTAACGAAGCCACCCTGCCCAGATTTTCGCTTCCACCTCAAGGATTCCAAATCCTTTCCACCCGGAGCGGCATTAACCACGTGCAAGGCCACCCTGTCCGCCTGACCGCATATCTGAGGGAGTGAGGTCTCCGGCTAAAAAGCCTTGGTTCCTGCGCCAATGATGCGGGGCGGTGTAAGCAGCGGCAAGATTTCGACGGCACTCATTCCCTCGAAAAAGACTTCGCGAAAGGCCTGCCAAGCAGGCTGGAAGCCGATGGCACCGCACCGATCTCAAGCACTGCGCCACCGGCATGCCGTCGCCCGCAGATGCGGTCAAATTGCTCATAAATTTTGCTGAGCATTAAAGCAAGGCAAGCCTGTAAAAAGACGCATCATGATCGCAGTCAAAACATGGCTCAAGATTTTCTGAGATCGATGGAAAACCCGGCTTTCCCATGGTCCCGCAGATTACCATCATTTCATGCTGCAAAACAACCACCGGCAGTGATAGAAACCCGGTCATGAAATACTGGCACTGCGGATTGGCGACATTGTTGCTGGGATGCGGATCGGCTGCTGCGGGAACTTTCGACTGGACTGCCGAACCGCTGCGGGAGGTGAAAATCGAAACGGTGGCTTTCCGCGGCTGGGTGCCCGATGACTCCGAACCGTTGCGGGGCACGCTTATCTTGATCCCTGGGCGGCACGGCGACGGACGCGGCATGGCGGAGGAAGCCCGCTGGCAGAGGCTGGCTACAACACTTCGTTTTGCGATCATTGCCTGCCAGTTTGCCAATGGCGATACGGGAATCTATCAGAGCGACGACAAAGGCGAAGTCGCCAAGGCCATCAACGCGGCCGTGGAGCATTTGGCGAAGGAAAGCGGACACCCCGAACTGGCCAAAGCTCCGCTGGCTTTCTGGGGAACATCAGCGGGCTCCAAC
>Ga0209181_10008324_pt1 | contig 13940 bp, 5 predicted proteins | sample MAT05_FD_187208 | JGI IMG/M metagenome (GOLD analysis project Ga0209181, IMG submission 187208) | Freshwater microbial communities from Lake Fryxell liftoff mats and glacier meltwater in Antarctica - MAT-05 (SPAdes) (version 2) | ecosystem: Environmental > Aquatic > Freshwater > Ice > Liftoff... | reverse complement strand
GCTGCCGGCAGCACCATCACCGACAACAGCAGCAGCGGCAGTGGCTTCAACTCGAACAACTTCGGCGGCATCGACAACGGCTCCAGCGCCAGCTTCACCAACCTGGGCACCTACACCAAGACCGGCGTCGGCAACAGCACCATCGGCGTCACCTTCATCAACAACGGCACCGTGAACGCGGCCGGCGGCACGCTGTCACTGAACCGTGGCGTCACCGGAACCGGCACCCTGGCCACGGCCGGCAGTGGTTCCGTGCTGCTCGGCGCCGCCTCCAGCGTAGGCACGCTGCAGAACAACGGCAGCGGCGCCAGCGCGCTGAACCTGCAGAGCTTCACGGTGACGGTCTCGGGCGACTACGACAGCGCAAGCTTCGGCAGCGGCAACAGCTTCAATCGCCGTGCCAACGTGGCCGTCAGCGGCGCCGCCGGTAACCGCATCATCGCGGCCGGCGACGTGAACCAGGCCCTGGCCGGTGCGCAGGTCGGCAACGGCAACGGCACGGCCCCCACGCTGACCTTCGGCAACGTGCACGTGGGCACCACCACGCGCAGCTACGAGATCGTCAACGTCGGCACCACGGGCCCCGTGCTGCGCGGTGCCGTGCAGACCACGGCAGGCGGCGCCAACGTCTCCGACGGCCGCCTGAGCGGCAGCGGCGTCACCGCAGCCAACTGGGGCCCGGTGGCCGCCGGCAGTGCGCTGGCACGCAATGTGACGCTGAACGTGGCCGCAGCCGGTTCCTATGCGCCGCTGAGCGGGCAGGCCGTGAACATCGTCAACAACTTCGACAACACCCGCAGCCAGCTGCTGACCATCACCTCGTCCGCCGGCGCGGCCGCGTACAACCTGGCGGCTGCGGGCACCGTGTCGCCCAACCCGGTGACGCTGGCCAACCAGCGTGTCGGCATGGCGCTGGCCGGTGCGCTGACCCTGACCAACACCGCGCCTGCGGGTTCGTTCACCGAAGGGCTGAACGCCAGTTTCGGCGCGCTGACCGGCAACGCCTTGACCAACGGCGGCAGCGTCAGCCTGCTGGCCGGCGGTGCCAGCAACGGCAGCGCGATGGCACTGCGTGTGGACACCAGCACAGCCGGCAGCAAGTCGGGCACGGCGCAGGTGCTGCTGGCCTCTGACGGCACGGGCACCAGCGGCCTGGGACTGACGGCCCTTTCCTCGCAGACAGTCACCGTCGGCGGCGACGTCTTCCGCCTGGCCACCGCCAGCGCGGCATCGCCAGCGGCGCTGATGTTCAACAACGTGCGCCAGGGCACTGGCGCGCTGCAGACGATCACACTGTCCAACACGGCACTGGCCGACGGCTTCAGCGAAGGGCTGAACGCCAGCATCATCGCCACCAGCGGCTTCTCCGCCAGCGGCTCGTTCAGCCTGCTGGCCGCCGGCGCGAGCAGCTCGGCGTTGCTTGTCAGCATGAACACCAGCACGGCCGGCGCCAGATCAGGCACCGCCACCATCACGCTGGCCAGCGACGGCAGCGCCGCCGGCAACAGCGGCTTCGGCGCCATCGGCATCGGCACGCAGGTGGTCAACCTGTCGGGTGGCGTGTTCCGCCTGGCCAGCGCCAGCGCGGCCACACCGAACCCCGTGGCACTGGCCAACCAGCGCGTGGGCGGCACGCTGTCGCAGCTGATCACGATCGGCAACACCGCGGCCGTGGACGGCTTCTCGGAAGGCCTGAACGCCACCATCACCGCCAACGGCACGGCCACCGCAGCCGGCAGCTTCAGCCTGCTGGCCGCAGGCGCCAGCAGCAACGCGCTGAGCGTGGGCGTGGACACCCTCAGCGCCGGTGCCAAGGGCGGCACGGCCACCATCACTCTCGCCAGCGACGGTGCTGGCACCAGCGGTTTTGCGGCATTCGGCATCGGTACGCAGACCCTCAGCGTTACCGGCAGCGTCTTCCGCCTGGCCAGCGCCAGCGCGGTGACGCCGGCCGCCGTGACGTTTGCCGACCAGCGCATCGGCGGCGGCCTGTTGCAGTCGCTCAGCCTGGGCAACACGGCTCTGGCCGACGGCTTCTCGGAACGCCTGAACGCCAGCATCACGGCCAGCGGCACGGCCACCGCTGCGGGCAGCTTCAGCCTGCTCGCAGCAGGCGCCAGCAGCACGGCACTCGGCGTGGGCGTGAACACCGCCAGCGCCGGCGCCAAGAGCGGCGTGGCCACCATCACGCTGGCCAGCGACGGCAGCGGCACCAGCGGCTTCGCGGCTTTCGGCCTGACGGCGCAGACGGTGAACGTCAGCGGCAACGTGTTTCGCCTGGCGCAACCGGTGGTGGACACCACGCCGCTCGTGATGATCGCCCGGGTGGGCGATGCAGGGCTCAACCGCAGCATCGGCATCAGCAACAGCGCGCCCGACCTCTTCACGGAACGCCTGAACGCCAGCATCGCCAGCAACCCGGCCGGCACCAACGCCGGCCCGGCACTCGTGGGCCTGGTGCCCAACGCCAGCGGCAACCTGCTGCTGAGCCTGCCCACCACCACCGCCGGCAACTTCAGCGGGCCGGTGGGCGTGGCGCTGATTTCCAGCAGCGCCGGCACCACCAGCGGCGCGCCCGACTTCAGCCTGGGCAGCGTGAACGTGGGCCTGACCGGCCGCATCTATGCACCAGCGGTGGCGCAGGTGGCGCCCACGGTGGTGAACTTCGGCACCGTGCGCGTGGGCGACGTGGTGGCCGCGCGCACGGTGACGGTGGGCAACACCGCCACCGGTGCGCTGACCGACACGCTTCGCGCCACGCTCAGCGGGGGCAGCGCGCCCTTCACCGCCAGCGGCACGGTGGCCAACCTGGCCGCAGGCGCCAGCAACAGCACGGGCCTGCAGGTGCAGCTGGCCACCGCGTCCGCTGGTGTGTTCACGGGTCTGGCCACCCTGGCATCGACGAGCCAGAACCCCGACCTGGCCGACTCGACGCTGGCGCCGGTGGACATCACGCTGCAGGGCCAGGTGAACAACCTGGCGCAGGTGGCACTGGCCCAGGCCGGCGGCCCCGGCACCTTCAGCGGCGGCGCCTTCACCTACACGCTGGACTTCGGCACCGTGATCACCGAAAGCGGCAGCCTCACGGCGCAACTGTTGCTGGGCAACGCCGCTGTCGGCACCGCCGACGCACTGGCCGGCAGCTGGGTCTTGGGCGCGGGTGGCGGCGCTTTCAGCGTGGCCGGTTTCGGCCCCTTCAGCGGCCTGGCCGCAGGCGCCACGCTGGCCGGGCTGACGGTGACCTTCGACCTCGGCACCGAAGGCAGCTTCAACCGCGTGCTGATGCTCAGCAGCCTCAGCACCAACGGCAGCGGCCCCGACCTGACGCTGGGCTCCGTGACGCTGCAACTGCAAGGCACGGTGGCGGCCATTCCTGAACCCGGCACCTACCTGATGATGGCGGTCGGCGTGCTGATGATGGGCGGCATCGCGCGGCGCAAGCTGCGCGCGCAGCAGCGCTGACGGTTCAAGCCACAGGCGGCGTGGTGGTGGCTGCGGCGGCAGCAGCGCTTTTCGCCGCCATCGCCTCCGCCATCGAGTCGCGCAGTTTCTTCAGCCGCTCGCGCGGGTCTTCCTTGCTCACCTGTTCAGACAGCTTCATTTCGGCGATGAAGCGGCTGGGCACGGCCTGCACGGTTTCGCGGCCCTTCTTGCGGCGGCGCAGTGTGCTCACTACCAGCGTGGTGCGCGCGCGAGTGATGCCCACATACATCAGCCGACGCTCTTCTTCCAGCCGCTCGGGCGTCATCGGTTCGGCGCTTTCGCTGGCGCTCTGAAACGGCAGCAGGCCTTCGTTGATGCCCACCAGCACCACGTGCGGCCACTCCAGGCCCTTGGACGCGTGCAGCGTGGACAGCGTCACCACGTCCTGGTCGCCTTCACGTTCGGCCAGGCTGATGATGACGGCGATGGTCTGCGCCACCTGCAGCACCGTCTGGCGCTCGGACTCGTTGGCGGCGGCGGCGTCCGTGTTCACCTGCCCGCCGCAGCGCTTGGCGATCCAGTCGACGAAGTCCAGCACATTGCTCCAGCGCGCAGCGGCGAGCTTTTCGCTGTCTTCGCCGTCGTGCAGGTGCTGTTCGTAGGCGATATCTTTCAACCAACCCAGCAGCAGCAGCTTGGCCTCTTCAGCGCCTTGCGTGTGTCGCGCGCGGTGCTCCAGCTCACTCACCTCGCGCCCGAACTGCTGCAGCGACTCGATGGCCTTGCCCTTCAGCGCCATCTGCAGGCTGGGCGCGAACAGCGCCTCGAAAAGGCTCACCTTCCACTTCGAGGCGAACTCGCCCAAGGCCGCCAGCGTGGTGTGGCCGATGCCGCGTTTGGGCGTGGTGGCAGCGCGCAGGAAGGCGGGGTCGTCGTCCTGGTTCACCAAGAGGCGCAGCCAGGCGCACAGATCCTTGATCTCGACACGGTCGAAGTAGCTCTGGCCGCCACTCACTTTGTAAGGTATCTGTGCAGCGCGCAGCTTCTGCTCGAACACCCGGGCCTGGTGGTTGGCGCGGTAGAGGACGGCGAAATCGGCAAACTTGTTGCGGCCGTCGTTGCTGCGCAGTGCCTGGATGCGCGAGACGGCCCGCTCGGCCTCGTGCTCTTCGTTGTCGTTCTCCTGCAGCTTCACCGGCTCGCCGTCGCCGAACTCGCTCCAAAGCTTTTTCTCGAACAGCTTGGGGTTCTTCGCGATCACCGCGTTCGCTGCGCGCAGGATGTGGCCGGTGCTGCGGTAGTTCTGCTCCAGCGCAATCACCTTCAGCTGCGGGTAGTCTTGCGGCAGGCGTTTCAGGTTGTCGATGGTGGCGCCGCGCCAGCCGTAGATGCTCTGGTCGTCGTCACCCACCGCGGTGAAGAGGCCGCGTTCGCCGACCAACGCCTTCAGCAGTTCGTACTGCACGGCGTTGGTGTCCTGGTATTCGTCGACCAGGATGTGATGAAACTGCGCCTGCCATTTGGCGCGCGCCTCTGTGTCGCGCTGCAGCAGCGCCAGCGGCAGCGTGATGAGGTCGTCGAAGTCCACAGCCTGAAAAGCGGCCAGCCGCTCCTGGTACCGGCGCATCACGCGCGCGGCCACCTGCTCGTCGGGCGTGGTGGCGGCGGCTTCGGCACTGTCGGCGTTCAGGCCCTGGTTCTTCCAAAGGCTGATGGCCCACTGCCAGCGGCGCGCCAGTGCGGCATCTGTCGTGCCGCCGGCGTCGCGCATCACGCCCAGCACGTCGTCGCTGTCCAGGATGCTGAAGTTGGCCTTCAGGCCGATGCGCGTGCCGTCGCTGCGCAGCATGCGCACGCCCAGGGAGTGGAAGGTGCTCACTGCCAGGTCGCGCGCGGCCTTGCCGCCGATCAGCGCCTTGGCACGCTCGCGCATCTCGGCCGCGGCCTTGTTGGTGAAGGTGATGGCGGCAATCTGCCTGGGCTGCAAGCCGCTGCCCAGCAGCCGCGCCACCTTGTGCACGATGACGCGCGTCTTGCCCGAGCCCGCGCCCGCCAGCACCAGACAGGGCCCGTGCAGGTGGTGCACGGCTTCCATCTGGGCGTTGTTCAGCGAGACGGCGGCGGGTGCGTTCATGAGGGCCGGGGATGATAGCGGCGCACTTTCTGGCGCACGTTCTGGCGCGCCCTCCGGCAAACCCTCGGTCGAATTTGCAAGCCGGTGCAACAGCAGCGCCCACCCGCGCCAGCCCGGTAGCATGAAGATCGGCAGCCCGGCTGCGCCACGCGCCTGCCCCAGCCGCTTGAACCGAAGGAACCCCGCGATGACCACCGCCGCCGAAAAGACCGCAGCCAAGGCGCTGCAGGCCAGCCTCATCACGCTGGGCTATATGCCCAAGGGCAGCGACGACGGCAATTTCGGCAAGGGCTCGACACGGGCACTGCTGCGTTTTCAGCGCCATGCCGGGCGCGTGTACCGCATGTTCGCAGCGACCAAGACTTCCGCCGATGTGGTGCCTGCCTTGATCTTCAGGGGCACCGCCACTGGCAAGCCGGACGAAGCCACGCTGGCCGAAATCAAGAGGTGGATCGACAACAAATGGGCGCTGCCGCTGGGCCGTTTTGCCATGAAGAAGGTGGGTGACTTCACGCTGCGCGAGGACGTGGCCGACGCCTGGGTGGCCCTGTCGGCGCGCATCAAGGCCTTGGGTGGCACGGTCGACGGGCCCTACGGCGACAGCAAGCGCGGACTGGGCAAGGCCACCAAGGTGGGCGCCAGCAGTTTCAGCTTTCACATCGTGGGCCGGGCCATCGACCTCAATCAGGCCCTGGCCAACCCGTCGGGCAGGCGGTACTGGATCGCGCGCGACACCGACAGCGCTGCGCGCGATTTCTGGCGCCTCTATTGCAAGACCGTGAACCAGGACGGCACCCAAGGCCAGGCCTTCGAGAAGGGCGACGTCAAGTGCCAAAGCTTCCAGCCCAACACCACGTTCGACATTCCCAAGGGCTACTACTTCGACCTCACCGCAGAAATCGAGAAGGGCGGCCTGTTCGAACGCATCCCCGCGCATGGCGGCTGGGACACCAACTACAACAAGACCGAGTGGTGGCATTTCCAGTACGCGCCTGACAAGCAGGCCACCTTCCAGGACGAGTGCGAGCTGGTCGGCATCAGCGAAGCCGACTTGAAAAAGGCCGGCTACACCGAAGCCGAAATGGACCGCAAGCCGGGCTGAGCGATGAGACCTGAAGCCAACCCCGTCGCAAGCCCCTGGCGCCCCCCGCGCCTGACCACGGCATGGCGCTGCCGCGCCGCCGCTGCACTGGCCGCCATGGGGTTTGTCGGCAGCGCCTGGGCCCAAGGACTTGTTCAAGGCGTGCTGGGCCTGCCGGTGTCGCCAGCGCCTGGTGAAGCGCCGGCCCTGCAACTGCGCGGTGGCGTGGCGTTGCGCCTGGAACAGGTGGAACTGGATGGAAGGGTTTGGCGGCAGCTGCTGGCCAGCGACGGCAGCCACGGCTGGACGCCGCTGCCGCTGGGCGCTGAAGTGCCGGTGACGGCACACGCCGTGGCCAGCGGCTTCGAGCTGCTGCCGCTGCCGCCTGGCCACGCCGACTTCCTCTCGGCCGTGGGCCAGCCGGTGCCCGATGCCGCCGTGGGCCGGCTGCTCGGCGGTTCACGCGAAAGCCACGTTGCCGACACCCAGGACCTGATGCTCCCGCCCTGGCTGAGAACCAGCCTGGCACCCTGGCCGCACTGGTCCATCGCCGGGGTGGACGGTTATGCGCCGCTGGCTCTGGTGCGCCTGGCGTGGCCCGGGCCGGCGGCCGGCAGGACGGATGAAAAACCGAACGCCGGCGCAGATGTCCGCGCGGCCGCCCGGACGAGCGGCAGCGCAGCCGGGCGCGCGCGGCATGCCCTTGCAGCGCGCGACTTGCTGGGCGGGTGGGGCTTGCACGGGCTGTCGCGTGCGCCTTTTCTGGCGCCGCTGGCCGCACCCTTGCAAGGACTGGCCCCGGCCGCTGGAACGGCCGCGCTCGACCTGTCCAACGCCCCCGGCAAGCCGGCAGGCCGGCGCGTGCTGGACGGTGCCTGGCAGGGGCCGCTGTGCGCTTATCGCGCCACTTCAGCGCCCCAGGGCGGCCTGGCCGCGCTGCTGTGTTACGGGCAGGGAAAGACTCGCGCCTTCGTGGTGCAGGGCAGCAACGGCAACCAAGCCGTGGCCTACGCCGATGACGACGGCCTGTCCGTCACACGGCTCGAAGAAGCCGACCTCGACGGCGACGGCCTGCCCGAATGGCTGCTCGAAGTGGCGGGCCTCTACGGTGATGGCTACTACACCGAGCTGTGGGTGATCGACGGGCGCAGCGCCAAGAGCGGTCTGCGCGTGCAGCGCGCGGCCCTGTCGCACAGTTCGGGCGAAATGCCTGGCGCCACCCAGCTCGCCGCCTGGGGCGTGGGCAGCGGGCGTTCGCTGTGGGTCTGGCGCAGCACCGCTGAGGACAGCCGCCTGAGCACGCTGCGCTATGCACGCGGCGGCCTGAAACCCGCAACCACGCCAGCGCTCGTGGTGCTGGGCACCGACAGCACGCACGTGGCGGCGCAGCAGCGCCGCTTGCAAGCGCTGGCGCACGCGCCCGACGCGATGGTGCTGCCGCGCCAGACGGCGGCCGGGGTGAACTGGGTCACCGCGCTTGCGGGTTCGGGGCATCGACAAGCCCTTCGTCAGGCCGCTTCGCTGGCCCTGCCGGCATCGCAGGTGCAAAGCCTGCCCTGGCGCCCCTGAATGGCGGAGCTGCCCGCGTTCGACTTCAGGCCATGAACCCCAGGTTGCGCTTGGCAACGTCGAAATTCGCCAGGTTCGGGAAGATGTCGGCGAGCGTGGTGTCGCTGCAGCCGAACCAGCGGCCCAGCGTCGCGCCCAGCTGGTCCACCGACACCTCGGGCAGCAGCGAGCCGTTGCCCAGCTGGTCGGCGCTGCTGTCGAAGTTGTTGTTGTTCGGGTTCTTCACGCCCAGCGTCGGCATCCGGCCGTAGAGCTCGCGGCCGCGCACCGCGCCGCCCATCACGAAGTGGTGGCTGCCCCAGCCGTGGTCGGTGCCGTCGCCGTTGCTGGTGAAGGTGCGGCCGAAGTCGCTGGCGGTGAAGAGCGTCACGTTGTTGCGCGCGTTCAATGCGCCCAGCGCACCGTCGAAGTAGCTCATCGCGTGGCTCAGCCGCGCCATCAGGTCGGCGTGATTGCGGTTCTGCAGGTCGTGGGTGTCGAACCCGCCCAGACTGACGAAGAACACCTGGCGCCGCGCGCCGGTGGCGCCACTCATGCCCGCATCGATCATGCGTGCCACCACCTGCAGCTGCTGCGCCAGGCTGTTGGTGTTCGGCTGACCCGACAGCGGGTTCAGGTAGCGCAACTTGGGGTCGGTCGCACCGTTGTAGGCACCGCTTGCGGGCGGGGTGCCGAAGGCGGCGTCGCTGGGCGCACGCAGCGCGCTGCGCAGCGTGGCTTCGGCTTCGATGGAACGTGCCGAGATCGCGGCCAGGTCGCGTTCGAAGACATGGTTGCTGCGGCTGGTGGCGGCAATGCGCTGCAGTGTGTTGGCCACATCGGTGCTGCCGAAGACGCGGCCGCTGGCGTCGCCTCCCATGCGAATGGCGCCGTTGGTGCTGACTTGGTATTGCTGCACCGTCTGCCCGGCCAGCCACACCGCGTTGCCGCTGGCCGAGATCGAGGTGAAGACCGTGCGCGAATTCATCGAAGCCAGCGCATCGCCCATGCGCCCGCCCCAGCCCCGTGTGGCGCCTTCTGCGGCCAACGCCTGCCAGGTGTTCTGCTGGTCGTTGTGCGAAAACAGGCTGGCCGGCTTGGGGTGGCTGTTCTGGCCGTACTGCGCCTTGTTCGTGGGGCGGATGAGCGGGCCCACGTTGGGCACGACGGCCAGCCGGCGGTCGGTGTCGAACATCGCCTGCAGGCTGCCCATCAGCGGATGCAGCGCCAGGCTGCGGCCGGTGTTCAGACCATTCGCGTTCAACGGGTTGATCGACAGCACGCCGCCCAGGCGCGCCGGCGAACCCACGGCCGCGCCTGCGTTGGGCATCACGCCCGAGGCCAGCAGCGCGATGGAGTCGGGCGCCTGGTCGCGCGTGGTGCTGTAGGCCTGCCAGCTGGCGGCATCGGTGGGCAGCACCATGTTGAAGCTGTCGTTGCCGCCGAAGAGGAAGAGGCAGACGACGGCCTTGTAGTCAGGCGCAGTCTGCGCCGCGGCCGAGCCTGCGGCCAGCAGGTTCAGCGCCATCGGCGCACCGGCGCCGGCCAGCGCGCCCATGGCGCCGGCATGTTGCAGGAAGAGACGGCGGTCGGCTTTCATGTCGGGTCCTATGCGCTCAGTTCGGGACTTAGCGCTGTACTTGGAATTCGGGGGTCGCCAAGAACAGCAACACGGCCGCGTTGACGCGGTTGCGGCGCGCGCTTTCTATGGCGGCCTCGTTGGTGCCGCTGCTGTTCAGCACCGGAAGGGCGATGGTGGCCACGGCCGCGGCAATCTCGGTCTTCAGCGCAGCGCTGGCCTGGTTCCACACGAGCTTCTCGGCCACGCGCTGCACCAGTGCAGCGGGGTCGCCCGCCAAGGCCAGCTCGGCGCTGAAGTCGGGGCGGATGTCGCGCCGGTTCAGCGCCACGCCGCCGACGGTGCCATTGCTGGCGCCGACGCCCGAGGCGACGTTCTCGCGCATCAGGTTCACCCAGGCGGCGACGCTGGTCTCGTGGGCGATCTGCAGCTCCGGCGCCACCAGGCTGGCAGCGGCTGCGGCGGTGCCCGGCGCCACATAGCCCGGGCGGTAGTAGTTGAACACCGAGGGCGAGCGCATCGGCGTCTGGCCCAGCGACGTGGCGGGGTTGTCGGTGTTGCCCACGCGCCAGTTGCCGGTGTCGCTGCTGTGCGGAAAGGCGCGCAGGTAGGCGGCCAGCTTCAGCACCGGCTCGCGGACCTTGCCCGAGGTGTCGGTCATCTGGCGCGCCTCGGGGTGCATCAGGATGGTCTTGACCACGGTCTTGATGTCGCCGCGCACACCGGCGCCGTTGTTCGCCCAGGCCTGCGACACTGCGCGGACATAGGCCGGGCTCGGGTTGCTGGTGACCAGCCGCTGAATGAGCTGGCGGCCGATGAAGGGGCCGACGTTGGGGTGGTCGGCCAGTGCGTCCAGAGCCGTCTTCAGGCTGCCGTTGGGGTCGCCCACGGCCTGTGCCGGGATGGTGGTGCCCAGGAAGGTCTTGATTTCGGTGCTGTGGTACTGCGGGTAGCCCAACATGGCCTTGAAGCTGCGGTCGGGGTCGCTGTTGCCGTTGTTGCTGCCGCTGAAGAAGCAGTTGTTGTTGGCAAAGTCGGGGCAGGCCCAGCTCCAGCCGGTGAACACGCGCGCCATGGCGCTGATGTCGGCCGGGGTGTAGGTATCGGCAGCTTTGCCGGCCGCAATGCGGGCGCTGCCATCGTCGTTCAGCTCCACCAGACCGATGCTGAAAAGCTGCATCACCTCGCGCGCATAGTTTTCATCAGGAACGCGGCCGCTGCGCAAGTCGGCCTTCTGGTTGCGCATGTGCGAAAGGTAGGCGCCCATCATCGGGTGCAGCGACGCCGATTCCAGCAACGCGCGGTAGGTGGTGAGGCCGTCGCTGCCCAGCATGTCCAGATAGGCGGCCACGGCGCGCGGGCTGTCGCCCACGGTGCTGTCGACCATGCTGACGACGAAAATCTGCGAAAGCGCATAGGCCACACGCTGGCGCAACTGGTCCTGACCGGTCACGGCCTGCTTCCAGAAGCTTTCCAGCACCTGGTCCTGGCCGCCCGTGCTGCCCGGCGTGGCAGCGCGAATCTCGGCGTCACGCGTCTCCCAATGGCGGCGGTGAACCGCACTGGCGGGCAGCGCCAGCTGTTCGTCGATCCACGCGGCGTAGCCCACGCCCATCAAACGGTCGATCTGGGCGTCTGTGGCGCCGAAGCTGGCCTGGGCAAGAAAGCGTGCGGCCTGGGCGCGCGTGGTCGGCTTTTCCACCAGCGGTGCAGCGGGCGGGGCTGGAGCGGCGGGGGCTGGCGCGGCCGCCTCGGTGCCGCTGCCGCCGCCACCGCCACCGCCGCAAGCGGCCATCAAGGTGCTCAGAGCCAGGGTGGCGAATGCACGCCGGTAGGTTTTCAGCAGCATGACAAGGGGCACGGCGTGACGGGCGCCAGTGCAGTTGTGGGCGGGCACGGCGTGCCCGTGACCCTGAACCCCCATTCTCGGCAACTGCAGGGCAGGCATGTAGCCAATTCCTTGGCGGCCTGCACAGCACTTACCGACTGATGCGAATCAGCGCCGCCCCGTGCGGCGCGAGCAGGCCGAACCGCGTGGGCCGCGGGCCAGACCGGGCTAGCCCAGCGCCGGCGCCAGCGCGCGCCGCGCGTCATGCTCGGCCAGGCCCTGGCGTTGTGCCCAATCGGCGAGCTGGTCTTCGCCGATGCGGCCGACATTGAAGTAAATCGCGTCAGGGTGGGCCAGGTAGAAACCGCTGACGCTGGCCGCCGGGGTCATGGCCAGGCTGTCGGTCAGGTCCATGCCGATGGCCTGCGCCTGCAGCACGCGGAACATGTCGCGCTTCACGGTGTGGTCGGGGCAGGCCGGGTAGCCCGGCGCGGGGCGGATGCCGCGGTACTGCTCGGCGATCAACTCTTCCGTGCTCAATGCCTCGTCGGCGGCATAGCCCCAGAGGTCGGTGCGCACGCGCTGGTGCAGGCGTTCGGCAAAGGCCTCGGCAAGGCGGTCGGCCAACGCCTTCAACATGATGGCGCTGTAGTCGTCGTGGTCGTCGGTGAAGAGTTTTTCCTTCTTCTCCACACCCAGGCCGGCCGTCACGGCAAACATGCCGATGTAGTCGGCCTTCGCGCCCGGTCCTGATTTCGGGGCGATGAAGTCGGCGAGGCTGCGGTTGGGGCGCTTCTGGCCTTCGACGGTGGGCCGCTCGGTCTGCAGCCGCAGCGGGTTCCAGCGCAGCGCGACCTGGCTGCGCGTCTCGTCCGTGTAGATCTCGATGGTGTCGTCGCCCACGGTATTGGCCGGCAGCAAAGCCACCACGCCGCTCGCCTGCAGCCAGCGCCCTTCGATCAGGCGCTGCAGCAGCCGCTTGCCGTCGCTGAAGACACGCTGCGCCTCGTGGCCGACGACCTCGTCGCGCAGGATGTCGGGGAACTTGCCCGCCAGGTCCCAGGTCTGGAAGAACGGCGCCCAGTCGATGGCTTTGGCCAGATCGGCGAGGTCGTAGTTGCGGAACTCGCGCCGGCCGATGAACTTGGGCACCGGCGGCGTGTAGGCCGCCCAGTCGATGGCGGCCTTGTTGGCGCGTGCTGCCGCCAACGTCACCAGCGGCGTGGCCTTTTTCTGCGCGTACAGGGTGCGCACCTGTTCGTAGTCGGCACGCAGTTCGTCGATGTACTTCGCGGCGCGGTCGTCGCTGAGCAAATCACTGCACACGCCCACGCTGCGCGAGGCATCGGGCACATACACCACCGGGCCTTCGTAATGCGGCGCAATCTTCACCGCCGTGTGCACGCGGCTGCAGGTGGCACCACCGATGAGCAGCGGCATCTTCCTGCTGCGAAAGAACTCGTCGCGCTGCATCTCGGCCGCCACGTGCTGCATCTCTTCCAGGCTCGGTGTGATGAGCCCGGAAAGCCCGATGATGTCGGCGCCTTCCAGCTTGGCCTTGGCCAGGATGTCCTGGCACGCGACCATCACGCCCATGTTCACGACTTCGAAGTTGTTGCACTGCAAGACCACGGTGACGATGTTCTTGCCGATGTCGTGCACGTCGCCCTTCACGGTCGCGATGACGATCTTGCCCTTGGGCTTGGCCTCGCCGCCGCCGGCAATCAGCAGCTTTTTCTCTTCTTCGATGTAGGGCAGCAGGTGGGCCACGGCCTGCTTCATCACTCTGGCGCTTTTGACCACTTGCGGCAGGAACATCTTGCCCTGGCCGAAGAGGTCGCCCACCACGTTCATGCCGGCCATCAGCGGGCCTTCGATCACGTGCAACGGCCGGCCGCCGCCAGCCGCGATGGCGCGCCAGGCCTCTTCGGTGTCGTCGACGATGAATTCGGTGATGCCGTGCACCAGCGCATGGCTCAGGCGGTGGTTGACGTCGCCCACGCGCCAGGCCAGCCGCGCGCTGTCGTCCTTGGCCGCACCCTTGGCGCTTTCGGCGACTTCGATCAGCCGCTCGCCCGCATCCGGCCGGCGGTTCAGCACCACGTCTTCCACGCGCTCGCGCAGCACGGCTTCGAGGTCGTCGTACACGCCCACCATGCCGGCGTTGACGATGCCCATGTCGAGCCCGGCCTGGATGGCGTGGTACAGGAACACGGTGTGAATGGCCTCGCGCACGGGGTCGTTGCCACGGAAGCTGAAGCTGACGTTCGAGACGCCGCCGCTCACCTTGGCACCCGGCAGGTTCTGCTTGATCCAGCGTGTGGCGTTGATGAAATCGACGGCGTAG
>Ga0209181_10008319_pt1 | contig 13947 bp, 3 predicted proteins | sample MAT05_FD_187208 | JGI IMG/M metagenome (GOLD analysis project Ga0209181, IMG submission 187208) | Freshwater microbial communities from Lake Fryxell liftoff mats and glacier meltwater in Antarctica - MAT-05 (SPAdes) (version 2) | ecosystem: Environmental > Aquatic > Freshwater > Ice > Liftoff... | reverse complement strand
CGGCTGAGGTCACCTGGTGTCCAGCGAAACTGAGCGTGAAATTGATTAGATCGCGGATATCGCGTTCGTCTTCCGCGATGAGAATATGTGCCATACAACCTCCGTGTGTCGTGTGCAATTTTTAGATGGCACGATTGTGGGTGCCGTGCGGACGCATCATTATGCGTCCCTGCGGGCGTCCAGCAGCGGCATGTCCTCGACCGTCGGGGCGACGCGCGGTCCCTCGACGGGCAGCGCGATATAGAAGGTCGTCCCGACACCGACGGTGGACTCGAACCAGACATCCCCCTCGTGCATCTCCACCAGCGCCTTGACGATCGACAAGCCCAGGCCCGTCCCCGCCACATCCATCACCAGCGCGTTTTCGTCGTAGCGCTCGAAGCGGTTGAAGATGCGATCGTGAAATTCTTCCGGGATACCGATCCCGGTGTCGGCGATGCGCACCAGGATTTGCGAGCGCTCCGCCTCCATGCGCGAGTCGGCGCTGACAGTGATCGTACCACCAACGCGAGTATAATTGTACGCATTGTCGATGATATTGCCGATAATCTGTACGATTTTCAAACGGTCGGCGCGGATCAGCGGCAGACCCGGCGCGATCTCGACATCCAGGGCAATGTGCTTTTCGACATTCTGCGGACGGGCGCGACTGGCAGCGGCGCTGTCCTCGATCACCTCGCGCAGATCGACATTTTGCAGCGACAGTCGATCGCGTCCGCTGTCGATGCGCGAAATATTGAGCAGGTCACCGACCAGGCTGGACAGACGGTCGGCGTTGCCCTTGATCGTCTGCAGAAAGCGTTTTTGGGTGTCGGTCGGCTGTCCGGCGGCACCGCCCAGTAACAGCTCGGCATAGCCCATGATACTGGTCATCGGCGTGCGCAGCTCGTGCGAGACGTTGGCGATGAATTCGCTCTTCATGCGATCGACTTCCACATCGCGGGTGACATCGCGGAACACCGACACCGTGCCCAACGACTGCACGCCCATGAACACGGCGGCGGCGCGCACGCTGACCACGCGGGCGCCGATCTCCAGGCGATCGATCGTCAGCTCGCTGGCGGAGCGACGCGCATCCCCGATCCAGCTCGTCAGACGACTGACCCACCGATAGGCGGTCGAGTACTGCGTCCCCAGGCGTGTGAGTGTCTGCCCCAGGGCGTAGTCGCGCGGAATGTCGAGGATGGTGGCGGCGGCGCGGTTGAACAGCAGGATTTGCCCGTCGGCGTCCGCCAGCAGCACCCCGTCGGCGATACCTTCCAGAATAGCGGAATTCTTTTCGGCTTCTTCCTGCTCGGCGCGCAGCAGCTTGGTCATGCGGTCATTCTGTTCGCGGATCAGGCTGTACAGCTCGGCGTTGTTGACCGCCGACGCGATCTGATTGGCGGCTGCCAGCACCAGCCGCAGCTGGGGCACCGTGAATTGTCCGACCGCGCGCCCGAACAGCACGATCACACCCTGAATCTCGTCGTTGTTCTCCAGCACCACCCCCAGCGCGCTGCGCCAGGACGCGGCGCCGGGCAGGTCACGATCCCAGAAGGGGGCATTGTGCAGATCGTCGATCAGGGTCGAACGCTCGTGCTGCACCAGCCAGTTGGCAAAACGTTCGGCGGGCATCCGCTCGATCTGCGACTCGGTCAGCAGCGCGGTCATGCCGCTGCCGCTCATACGCACCAGCTTGTTTTCGCCGTCGATCAACGCCGCACGGGTGTACAGGCGTTCGTCCATCGGATCGATCAGCGTGATGAAACCGGCGTCGGCGCTGGCGGCGCGGGCGCTCATCTCCAGCGACCGGGTATAGATGCGATCGGCGTCCAGCGAGCGCGCCAGCTCGGAGGTGATCTGGTAGAGCGCCTCCAGACGGTCGCGTTCCTCTTGCAGCTCGCGGGTGCGTTCATCGACGCGGGTGTTCAGCTCGGCGGCAAAGCTGCGCACGCGCTCGAACAGGCGCGCGTTTTGCAGCGTGGCGGCGAGCTGGGTGGCGATGGCGTTGAGGACACGCTGATCGTTCAGCCCGAACGGGCGGCGCTGCCCGCGATCGCGGATCGCCAGCACGCCCAGGATTTCATCGCCCGCCAGCAGCGGCACACCTAAAAAGCGCGTGGTGTCCGGGTCGAGGGTGATGATCCCCAGATTGCGGCGCACCTCTTCAGCGGTCGGGCTGACTCCGCCCAGCGAGAGCGGACGGCGGTTGCGAATGACGAACGACAATTCGTCGTCACCGAGCGCGCGCGGCGGCACATCGAGATCGCGCCCGGCGTAGACCACCATCGGAAATGCGATCTGCTGCTTGTCGGCGTCGTAGAGCGCGACCGCGATCTCTTCCGCTGAAGTCAGGTTGACGATCTGCTCACGAATGATGGCGATGATGTCGCCCACATCCATCGTGGACGAAATGGCGAAGCTGACATCGTTGATGATCAGCGATTGCTCGACCTGTGCCGCCGTCTCCATCGAGAGGCGGGCGTTTTCGATCGCGGTGGCTGCCTGGGCGCCGAGCGACTGCGCCATACGAATCTCGCGGTGACTGAACGACTTGAGCGCGGCGCGCATGTCGATCTGCATGATGCCGATCACCTGATCGCGCACGATCAGCGGCACCAGCATACGTTCGCGCACGGCGGTCAGGCTCATATCGACGCGCTCGCTGGGATCGGCGTCCATATCGATGGTGCGCACGACTACGATCTGTGCCTGACGCAGCGCGAACGACTTGGCAGGGAAGTCGCGCAGCCGGATCAGCGCTCCCTTGCGATCGACATTGCCGTCGCGGTCTTCATCTTCGGAGCTGAATTCCATCTCGATGATCAGCGCCTCTTCCACATTGTCGTACAGCATCACCGCCGCGTCCTGCAGATCGAGCGCCTGCAGCGCCAGACGGGTGACGCTGCGCAGCACGTCGTCGAGGTCGAGCGTGTAGGCGGTCGCCTGGGTCGCCTCCAGCAGGGTTTCCAGCTCGCGCGTGCGCACGAGCGTCTGTTCGAGCAGGCTGGCGTTCAGGACGCCAATAGCCGCCTGGTTGGCAATGATACCCGCCAGTTCGAGCTTTTCCGGGTCAAAGATGCGATCCGGCTCGGTGGTGGTCAGCTCGAAAATACCGGTCACCTGGGCAGCCAGGGTCATCGGCAGCAGCGCGTAGCTGGTGATGTCGTCGCGCTCCAGATGCGTCGGCTTGAGCGGGGCGGTGCTGCTCGCCAGGTTCTCGATCAGCAGCGGCGCGGGCTGATGAATCAGGCGATCGAATACCGGACGGGCATCGAACGAGAACACTTCGTAAGGGGGCGCATCGCCGCGCGGAAAATCGACGACCGCGCGCACGACGTGCATCTCACGCTCGACCAGATACGCCCGTGACAGCGGCAGATCGAGCAGCATGGCGATCTCCTGCAGCGCGATCTCCATGACGTTTTCGGTGTCGAGCGACTGTGCCAGCGACACCGAGACGCGGTTAAGCAGGCTCAGGCGCTCGGTACGTGCGCGCGTATCCGCGAACAGACGGGCGTTCTGCACCGCGATTCCAGTGAGGCTGGCGATACGGCGGATCAGCCCGTTTTGCTCGTCGAACACGGTCAGGTCGTCGATCTCGCTGCCCAGATGCAGCGCGCCCAGCACCAGACCGCCCGCGATCAGCGGCACGACCAGCGACATCCGTTCCCCGACCTCCCACCAGCGCGCCAGATCGCGCAGTCCGACGGCGGCGGGATCGTCGCGGTTGTACAGGTGTTCTTCACCCGTCTCGAACGCCAGACTCATGGCGGTATCGCTCAAATCGACGCGGGTTTCGCGCGACACCTGTACCGCGCCGTCGGTCGCGCCGGTGCCAGCTTCGACCCGGATCACGTCGAACGAACGCCCACCGACACTGAGCAGCGCGACGGTCATGCGCGCGAACTGCACCATGCCCAGCGTCCCGGTCGCCACACCGCGCACGATGTCCTGAATGTCGAACGTGCTGGAGATAGCGCCCAGCACCTGATTCAGCCGCGCTTCCTGTTCGGCGCTGCGTAACGACGCGTTGAAAAGGCGGCTGTTTTCCATCGTGGTCGCCGCCTGATGGGCGAACACTTCCAGAATTTCGACCACGCTGCGATCGGGACGCTTGCTGTCGAACGGACGATCGAGGCTCATCATACCGAGCAAATCGCCGCTCACGCCGATCAGCGGCACCAACAGCATGTCACCGTCGTGCCAGTCGGTCTTGCCGCGCGGGTGCATGGTGCGGGTGACGGCGATGCCGCCGCCAAAGGCATCCATGCCATCGACATACCAGTCGGTCAGCTTGCTGAAGGGGAAAAAGTAGGACTCGCTGATGCGGTACTGAGTCTTTTCAAAGAGCTGATCCAGATTGGGGCGCGCGATCGTGAGCGCGCGGCTGTTTTCGAATGCTTCCAGCGGCAAGCCCGCCTGGGTGACGCGACGCAGCACATTTTCGACCGGATCGACCATCAGCATGATCACGGTGTCGTAGCCGATACTCTGACCGACGCTGAAGGCGATCGCCTCCAGCATCGACACCGTATTGGTCGATGATTGCAGCACCTGACCGAGTTCAAAAATCTGGTTGAGCTGTTCGACGCGGCGGGCGAGACGGTTGCTGCGCTCCTGATTTTCCAGGTAACGGCGGTTGTTGCCGTAGCTCAACGATGCTTTTGACGCCAGCGTCTCCAGAAATGTCCCTGCCAGCTTATCGAAATGCCCCGGTCGCTCGTCCCAGAGATGGATGACACCGACGACATTTTCCTCGTAGGTGAACGAGACGGCGATCGCAGATCGCGCGGTCACGGGATTGGCTTTCGGCGCGCCGTCGGTCTGATAGTCCTCGACGATCACGGCGCTGGCGGTCTGCGCTGCCAGCGCTTCGATCGACGCCGTGCCGCTCAGACGTTCACCCAGGCGCCGCTCGATGATCGGCTGCTGGGGAGTGCGCCATTCGGTGGGCGGGAAGAACAGCGCGATCGATCCGGAGGCTTCCAGCGCGCGAATGGCTTCGTGGCGGATCACACCGAGGGTCTGATCGAGGTCGAGGGTGAGCGCCAGCTCGTTGGACACGCGCGAAATCGCGTCCAGCTCCTGCAGACGACGGCGCATGTTCTGCCCGGTCGTCTGTGCCAGGCGCACGCGATCGAGCGCGGCGGCGATATGCACCGCGACCGCTTGCAGCGTGCGCAGATCGTCCTCGGTGTAGAGTGGCTCGGTGCGGTTGATCACCCCCATCTCACCGAGCGACTGATCGCCCACGATCAGCGGCACCATGATGACGGTTTGAAAGCCGAGCGCCTCGACAAAGCGACGGTAATCGGGCAGCAGTCGTTTGTCATCTTCGAGATCGTTGCTCAGGAACGAGCGGCGCGAGATCGCCACGCTGTACTCGAAGCCTTTAGAATAGGCGTCGAAAACCAGCGTCTCCGGCAGATCGATATTGTAGACATAGGACGGATAGGTCTTGATATTGCCCGTCTCGGAGTCGATCACGTTGATGAACGACTGTGGACTGCCGATCAGATGCGCGACCTCGCGCAGCAGCGGGGCAAAGCTGTCGTCGGTGGTATTGACCGCACCCGCGTATTCCGCGATCCGGCGGATCGACTCGGACACATCGACCTGTGCCTGCACTGCGCGGAACAGGCGCGCGTTTTCGATCATCGTGCCGACCTGGGCGGCGTAGATTTGCAGCAGGCGCGCGTCCTCGTCGGTGAAGTCGCGTCCGTCGCGCGGGTTGGACACCTGGATCACCCCGATGCGCTGTCCGGCGGCGGGCAGCGCGGCGATCAGCGTCTTGTAAATCTCCGAGACGGCGACCACCTCTGCCAGTCCCGCGCTGTAGATCAGGCGGTCGGTCGAGGCGGCGTTGGTGTACCAGTAATCCTCGTTTTCGTACACCATCGCCATTGGACTTTCGGGCGGCACTTGAATGACGTAGTCCGCCGCGTCCATCCCGTAGAAGGGTTCCTGGGCGGTCAGGCGTGCGCCAGCCGCATCCAGCAGCAGCACGCCGCACATCTCGACATTCATCATGCGCGCCAGCCGCTCGGTGATGCTGGCGTAAAACTGATCGGTATGCCCGATTGCGCTGAACACCTGCGAGATTTCCTGCAAGCCCGCCAGCTCGCTCTCGCGGATGCGCTCCTGCGCCGCCAGCCGCATATTCTCGATGGCGATCCCGACCTGTGCCGCCAGCGGACGCAGATTGCGCGCGTCGCGGTCGCTGAAGCCGGTGGCGCTGTTCTTGTTGAAGACCACCAGCATCCCGACGCGCTTGATCCCGATGATCAGCGGCATCAGCAGCGCGCTGCGCACGCCCGCCGTGTTGTACAGCAGCGTGAGACCAAGCTCGTCGGCGGCGGGCTCGTCGGCAATATCCGAGGTGAACCAGTAATCGCGCTGCGACCAGATATCGTGCGCCGCGCTGCCCGCGCTCACCATAATGATGAAGTTGCGCACGATCACGGGCGGCAACCCGTGAAAATGCGGCTGCGGCACCAGGCGGGCGCGCCGTTCATCGTAGATCAGCGCGCCCGCCATCTGCGCATCGAGCAGCCGGGCGGTGCGCTCGGACAAGGTGGCAAAGACCGTCTCCGGCGCGGTGATCAATGCCTGTTGATCGACCACCAGCTGCAGATCGGCGATCTCGCTGACGCGGCGATTTTGCTCGTTGTACAGCTCGGCATTGGCGATCGCGGTGGCGATCGGACGGGCGATATTTTGCAGCAGCGCCAGCCGCGCCGTGTCGAATCCGCCGACTTTGGCGGCAGCCAGTTCAAAGGTGCCGATGAAGCGATCGCCCAGCAGCAGCGGAATGCCGACGAAACTCTGGTAGCCGCTGTTCGTCAGCTTTGGACGCACGACATCGACCGCGGCTGCATCTGCGACCAGGACGGGCTGGCGTTTCTCCGCGATCCAGCCGCTGATTCCCTCGCCCAGCTGATACACGCCGCCCACCTCGGACAATGCCAGCACGTACATCATATCGCCCACCCAGCCGCGCGGCGTCAGGGTGGCAGACTTTTCATCCCAGAGGGTGATCTCGCCTGCGTCGGCGGGGATACGCTTGCGCACGATCGACAGCAGCGTCTGCAAGACCGGCTCGACGCCTTGCGCGGCGTTGACGGTCTCACCGATCTCACCGATCAGCGCCAGCGCCATCTGCGGATCGTAGGCGTTGGCATCGCCGGTGCGCGCCAGGTCGCGCAGCACGACGATGGTGCGCACCTCGCCCTGTTCGTTGATGCGGCGCGATTCGGCTTGCAGCCAGCGCCGATTGATTTGCAGCGTCGCCTGAGTCTCGTGGGTGAGCAGATCAAAAAAAACATCGACCGGCTCGGCACAGCCCGCGATCGACTCGATGCTGAGCGTGGTGGCACCCATCCAGTCGCGCAGCATGTCGTTGCTGTAAATCAGTCTGCCGCGCGGATCGGCGATCAGCACGCCGTCGCGCTGACCGACAATCGGCAGATTGGAGTAGCTCACTTCTGAAGAAGAGACGGCTGTCTCCAGGCGTTCACGCTGCAACGCCCACAGGAACAGCCACGCCAGCACGACCAGCGCACCTACGAATAAAATGAGTGCCAGTGCCATCAGCTTTCAACCCGCCTGTGCGGACGCGCTGTAGCACGTCCCTACAATTATGCGGAGGCGCCGTCGGGACGCGCTACAGCACGTCCGGCGCGGAGGCAGTTGGCGGTGGTGGGCATCATCGCTTACCAGGACGTGACCAGATTGGCGCCCGCGCCATCCTGCCCGCTCAAGCCGCGCCGACGATCTTCTGCCGCCAGCTCGGTGATCTCGCGTATATCGGAAAACTGATGGGTGCGCGTCGAGACAGTGCCGACCGCCAGCGTCATCAATTCGACCTGGCGCTCTCCATACAGGCTGTCGGGCACCAGGATGTAACCGCGCTCGCGGTCGATGAACGAGTAATGCTGCTTGACTTTATCGTTGAACCGTTCAGCCAGCAGGTCGCGCAGCTTATCCGGCTCGCCCGCATGAGTGATGATGATGAAGTTGTCGCGTCCGGGGTGTCCGGCGTAATCGTCGAGCGTCCCCGCCTCGTCGATGACCTCCCCGATCAGCACCGCCATGAAGCGGATCACCTCGTCGCCCGCGACAAAGCCGTACACGTCGGTGAACGAGTCGAACTGATTGATCTTGATGTCGAAATACGTCCACTGCTTGTTGTCGTGCATCAGCGTGCGCAGGTGATCCTCGATCAGCCGTCCGGTCGGCAGGTTCGACTTGGAGTCGATCTGCGTCTGACGGTTGGCAGCGGTGATCGCGTTTTGCACGCGCAGCTTGAGTTCTTCGATATCGAACGGCTTGGTGATGTAATCGTCCGCGCCCAGCTCCAGTCCTTGTATCCGGTCGCTGCGTTCGTCACGCTGCGTCAGGAAGATGATCGGGATATGACTGGTGCGGGTGGTGGTGCGCAGTTCGCGGCATACGTCGTAGCCATTCATGTCAGGCAGCATGATGTCCAACACGATCAGATTCGGCAGCTGTTTGCGGGTGGTAGACAGGGCGTCGCCCCCGCGTGCAGCCACCTGCACCTCATAGCCCTGGGAACTGAAGTAAATCTTCAGCATATTCGAGATGTCGAAGTCGTCTTCGACGACCAGGATTCGCCCTTTGCTCATCAAGTTTGCCCCATCTGAACCCACGCCGCATTGTGCGCGCGTCAGGATGCCATTCGTCGCTGTCTACAACTATACCGATGAAATGGCGCGAGCGCTAGAATCCGGCGCAAGTGGTGCGAATCTCGTAAAAGCATTATCATCCTGATCGGAATCAAATTGAATCTCATGCGGGTTTGGCATGCCAAACCCTGCGACCGACGCGCGCAGGGACGCATAACGATGCGCCCGTATTGGCATGAGATTGGCACGACAAACCGATGTAAACAGGAAACCAGCATGACTAAACGATCGCTTTCGCCACAGCTCGCGCGGCTCACCCTCGCGTTGATTCTCTCTCTGGGCGTATTCGCCTGGATCATCGTGACCGTGACGCGCGCCGCCACCATCACCGTCGATTTTGCCACCGACGGCGACGGCACACTGGGATCGCTGATCGGTGATGGACAGTGCAGCCTGCGCGAGGCGATCGAAAATGCCAACAACAATAATGCGGGCTATCCCGACTGCGATGCGGGCGCCGCTGGCAACGACAATATTCAAATCAGCGTCGCCACTGTGACGCTGGAATCGTCGATCTCGATCATCTCCGAGATCACGTTCCAGAATGCGACCGAAATTTCCGGCGGCGACACTACGAATATGTTCGTGGTCGCCAGCGGCGGCATCCTCAATCTGAGCAACCAAACGCTGCGCAACGGCGCCAATACGTCTGGCGGCGCGATCCTTCAGCAGGGGGGCACGGTCGCCTGTGATGGCACGCGCTTCGAGAACAATGTCGCTGAATTCGACGGCGGCGCCATTCGCGGTGAAGGTACGCTCTCGATCGACGGCTGCATCTTCGAGAACAATACTGCCGGAGACAACGGCGGCGCGATCTCCCATTTTGGCTTTCTGCCGCTGACCAGCATCGGCGGTATCTTCCGCGACAATACCGCAGGCACCGACCCCGCCGGGCAGACCAACGGCGGCAGAGGCGGCGCGATCGCGGTGAGTTTCTCCCCCAGCACCATTTCAGGCAGCGCCTTCGACGGCAACACGGCGGATTCCGGTGACACCGACTTTGGCGGCGGCGGCGCGATCTTCAACAGCTCTGATACGCCGCTCGGCATGGTGATCACCGCCAGCGGCTTTTCGGGCAACACGGTCGCTGGCGACAACGGACGCGGCGGCGCCATCCTCAACGCGCCCGGCTCGTTTCTGTTCATCAACTACTCGCATTTCGGCACCGTGCCGCAGACCATCCCCTTCCCGCTCAATACGCTGGTCGATCCCAACAGCGTGACCGGAACGGCATCGAATGGCGGCGCCATTTATACCACCGGTCCGACGCTCGTCCTGGGTTCGTCGTTCATCGGCAATACCAGCGCCAACGACGGCGGCGCCTTTGGCAGCGACTCCAGCGGCGACAATGTGACCATCGCCAACAGCACTTTCAGCGACAACAGCGCCGCCAATCAGGGCGGGGCGCTTTATCAGGTCAGGAATGACGATCTGACCACGCTGGTCAACGTCACCATCGCCAACAACAGCGCGGCGGCGGGCGGGGGCGGCGGCATCTTCAACCAGGGTGATGGCGACAGCCTCGATATCATCTTCGACGAGATTCTGCTGCAAAACACCATCCTCGACAGCAACACGGGTGGCAACTGCGCGGGCGGCACGGCATCGGCAGAAAGCGTGAACAGCATCGCCTTTGGCAGCACCTGTCCGGGCGCGCCCATCGGGACGGGTGATCCGATGCTGGCTGCCAACGCACAGCCGATCTTCAGCCTGCCCAACGCGATCAGCTTCGCCTTTCCGCTCCAGGCGGGCAGCGCGGCGCTCGGTACGGGCAGTCAGGTCATTTGCAGCGGGCTCCCTGTTCTCAACTTCGATCAACAGGGTATCCCGGCGGCGCGTCCGTCGGGCGATCCGATGTGCGACATGGGCGCGTTGGAGTCCGATCTTGCCGGTGCGACGCCCACGCCTACGCCGTCCAGCACCTCGACTCCCTCCAGCACACCCACCGAAACCGCTGTCCCATCCGAGACGCCGACGCCGACCGAAACATCGAGCTTCACCGAGACGCCGACGCCGACCGAAACATCGAGCTTCACCGAGACGCCGACCGCAACCGCCACCGAAACATCGAGCTTCACCGAGACGCCGACCGCGACCGCCACCGAAACGTCGAGCTTCACCGAGACGCCGACCGCGACCGCCACCGAAACGTCGAGCTTCACCGAGACGCCGACCGCGACGGCAACGGCACCCATCGGCGCTACCGCTACAGCGACGGGATCGCCCACGCCGTCCCCGACCGGGACGCTGTTCGCCACGCTTACGCCGTCGATGACCCCGATCGTCCCGCCCATGATCGACGGGACGCCGCAGCCCAAGGTCGAGGTATTCCTGTGCGACAATCTGGCGAATCAGAGTGACCTGGCGATGAGCGCCTTTGGCGGGATCGGCAACGTCCGCGTGGGCACGATCGTCGGCAATGTCTACTGCCGCATCATCGTGAAAAATGGTCAGGTGATCACCCGGCTGGCTGAAGTCGGCGTGCGCTCGGTGATCGACGCGGGCGTCATTCAGGCAGTCGATCTGTTCGGTCTGCTGCCGGATGGAACGCCGGTCGTGCCGTTCGTCGCCCCGATGGTGGTGTGCTTACGCGGTGTGGGGACGGCGATCTTCCTGAGCGCCGCCGACTCGCTGCGCGTGCCGCTCGCCATCCCGATCTCGCCTAACAGTCCGCCAGGGTACTCGTGCGGGACGATCCCGGTCTCTGGTACGGTCGTGCTGGTCGGCAGCGGCATGTCCGCCGCGCAGCCGATGCCCGCCGCCCCCACTGATGCGGCGGCTGGCTCGGTGACCCTGAGCAACTGTCAGGTGCGCACCACCAATCCGGTCAACCTGCGCTCGACTCCCTCGACGGCGAATAACGCCAACGTGGTCGAGGTGCTGCCCTTCCAGACCGTGCTGACTGCCAGCGAGCGCATTCCTGGTTGGTTCGGCGTGCTGCGCAACGGCGTGTTGGGATGGGTGACGGCAGATTTCGTCGAGCCGATCGGAACCTGCGGATAGCATTGACGCATCACGATGCGTCCGGGTGGTGACGGGTGTGGCACGCCAGGTTTGGCGTGCCACACCCCAACGGTGTTATACTTACCGTACATCCTGCACCCCCCCTATCAGGCAGACGCCCATGTCCACAGCGACGATGTCCGTCGAGCGCTTCATCCAGAAGTGGCAGAACAAACACGAACCCGAACGCGCCGTCTCGCAGTCGCACTTCATCGACGTATGCCGTCTGGTCGGGCACCCTGCTCCCTATGACAGCACCGGCGGCGCCGACTTTGCCTTTGAATACCCGGTGCGCAAGCTGGACGGCGGCGCGGGGCTGGCGGACGTGTTCTTGCGCGGACATTTCGCCATCGAATACAAGTCGCGCGACAAATACCCCACCCTGCACGCCGCCTATCTGCAACTGAACGGCTACCGCGAGGGACTCGACAATCCACCGCTGCTGATCGTGTGCGACATCGCCAACTGGGAGATTCACACCAATTTCCCCAACACGCACAAGCGCGTCTATCAGTTCAGGCACGCCGACATCGCCCGCCCGGAGATCTACCATCTGATCCAGGATTTGTTCAGCGCCCCGTCACGGCTGCATCCGAACCTGCACAGCGAAAAAGTGACGCGCGATGCCGCGTCCGCCTTTGTCGAGGTAGCGGACTACCTCGAACGCACCAAAGCCGCTGCCCCGCCCGACAAGCTCGCTCGCTTCATCATGCAGTTGGTCTTCAGCATGTTCGCGGAGGATGTGCGGCTGCTGCCCCCCGGCGCGCATGAGGAAAAAGGCGTGCTGACCGAGATACTCGGCAACTACAACAAGCCGATGCACATCGAGGGCGCGCTGTTGAATCTATTCCGCGCCATGCAGAAAGGCGACTTTTTCGGCGCGGCGAAGATCGAGTATTTCAATGGCAGTCTGTACGAGGATGTGCAGATTTACGGCATGGACTCGCAGTTGTTCCGCCGCCTGTCCGACACCAGCCGCATGGACTGGTCACAGGTCGAGCCGTCGATCTTTGGCACGCTGTTCGAGCGGGTGCTGGACAAGCGCCAGCGCCGTCAGCTCGGCGCGCATTACACCAGCGCCGACGATGTGCGCGCGATCGTCGATCCGGTGCTGATCGACCCGCTGCGGGCGGCATGGCAGGCGGCGCATGCCGAAGCGACCCCGATCCGCGCCGCTTACGACAGCGCGCGCGATGACCGCGCCCGACTCGCGGCGGCGGGCAAGCTCGACAGGATTCGCAAGCGCATCCTGAAGCAGGTGCGCACGATCAAGGTGCTGGATCCGGCGTGCGGCAGCGGCAATTTCCTCTACGTCGCGCTGCGGCTGCTGCTCGATCTGGAGCAGACGATCGTCCAGAGCGAATTATGGGAGGGGCTGGCGCGCGAGACCGTGCGCGTGCATCCCAGTCAGCTTTTCGGCATGGAGATCAACCCCAACGCCCATGCGCTGGCGTCGATCGTGGTCTGGATCGGCTATCTGCAATGGAAATACGAGCATCGCTATCCGCTCAATGTCGATCCGCCGATCCTGCAAGACCTGAGCAAGAAGAATATCAAGCGCATGGATGCGATCCTGGCGCACGACACCACCGGGACGCCGATCGAGCCGGACTGGGTGGCGGCGGACGTGATCATCGGCAATCCGCCGTTTCTGGGCGGCAACCGTATCCGTGCCGAGCTGAAAGACAAGTATGTCGATGATCTGTTCCGGCTGTACGCGGGACGCATCGGCGCCACCGCCGATCTGGTCACCTACTGGTTCGAGCGGGCGCGGGCGCAAATTGCGGCGGGCAAGAGCAAACGTGCCGGGCTGATCGCTACAAATTCGATTCGGGGTGGGGCGAATCGCGGCGTGCTGGAACGCATCAAAGACAGCGGCGATATTTTCATGGCGCACGCCGACCGCCCCTGGGTGCTGGAAGGCGCGGCGGTGCGGGTGTCGATGGTCGGCTTCGACGACGGCACACAGAAAACCCGCAGTCTGGATGGTAAGACGGTCAGCATGATCAACGCCGACCTGACCGGATTCGCTGTCGATATTACGAATGCAAAGACGCTGGCTGAGAATACCGCATTGGGCTTTCGCGGTAATCAAAAAGGCGGCGCGTTCGACATCGATCATGACACGGCGCGCACGATGCTGGCTGCCGTCAATGCCAGCGGACGCCCGAACAGCCATGTGATCAAGCGCTGGCAAAATGGCGACGATCTGGTCAGCGGATCGCGTAATATGTGGCTAATCGATTTTGGGACG
>Ga0209181_10008318_pt1 | contig 13948 bp, 16 predicted proteins | sample MAT05_FD_187208 | JGI IMG/M metagenome (GOLD analysis project Ga0209181, IMG submission 187208) | Freshwater microbial communities from Lake Fryxell liftoff mats and glacier meltwater in Antarctica - MAT-05 (SPAdes) (version 2) | ecosystem: Environmental > Aquatic > Freshwater > Ice > Liftoff... | reverse complement strand
AGAAGAAGAAGCAGGGGCGCTACGGAGGCACCGCCGCGATCCAGAATGAAGGCACCCGTGTCGAACGCAAACCGCTCACCCCGTGGGAAACCTACGTGCAAGCGCTGCTCTTCTCGAACGAAGCGGCCTACGTGAACTAAGCGTCGGTCCACGTAGACCTGCTGTTCACCTGGCAACCCTGACCGGTACAAGAACAGGCGGAATTGGCGACTTGCCACTGTAGCAGCAGTTCACGGGTTGCAGCGAGCTGGGATGAGGAAACTATGTGGACAGGAGTTGACCCAAAAAATACCACCGGGTGGGCAAATCGGGGAACCTCGGTAGACATCCAATCGCCCGACTTTGCGGGAACCTGCCACTACGCCCATCGCTGATTTTTCTAATCATTTCCAGCGGTGCCATTCGCCCCTCGGCCTTCAGAGAAGCCGGTTACGGGCAACGGGGGGATGATTTTCAGCGATTCTTTCTCCATGAGAGTCGCCGCCTACCTCCGTGTCTCCACCGACCAGCAGTCCCACGACTCCCAGAGGGCAGAGCTGGAGGACTACTGCACCCGGCGAGGATGGCAGAGCGTCCGCTGGTTCACGGACACCGCTTCCGGGGCCAAGAGTAATCGCGAGGGGCTCGCCGCGATGATGGAGCAGGTCCGGCGGGGCAAGTTGGACGCCGTGGTGACGTTCAAGCTCGACCGCCTCGCTCGTTCTCTACCCCACCTCGCTCAGCTCATCGGCGAATTTCAGGCATGCCGGGTTGCGCTCGTGTGCCCCTCTCAAGGGATCGACACGTCCAACGCCAATCCCGCAGCCATGCTCCAGATCAACGTCCTCGCCGCGGTGGCCCAGTTCGAACGAGAGATCATCACCGAACGGGTGAACGCGGGCATCGCAGCCGCCAAGCAGCGGGGCGTCCGCCTTGGCCGTCCGCCGAAGGCGCATCGCCATGCTGCTGCCGTTGCCGCGATGATGGCGGAGGGGGTGAGTGCCGCGGAAACCGGTCGTCGACTGGGACTTCCCTACTCCACTGCTGCGGAAATGGTCAGGGAACTGCGAATGGCGGATGTCTCGACGTTTGCAGCGGCATAGCGTCACCGTCGTTACCCTCCGCCGTCCCGACACATCAGCATCATCACCATAAACGGAGGTGGGGTTAGTGGAGTTAATTTTATAGGCGGGAGACGAGAAACGCCGTTGAGATTTGCAATTGGAGTTGTGGCACGGAAACCCCTTGAACCCCACCCGCGACTTGGTTTGAACCAAAAGCACGGGCGGGGTTGGCTCCGGCTGTTAAGATGCAGCGGTCTGGACGGCTTCCTCGGTCGGCGAGTTCTTCACCCGCGCAATAAGTTCCGATGAAGGGAATGGCATCACCATCGCGGGAGGCGGATTGATTATCCACTCCGTGCAACCGTTGAGAGTGCGGGATGAAAACCGTGCCGGGTTTGACCGAGCCAAGCGCCCCAAATAGATTCCGCAACTGTTTTGGCTCTTCAGCAATCGCTCAGCCTCCTTGCCGCACGTATTGTCGTTCCGAAGCGAGCGAGCGAGTTCGGTTGATCTTCCGCTCCAGACTGTCGTGCCCGGAAGGAGAAAGATCACTTCGTCAATCAGTTCCACCAACCGCTGTTCCGGCGTCAGTTCGCTCAAAGACTCGGCGAGTCGCGGGTGATGGTAATGGGTGATACCGTAGCGTTCCGAACTTAGGTGCGATGGAATTTCCCACGATACAAGGAAGTGCAGGAAGGCGGGCAACTCCACAACGAGCGCCGCCATGAACGCCCTTTGCTGCGCTGGCGTTTTGGTGGGCATCGGCATTTTGTGCTTCTCCACTAGCAGCAGAATGATCTTGTCGGCAATGTCGTCGTCGAGAGGAGGTACGACCAGCAGCCGTTCGGGATCATCATTGAGGCTCGCTATGACTCGCCACAGCGGGATCATCGAAATCGCCGATTTTCCCTTGCAGTGCAGCCATTGGATATGGTTTGCGGTGACCATCTTCACGCGTGCCCCAAATTGGCGCCGAGCGCGGATGTCCGTTGACTCTGCCTCATCCTCGATGGTCAGCAGCTCACAGCCGAAGAAATCCGCGTTGAATTCAGTTCTTCCGGTCATGAATGCGTAGGGCTTTCCTGGCATTCGCCCGCCGAAGATTAGGCGGACCAGCTCAGTGAAGAGGTTCTTCCCTGCTCCTGCGGGACCAGCAATAAACAAGGCTTGGCCGGCAATCCAAGTGCATTCCCGAAACATATCCAAGGCGACCTTGATCCATCCATATACATATTGCAGTTGCTCCTCGCCAAACATCCGAAGAAGGACACCTTCGAGCAGTGTCCACTCCCCCGGTTGCGGTTGAATGAACGTCGGTTCGAAAAGGATCAGGCAGCGCGTACCCGAGAATTCAACGAACCCTTTTTTTCGGCCTGCAATCGGCCCCACAAAATCGACGTGATGCTCACGCTGAATGCGGAGAATCTCACAGTCCGCCGGCGACAGCGATTCTCCCTTCATCACGCTCGCGTCCCAACCGGCGGCGGCTAATTGCCCCCACAGGGCGATCCGCGAAATCGGGATAAAGTGGCCGTCGTGCCTCATATAATAGTACTTCGACACCTTGTCATAGTAGACCTCCATCCTGACAGGCGGCGCGACCGAACTCCCAAATGAGGATTTTGGATCGTCGTTTTGCTCCATTAGTGCGAGCAGCTCTTTGATTGTTTTTTTGTTTTTTGGGTTCAGCATAAGATGTGTTTTTAGTTCTCCGTCGGGAAGTAGATGAGGCGTTGGAAACGGCCCTTCTCAATGCGGAAAGCTCCAGGAAGGCGCGTCGGCTGACTCGGATTGAACATGGCCCGATCGCACCCCAATGCTGGCAGTAACTTCCGCAATCTCTTCGCTAGCGACTCACCGGGATAATCGAACCAACCGTGAAGGCTCTTGCCTCCGGTATCGACCACCGCTCGCAGTCGCATACCCACGTTTTCGCTCTCCAAGAACCGGAACACAGCGCCGACTTGATCGCGGTTGAGCGAGTCCGACTCCACCACCAAGAAATTGCGCTTCTCTATACTAGGGTTCGAGCGGCTCCACGACCCCGGTTTGAAGGAATTCGGACAGATGTAGGCCCCTCCACATGGCCCGCGATCCAACCAGTCGGCGCTCGTCCGGAAGCGAGACTGGTGCCGCGCCTTGCCTGAATCGAACTTGTCGCGACCGATCCAGACGACCGCATCGTCAGGGAAGAGTGCAATGAGGTGCGGCCATTGATCGCTGATGGACTCCGCCACGATTCCCGCTGGGTCATTGACGATTTCATTGTAGGACCAGGGGAACTCTTCGAGCACACCGGTCAGAATCCGTGCGCCGATGGCGTCGCCAGTGTCGAGCGTAGCAGTCCGTCGGGCGGTCTCCCGTGGTTTGGGGACAAACACGGGGCAGGCGGCCCGCGCCTGTGCGCTCAGACGAGCGTTGGCCTCCTCCAAGGCCCCCGCACACGACTGGTGGAAGCAGTGAAGGAAGGGCACCCCACCGTTGTCGTAAACAATGCAGTTGCTATCCGCGTTTCTCGACGTATGGAGGTGCCGGCCAGGGCACTCCACGTAACCAGAGAACACCGAAAGCACGGTGATCCCCTCTCGCTCCAAGATCGGGAGTAGGCGTGAAACGTCGTTGGCCTCCTCTTCGGAGGCGTCGCTAAAAGTCGCCACGGTCATATTACTTGCCGTTCCGATCGCGGAGACCCTCGACTAGAGCTTCCACATCTTTGCGAATAAACAACTTGTGTCGTAGAACCTTGACGCTGGTGATGAGGCCGCGAGCCTCCAACCGCCTCAGAGTCCGAGGATGGATACCGCCCAAAAGATCGCACGTGTCGCGAGTTTTGAGCAGGAGTCGACAGGTGGAAGTAGCGGGTTTTGGAGTGTTGCTGGCTGAATTCATGACGAGCTCAGCTTATTCCCGGCTACGCTCCGTTTCGGAGACGCCGCAGCCGCAGAAATGTCGGTATTTTGGGCTAGAGCCCCAATCGCTCGCAGATACCCTGCAATTCTTCGCAGGGGTCCTGTCCCCACCTACGGAAAGCTTTTAGCTCTTCGACCCGCTCCGGCCAAGTAAACCCTAGTCTTTCCCACCTGTTCCAACGCTCCAGAACTGTCCACTCGTGTTTCCACTTTTCGTGATGAATCGCCTCGTCAGCGCGGAGATGCCACAGCCGCCAAGTGCGGAGACAGGCCAGCACTCGGAGAATATTCGGTAGCGTTTTCGAGGCAACGCTCCGCTTTGACCCCAGCGCAACACTCACTTGACTCTGCTGGATGTACGGCTCCGAGAAGATTGACTCTCGCTCATACCCGTTGAGGATTTCCGGCCTCTTTTTCAGCGACTCCGTGAAATTCCGGTAAACAGCAGCAACGATCGCGAAACCGATGAGGTGTGACCGCTCCCTCACGATTCCGGCCGTAGGAAACTCTTTGGGCAAGACAATCACCGCATCCCAGAATCGCAGTTCGACCTCCTCAAGCGTCAGCGGTGTGCCAAACTTCCCGGAAAGTTTTTCTGATTTTGCGGCCATACGTAGCCTTTTTGGCAGGCTAACAATGTCCCCATAATCAGCTTCGACATCGTGCCGGCGTACTCCGAGTACGGGTTGCACCCCCGGCAACGGAGGATTGGATACGAAGAAATCAAAATCGTCGGTCCCGTTGGACGCATTCTCAAGCCGCACAAGGCCGCCAGTGGGCCAGGTGTGCATCAGCTCTTTTCTGAGTTTAGCGGGCGCTGTCATACGTCGGTTCAAATTGGCGATTTGGACACGCACTACCAACTCTTTCGGCCAAAATCCACGCTGAAAAATCATCCAGACCGATGCCCTGTGTCCGAACTGCTCGATTTTGCCCGCTGAAGAAACTTTAGTTTCTCAGCGGTTGCTGCGCACTGTCAACTCCGGTACGGCGCCCCGCGGTGCCGGACAGCCTGAGGAGAAGCAGCGGACCAGCAACGGCACGAGGAGCGCTGAAAGCCATTCGAGCCTAGTGTGGTCCGCCGCAATTAGTAACGAATAAAAGCCAGAGTGAAATCATGCCCATCAGAGTGATCCAATGCCACGTTAATTGCGGCGGACTACACTAGTTTGGCGCGGCAGCAGTCGTTGAAGCGTCGGGAACAGCGCGCGCGCTGCCCGGGACTGGAGCCACACTCTGTTGAAGATGCAATGATGCTCAGCTTGTGTTCATGAATCGAGGCCGGGTTGAAGGCCGTGAAGATTCAGAGCCCGTAGGCATCGAGGCCATCGCCAGCGTCGTGGCCGGAAGTATGCCCGTGTGTAACAATCTGCATTTAATCGCTCTGAGGTGAGGAATCTTGAGTTCCCTAGGGAACAGGAGCCACCCACAGGTTTTGCTCGCTGACATTGGGAAGCAATGCAGACGCCATCTTCACTGCGGCCAACTTCTTCCGAATGGCCGAACCGCGTATTCGTAAGACCCTGACTGTTGCCTACACTTCCCAACAGCGTGTCGGCGTACAGGATATCATCGTCCCAATGATTCGTCTGCGCGGGAAGTGGCTTGCGGCAGCCGGGTTCTCCATCGGAGACAGAATTGAATTGATCGTAAGCGGCGGAACAATCCGAGTGAATCGGCTGTCGGACGGGACTCCTCAACTCCCCGATTAGGTTCGAGACTCTTTTGCTCAGGGATGGACAAGAATTCTAGTCCCCCGACCCGCCTTTTTATGCCGCAGATCGAGAACACGATTTGATATGCGCCCGACTCCCGGCTGTCGATCCTCATCCCTGAGCCAACCCCCATCTTGGATTCGGAGCAACTGCGAGATGGCCTTTTACGCAGCGTCTCCGGTCTATTCTCCTCGTCCGCCCGTCATGCAGGACGGCCTGAAGCTGTGAATCACCTCAGCGATGCGTTCTCTCGTAATTTCTTCTACCCGCAGTAATTCTTTCTGCTCGGGAACTGCGGCACGGACAAGGAGACAACCTGTGATTGCCGTCCAAGAAATCACCCCTGGGAACCACACCTCTCCCCTGACCGTTATGCCGCGCGAGTCCTTCTGCGGCTTTCTCCGAATGACATGACCGTCAAGAGCAGCCTCGGAAACTCGAAAAACGAACGTGATTGGCCGGTGCGCCGTGCTCCAACTCGTGAACAGGCTTCTCTCGGGCTCTACCGCACCGTCGAACAGCGCCACGCTGCCAGATTTGTGGGCATAGCCGAGATGGGACAGGCCATGCCTGAACCGAAGATCGCCTAGGTTGGGGCGAATCTGCCTCGAATCGATAATTCCGCGAAATCCCGGCCAATCCGTGCAGTGCCACAAGACAGGCGGCAGGGAGAGATCAATCCGAGAGTTCCCAATACCATGATTGACCACGCTTGGTGAAATTGATGCTGATGTCATTGATGTTCCAAAAAGTGTGCGCTTGGCCACCGGAAAATTTCACTTTGAAGTCCCCAAAATAATGGACATCCCCATTTACAGTGCGGCTGTAGTCGTTTGTCATCTCGTAACTGTCCAGCTTTCCCATCATCACGAGGTAGGTTGATCTGCGGCCAGAACCGTCGATCCAAGGTTTGTTGTTCATCTGCGCAACCCGAACTGCGGCTTCTTCAAGCGACCTCCGCACCACATCGTCGGGCACGGGAAAGCTCTGCGGTAACAAGGCGATGAAGAGGAATGCCAGAGTTGCCAGGACGGCGATGACTCCCCCGATTTTCGCCGCGGAATGGGACTCCCCGTCCGACCTTTCAAGGGCTTCTCGCAGCTGACTTGCGGCCGGGAATGCCCCATGAGCGGATGAGGAGTCCGAATCAGCTTTGCTTTGCTGAGACCGTCGAAGACCGGCCCCTGAGGGCGATACTGACGCCGCAGCTGCCTGAACAGGGCGACGGCATTGTGGGCAAGCTAACGCCGACGAGGAGACTTCTCTGCCGCAATCCACGCACTTGATAAGGGCCATTGTCCGGGACTTTACTCTTGGAGATAGCTCATCAGGATCGTCACCCAGCCAATCAAGGCAAACGCTCCGATGACAGCCCCCGTCATGGCCACGTTGTATCCGGTTTTGTTGTTCGAGGTAGACATACCCATGAGAGCCCCGCAACTAGAAACCAATCCGAGGACAGCTGCCGGTCCGACTATCAGGCCTCCGAGGGAGAAGCAGATTCCCCAGACGGCCTTATCGTAATAGTTTGGCCCTCCGCGGTTCTCGTACGATGGGGCGACGAATGAGGTATTCAGTAGTCCGCCCGGAATGATTTCCGTGAAAGCGTTAGGGTGTGATTCGACGGTGGAAACAAGGTCAGCTACCCGGCTAACGACTTGGTCGACCTTTTTGCTGCACGCCCCAGAAAAGTCGAGAGTGTGGGTCGGAATGAAAGCAGTGACATCCACTCGCGTCGTTTTCCCACTGGAGAAGAATACGGCCGTGAGGGTCAGCTTTGGCCGTTTGGAGGCACCAGCGACGACTCCTTTCTCCGGCGAGCGCTCGGTCACGGTCACCCCGCATTCGAGAAATGCGCGCTCAACAAGGGCAAAGCCCCCCGCGTAATGTTCTTCGTAAGAAAATCCGCCATTCCCCACATTCTTGAATCCCCTAACGACGGGTCCATTCATGTCCTCGAATGCTATTGGCTGCGAAGCCAGGGCAACCGTTTCGACTGCTGCGGTAGCCTTAGTCAGGCCATCGCTCCATGACGGCTGAGCCTTGACGGGGTAGCCACACTGAGGACAAGCCAACGCTTCCGACGACACTTCACGCTCGCACTCTGCACATTTGGTCAACGCCATAAAAGATCCTCCGGCTAGCGAACAGTGGTCGTTTCCCGGCAAGCCTGAAAAACACAACCGGGGTTCTGTTGCTCGAAGATGCGACGAGCCGTTGCCGGGTCGGAGGCTTGGATGATCGTTCTCTGTTGACCGCTGTTTCCGGTTTTCAAGCGATAGACGATTTCGTATTGGCGGGGTGGTGTGGCGGGCATAGTCGGGTCAGCTTGGTTGGTGTTGTCAATCCAGAATTTGTTTTGGAAAAGGGTCGCTTTCCGCACTCTGAGTTTTGGTCGAAAGCGCGAATTCGGCCATTCGGAGCGCACGGCCCGCATACTCCTGCAGCTCCGGGTTCGCGGACCGCGCATCTGCCCTGAGTTCCCCTGAAAGTGTCGCAAGTTCATCGCGAGTGGCCGCCGTCAAGGGCTTGGGGGACAAGCAACCCTTAAGCGCTCTCATAAGCGCCAGGTGGCTGCTCGCCAACATGGGTAAAGGGTAAGACCACGGAGGCTCGTCTCTGCAATGCTGCTCGAAGCGCAAACGAAGTTGAGTGGGTTCGACTTCCGGGTCCATTGCGGTCAACTGATGTTTAATGCCGCACAACCAGCGACGAACCCGGCTGTGCCTTGATGGGACGGATGCGGAAACATAATATGAGGAAGATGCGGGAACGCGGACTTCACGACCGACTCTGCAACGCGGCCGACAGACACAATTGTGTGAGGCTCTAGAATTTGGACAATCGTGCGGGTAAACGGCGCTCCTAGTGTAATCTCTGCAGCGGTCGGTTTTCGGTTTGATCCTGAGTTGCCGGGAAGATGAGGGTGAAATGGAAATGTGTTCCAAAAAGCCGGGACACCCTCCTTTCCGGCGAATGATTGCCACACGATTGTAGCGGTTCGCTCTGAGGTGTTTCCGGCGAGGGTCAGCGACGACAAGAGCTTGGCTGTGAATGGGTCAGTCGCCAAGCGCAACATCTTCTCGCTGGTGAACGGGATGCCGGTCTGCGCGCACCCGCGGTATCCTGGGGCTTCACCGACAAAGAGATGTCCAGAATACGGGTAAGCGCATAGGGCCGAAAGATAAGCTCGCAGATTTTCCAGCCGCCAAGCCGCAGTGTAGGGGTTGGAAACACTGGGCGAGGAGGGGACGGCAGCCAGTGCTGCCATTAGATGCGTTATGAGGCTCGGGTCCATCGCGGCTGTCGTTCGTGTATCCGAAAAGCCGAAGAGCAGACAAGCCAAAACACGCACAATAGATCGTGTTCCGCAGCAATCTCCTTCCGGAGCATCCGAGGAGTGCCCCGCAGAGATGCAACATCCGCCTCCGCAAAATTCGCCCGGAACCTGTCCCGGTTGCGCGAACGTGCGGGCCTGACTCAGGAACAGCTCGCCGAAGCGGCGAATGTCAGTTGGCGATACGTGCAGCAGCTTGAGGCTGGAGCGGATGCAAATCCCTCGCTCAGGGTGCTCTCTAGTCTGAAAACGGCCCTTCGCTGCGAGTGGAACGATCTTCTCCTGAGCATTCCATAGTCTCCGTCGGTCTCCGGAGGACCTACCTCGCGAGAACGTCCGCGACTTCCGTGCGGGCTCCTCAGTTGGCTTTACGATTCTCGTAAAGCCAAAGTCGACCGCGAGATGCACGTCTACCCTGTGGTGGTCCGTCACTCCGAGGGTGATCGCACAGGACAAATCATCCCCGCAGGGCCTTCACGGCAGGTTTTCCCCAACCGACCGTCCATCCTGCTGGACAATCGCCCCGAGATCGGGCGCTCTGGAGCGGAAAAAGGCCTCTGAGGTTCTGCGGTCAGTAGTCCTCCGGCAGAAGAACCGTAGTGGACGAACGGTCAGCCTCCGTGATCACCCAAAATTTCGTTCCTGCTTCGGTATGGTAGACCGATAACAGCCGAGTTCGTTCCGCCAGTGCTCGCTCATTTGCCGCCCAGTCCTCCTTGTCCACGTCGCCCCAGTCGCAGCGCGCGTGGCAACGCAGAGCGAGAAGCACTTCCTCCGGTGGCAATGATCGGTGGGCGTTTGCCGTTGCGACGACTGTGCCAAGGGAGAACTTCCTGTGCCCACCTCGCGCTCCTTCGTCCGTCGCGATCACCGGCGACGACGACCTTTATGGTTCCGCTTCCTGTCCGCCACCTCCTCCGGCAAACCGCAGGAAACGATTTCGGCCTTTGGCGATTCAAGTTCGGTATGGTCAGGCGGCTCGGATGCCGTTTGTTCGGCGACCGGATCGACATTGGCCGTTCCCTCCGGCCCCCCTTCGGTCGAGAACGCTTTCGTTGCCGGAACAGGTTCTGTGGATTCTTCATTCGGAGCGATTGGCGGTGTGCCGCCCGCTTCCTCCCCAGCGCTATCTTCCATCGGAACAGTCGTAGGAATTACTCGTACCGTCCGAACCGTCCGCCAAACCAGCATTCCACCGAGGAGCCGCACTTGCACCTCCTCCTTCCAGACGAGGCGAACTGTGGCCTCGACCTCACCTCCCTTGTGTTTGGTCAGGACCTTGTCATTCGGTTTGAACGGGTTGGACATGACGAAGAATTTGTTCTTCGTCCCTGCTCATCTGGACGCCACATCATATCATAAAAGGCCAACTCGCCCTTCCCAACGCCGAGCGAATTTTTGACTTGACGGGACCCGGCTACAGTGGTTCACCTGTCCTAATGGAATCAGGGGTAATTTTGCTCAGGTCGAGCGGCCTCAGTCCTTTTTGACTGAAGAAAGGCGCATCCACCCTGATCCCGAAAAGCTTGAGGCCTCAAGAATGAGCAACAATAGAAAGCCAGGAATTTCTCGCACGATAAAACAAAAAGCCGCTGTTGCACTGTCCATTGTTGCTCTAGCGGCGGATATGTGCGCCGAAGATCCGAAGGAGCTCCAAACCGCTAGAAATCAATACAAACACAGTTCGCCGCCAACCGCAGAGCCCACTCGCCAGTATTACATATCCAGTCTTGTCGAATTGCGCGACAGGTTTGCAGAAGCCAAAAAAACCAAAGATTGGCAGGCGGTTGACGCTGAAATTCGTCGCCACCCGGCACCGAAGGATTCCAATTCCAGAGTGCTCTCCACTCTGCTTGTTGGCGAGTGGGCGTCGCCTCGCCACGAATACCTTTACCGCGCCGACGGCACGTGGACCATGTTGCCCGAAATGACTGACGGCTTAAGGAGTACCCGCGGGTCGTGGCACATCAAAGGAAACCAGTTTTTTGCCACCGTAGGCACCGATTCGACTCAGGCCCTTCCCTGTACGATAATTCTGTTGAGCGACCAGCACTTCATTTTTACCGATGGCGAAAATGTTTTCTGTGAGACGCGAATGAATTCCGCGCCCGCGTCCTCGGTCGAAGTGGGCAACCAGCACCCGAAAACAGTCCTCGACTTTTACAAGCTACTGCCCAATGAAGACTACAAGCATTTTGAGGGCGATCGAAGGGCATTGCTGTCGAGCGACGACAGACGGGTGGTTGATGTAAAGAACGCGTATATCTATCTTCATGGCGACGGCGGGCAAACGGATGTATGTCTAACTCTTTTCAAGAAACCAAACGGGCGATATCTCGTAGCTGTCGCGAACTATGGAGGTGATGATTATGGAAACGCGCTGGAGTTCTATATTTTGGAGGACGGGCGACTGAAAGACGTTCCCAAGTCAGCCGTAATGCCGACCGGATACAACAAGGAATTCCGCTACATCCTTCCCCGAATTGGAAAGACCATCAAGGTGGTAGACAGCTCTGAACAAATTATCTTTGAGTTGTTGTGGACGGACGGGCGCTTTGTGAAATTGCGGAAGTAAGTTCACACGGTCTTCGCAAAGCTCCCGATCGGTATCTGGTCCAGAGAATCGATCCGGGTGTTGTAGTAATAGCCAATGCTTCCACCGTCTGCTCCAAGCCTGCGCAGGCATTCGCCGCAGTCGGTGAGCTTCAAATCATCAGGCCCTGTCAAACAATCTACGAAGTTCTGTTCTCTGCCGTCATTGTCTTAATCGGACGTAATGACGAGCAGAGCGGACACGCTACGCCCACCGTCGGATTGCGGCTCCGCAGGCAATTGCTGTACGTAGTGAGCGGTCCGACTGAGGAACATTCAGGACAGCATGTTGTGTTTGCTGTCAACACACTAAGGGCGAGCGGCTCTTGGACGCTCTTCGTTGGCGAGGCAACTCAACCCACGGGAAAACCCGCTGACTACCGGAAATCCAAAGAATTTAAAGGGGATCCAATGCGCACTCAAAATAGCCTTAGACGCCGCCACTTTGTATGGCGGTGTGACCGCTCTACTGAAGAATGACGGGGTGAAGTGGAGAATCATTGAGATCGTATTTGACGTTACCGACGTTCATTGGCTGGATTACGACAGGCGCTTTGGCGCACTACGCAAACTCGGCGTTGATCCAATCAAATGAACAGTTCAATCTGGTCCTCCAAAGCCTCTTCCGACTTTTAGCGCACCTGCCCTGGCTCCTCACATCTTCATCACACGATCGTTAGCAAGCCATCTGCTTGTTGTATGCGTGTTCGTCCCGCGCCGTGTCGGCCAGTTTTTCGATGGCAGGCAAGACGTGAGGAACAGGCGCAAGCTTCGCTAACTGCAATCGCTCATAGTCCGCGTCATCGTCTCCGAACACCTCAGTATAGGTGCTCATGATGAGCTGCCCGCCGTCCTGATGACCTTGCCACTTGGCGATGAGCTTCTTGTCCACGCCTGACTTCCAAAGACGCATGATCAGACACTGGCGTAGGTTTCGTTGCGTGAAGTGCGGGAGTCCAAGTCGGGCGCATGCCGCGTTGAGAGCTTTACGCGGGTCGGAGAGTTTGAAGACCCGCAAATCTGGAGTAATCGCCTTCTCGGCCTTGGCGCGTAGCTTCTCCAACAGAGGGCGAAGGTGAGGGTAAATGGGAACGACGAAACGCTTGTTTGTCTTGTGGCGACGAATGTTGAGGCGATTCTGATCAAATTCGATGTCTCCCCAAGTAAGCGAGCCCGCCTCTGCTTGGCCGAGGCCCGCCAAGCCCAGAAACGCCACGAAGTCCGCGGCATCCTCTGCGAATCGGCCGCATCGTTGGGAGCGAATGCTCGCTACGATGGCTTCAAACTGCTCGACCGTGGGAACTCGACGAATCGGGGTTTGCGGCTTCTTCCATTTGGTGGTGACGCGTAGGAAAGGGGATTCGACAACGATCCGGTCGTTGACTGCCAACTCAAAGAGCTGCTTTAGTACCCCGGCATACCGGTTGTAGCTGGTATTCTTCAGGCGGCGTTCGTGCAGGGCGAGCCACTCCTCCAAATGCGATGGCCGGATGTTTCGGACCTGAAAATCGGATCCATAGGGCCACCAAGATTCAAATTCTCGGATGACCCCTCGAATGATCCCCAGGGTGCTGCGGGACCTGCCTTGATTGATCGCGATGTATTTTTGGTGGAGTTGCTTTAGGGTGGTCTTTTCTACTTCCGTGTCCACCTTGCTGAGATCGGCAATCCACCCCTTGAGCCTCCGCTCGGCAATCTTCCGATCGGTGGTTTCGAGACTTCGCTCCTTCCGTCGGCCCCGGATTTTCTTCACCCCGTAATAGCGCCCAGACTCCGAGTGCCGGTACATCCCGGTGCAGCCGGGCACTTTGGCATAAAGAGGGGTGGGCGTTTCTGGTTCCGTGATCATCGTGGTAACGGCTTCTGGAAGAATTTGACCCCGTTCAGCCGACGTCACTTTGCGTTCATTCAACCATCGTGCAAATCGCTCCAACCTGCGGATAAAGCGCTTGCTACTGCCTCACCGAGTCGCAGTCCGCCTCATGCTGACCGAAGCGGACTAAGCTTTTTTGCAGATATTTTGACACATTCATGAAGACAATCGCCGGGGGGAACTATCCGGGGGGATACATCCTCGTCTGACGCAAACTGACTCTTGCGGGCTCATTCTCCGAGTCCGGGGGGGCAAATCGGGTGGCCCCCCCCCGGATTTGGGGCGACCGGCACGCCGTAAAGCCTTGAACGGCCACGGTTTCCGAAGGTTGCTGGCCGGGAGGGCCGAAGCGTCTCGAACGAAGCGGCTTACGTGAACTAATACTTCTGGAGAAGGGGCGGGCTTCCATTCCGAATCCCACCATTCGTGAGATGACCTGAGACGTTTGGGCTGCGCGGGGTGGAAGGCCGCTACCGGCG
>Ga0209181_10008317_pt1 | contig 13949 bp, 11 predicted proteins | sample MAT05_FD_187208 | JGI IMG/M metagenome (GOLD analysis project Ga0209181, IMG submission 187208) | Freshwater microbial communities from Lake Fryxell liftoff mats and glacier meltwater in Antarctica - MAT-05 (SPAdes) (version 2) | ecosystem: Environmental > Aquatic > Freshwater > Ice > Liftoff... | reverse complement strand
GTCGTTCCTACAGTTTGGGATGATATTCACTTCATCTCCGGATACCCTGGCGATTATGTTGCTATTGCAAAAAGAAATGGTTCAGCATGGTATGTGGGTGTCATGAACAACAGCAAAAGAAAAACTGTTGAAATTAAACTTGATTTTTTACCCGCGGGCGTTTTTGAGATGGAAACCTGGGCGGACACAAAAAAATCGGATTTACAACCAACCGAGCTTCAAAAGAAAACTCAATCTGTGAAAAAAGGCGATGTGATAAAAGTGGAGATGGCGAATAACGGGGGATTTGTTGGGGTGATAAGGAGTAAATAAATTTAATTTTGCCACCGCACCGACAAGTTTTTGGACATTAAAAAGCATCTTAGCAACCTAAAATATACAGATAAAACGTAAATGGAAATAAAAGAATTGAAACCAAGAAAGGCACTTAACAAAGCCTTTTTAAAAGTAAAGCCGAACAGGACTGAAATTGAAGGTTTCAAAGCAATTCCTGTTATTTCATCTACAGTTCTCAAAAACGACCAAGGCAAAAAACGAACAGGAAATTTAACAACCTTAGCATATTTATTTGATTTCTTAAACGCTTACGACTTTACAAGCGAAGGTTCAGAAGAAATTCAAGAAGACAATAAATCACTCATTAACGCTTCTGTTCTCGGCTTAATCTTCGAGAAAATAAACGGCTACAAAGACGGTTCATTCTTTACTCCGGGTTTCATCACAATGTATGTGTCATGAAACTATTCGCAAATCGGGTGGTTCAGAAATTTAACGAAACAAAGAAATGGAATTGCACATCAGTTGAAGATCTTTACGATAAAATTGAAGACCGCAAAGAAGCCAACGACATTGTAAACAGTATCAAAATTTGCGACCCCGCCGTTGGTTCTGGACACTTTTTAGTTTCGGCACTTAATGAAATGATTGCTGTAAAAAACGATTTAAAAATATTGCAAGACCGCACAGGAAAGCGGTTAAAAGAATATCAAGTTGAAGTTGTTAATGACGAATTAATTGTAACAGACGAAGAAGGCGAACTATTCGATTACAACCCTACCAATAGTTCGACAGGCTAACTACTTCGCTCCGAAAGTCAGCGAATACAAGAAACGCTATTTCACGAAAAGCAAACCATAATTGAAAATTGCCTTTTCGGTGTTGACATCAACCCAAACTCAGTAAAAATTTGCCGTTTGCGTTTATGGATTGAGTTATTGAAAAACGCTTATTACAAAAACAAATCGCTAAACCGATGAATAAAATATATTAAACAAGCAATTAATTCCACTATGAAGAAGAAATACATCCTAAGTCTTATTTGCTGCATTTTCAGCATCCAACTTGCTTTTAATCAGCAAACCGGTTACCTCAGTAATGTCTACAAATTCATCGAAGATCCGGGAATGTTTTCCCTGAACCAGGAACCCGGACACGTGCCGCTTGTTCCGTTTTATTCGGTAGAATCAGCACTGCAAAATGATTGGAATAAGTCGGGAAGTTTTCTTTCTTTAAATGGAGTATGGAAATTCAAATGGTCTGAAAACCCTGATGTTTCTCCAAATGATTTTTTCCAGAAGAAATTCAACGATAGTAAATGGGATAGCATTACCGTTCCAGGGAATTGGGAAATGCAAGGATTTGGCGACCCCGTATTTCGTAATATTTCACAGCCTTTCCCTTCAAACCCTCCCTTTATTCCCCACGATTACAATCCGGTAGGTTCGTATCGAAAAAGTTTTACTCTGCCTGCAAATTGGAAAGAAAAGGAAATTTTTCTCCGTCTTGAAGGAACCACTTCTGCATCATTTATCTGGATCAATGGGAGTGAAGCAGGGTTCAACAAGGGAGCCAATGAACCTGCTGAATATAACATTACAAAATATTTAAAATCTGGTGAAAACCTTATTGCGGTAAACGTATATAAATATTCAGATGGAACGTATTTGGAAGATCAGGATTTCTGGCGATTGTCAGGTATTTTCAGGGATGTTTATTTGTTTGCCACTCCAAAAATCCATCTACGCGATTATTTTATTTCAACGAATCTGGATAGTAGTTACCGCGATGCTACTCTGTCTGTAGCAGTTGAGATTGCGAATTATTCGGGTGAGAAAACCAGCGAATATTCTGTCAGAGCTTCTCTTTACGATGATAAACGCAACACCATAATTCAAAAATTTAGTTCAGTTGCATTTAATGTTTCCAAGGGGGAAGTAAAATCAATCAATCTTAGCTCTGTAGTTACAAATCCCGCTAAATGGTCGGATGAAAAACCAAACCTGTATTCCCTTAGTCTTGAGCTTATTAATGCACAGGGGAAAGTCAATGAAGTTATTTATGCAAGATTTGGTTTTAAGGAGGTTGAGGTAAAACATCAGGCGCTTTATGTAAATGGAATTCCGGTTAAACTCAACGGAGTTAATTCGCACATGCAGCATCCCGAATTGGGGCATACCATGGATATTGAAACGATCCGCAAGGATTTCACACTGATGAAACAGTTCAGTATCAACTGTGTACGCACTTCTCATTATCCTCCAACAATCGATTACCTGAACCTTGCTGATGAAATGGGAATTTATATCGTCGATGAAACTGGCGATGAATCCCACGCAACCGAATATATCTCTGAAAAGCCCGAATGGCGGGATGCTTATGTTGACCGTGTAAGGGGAATGGTGCTACGTGACAGAAATCATCCCTCGATAATATTCTGGAGCGCAGGAAATGAGAGTGGTTTTGGGAACAACATTTGCGAAGTAATCAAAGAAGGTAAACGACTTGACCCATCCCGCATTTTCATGTATGGAGGCAATACCGATGATGTGGCATGGAAAAATGAAGTTCCTTGTGAAGATATTATTGGCCCTCGATATCCAACTCCATACGAACTCAAGACCCGGATAGCAATGGTTCCTGAATCTCAGGATCCACGGCCATCTTTTATGGATGAGTATATTTCTGTGGAAGGTAACGGGGGAGGCGGACTTGACGAATATTGGGAAGTAATTTATAATTACCCACGATGCATTGGTGGTGCTTTATGGGATTTTGTGAGTCCGGGGATTACTGAAAAAATACTGTTGCTCTCCGACGGTTCCCCAAATCATCTGAATACAGCTATCAAAGGCCGGGGGAAAATTGTACCCGGAAAATTTGGCAATGCAGTTGAATTGAACGGAAACGACCAATGGGTGGATGTTTACCGGGATAAGACACTCGACATCACCGGAAATCAACTTACTTTATCACTTTGGGTGTTTCCTCGCAACTGGAATACCGATGGAACCTACCTTACAAAAGGAAGTTACCAGTTCGGACTCAGACAATATCCAAAAGATTCGCTGCAGTTTTATGTAAGCGGCGATAACTGGTCAACTTTATCCGTTCCACTTCCAAAGGAATGGGAGAACGTTTGGCATCATCTGGCAGGTATTTATGATGGCAAAACGCTTTCCATTTTTATTGATGGAAAACTTGCGGGTAAAAAGGCTTTTTCAGGGGATATCAAAAACAGACCATTCCCTGTAAACATTGGCCGAAACCCAGAAATTGAAGGACAGGAATATTCGGGAAAAACGAGCAATGCACGCTTCGATCAGGTAGCGATTTTCAATAAAGCCATTCTGGTTGATCAGCTGATGAATCCTTCGCCATCCTTGAAAAGCGAAGCCCGGCTTTGGCTTGATTTTGAAGAGGTACAGGAAGAGGGAACTTTTTACAGCATGGGACTTGGTGGTCGAACATACGGACTTATCTGGCCCGATAGAACTCCACAGCCGGAAATGTGGCAGGTAAAAAAATCAGCGCAACCGGTTTCTGTTGAATGGCTGGATATGGAAAAGGGAATAGCCGAAGTCTGGAACCGCTATCATTTCACAAATCTTAATGAACGCAAGGCCATCTGGCAACTTCAGGAAGATGGTAAGGTGCTTCAAAGCGGAGAACTAGAGCTTTCCACAAATCCCCTTAAAAAATCAGGCATTACAATTCCCTTTAAAAAACCCGAATTGAAAGCCGGGGCAGAATACCGGATACTCATAAGTTTTAGCTTGAAAAAGCCGGAATCATGGTCGCCGGCAGGATTTGAAGTTGCATGGAACCAGCTTGAACTTCCCTGGAAAAAAGAAAAAGAATTACAGAATATCCAGAATTCTTCGGAATTAAGATTCACTGAAACTACTGAGAACATTAATGTTTCAGGAAATGACTTCGAATATGGTTTTAGCAAAGTGAGCGGAGAATTAATATCCATGGCATTTCAGGGCAAGCAGCTGATTCATAAAGGTCCGGTTTTAAATGTTTGGCGCGCGCCACTTGCCAATGAACTCGACGCATGGGCAGTGGGACAGTCGCACCTGACGAACCGCAAACCTGGAAATGGCGAAGATCCGGCAAATAACTGGCGAACTCTCGGTTTGGATAATCTGACACAGAAAACAGAAAAAGTTTCAGTATCAACTCTACCAGATAAAAGTGTAAAAGTAGAAATATTGAGCCATTCAGAGGGTATTGACTTCAGAACGGCCTTCGATAATCGGTTTATTTACACCATCGATGGAAGCGGTAAAATAGAACTGGAACATACCGTAACACCGCAGGGTCTGATGCCTGCATGGCTTCCCAGAATTGGGCTGCAGATGAACCTGAGCAGTGAATTAAATGAAGTTAGCTGGTACGGACGCGGTCCATTTGAAAATTATCCCGACCGAAAAACTGGAGCGAAAATCGGAGTTTATACATCCACCGTTCAGCAGATGACCGAGAAATATCTTATTCCTCAGGATTATGGCTTGCGATGCGACAATCGCTGGGTAAAAATGCAAACCAAAAACGGTGTTGGTCTGGAGATAAAAGGAAACCAACTTTTTAATTTCAATGCACAGCCTTTCAGCACCGATAACATGACCCGAGCTAGGTATCCCTATCAGATTCAGCCGAATGACGGAATCACCTTTAATTTCGATTATGCAACGAGCGGAGTAGGGTGTACGGCTATTTCAGTACTGAATCAATACAGGGTTTTGCCAGGCGTATACCGGTTTGTATTGGAGATAAGACCTTTTAAGGAGTAGGGGCGATATTCCTAACGCAGATATTGATGCATTGCAAGAATATTGGACGGCTTATCCTTCGCTTAGGAATTGATTTATTATTTCAATCTGGTTATTTAGAAGAATTAGCTAGTACTTCTCTAAAAACAGATTTGACAGAACTATTGAAATTGCTAATTTCCATAATCAAAACGAGTAAGGCCAATGGAAAACGATAACGACATTATCAATTATCAATTTAGAAGTTGATGTTGTTCGCAAAGACATCAAGAATATGCACTTGGCAGTATATCCACCAACGGGCAGAGTTCGTATTGCAGCACCATTGCGTATTGATGACGAAGCGGTAAGACTTTTTGCAATTTCAAAAATTGCTTGGATAAGAAAACACCAACGGAATTTTCTTGCACAAGACCGTCAACCACCTAGGCAATTTAAAGAACGTGAAAGCCATTATTATTTAGGCAAACGTTACTTGCTTCGAGTAATTGAACAGGAAGCACCACCAAAAGTAGTTTTCAAAACCAAAACCTATATTGACCTCTATGTACGACCAGACAGTACAACCGAACAGCGACAAACTATCATAAACGAATGGTATCGGACAGAGTTAAAAAAACTCATTCAGCCAATCATTGACAAATGGGAAAAGCAAATTGGCGTTTCCATTGCCGACTGGCAAGTAAAGCAAATGAAAACAAAATGGGGTACTTGCAACATTGAGAAAAGAAGAATTTGGATAAACTTAGATCACAACGACCGTTTTCTGACCTTAATGGAAAAGTATATGCCTCAGTGGAAGTTTTATAAAGAAGAATTAAATCGTTTACCAGTAAGCCACGGAGAATGGACATACTAGCAAAAGGCGGGGTTTCGTGTTCCAAAGACTGTTTTGAATATGCATCTTAGGCTGCATGTTAATATCGACAACCATTAAATTTTACAGTATTGATTTTGATTAATTAAGTACTTATATTTGTACTCGATTAAACACTTAAATAAAAGTTATCATGATAGCTGCTAATTACACCGAATTCAGAACTGGCCTTAAAAAATTCCTGGACGATGTTGAGAATAATAATGAAACTTTAATTATTAAAAGGGGGTCAGGCAATGGAACGGTTCTTATTTCACTCGATGAATATAATTCAATGATTGAAACCATGCATTTGCTAAGCTCAAAAGTAAATGCTGATAGATTATATGAATCTATTAGCCAGATGAAAAAAGGCAAGATCGTCCGTGAAAAATTAATTGAAGAATAATGAGAATTACATTTTCAGAAAATGCTTGGGAAGACTATATTTCTTGGTTGAATGAAGATAAAAAGATGCTCAAAAAAATTGAACCACTAAGATAATTGGATATGTATTTAGCAATAAAAGATGTTCAACCGAAAGATAATTACACTTTACTCTTGACGTTTGAGAATGGCGAAAAGCGACTATTTGATATGAAACCATATCTTGATCTTGGTATTTTTAAGGAGTTAAGGGATACTAAATTATTTATGACTGTAAAGCCATGTTTTGATTCGGTTGAGTGGGAAAATGAAGCTGATTTTGATCCTGAGATATTATATCAGAAAAGCATAAAATTGGATTAAATAAAACTGCGGCAATAAGCAGGGTTTAAGGCCTTAAACCAATATGCAGAACTTTTAAAAAATTATTATCCAAGATTAATCATTGAATTTCCTAATGCAAATTATTCTCAAATTAAACAAACTGCCTTGCTGATCAAGGGTAAAGTTAGAGCAGATATTATTAAAAACAGTCTTGATTTAATAATTAAAACAATCGAGGAGAAAAAATTAATTAACTAAATGAAATATATATGATTGGATACATTTTTATTGGCGTTCTGATTATTTCGATACATTATATTGTTTTCCTTTATAATGATATTATCAGAAAAAAGAATCAAACTGAAAAAGCTATGAACCAATCATTTTGTACACAAGCATTGTAAATGATTTGAATTTAAATTTAAGGATTTGGTCAAAATAGGGTAAAAATTCACTCCCAAAAAGGAAAATCATTTACAGAATAAGCACCTATTGTTATTCTCAAACCCTCACCCCAATTACCAAAATATCATCAACTTGCTCTATTGCGGATTTCCAGTTTTCATTAAAGTTCTCCAGATGTTTTTCCTGCTCACTCATCGACAAGTGCTGAATTTCCTGAATAATTTCCTTAAACTTTCGCGTCATTAACTTCTTGCCTTTTTGTCCTCCAAACTGGTCGGCATAGCCATCGGTGCAAATATAAAATGTGTCGCCTTTACTGAATTGGATTTCATGACTTTGGAATTCCTGGTCGTTATCTGTCAGTCCACCAATTGCTTTGTTAGTTGGATCAACTTCTTCCAATACAGTTTCTCCTTTCCTGACATACCAAAGTGGTCTGTTTGCACCGGCGTACTTAACAATCAGGTTTGTTGTATCAATGGAGCAAATGGCAATATCCATTCCATCTCGAGTGGATTCTTCGCTTCCCGACTGACGCAGGGATAGTTTCATTCCAATATTCAAGCGTTTTAGTATTACAGAAGTGTCCGAACTTTGTAAAACGGCGTCTTTCAATTGCTCCGACCCAATCATACTCATCAATGCGCCGGGAACCCCGTGTCCGGTACAATCAGCAGCAACGATAAAAATAGTTTGTTCTTTTTTGTAGAAGAAATAAAAATCCCCGCTTACAATATCTTTTGGTTTAAAAAGCACGAAGGATTCCGGCAATGCTTCATAAATATCTTCTTTATTTGGGAGTTTAGCTTGTTGAATACGTTTAGCGTAGTTAATGCTATCGACTATGCCCTTGTTTTTCTCTTCAATAATCAGTTTTTGACTTTCAACCTCGATTTTCTGTTGGGTGATAATTACATTGTCTCTCTGCTTTTGTCTGTATGCGCGGTAAACAAAAACCATAAACAATGCGAGCATTGCAAAGCCAATAATGAAATAATTTCGTTGCTGTTCTTTTTGTTTTAGTTCTGCTATCGAAAGAATATCCTTTTTATCCTGCTCGGCTTTCGTAACTGCTTCCTTCTTATCGAACTCGTAATTCAATTCCTTTCGGGTGATTTCTTTATTTTTTTCCTGATTGAAAATTGTATCTTTTAATACTATTGCATTAAGGGTGTGCAAAAGTGCTTTCTGGTATTTACCTGTTTTCTCATACACACTTGCCAAATATCCCTCTAATTTCATCGAAAGTTCAGTAGCTTCAATTTCATGACTAATTTTTAATGATTTGGTGTAGTATTTTTCTGCCAGGGCATATTTTTTTGTTTCTAAGTAAATGTCGCCAATAGCAGCAAGTTCCGTAGCTATCAGGCTCTGATCGCCCAGTTTTTCCCCGATCTTCAGAGCTTCTTTTGCATATTCGAGTGCTTTGGTGTTTTGGTTCTGTTCATAATAAACGATTCCGATATTGCCAAGACATTTTCCTAAAAGGTTCAGGTTTCGGATCTCCCTCGAAATGGAAACAGCCTTAACATAATATTCCAATGCTTTCGGCAGATCATTTTGATTATGATAAATAGTTCCAATACTTGAAAACTGTGAGGCTGTTATATTTTTATCCCCCAACTCCAATCCAATGTTAAGCGATTTAGTATAATATTCAACTGCCTTCGGATAGTTAAGCTGCTTTTCATAAATATTCCCGATGTTGCCAAATGTAGCCGACATCCCGCTTTTATCACCAAGCTCATCATCAATTTTCAATGTTTTGATATAATAATCCAGAGCCTTCGGGTATTCGCCCTGATCGAAGTAAACAAGTCCAATGTTGTTTAGGATTTTGGCCATACTATTTTTATCGCCGGTTACCTCCATTATTTTTAGTGCTCTGAAGTAATATTCCAATGCTTTTGAGCCGTCAGAAATGAGGTAGTAACAAACACCGAGATTGCGCAGACTGCTGGCAATACCTTTTTTCCATTGAAGTTTTTCAGACATGGATAAGGCCTGATTTCCAAGAGCAATGGCCGTGTCTGGATTATTGAACATTATTTCCCAGGCGAGAACGTTTAGCTGATTTATGCGGGATGTATCTGCAATTACTGAATTCAGCGTATCCGATCCAACCTGTTGACCGGATAGAGGTATATAACAAATTAAAAATGCGAATAGAAAAAGCTTGTATTTAAGGGGGATTTTCATTTTTCTTTGAGTAACGATAAATCATTCAAACCTCATAAGAATGCAAATCTAAACCTGCAATTTATGAATTTAAGTGGGATGCACAAAAATTAGATATTTTTGAAATTATCAAAAAAGCTTATCTTTTTGGCACTTCACAGGGTTACGACTTTATCATTATTACCAAATGATCAGATATTTAGACTTTGACATCTTATCTTCATTATAACAAGCAAGCGGAACAACGGTTTGCGAAATTAAGTTTTTAAAGTATTTTTATTTACATTTGACTCATCAGGCATTGCAAGCCTGTCAGATGAATGAAGCTGTGATGCTGTTTTAATAAAAAAATCATTCCAGGATGAACCATGAATATTCCGCAAATCATGTCTACACTAAAACAACTTATCCAAAAAACCGAAGTTTTCCAGGTTCGCAACTCAGCGATACTTTCGAAAGAAAGAGTTATTTCTGTCGATGCTCTTCGTGGATTTGACATGTTCTGGATCATGGGCGGAGATATGGTTTTCCAAAGCCTCGACAATATATTTCATAATAAAATTACAGCCTTTTTACGTACCCAGACCGACCATGTTGAGTGGCTTGGATTTCATTTTTACGATATTATCATGCCGCTTTTTATGTTTCTTGTCGGAATTTCTCTGGTTTATTCAACTCGTAAACGCTTGAGTTCCGGAGCCTCTGATAAATCCATCTGGCTACATACTATTAAAAGATTTCTGATCCTTTGGCTTCTGGGGATGATAGTGCAGGGAAACCTTCTTGCTTATGATATCGATAAGTTACAAATCTATTCGAACACTCTTCAGGCAATTGCAAGTGGTTACCTTATTGCCACGCTCCTTGTATTGTATTTACCGGTTTATTTGCAGGTTATATCTACTCTTGGTTTGTTACTTGCATATTGGGCTATTGCAGCGCTTATCCCTGTTGGAGGCACAACCGCCGGCGCTTACGAGATGAATACAAACGTACCTCTGGTTTTCGATCGTATGGTTCTGGGAAGATTTAGCGACGGACTTCAATACAGCTGGGTCATTTCAAGTCTCAATTTTGGAGTAACCACGATGCTCGGGGTGTTCAGCGGATATATGATGCAGTCGGATACCGAAAAAATGAAAAAACTCAGAAACTTTGTGATTTTTGGTGCTTCCCTGATATTAATAGCTTTACTCTGGAATACCTGTCACCCCATAATTAAAAAGTTGTGGACCAGCTCATTTGTTCTGTTTGCCGGGGGAATAAGCGTTTTGATGCTTGCATTCTTTTTCCTTATTATCGATGTCTGGAATGTTCGAAAAGGTACAAAATGGATGATCATTTTGGGATCAAATGCCATTTTTGGATACGTCGCTTGGCATTTGTTTAATTTTTCTTTTATTGAAATGGCAAAAGTGTTTTTCGATGGATTGAAACCCTATATTGGAGATTGGTACTTAAGTTGTATTTTTTTCGGGGGATTTCTGGTTATCTACCTGCTAATGAAATATATGTATAACAATAAAACGTTTATCAAAATATAATATTTTCAAAATTCTAAATTTAACGACTTCCCATGAAACGAATAAACCTAGCGATTATCTCATTGATTCTTGTTCTTTCTGCCTGCAATTCCCCTGTGAAGCAAACCAATCAAAAGCCCACAGTAAATTTTGATTCCCTGGCAATGACGCCTCCCATGGGATGGAATAGCTGGGACTGTCTTGGACTCGACGCAAATGAAGATCAAATTAAAGCTGTTGCAGATTATATGGCTGAAAACCTTAAACAATATGGCTGGAAGTATGTAGTTATTGATGCTGGCTGGTATCACCCCAAAGAGCTGATTACTGCAAACTCACATTTGCGAAATCCGGTTCAGAACATCGATCAGTATGGGCGATTAATTCCCGACACTCTAAAATATCCTTCTGCAAAAGGTGGAGTAGGATTTAAAGCGCTGGCAGATTATATTCACGGGAAAGGGCTGAAATTCGGCATCCATGTGATGCGTGGAGTTCCCTGGAATGCTGTTGCCTATTCTTCCCGAATAAAAGGAAGCAGTTACTTTGCAACGGATATTGCTGACCTTGCTGACACTTGCAAATGGTCGCCCATCATGAAAGGCGTTAATATGGAAATTCCCGGTGCTCAGGAATATTACAATTCTGTTTATGAACTTTATGCTGAATGGGGAGTTGATTTCGTGAAGGTTGATGACATATCGAATCCCTATCATACCGCAGAAATTGAAGGCGTTCACAATGCCATTCTGAATAGCGGGTATCCGATTGTTCTTAGCCTTTCACCCGGTCCTTCTCCTGTAAAGGAAATAGAGCACCTTACGAAAAATGCTCACATGTGGCGTATTTCAGGGGATTTTTGGGACGACTGGAAATGGCTTAAATTGCAGTTTGGGATTTGCAATCAATGGGATTCTATTCATACACCAGGTCACTGGCCTGATGCAGACATGCTTCCTATGGGCAAACTTCGTAAAACAGGAGGAGATGAATGGATTGCTTCGCAACTTGGAGGTACCATTGAAGAGGTAACCGATGAATACTCCCGCTTTACAGATACTGAAAAATACACACTTTTTACCTTATACTCAATATTCCGTTCTCCCTTAATGATTGGAGGTTACCTTCCTGAAAATGATTCAGTTACCTATAAAATTATTACGAATGAGGAAGTAATTGCAGTTAATCAGTCAAGCCAAAACAACCATGAACTTCGCAACAAAGACGGAATTGTTGTTTGGACCGCCGATGACCCTGCTACAAATGCAAAATATGTTGCAATTTTCAACATCAATGACGGGGAACCGCAAAAAATTGTTGTGAGATGGACTGAGCTCGGGCTTGATGGAGAGCTGACGGTCAGGGATTTATGGGCAAAAAAGGATTTAGGTAAATTCGCAACGGAATTCTCAGCAGATGTTGAGGCTCATGGTTGCATTTTGATCAGTTTAATTAAGTAAAAAACTTCCTTAAATCTGTGAATTAAAAATTCTATTAAACTTATGAAATATATCTTATCAATAATTTGTTTTGTTATAAGTATAACAGCAAATGCGCAGGTATGGGAAAACGCCGGATTGGCCAATACGGCTCAGCGCAATGCAGGATACATTGGAGGAGAAGGTGGACAATGGCTTCAGGCACTTGCAATTGATAATGCCGATGGGATGGTTATGCTTCATGGCAGCGATGTTGGCGGACTCTGGCGCAGCACAAACGGCGGTCAGCTTTGGGAGCCGGCAAATAATGGTTATACTCCCAGGGGAACCTGTGGTTTATTTATTGATCCGAATAATCCTGCCAGGGCCATATCCGTTGGATCTAATTCAGGAAAGGCCGCATGGAGTAATTACCATGGTTTATACCTTACATCCGACACTGCCAGATCCTGGAACCAGGTATTATTAGACAATAATTGCGGTTACAGGGATATAAGGGAACAGATAGCTTATGATCCTTCCAGCTTTGATACTGTTAAAGGATACAGTATGATAGTTTATTATTCGCGTATCGCATGGACTGCAGGGTCAGAAGGCGGTTCAGGAACTCTTGCTGCCGGTTTGTATAAATCGGCTGATGGTGGAAACACATGGAAAGCGATTTCAAACACCAAAGATTATGGGAATTCAATCATCAAGATTGCACCCGCCGGGAACTATTTATTCGTGGCAAATGCAAACGGATTTTTCAGAAGCCGAAACCAAGGAATAAGTTTCGAAAAAACGTTTTCCGGAAACCTGAAAGGAATGGATATTTTTGCAGGGGATTCTTCAAAAGTCTATATCTGCACAACTAACAAAATTTATATCTCTTCGGACACCGGTGTAAGCTTTACTCAAAAAACCGCCACCGCATTTCCTGCATTTGCAAATTACCTGCGGGTCAGCCCGGTTGATAGCATGTGCATGATGACCCAGCTTAATAACCCGGCCGATGGATGGAATACTTACTATATGTTTAGTAAAAATGGGGGTGCAAGCTGGTCAAAAACAAATAGCGACAACAGCATGGATTTCCTTCCCAGGAATTATGGAAGGATGATGTATCCTTCATGGAGTCCTGTTAACAAGGATGTGGCTTTTGCCGTTGGAGGTGATTTTGTTACAAAAACAATTAATGGTGGATCAAGTCTGGTATATTCAAACAACGGCGCTTCTGCAATAATGTCCGCAGGTGTTCTGAGTTTTAACCTTGACAATCCATCCTTGATTTTTTTCTCCGCCCAGGATTATGACGCTTCTATTTCCCTGGATAGTGGTTTGACCTATAAGTATTTAAATATGTCGGGGAATGGCTGGGGAGGTGATATCCACGGGGGATATGTTGTGGATTCCTTAACATGGTTCGGACGAAGTGCTGAAGGTTGGAGTAATCTTCCCTGCGACCTGAAAATTACTTTTAACGGGGGAGTCAGCTACCAGACAAAAGGGAAATCTGGTGGATTCTCTTCATGCTTCGGGGTTTACGGCAACAGGAATATTCTGTTTGCAGGCGATATGAGAAGTGCGGATAAGGGAATTACATGGACCAAAATGACCGGTTGCGATGGAGTAATTACCGCTGATCCCTCTGGAAATCATGATTTATACGGGGTGATGAATTCTTCAACAATCGTTAAGTCTGCTGATAAGGGAGCCACATGGCAGGCAGTTGCTAGTCTGGAATCTGCTATAAACGACATTGCCTTTGACCACATAAACAAAGAGATATACGCTTCCTGCT
>Ga0209181_10008316_pt1 | contig 13949 bp, 10 predicted proteins | sample MAT05_FD_187208 | JGI IMG/M metagenome (GOLD analysis project Ga0209181, IMG submission 187208) | Freshwater microbial communities from Lake Fryxell liftoff mats and glacier meltwater in Antarctica - MAT-05 (SPAdes) (version 2) | ecosystem: Environmental > Aquatic > Freshwater > Ice > Liftoff... | reverse complement strand
GCAGGATGGCCTGGAATTTACGGTCACGGCCCTGCTTGGCACTGCCGCCGGCGGAATCACCCTCCACGATGTAGATCTCGCATTGCGCTGGGTCTTTTTCCTGGCAATCGGCCAGCTTGCCTGGCAGGCCCAGACCATCCAGCACGCCCTTGCGGCGTGTCATTTCTCGCGCTTTGCGCGCGGCCTCGCGTGCACGTGCGGCGTCGACGATCTTGCTGCAGATGATCTTCGCGTCGTTGGGGTTCTCAAGCAGCCAGTCGGTCAGCAGTTTGCTGACGATGTCTTCCACCGGGCCGCGCACTTCGCTGCTGACGAGCTTGTCCTTGGTCTGGCTGCTGAACTTGGGCTCGGGCACTTTCACGCTGACCACGCAGGCCAGACCTTCGCGCATGTCGTCGCCTGCAATCTCGACGCGGGCCTTCTCTGCAATCTTGTTCTCGGCGATGTAGTTGTTGATGACGCGGGTCATCGCCGCGCGCAAGCCGGTGAGGTGTGTTCCGCCGTCACGCTGCGGAATGTTGTTGGTGAAGCAAAGAACGTTTTCGGCATAGCCGTCGTTCCACTGCATGGCCACCTCGACGCCGATGTTCGTGCCCTGGTCGCTCATCTTGTCGCCCATGGCGTGGAAGATGTTCGGGTGCAGCACCTTCTTGCCGGTGTTGATGAAGCCGACAAAACCTTTCACGCCGCCCGCAAAGGCGAAATTGTCTTCCCTCGCGTTGCGCTCATCGACAAGGCGAATCTTCACGCCGTTGTTCAGAAAGCTCAATTCGCGCAGGCGTTTGGCGAGCACGTCGTAATGGAAGTCGATGTTGCTGAAGATGGTGTCGTCAGGCAAGAAATGCACCTCGGTGCCGCGCTTCTCGGTTTCGCCGATGATCTTCATCGGGCTGGTTTCGAAGTTGTCTCGCATTTCGATCGCGCGGTTCTGCGTCACGCCACGCTTGAATTCGATCTGGTGCATCTTGCCTTCGCGGCGCACGATCAAACGCAGCCACACGCTGAGTGCGTTCACGCAACTTACGCCCACGCCGTGCAGGCCGCCGCTGACCTTGTAGCTGTTCTGGTTGAACTTGCCGCCGGCGTGCAGTTCTGTCAGTGCAATCTCGGCTGCAGAGCGTTTCGGCTCGTGCTTGTCATCCATCTTCACGCCGGTGGGAATGCCGCGGCCGTTGTCGGTGACGCTGATGCTGTTGTCGGTGTGAATGGTGACGACGATGTCGTCGCAATGCCCGGCCAGCGCTTCGTCGATGGCGTTGTCCACCACCTCGAACACCAAGTGGTGCAGCCCGGTGCCATCAGACGTGTCGCCGATGTACATGCCTGGGCGCTTGCGCACCGCCTCCAGCCCCTCCAGGATCTGGATGCTGCCTTCTCCGTACGCCGCACTGGCTTCGCTGCCGGTGCTGGCGGCCTGGCCTTCTGCGGTGGGCACGGCACGTTGCGTCACACCGTCTGTTGACGGGTTGATAGGCTTCTGCGGATCGGTCATCGGGGGCTTTCTGCTGTCGCGGGGCGCAATCTTTCGGCCCCTTTAGAAACGCTGAAGCGGGCCGCGGCCCGCTGCAAATTCGCGCAATGGCGCAACAGCGCAATGGCGCGGTACTGCGGTGTTGTCGCTAGATCCGCATCGGCATCACGACATACTTGAAGCCAGGCTGGTCAGGAATGCTGAACAGGGCACTGGCAGCGCTGTCCTGCAATTCCAGCTTCACCATTTCGTGCGGACTGTTGGCCAGCACATCGATGAGGTAGGTGACGTTGAAACCAATCTCGATGGAGTCGCCGCTGTAGTCCACCTCCAGCTCTTCCTTGGCTTCTTCCTGCTCGGCATTGCTGCTGGCAATCTTCAGCACACCGGGCTCGATGTTCACGCGCACGCCCTTGAACTTCTCGCTGGTGAGGATGGCCGCGCGCTGCAAGCTGGCCAACAACGGCGCCCGGCCCAGAACCACCGCGTTCTTGTGGTTCTTCGGGATGACGCGGTTGTAGTCGGGGAACTTGCCTTCGACGAGCTTGGTGATGAACTGCATCTCGCCGAACATGAACTTGGCCTGGTTGTTGGCAAAGCGCATTTCGATCACCGTATCCACGTCCTTCAGCAGGCGCTGCAATTCCAGCACCGTCTTGCGCGGCAGGATGACTTCCTGCTTCGTGGGCACGTCTTGTTCCAGCTCGCTTTGTGCCAACGCCAGGCGGTGGCCATCTGTCGCCACCAACGTCAATGTCTTGCCTTCGGCGATGAACAATATGCCGTTGAGGTAGTAGCGGATGTCGTGCACCGCCATCGCGAAATGCACCTGGTTGATGAGTTCGCGCAGTGTCTTCTGCGGCACGCTGAAAGTAGGGCCGAACTCGACACTTTCATTGACCAGCGGAAAGTCATCGGCGGGCAAGGTCTGCAGCGTGAATCGGCTTTTGCCGCCCTGCAGTGTCAGCTTGTTCTGCGCAGCGCTCAGGGTGACCATTTGCTCGGCCGGCAGGCTGCGCAGGATGTCGATCAACTTGCGCGCACCGACCGTGGTGGACATCTGGCCCGCATCACCGCCCAGCTCGGCTTGGGTACGCACCTGGATTTCCAAGTCACTGGTGGTGAACTCGATGTGGTTGCCGTTCTTGCGCAACAGCACATTGGCCAGGATGGGCAGGGTGTGCCGCCGTTCCACGATGCCTGCCACTGACTGCAGGGCTTCGAGAAGCTTGGCCTGCGCAGCTTTGAGAACGATCATGCCTTTTCCTCTTTTTTAACTTGGTAGTAGCTGGTAGAGCCGCAGCAGATCTGGGGACAAGGCCATTTTCGCCTTATTCATCAACAACTTGGCGCTGCCTCAAGCTTGTGTGCCAGTCCCTGCTGCCGTTGTCACGCCAATGGGGACAAGTTGGTCTCGCGTGCCTCGGCTGTGGACAAGTGGTCAGTTGTGCGGGATTTCTCCACAGCCTTGTCAAAGTGCCGATTGTGACGTGGGCTAGGTGCTCGACGACATCGGTCGGCGCCAGCGCTCGGGCAATGCTCGGGCAGCGGGCGCTCACTCGGAGAGCCATGGTTTGCGGCCTCATCCCTTCAAGGTCTGCTCCAGCACGTGGAGTTGCTGGTTCAGTTCCGGATTGATGCTGCGTTCAGCGCCTATCTTGCGCACGGCATGCAGCACCGTGGTGTGGTCTCGGCCACCAAAAAGCTCACCGATTTCGGGCAAGCTTTTTTTTGTCATGTCCTTGGCCAGGTACATCGCAATCTGACGCGGCCGCGCGATGCTGGCCGGGCGCTTCTTGCTGTACATGTCGGCGACTTTGATCTTGTAGAAATCGGCCACGGTCTTCTGGATGTTCTCGACACCGATCTGTCGGTTCTGGATGGACAGCAGGTCTTTCAGCGCGTCGCGTGCCAAGGCGATGTTGATGTCTTTGTGGCTGAAGCGGCTGTAGGCCAGCACCTTGCGCAGTGCACCTTCGAGTTCACGCACGTTGGCACGCACGTTCTTGGCGATGAAGAACGCCACGTCTTCTGGCATCTCCGTGTTCTCGGCAGCGGCTTTGCGCATCAGGATGGCAACCCGCATCTCGAGCTCTGGGGGTTCGATGGCGACGGTGAGGCCCGCATCGAAGCGGCTCGTGAGCCGCTCGTCGATGTCCACCAGCCCCTTGGGGTAGGTGTCGCTGGTCATGATGATGTGGGCGCGCTTGGTGAGCAACGCCTCGAAGGCATTGAAGAACTCTTCCTGCGTGCGTTCCTTGCCGGCGAAGAACTGCACGTCGTCGATGAGCAGCAGGTCCAGGCTGTGGTACTTCGCCTTCAGTTCATCGAAGGTCTTGCGCTGGTAGTTCTTCACCACGTCGCTGATGAACTGTTCAGCATGCAGGTAGAGCACCCGCGCCTGCGGGTTGTCTTTCAGCAGTGCGTTGCCCACCGCATGCACGAGGTGGGTCTTGCCCAGGCCCACGCCGCCATAGATGAAAAGCGGGTTGTACATCTGGCCCGGCGCACCCGCCACATGCAGGGCAGCGGTGCGCGCCATCTGGTTGGCGCGGCCTGGCACCAGGGTGTCGAACGTGAGCGCGGTGTTCAGGCGGTGTGTGGTGGCCGCTGGCGCAGACAGGCCGCCGCGGGCGGAAATCCCGGAAATTCCTGAATTTCCCGAAGCTCCCGGTGCACCCGGCAAGCCCGCAGCGCGGCCGAGCGTTGCCCCCAGCAGCGTGGCGGCGTTGGCGGGGGCACTGTTCGCGGGTGTGCGCTCGGCAGTGCCCGGCAAGGCATCGGTTCGCGGTGCTAGGGTCAGTTCCAGCCGCACTGCATGGCCCGCGATGTCGCTCAGCGCCTGTTCGATGCGGCCGGCGTACTGCGAGCGGATCCAGTCCAGCTTGAAGCGGTTGGGCACCTGCACGGCAACCACCTCAACGGTGTCACCTGCGGCCGCAGCCCGCAGTTCAGGGGCCAACGGACGGATCCAGGTATTGAATTGTTGTTCAGGCAGTTCGGCAGCGAGACGTTCGCAACCGCGTTGCCACAGGTCAGAGCTCATTGTGGATATCTTTTGTCGTGAGCCGCCGACTGTGAGGCCTCTCGCGCCCGGCGGAACGTAGTTATCCACATATTTCAAATCCGCGTCAAGCCTTGTTCACAGCACCGGCTTGTGGTGCAAGTGTTTGACCAGGCTGATGTTTTTTGCTGTAATCATGGGTTTCCCGAATTCACCTTCGGCGGAAAAAAACAGCAAGGCGCGCCTGAGCCTCGCCCGCTCGCCGTACAGCACAGCATGCAGCGCATGCCAAAGCACGCGGCACCAAAGAACCCAAGTCCCCGACGGAGCCCGCCATGAAGCGCACCTATCAACCCTCGAAGATCCGCCGCGCACGTACCCACGGCTTCCTCGTGCGCATGAAGACACGCGGCGGTCGTGCTGTCATCAACGCACGCCGTGCCAAGGGCCGCAAGCGGCTGGCCGTCTGAGTTTCGCGGCTTGTCCGCGTCTTGACCACCCGATTGCCCGGCTCCTCATGCCCGCCTGCCTTGTGAACAAGGCGGATTTCGAGCGTCTGCTCGGCACTCGCCCCTGGGCGCGCAGTGCTCACTTCGCTGTGCATCACCTGGCTGCGTCGCCGCGTGTGCCTTTGCCTGCAGTCCGGCAGCGGGGCCAGGCAAAGCTCCATACAGAGTTGTCCACAAGCCCTGCACCGGGTTGCCCACCGCCTGTGGATGACTTGCCCAGTCTGCCCGACTTGCCGAATGACCACTGGCTGGGCTGCGTGGTGCCCAAGCGTCATGCGCGCCGTGCCGTGACGCGCAGCTTGCTCAAGCGCCAGCTGCGCGGCGCTTTCGAGCGTCACGCGGCGCGCCTGCCGCTCGGCTTGTGGCTGGTGCGTCTGCGCCAGCCGTTTCCGGTGGCCAGCTTTCCTTCTGCGCGTTCTGAAGCGTTGCGCTTGGCGGCCCACACAGAACTCGACGGCCTGTTCACGCAGGCGCGTCGCCCGAGCCATGGCACGACGGGTGTTTGACGTTTTCGCCTGGCCGCAGCAAGGCTTGATGCTGCTGGTACGCGGCTACCGGCTGCTCTTGAAGCCGTGGCTCGGGAACGCTTGTCGCTTCGAGCCCACCTGCTCTGCCTACACCCTGGAGGCGCTGGAACGTCACGGTGCCTTGCGCGGCAGCGCGCTGGGCAGCTGGCGTTTGCTGCGTTGCCACCCTTGGTGCGACGGGGGCCACGACCCCGTGCCTGAGAATCTGCCCCGCTTGTCTGTGCGCTCGGCCGCTGGTTTGTTCACGCGGTTCAGCTCGAACACCCAGGCGCCGCCGCCCGAGCAGCCTGGCGCGCCTTCCCCGACCCGGAAAACCCCATGAACGATATTCGTCGCACCCTGCTGTGGGTGGTCTTCACCATGTCGCTGGTGCTCATCTGGGACGCCTGGCAGAAGCACACCGGTCATGGCTCGCTGTTCGGCGGGCCGGCGCGGCCTGTGGCCGCTGCGGGGGCTGACCCTGGCGTCCCAGCGAATGTCGCCACGGCGGCTGTTCCTGCACCCGCTGCCGCCGTACCGTCGGCGGTCACCACTGCACCGGCCGCCCCTGGCGTACCGCCGGCAGCCGTTGCATCCACGGGCGAGCGCGTGGTCATCACCACCGACGTCGTGAAGGCCACTTTCGACACCCAGGGCGGCAACCTGGTGCAACTGGAACTTCTGGGCTACAAGGACGCCAACGATCCGCAGCGCAACGTGCTGTTGCTGGATCAAAGCGCCAAGCGCCTGTACGTGGCGCAAACCGGCCTGGTGGCCGCGCAAGCCAGCGGCGCGCTGCCCAACCATCTGACGCAGATGACGGTGGTGCCAGGCGAGCGCAATTTGCCTGCCGGGGCGCAAGAGCTGACTCTGCGCTTCGAGTCGCCGTCCATCGACGGACACAAGCTGGCCAAAACGTACACCTTCACGCGTGGCCTGTACACCGTGGGCGTGAAGCACGAATTCAGCAACGAAGGCAGCACGGCCATCGCGCCGCAGGTCTACCTGCAACTCGCCCGTGACGGCAACCCGCCGGAGGGCGAGAGCAGCTTCTACTTCACCTTCACCGGCCCGGCGATGTATACCGATGCCAGCAAGTTCAACAAGATCGCCTTCAAGGACATTGCCAAGGGCAGCGCCGACCATGACAAGGCTGCCGACAACGGCTGGGTGGCGATGGTGCAGCACTACTTTGCCAGCGCGTGGCTCGTGGGTACACCGGGCCCGCGTGAGTTCCGCACCGCCAAGGTGGCTGACAACCACTTCACGATCGCGATGGTGCAACCCCTGGGTGAAGTCGCGCCGGGTGCCAGCGTCACGCACGAAGCCGTGCTGTTTGCCGGCCCGCAGGAAGAAAACAAGCTCGCCGCGCTGGCCCCGGGCCTGGATCTGGTGAAAGACTACGGCTGGCTCACCGTGTTGAGCAAGCCACTGTTCTGGTTGCTCGACAAGCTGCACGGCGTGCTGGGCAACTGGGGCTGGGCCATCGTCGGCCTGGTGGTGGTGCTGAAGATCGCCTTCTACTGGCTGAACGCCACCGCCTACCGCAGCATGGGCAGGATGAAGGCCTTGGCACCGCGTGTCACCGAGCTGCGTGAACGCTACAAGGACAAGCCGCAGGAAATGCAGCAGGCGATGATGAAGATCTATCGCGAGGAGAAGGTCAACCCGCTCGGCGGCTGCTTGCCCATCCTCGTGCAGATGCCGTTCTTCATTGCGCTGTACTGGGTGCTGCTGTCCAGCGTCGAGATGCGCGGTGCGCCGTGGGTGGGCTGGATCACCGACCTGGCTGCTCCGGACCCGTGGTTCATCCTGCCGGTGCTGATGACCGCCAGCTCGCTGTTCCAGGTGTGGTTGAACCCGGCGCCGCCGGACCCCATGCAGGCCAAGCTGATGTGGTTCATGCCGCTGGCCTTCGGCATCATGTTCTTCTTCTTCCCGGCCGGCCTGGTGCTGTACTGGCTGACGAACAACATCCTGTCGATCGCGCAGCAGTGGTTCATCAACAAGCAATTGGGCGTGCTTGGCAAATAGCGCACGGCGGCGACCGCTTCGTCCCCCGCCAGGGGGTTGAAGCCGGACGCCAGGGCGCCGACGATGCAGGCATGCGGGCGACCCTTCTCCGAAAGAGAGGGCTCAGGAGTTCGGGCAGTCAGCCACTCCACCCGCGCCACTTACCGGGCGCCGCGCAAGAATCAAGCGACCATGCGCACCGCCCCGCCTGATGCCCTGCCGGCACACACGCTGCCAGGGCGCCACCAAGACCCCATCATCGCCATTGCTTCGGCCCCCGGTCGCGGCGCGGTGGGCATCGTTCGCGCATCCGGGCGCGATCTTTCTGCGCTGATTCAGGCCCTCTGCGGCCGAGCCTTGTCGCCACGGCAGGCCACCCTGTTGCCGTTCATGGGCGAAGACGGCATGGCTCTGGACCGGGGCCTGGCGCTGCATTTCCCGGCACCGCATTCCTACACCGGCGAAGAGGTGCTGGAACTGCAGGCCCACGGCGGCCCGGTGCTGCTGCAACTGCTGCTGGCGCGCTGCCTGCAGGCGCAGCCCGGCCTGCGACTGGCCGAGCCGGGTGAGTTCACCGAGCGCGCCTTCCTCAACGACAAGCTCGACCTCGCGCAGGCCGAGGCCGTGGCCGACCTCATCGATGCCAGCACCGAGGCCGCGGCGCGCTCCGCGGCGCGGTCGCTCAGCGGCGCCTTCAGCGAACAGATCTCGCACCTGGCCGAGCGCACCGTGCACCTGCGCATGCTGGTGGAAGCGACGCTGGATTTCCCCGAAGAAGAGATCGACTTCCTGGAGAAGGCCGGCGCCCGCGCGCAGCTGGATGCGCTGCTGGCCGCAGTGGACGAAGCCTTGGCCCGCACGCGCCAGGGCGCGCTGTTGCGTGAGGGCCTGCGCGTGGTGCTGGCCGGCCAACCCAATGTGGGCAAGAGCAGCCTCTTGAACGCGCTGGCCGGCGCCGAGCTGGCCATCGTCACGCCCATACCCGGCACCACGCGCGACCGTGTCAGCGAGACGCTTCAGATCGAAGGCGTGCCGCTGCACATCACCGATACCGCGGGCCTGCGCGCCGACACAGAAGCCGCAGACGAGGTGGAGCGCATCGGCATCGGCCGCAGCTGGCAGGCGATAGCCACGGCGGATGTGGTGGTGTTCCTGCACGACCTGGGGCGCTTGGGCGAGCCCGCCTACGAAGCCGCCGACGTGGCCATTCGTGCGCAGCTGCCAGCGGGCGTGCCGCTGCTGCACGTCTACAACAAGGCCGACATCGATGGCGACGACCCCACCGCGCTGCCCGACGGCGCGCTCAAGCTGTCCGCACGCACGGGTGAAGGCCTGGCCGCGCTGCGAAAGGCGCTGCTGGCCCAAGCCGGCTGGCAGGCTGCGCCCGAAGGCTTGTTCATCGCCCGCACGCGCCATGTGCAGGCCTTGCAGCGTGCGCGCGAACACCTGCTGCAAGCACAAGCGCAAGCGGCGCTGCGCGACGCTGCGCTGGACCTGCTGGCCGAAGAACTGCGGCTGGCGCACCGCGCGCTGGGAGAAATCACCGGGCAGTTCAGCACCGAAGATCTGTTGGGGGTGATCTTCAGCAGCTTCTGTATCGGGAAATAGCGTCGGCGCCGTTGCGCGTGGCCGGGCTTCAGTGCCCCTCGAAATCCACCAGCGTGAACAGCGGCAGCCCCGCATCACGCAGCCGATTCGAGCCACCCAGCTCAGGCAAATCGACGATGGCTGCGCCTTCCAGCACCTGCGCGCCCAGGCGTTCGAGCAGCTTCTTGCCGGCCATCATCGTGCCGCCCGTGGCAATCAGGTCGTCGATGAGCACGACGCGGTCGCCCGGTTTTACGGCGTCGGTGTGCAGCTCGACCGTGGCGCTGCCGTATTCGAGCTCGTAGGTTTCTTCCACCGTGGTGAAAGGCAGCTTGCCTTTCTTGCGGATGGGCACGAAGCCGACGTTCAACTCGTAGGCCACCACGCTGCCGATGATGAAGCCGCGCGCGTCCAGCCCGGCGATGGCGCTGGGCCGCACGTCGAAGTAGCGGTGCACGAACAGGTCGATCAGCACCCGGAAAACGCGCGGGTTGGCCAGCAACGGCGTGATGTCGCGGAACATCACACCCGGCGCAGGCCAGTTCGGCACGGTGCGGATGTGGTCGCGGATGTAGTCAGCGGGTGCATGATGATTCATGGCGGCATTCCTGATCCGTTGATGTCTTGTGGCATTCGTCGACCCCGATGTTGGGGGCTTACCGACGTTGCCGTGGGGCGGGGCCGCTGGCACGACGTGGTGATGACTCTCGAACACGGGTTGCCAGCACGGGGTCACTGCGTCACGGCGGGCGAGAAGTCCTCTCCAGACCTCACCCCAAGGCCAGCCTGCCCAGCACCACGGGTGTTTCGCCGCCGCGGACTTGCAGCACGAGGCCTTCGCCCGAACCCGTGCTCTGCCCCGCCAGTGCCTGCTGCACGAAGGCATGCGTCACCCACACCTCGAAACGACCCGCCGCCACCGCGGCGCCGGCCTTGCGCAGCTGGCCCAGGTGCTCTTCGTTGGTCTGCTTGCTGTTGCCGCGCGGCGAGCCCAGGGCCGGCCAGGCCGCGGCATTGCCGAAGGCCAGCGTGGCGGTGTCCATGCAGCGGCACCAGGGGCTGCTGCGCACCTGCGCCGGCTGCAGGCCCTGGCGCTGGAACCACTGCCCGATGCGCTGCGCTTGTGCGCGGCCTTCGTCGTTCAGGTTGCGCTGCGTGCTGCAGTCGCCCAGCGTGAACTCTGGCGGGTCGAAGGTGCCGGGGGCCAGCGCGTGACGCAAGGCCACCACCACGCCACCGGTGCGCAGCAGCGTTGCGGTGGCGCTGGTCTCGGTGGCGCTTGAAGCCTGGGCGCCGCCCAGCGGCCACAGGGGCAAGGCAAGGCTGCTGCGCAAAAGGGCTCGGCGTGGGATGCGGTGCATGCGGCAGATCATCCGCGCAGAAGCTTTTCCTCGGCCAGCGCCAGGGGTTCCGGCAGGCCGGAAAGCACGAGCGTATCGCCGGCCTTCAGCACGTGCGCGGCAGCCGGCACGGCGGCGCCGCCACCGGCCGGGCGCACGGCCACCACGCTCACACCGACGGCGTGCAATGCCTGCGCGTCCAGCGTCTGCCCGATGCAGCGCGCTGCATCGGGGATGGTCACGCTCTTCAGCCGGGCCTGTTCGAGCTCGTTGACGGTGTCGTCGTCGGCGCCGTGGAAGTAGCCGCGCAGCAGGCTGTAGCGGGCGTCGCGCGCTTCGCTCGTGATGCGGATGACGCGTTTCATCGGCACGCCCACCAGCGCCAGCGCATGGCCGGCCAGCATCAGGCTGCCCTCGATGGCCTCGGGCACGACCTCGGTGGCGCCGGCAGCGCGCAGCTTTTCGATGTCGCTGTCGTCGATGGTGCGCACGATCACCGGCACCTTGGGCGCGTGGGCCCGCACCAGGCCCAGGATCTTCAGCGCGCTGGGCGTGTCGTGGTAGCTCACCACCACGGCCGCAGCCCGGCCCAGGCCGGCGGCCATCAGGCTGGGCAGGCGCGCGGCATCACCGAAGACCACGCTCTGGCCGGCTGCCGCAGCCTGGCGCACACGGTCGGGGTCGAGGTCCAGCGCCATGTAAGGAATGCCTTCGGGCTGCAGCAGCCGCGCCAGGTTCTGGCCGCTGCGGCCGTAGCCGCAGATGATCACGTGCTTTTCGGTGGCGATGGCCTTCTTGGCGATGGTGGTCAGTGCCACGCTCTGCATCAGCCAGTCGCTGGCGCTCAGCCGGTTCACGATGCGGTTGCTGTACATGATGAGAAACGGCGTGGCCAGCATGCTCAGCACCATGCTGGCCAGCACCGGGCTCATCCACTCGGGTGCCAGCAGGCCGCGGTCTGCGCCCAGCGTCAGCAGCACGAAGCCGAATTCACCGGCCTGCGCGAGGTACAGGCCCGTGCGCAGCGCGACACCGGGTTGCGCCCCGAAAGCCCGCGCCAGCGCGGCCACCAGCACGAACTTGGCCAGGATGGGCAGCGTCGTCAGCAGCAGTACGAGCGGCCACTGTTCGATGACCGGCCGCCAGTCGAGCTTCATGCCGATGGTGATGAAAAACAGGCCCAGCAGCACATCGTGGAAGGGCCGGATGTCGGTTTCCACCTGGTGCTTGTATTCGGTCTCGGCCACCAGCATGCCGGCCACGAACGAACCCAGGGCCAGGCTCAAACCTGCGTGTTCGGTCAGGTAGGCCAGGCCCAGCGTCACGAGCAGCAGGTTCAGCATGAAGAGCTCTTCGCTCTTGCGCCGCGCCACGAGCGTGAGCCACCAGCGCATCACGCGCTGGCCGCCCACCAGCAGCAGGGTCAGCAGCACGCTGGCTTTCAGTGCCGCCAGGCCCATGGCGATCATCAGGTCTTCGCCCGAACTGCCGAGGGCTGGTATCAACACCAGCAGCGGCACCACGGCCAGGTCCTGGAACAACAGCACGCCCATCACGCGCTTGCCGTGTTCGCTTTCGAGCTCCAGCCGTTCTGCCATCAGCTTCACGACGATGGCGGTGCTGCTCATCGCCATGGCCCCGCCCAGCACCACCGCCCCTTGCCAGCTCATCTGCCAGGCTTGGCCGAAGACGCCGGCATAGGCGGCCACGAGCAAGGCGTGGCCCAGCAGCGTGCCGGCGATGGTCAGCATGACCTGGCTCAAGCCGAGACCGAAGACCAGCTGACGCATGCTGCGCAGCTTGGGCAGGTTGAATTCGAGCCCGATGACGAACATCAGGAAAACGACGCCGAACTCGGCGAGGTACTGCACGCCCGCGCTGTCTTGCGCCAAGGCCAGTGCGTTGGGCCCGATGAGCACGCCCACCGCCAGGTACCCGAGCATCGGTGGAAGCTTCAGCGAGCGGCACACCACCACTCCCAGCACTGCAGCCACAAGGTAGAGCAGCACGAGTTCGAGTGTGGACACCAATGAGAAGGTGGTTGCCTAGAATGCTTCGATGCTATTCGACAGCCAACGCGTGCTCAGCATGGCAGCGCGCACCTTCGAGATCGAAGCGCGCGCGCTCACAGCGCTGGCCGCGCGCCTGGACGAAGGCTTCGTGCGGGCCGTGCAGGCGATGCTGGCGTGCCGCGGCCGCGTGGTGGTGATGGGCATGGGCAAGAGCGGCCACGTGGGCCGCAAGATTGCCGCCACGCTGGCTTCCACCGGCACGCCGGCGATGTTCGTGCACCCGGCCGAGGCCAGCCACGGCGACCTGGGCATGGTGGTGCCGGGCGACGTGGTGCTGGCCATCAGCAACAGCGGCGAGAGCGACGAGCTCGGCGCCATCCTGCCGGCCATGCGCCGCATGGGCGTGTGTTTCATCGCAATGACCGGCCGCCCGGCATCGATGCTGGCCAAGCACGCCGATATCGTGCTGAGCACCGCGGTCGACGAAGAAGCCTGCCCGCTGAACCTGGCGCCCACCGCCAGCACCACGGCGCAGATGGCAATGGGCGACGCCTTGGCGGTGGCGTTGCTGGATGCGCGTGGCTTCAAGGAGGCCGACTTCGCGCGCTCGCACCCCGGCGGCGTGCTGGGGCGCAAGCTGCTGATGCTTGTGCGTGACCTCATGCGCCCGCGCGAAGCCGTGCCCTGTGTGACGCCCGAAGCGCCTTTCGGCGAGCTGCTGCGCGAGATGACGGGCAAGGGCCTGGGCTTCACCGCCGTGGCCGCGGCCGACGACAAGCCGCTGGGCATCTTCACCGACGGCGATTTGCGCCGACTCATCGAACGCGGCGCCGACCTGCGTGCGCTGACCGCCGAAGCCGTGATGCACCGCGGCCCGCGCCTGGTGCGGGACGACGCGTTGGCGGTGGACGCCGCCGGTGTGATGGAACAGCACCGCATCACGAGCGTGCTGGTGGTGAACGACGCCGGCCTGCTGCTGGGCGCACTCAACAGCAACGACCTGATGCGCGCGAAGGTGATCTAGGCGCATGCAACCGAGCTTGCGCTTCCCTGCGGAAACCTTGCTGCGTGCGCAAGGCGGCGGTGCGGGCTGCAGCGGCGGCATCGGGATGCGGGCAGCCATCTTCGACGTGGACGGCGTGCTCACCGACGGCAGCCTCTACATCAGCGAACACGGCGAGACCGTGAAGGCTTTTCATGCGCTGGACGGCCATGGCTTGAAGCTGCTGATGCAGGGCGGGATCCTGCCCCTTGTGATCACCGGCCGCGATTCACCCGCGGTGCGTCGGCGTGTGGCTGATCTGTGCCTGCCCCACGCCATCTTCGGTGTACAGGACAAGGCCGCGGCGGCCGAGGCGCTGCTGGCGAAACTCGGCATGGTCTGGCATGAAGTGGCCGCCATGGGCGACGACTGGCCCGACCTGCCGCTTCTCGCACGCGCGGCCTTTGCCTGCGCCCCGGCCAACGCCCATGCCGAGGTGAAGGCGGTGGCCCACCACGTCACATC
>Ga0209181_10008315_pt1 | contig 13951 bp, 13 predicted proteins | sample MAT05_FD_187208 | JGI IMG/M metagenome (GOLD analysis project Ga0209181, IMG submission 187208) | Freshwater microbial communities from Lake Fryxell liftoff mats and glacier meltwater in Antarctica - MAT-05 (SPAdes) (version 2) | ecosystem: Environmental > Aquatic > Freshwater > Ice > Liftoff... | reverse complement strand
TCCCGCGAATCAATGAACCTAGATTCGGTGTTTGGAATTAGCCGTTCCGCTCGAATCGCGGTTTATCCATAGCGCGAAGCGCCACGCCCTTTTTCCTTTGTCATTCTTCCTTCCTCCTTCCTACCATCCCTTCCACCGTAATCGTATTTAATAATCACCCCGACATCTGCCAAACACATGGGTATTTTCGACAAATTCTTCGGTCCCAAAAAAGAAACGCCAAAGCCGTCGTCCCCTGTTGTGCCGCCCGCGCCGTCTGAGCCTGTCGATCCGTCCAAGAGTGCCGATTTCATCCGCGTTTACGACAATTATGGACGCGAGCTTTTCATCAGCCGCAAAGAATGGCGGGAGAATGTGCTTCGAGGAAACATCGATAAAGCGTGGGAGAACCCCGATGAGCTTTACGGCATGCTCCTCTCCGCACTGAACGACGGCTTCCGTTCAGACATCCTCCACGCGGCAAGACAACTTCACAAAATCGATTCCGTCCCAGCCCGGGGAGCGTGCTTGTGGGGGATTGTGCTGATGGAAGAAGGGCGTCTCGATGAAGCGGAGCAGGTTTTTCTGGACCATACTGCAAGACATGGAGAAGACGGCAGCGTCCTTGTGAATCTGGCAAAAGTGTATGCGAAACGAGACGACCAGGTGAAGTCCGGGGAAATACTCTGGAGAGCTTTGGAGGCGGATCCGAATCAAAGCAATGGGATGAGTTGGTATGAGAGCATTCATCGCGAACGCGATGGCGATGAGGCCGGAAAGAATGCCTTGATCCGGGTTGCCGCACTGCCTCGCAGCTGGCGCGCGCAGCTTTGGCTCGCAAGACTTGCGCTGCAATCGCGTCGGCTGGAGGAAGCCCTTACTTATTATCAGAACAGTCTCTCCCACGCCGGCCAGCCTTATCCGGTGGATATGCTTCAGCAGATCAGCGGCGACCTAGGAAACGCCGGGCATCTGCCAGAGATGATCGATCTCGTCACGCCACACTTCGATCCGGCCATTCACGGCATTTTAGTGGGAAACAACCTCATCAAGTCGCATCTGGATCTCGGACAAATCGATGCGGCGCGTATGATTCTCAATCAGCTCTACGCGCTTAAACGCCCGGACTGGCGTGAGCCGCTTAGCTTCTGGGATACTGAGATTGCCAAGACCAGAATCGATACCGACCCAGTCGATGCGGCGGCGTTGGAAGTGACGATGTTAACGATTGAGGGTCCCGTCTGGCTGCGACCGGACTCCGCAGCGGCCGAACTTTTCACTGCCAAGACCGGGGAAGCTCCACGTATCACCATCGTTGGCAGTAGCGCTGAAACCGCGACCAACTCCAAGGCGACTCAGCGTCAGCTTTCTGACTCCATAGGACGTCTCAGCCGCGCCCTCCCGCTTTTCCTGGCCGAGAAGCTGGAGTTGTGCACGACCACACGGGTGCGGACGCTGTTGCCCTGGCTTGTCTCCGGAAATGGCGGGTTCGTGTTGAGTGGAGTGCGTTGGACTAATGAAGAGGCGGCAAGTTATTCGCGGCAGGGGGAGAACCCGTCCGACTACGTCATCATTTGTCATATCAAAGCGCAGTCGGAACCCTGGCAGATCGAGTTGAGTCTTGTGCGGTCGATTGATGGCAAATGTATCGCCGAGTTGGAGACCGCGGTAGATGTGGGACAATTGCAGGCGTCATTGCCGGGGCTAGCCGGGCGTGTCATTGCAACCGTGGTATCTGAAACCAGTGCGGACCGGCTGGATGAATCGGATTATTATCTTCTGCCAGAGCAGCCGCACTTCCCCTCTTACTTACTTCGTCTGGAGCAATTACTGGCGGTGCGATGCAGCGCAATGGAAGGTGTGACGCAGGATTTCCTGAGTGGGGAGCGGGATATTGTGGATGGTAATATCCAGCTTTGCTTGGGCTGCCCCAAAAGCGTTTCAGTCCGCATATTACTCGCCCAGACGCTCGTGAATATGAAGCGCGCCCGCGCGGACATCATGTCTGAGTATCGTGAAAAGGTGTTCCATTTATTTAAGGAAAACCCGTTGCCTGAACCTGCGCAAAGTGTGCTTCAGCGCATCATCAAGGAAGTATTCGGCGCATAAGCCAGCCGCCAAAAAATCGTTTTTTCGCTTCCTGGAAAAAAAGCTCTTGGACTATCCGCAGCCGAGCCTTTAGGGTTCACGCCCTCAATTTCAACCTCACCTTTTATTTTTCATAACCTCATGGCCAGCCAGCTCGAACAACTCAAGCAATTCACCAAAGTAGTCGCCGATACCGGGGATTTCGAGAGCATGCGCGCTTATCAGCCGCTGGACGCCACGACGAATCCATCGTTGATTTTGCAGGCCGCTACCAAGCCGGAATATGCGCACATTCTCGACAAGGCGGTGGCGGATCGCAAGGGCAGCGGGCTGACTGGTGCAAAGCAGGTGGACGATGTGATGGACCATATCCTCGTTGCCTTCGGAATGGAAATTCTCAAGATCGTTCCTGGTCGCGTCTCCACCGAGACCGACGCCCGTCTCTCGTTCGACGTGGATGGCACGCTCGCCAAGGCGCACCAATTGATCAGCCTTTATGAAAATAAAGGCATCAGCCGCGACCGTATTTTGATCAAGATTGCCTCCACCTGGGAAGGGATCAAAGCCGCTGAAGTGCTCGCCAAGGAAGGCATCCGTTGCAACCTCACCCTCCTGTTCTCGCTCGCCCAAGCGATCGCGTGTGCCGAGGCGAATGTGCAGCTCATCTCACCTTTTGTGGGACGCATCCTCGACTGGTTCAAGGCTTCCACCAAGAAGGACTACGCGCCGACCGAAGATCCCGGCGTGATTTCCGTCACCCAGATTTTTAATTACTACAAGAAGTTCGATTACGCGACAGAGGTCATGGGTGCGAGCTTCCGTAACAAAGGTGAAATCACCGAATTGGCTGGTTGCGACCTGCTCACCATCAGCCCTGCATTGCTGGGCGAACTGGCGGCTTCGAATGATCCGCTGGAGAAAAAGCTCGATGCCAGCAAGGCAAAGGCTGAGGACATTCAGAAGATCAATCTCGACGAGAAGACCTTCCGTTTCATGATGAATGAAGACGCCATGGCTACGGAAAAAACCGCGCAAGGCATCCGTAGTTTCGCCGCAGACATCGTAAAGCTGGAGCAGTTCATCGCGACAAAGCTGTAGTCGGCAAATCGTTATGGCGGTGAATTCCGCATCCTTTGAGGACACGAGAAGCAACTCTTGCGAAAACAATGGAGCTGCTCTTTGCTGGGCGCATCCATGAAACGCAAAGCACACACCGCTCTCATCATAGCAGGGCACGGGTCCACTCAAAATCCAGATTCCAGTGCGCCGACATGGGATCACGCAGAGGAAATCCGCCGCCGTGGAATCTTTCAGGAAGTGCATTGCGCTTTTTGGAAGGAGGAGCCCGGGTTTCGTCAGATCCTGAATTCGGTGGATGCCGCCGAAATTTACATCGTCCCGAATTTCATCAGCGAGGGTTACTTTACCAAGACAGTAATCCCGCGTGAATTCGAGCTTACGGGTGAGATCACCCGCGCAGGTGGACGCACGATCAAGTATTGCGAGCCGGTGGGGAGTCATCCCGGCATGACCCAACTCCTGCTTGCGCGCGCGGAAGCTATCGCACCGGGTGTTCCCAAAGAGCAGACAACGCTTTTCATCGTCGGTCACGGCACGGACTTGAACGAGAACTCCGCAGTTGCCGCCAAGCGCGAAGTGGAGGCGATCGAGAAGTGCGGCATCTATGAGGAGGTGAAAAATGCCTACATGGAAGAGGCCCCGCTCATCGCCGAATGGGATACGCTTTCCACGCAGCCCAATGTGGTTGTGGTCCCCTTCTTCATTGCAGACGGTCTCCACAGCTACGAAGACATCCCCATGCTGCTTGGGATTGCCGACAAATCACCGGGTGCGCTCAGCGCAGCGCAACAGACGGTCTTTTCTAAAAACCCATACCAGATGCGCGGGAAGACCCTTTATTATGCAAGTTCGATCGGCACAGCGCCGGGGTTTGCGGACACGATTTTGGATCAAGTGACGGAATTTGACGGGAAGTTTGGCGCATGAAAAAGGATTTAAACGCGGCACTCTCTGAATGGCTTGGGGAAGAAGGAGGACGCATCGGTGAGGTGGCCATACGTCGGCTGGGTGATGCGTGGATGTTGTGTCACGTGGACGACGTGAGCAGTGCGGTGCTTGAAACTTCCACGCGCTGGGAGGACGCCCGCGCCATTGCGAACTACGATGACAAAGGCGGTTACCGTCCGCTCAAGACTGCGCCCAATCTCGCGCACGGCTGGCTTTTAAAGCTGGGTGACGTTGCGGCGTTGCGTTTTGCGTTGGATTATCTCTATCCCGGCATGCTTGGAATGTGGGCAGCTCAAATGCGCGGTTCGTTTTCGCCGGTAAACTTGCGCGATACGTTGAACCGACAGACAGGCATGTATCGTGTCACGCAAAAGATCACCGATGAACAGGCGGATGATCTGACTGGTAGGATGTGCAATTCCAAAAACGGCTGTTTGAAAAGCATCCTTTGGAAAATTGCGGATGACCGTGCGTTGACAACGCTACCGCCCGCAAAATTTGATCTCTCTTTTACTCCTTCAAACAGCCTCCCGTTGATCTGTCAGGAAGCCTGCAATTTGCTGGTCGCCGAAGCGCGCAAGGTAGTGAAAGCGTCGGATCCTTCCAAGCCAGAATGATTCTTCGCGCCCGCCATGTCGTGCCAGTCACAGCGGCTCCCATCGAAGACGGCGCTGTGGTGATTGAAAATGGCGCCATTCGAGCCGTCGGGCCCTGGGAGGAAATTCAAGGATCGCATCAAGACGAGACGGTAGATCTTGGGGAGCAGATTCTATTGCCCGGTTTGATCAATGCGCATTGTCATCTCGACTACTCGCTCATGCGCGATGCGATTTCTCCGCAACGCAGTTTCACGCAGTGGATTCGCCGGATCAACGCTATCAAACGCAGCGCCTATCCTCAGGATTACGAGGTGGCGATACAACACGGCTATGATGAGCTCGTAAAATGGGGCACGACCACGGTTGCAAACATCGAGACCTTTCCCGAGATGCTCGCTGCCTTTTCCGATCCACCTGTTCGTACGTGGTGGTTTTTGGAGATGATCGATATCCGCCAGCCGTTTGCCGCGAAACAGGTGCTACAAAAAGCCGTCTCCTATTTTGAAGCCGCAGGCGGGCGTGAAGGTGGCCTGGGGCTGAGTCCGCATTCGCCCTACACGGCCTCTGGCGATTTGATCGCACTCGGTGGTAAGCTCGCGGACGAACGCGACATCCTCATGAGCGCCCATGTCGCGGAGTCGAAGGAGGAATGGAATATGTTTCGTAAAGGACGGGGGGCACTATTTGAATTCATGGCGCAGCTCGGCCGCTGGATGGGAGATTGTTATGAGAACCGCACGCCGCTCATGCATTTTGCAGCATGCACTGCACTCAGTAAACGCTGGTTGCTAGTCCATATGAATGAGCTCGGAGATGACGACTTCGCATTGCTCGAACAGCTTCCGAAAGATAATCGCCCCAGCATTGCCCACTGTCCCGGCAGCCACGCCTATTTCCGTCACAGCGCCTTCCCGCTCTGGCGTCTGCGCGATATGGGGATCAATCTTTGCCTCGGCACGGACAGTCTCGCCAGCACCAGCTCGCTTTCTATGTTCGACGAAATGCGTGCTGTTGCAAAAGGGCACCCAGATCTTCCTGCACTCGAAATATTAAAAATGGCCACAGTGAATGGAGCGGCTGCATTGGGGATGAGTGGACGGCTTGGTGCAATCGCGCCGGGATGTTTGGCAGATCTCATTGCGCTGCCCAGCCCCGCGCAGATCGACGACGTACACCGTGCGATTTTAAAACATCGGAAGCCGATTCAATGGCGGATGCTGGGTGGAAAGATTGATGAAACGGTAGTCGGCCAAAAGAGAGCCCGCAAAGCCGCAACTTTTTAAAAACCGACTTCGATTGGTGGGTGTATCACCCATTTTTCGCACGACTTTATTTCCGCTCCGTTCCCTTACTTCTTCTCTTCAAACAGAGGCAGTAGCTTCTCCAATCCTTCCTTTTTCAGATCGGCAACCGGAATGAAACGCAGCGCGGCAGAGTTGATACAATAACGCAGGCCGGTTGGCTTTGGGCCGTCGTCAAATACATGACCCAGATGTGCGCCGCTGGTTTTTGCCCGCACTTCAGTGCGCACCATCCCATGTGTGGTATCCTGAATGGACTGGATTTCTTCCTTGTCGATAGGATCGAAAAAGCTCGGCCAGCCGCTTCCAGACTCAAACTTGTGAGTGGAGGCAAAGAGCGGTTTTCCGGAAATCACATCCAGATACACGCCTTGCTCATGGTTGTTCCAATACTTGTTCTGAAAAGGCTTTTCCGTCCCGCCCATGATGCAGACATAATAGGCTTCCTTATCGAGTTTCTTGGCGAGTTCCTCCTTGGAGAGTTTGGATAAATCCTCGGTTTTCATAGGTTTGTCGGTTTTGGGTGTGGGCTTATCTTCAGCGTTGCAGGCAAAAGCTAGAAAGGCAGCAGCCATTACCAACATGCGGGTGGTTGATTGGATTAGTTTCATAAGTGTTCGTGTTCGACATCCTGGTTCGCGTTTTAGTTGATTCGTTTTGCCCGGATAAAAGGATCCGCCTCTTCAACACGAATCCGAGCAAGCACCAGACGCCACAGCCTTCGCACTCCAAGCCCTGCAAATACAGCCACACCCAGCAAGAGAACCTGGATTTTTTGCGGTGCCATACAAAGAGCCACGAGAAAGAGTCCAGTCAGCAACCACACCGCCATAGAAGCCCGTGCAAAGAATGATTTCTCGCGCAGACTATGGGCGCGCTTGGCCTGCCACCAAACATAGACCGACCACAGCAAGAGCCCCGGAATGCAGAGAATAATAAGGATACGTAACATGATATGCGACAGTCTAAAACCCTTACTCAGGGCAAAGCCGGGGGCAAGGAAGGAAAAGAAGGTGCGTTGAAAAACTGACAAGGCTTTACGCTTCTTCCACCGCCTCGATCATGCGCACCGCCTGAGCAGCAGCGCGCACATTATGCACACGAAACAGGTGTGCACCTTGCAACATTCCTTGCACGAGACAGGCGATGGTTCCTGCGTCGCGCTCGGGCGCTGGAACACCTAGCACATCGCCAATGACTGTCTTGCGCGAGACAGGCAACAGGATGGGGCGTCCAAATCGATGCAGCCGCGACAGCTCACGATAAATGAGCAGGTTGTCCTCACGCTGTTTTGCAAAATCAATTCCGGGATCAAGGATGATGGCGTCTGCGGACACCCCCGCGTTTCGGGCGAGTGCGATCTTCTCTTCGAAAAATCCATCCAGCCTCGCCATGATGTCATCGTAACCCACATGCGTGTGCGCCACTTTCGGCCGACCGACGGTGTGCATAATGAGCAGGGCTGCGCCTGTCTCCGCACAGATGCGCGCATTTTCACCCGTAGGCAGAGCGCTAATGTCATTGAGGATATCGCCTCCGATAGGTAGCACCGCGCGGGCAACCGCCGGGCGCCAGGTGTTGATGGAAAGCGGGGTGCTGTCTTTCCATTCATGCACGAACCGCAGCAGCTGCTCGGACTCCTCCTGTTCGGAAATCGCCTCCCGATTGGTCCGCGCACTCTCCGCGCCGATATCAATAATGTCCGCGCCATCACGCACCAGCGCACGCGCCTTTTCCAGGGCGAGCGTGACATCCGTCATCCCGTCCCCCGAAAACGAATCTGCTACCAGATTCACAATCCCCATCACGAGCGGACGGCGGGGAAACTCAAACTCAAACCGGCGCGCGCTCAGCTTCATGGCAACGGCACCCGGGCGCGTTCTCTTCCTGTAAAACGCAGAGTGTGGGTGAACCCCGCCTGTTTTGCAGCGGCAACGGCTTCCGCAAATCCGGCACCCACTTCATCGGGCGCGTGTGCATCGGAATTGATCAGCAAATCCACACCCGCCTTCTTCGCAAGTTCCAGAAATCCAGGCGCGGGATAGAGCTCGCCGCAGGGTTTGCGAAGCCCGGCGGTGTTGATTTCAAAAGCCACGTTGCACTCCTTCAAAGCCACAATGCTTGGTTCGTAAAACCGGCGCAGATCGCCTGTCGGAAGAAACCCGAATTTTTTTGGGAGATCGGGGTGGCCGACGAAATCAAACAATCGCGAGCGGATACATTGTTCATACGTCTTCCAGTAAACCGTCCAGATCTCCTCCTCATTGCCTTCGTGGCGTCCGATATATTTCGGATTATCCACATCCCAGCCACCGGGAAGATAGTGGACACTGCCGATGAGAAAATCCCACTCCGCTTTTTTCGCTAGCTCTTCGATCCAGGCCTCCTGGCCCGGAAGGAAATCACATTCGAGGCCGACCTTGATGCGCAACTGGGGAAATGCAGCCCGCGCTTCGGTGACGGCATCCAGATATTTGGGCAGCTCCTCCAGAGTCATACGCCAGTCATCAAAAATTGCAGGCATGGGATTATGATCCGCAAAACCCAGTTCACTCAATCCCAGCTCGACGGCCTTCCGCGCATAATCCACCGGCCATCCAGTCGCATGACGACAGAGTGGTGTGTGCGTGTGGTAATCGGACAGCGAAGCGAACATCCTCCCTTTATTGCCGAAGTAATACGGGTTTGCAATCTACGCGGCTGAGGATTGAGGAGCCAAACATGCAACGTGTCTCATCAGTAATCAGTAATGCTTTGTCTCATTTCCATACAAACCGAATCGCAATCAGCGCTGAATTTACCTTCGCGTTCTTCATATCCTTCGTGGTTAAATCATCCGCATGAGTGTTTTCTGCGATTGGCAGGCTAATTCCGGCAACATCAAAGGCCAGCTGGTGATGGTGTCGTTCCGCATCGCGCATGGAATCCGTTCACTATCTGCGCCGTTCTGGTGGCTCGGGATTCCCTATCTTGCATGGTATGAGCTCACCGTCGTGTGGACCCTCGGAATTGAGCTGCGCTATAAAACCAAAATTGGCCCTGGCTTGCGGCTTTATCACGGACAAGCCCTTGTGGTTCACGAAGGCACACGCATCGGCGCAAACTGCACGTTACGGCAATCTACAACCATCGGCGCAAAGGCGCTTGTAGATGGCACGATGAGCGAGTGTCCGGTGATCGGTGACAATGTGGACATCGGTTCAAACGTAGTGATCATCGGCGAGATCAAAGTCGGCGATGGCTCTGTAGTCGGCGCAGGAAGCGTCGTCGTGAAGGATGTGCAGATCGGGGTAGTGGTAGCAGGCAACCCCGCACGCATCTTGCGCGGAAACGGGCAGCTGGCGTAACCCCGAGGCACAGTCCGTCCCGGCTATGGGGCAATCAGGCGTCCCGCCTGATGAAGCAGGTGCGGATGGCGCTGGCAGCGAAGGAGCACGGGTTTTTAACCGGTGCGGCCAGCGGTATTCCGATCCCGCTGTTATCAAATGTCTCTTGCTGGATGTAAGTCCGCCTATCAGCACTCAAACCTCTATTCAGCAGCATAGATTGCCGCTCGCCACACCGGTGAAAAACCCGTGCTCCTTTGGCCTTCTCGCTCTGCTCGAATCGTGGTTAATCCTCTATCTGACCATGGATGAACCCGGCACACTTCGATCCGCACTTAACGCAACTACGCTTGCGGCTGGTTTCGATCTTTGCCGGGTGCTCACAGCAGAACCTCCACGGCATGCGGAGAATTTTCGGGACTGGCTAACACGCAATCGCCACGGCTCGATGGACTGGCTCGTAAGGAATGCAGAACGGCGCACAAATCCCGAACTGGTCCTGCCGGGCGTGAGTTCCATCATCGTCCTCGGGCTGAACTACTGGCAAACAGCGCCAGAGCATGCACAGACGGACCGAGCGATCGGACGAATCGCACGCTATGCGTGGGGGGATGACTACCACGAGATCATCGAGCGGAAACTGGAAACCGTGGCCGTGTGGTTGCAGCAGCAAGGCGGGACACAACGTTCCTATGTGGACACAGGCCCAGTGTTGGAACGGGATTTCGCCGCGATGGCAGGAGTGGGTTGGCAGGGGAAAAGCACGATGCTGATTCATCCGAAATTCGGTCCGTGGCTTTTTCTCGCGGCAATTCTTACCACACTCCCTTTTGAGCCGGACAAACCGATGCAGGATCACTGCGGCAAATGCACCCGCTGTATGACGGCTTGTCCGACCGGCGCAATCGATGCGCCGTACCAATTAGACGCCCGCCGTTGTATCTCGTTTCTCACCATCGAAAACAAGGGGGCGATCCCCGAGGAGTTTCGTCCGCTGATCGGTGATCGCATTTATGGCTGCGACGAATGTCTGGATGTGTGTCCATGGAACCGGTTTGCCAAGGAAGGTCGGGAAACGGCGTTGCAAGCACGGGAGTATGTGACCTGGAAGATGCGCGACTTTCTCGCACTCGACGACGCAGGCTTTCGCACGCTTTTTAAAAACTCGCCGATCAAACGCGTGAAGCGTCGTGGTTTTTTAAGGAATGTGTGTGTGGCGCTCGGGAACACTGGAACGGCGGAAGACATCCCCGCCCTTGAGAAAGCGGCGACTGATGTCGAACCGTTGATCGCAGAACACGCCCAATGGGCACTGCACAGGATCAGAAAAGGCGGACTATCCGGGGGTTAAAAGACAGGGAGAATCTAGGCGACCAGTGCGTCGTTAAATTAAGTCAAAACAAACTCTCTCAATGTCTCGTCTCGCTAACGGAAGCTTCATGGTATGGTTGCAGTTTTGTCGTGGATGTGGATTGCGCCGTCTTCCACGTCGAGAGTGTGGTCGAAGACATCGAGGGTCCGGGGGTGTGCTTTACGACGCAATAAGCCAAGACAGAACGCGGCGGAGGTTTCGGGATTTTCATGAGGGATGCGGTGGAGTGGTGAGGAAAATATCAGGCGACGGTGACGGGTTCGTGCCAGGCGAGGAGCCGCAGGGCGTTCAATACGACGAGGATGGTGCTCCCCTCATGAAGGACCACGGCGACACTCAGCGGGATGACGCCAAACCCCGAGGCGATCAGGAGCAGAGCGATCACGCTGATGGCGATTACGAGGTTCTGGCGGATGATGCGGGCGCTGGCTCAGCTCAGACCGATGACGAAGGAGTCGGCTCTGTTTTGAGTGCATCGCGCACTTGCCCCAAGCGACTCTCAAACCGGGTGCGGTCGTGCGGGGACTCGATGGTGCGTTTGGCTAATTCGGCAATCCATTCTACTTGTTCATGGAGTGCTTGCCGCCGACTCAAGTCGTCCGTCAGACGGGCAATGGTTTCCAGCGAGCCCATCATCCGCAGCATGATGCCGAGGTTGCATTTGGCGCTTTCCCGGATTTGATCGAAGGCTTCGGATAGCAAGCTTTGAAAGCTCGGTCCTTTGGCGATCACTCGCAGTTCACCGGCCTCGTAGCGGTTCCATGCGGGAATCTGCTGGGCCACCAGCCGCGCCAGAATTGTCGTCAGATAATCCACGCACGTCACGGCCGTCGTGGTGTCGTTGATACCGGGCGAGAGTGCTCTCAACGCTATATCCACGAGCTGCCGGATGCCAAAGGCCGCGTCCTGTTCTACGGTGCGATGGCGGCTGAGGCTGAAAGCGGCCTGCAGCGTGGCTGTTGTCTCGGGATCCGGTGGAGCCTCCAGAGCAAGCGAAACCAGCGCGGTGTTTTGCACCACGAATTCGCCGATACCTCGCTCCATCCTCACGACGGTCTTCTGCTCGAGCGCTAGGCGCAATAGCGCGGCATTATCTACGCCCTGGATGTAACCGCTCTCATCTGCCAGCACGGACTGCCACTTCAACCCGGTCAGATCGCGTGGTGATGGGTCATCATCGGCTTCGCCCAGCGCGTGGCCCAGTTGCTTCGGAAAGAGCCGCTCAATCGCCCGGATGGTTTCGTCGGCAATGGAAGCGATGATACTGGAAGCCTGGATTGAGGAGGCAACGTGATGGATAAAGAAGATGAGCACGCCTACGCCGCCGACCGCCAGCACGAAGCCGAAGAAGACCGCGAGGTTTGGAATAAATGCACCCTCGTCCCCCCCGCGAATGGTGCGCAACACAATCAAACAATACGTAAAAATGCCGGAGAAGATTCCGAGCACCGCCTGCGTGAGGCGGCTGCTCATGAAGTTCCGCAGGATGCGCGAGGTGTATTGGCTCGAAGCCATCGCCAGCGCCACCAAGGTCATGGAGAACGTAACTCCAACGACAGACATCATCGAACCAGCAATCGTGGATAGCATCCCGCGCGCTCCCGCCGCCCCAGCCCCAAATAACCGCGGCCATTTAGCCAGCCAGCGGTCACCCCCGGAGGAATCAGTCTCGATCAAAGCCACCGCGAGCAGAACGCTGGTCGCGACGATCAGCGAAGGCAGGAACCAAAGGCTCGACCGCAGATTGGTCCAGAGAAGTTTGAGTTTGTTCATGACTTTAGTTTTTATTGTCGGCGGGCAAATCGGCCTTGGCGGAGCGAACGCTGGTGGTGGTGCCCAGGAGATTCTCTCCCTCGTCCACCGGCTTGGCTTGACGGGCCTGTTCCTCAAGAATCCCGGCCTCGTTGGACAACCCTGCTTCCGCCTTGGTGGACACCGCATCCACTCCTTCCGACCGCGGCAACTCGCCAGATGATTTGAGCGATCCAGGGTCCTTCGTCGGCTCCTGCTTCGCGTCGAGCATCGTGACGGGGACGCCGTGCGGAAAGACGACTTCTCGTGCCTCGTCCGGCATGCTGACGCCTTGTTGCTGAAAGGCGCGTTTGACGAGCCGGATTACGGACGATCGCACCTTGAGCCAACTGTGTTCATGGCCATTGATCCAAAAGTAGATTCTTAAATTGACGGTCGCTTTTCCCAAGTCATCCGCCAGCACCCAGGGCTCTGGCTCCTTCAAGACCGCCGGGTGATCCACCAGCACTTTCAGGGCGACCTCCTGGGCTTGATCAATCGCGTCGTCGTAGCCGATGCCCACGACGAAGTTCTCGCGCCGGTTAGGGGTGGCCGTGAAGTTTTGCAGCGTGCTCTTGTAAACTGCGGCGTTGGGGACTTGCACGAGATTGCCGTCGAGGGTCAGCAGCACAGTGGTGCGGATATTCAATTGCTGCACATAGCCGGTGACTCCGACAATTTCGACCAAATCCCCCGTTTTAAATGGGCGCTGGATGCTCAGGAAGATGCTGGCCAGGAAGTTCTCCGTGATGTCCCGGAAGGCGATGCCGACCGCCAGACCGACGAGGCCGGTTCCGCCAACGATCGTTAAAGCCAGTTGGGTCAAACCGGAGACACGCAGGACGATATAGGTGCCCACAAGAAACACGATCACGCCCAGCCCTGCCGCAAGGACGCCGCGTAGTAGTTTCGCCCGGACTCGCCCGCCGAGAAATTTTCGCGCGCCGCGCGCCGTCAACCACCCAGCCCCAGCCGACACGGCTAGGATAAGCAGCGCGACGACGAGGAAGGGGAGGGAGCGGACGACGTCACGCGACAGTCCCGACAATCCGCTTCGTGCCCCGCGAAAGTCCCATGCGGACGGCTGGGACACTTCGATCCGGTTGGCTACGGCGACCACGTCCTGGGTGTTGCGTGCCAGGTCGCCCGCCCATTTCTTGATCTCATCACTTTCGGTACGGCCGTTCAGAAAAACCACGCCGTCCACGACTTTGACTTCCGGAGCATTGAACCAACCTGTGGCCTCCATGACACTCTGGAGGCGCTGGCGGATTTCCGCGTCGTGAGCGATTGGCTGTACGGCCACCTTTGCCGGCGCGAGAGAAAGCTCCTCTTTATTGGTAGCAGGTGGATTCTGCGGCACGTCCGCGTCTCCCTGCGCCATGACCGACGTAATGAGCACACTCCACCAGAGGAAGCCTGATAATGCCGCACGCAAAACCTGGGGGTGACGACAAGCCGCTCCTC
>Ga0209181_10008314_pt1 | contig 13952 bp, 6 predicted proteins | sample MAT05_FD_187208 | JGI IMG/M metagenome (GOLD analysis project Ga0209181, IMG submission 187208) | Freshwater microbial communities from Lake Fryxell liftoff mats and glacier meltwater in Antarctica - MAT-05 (SPAdes) (version 2) | ecosystem: Environmental > Aquatic > Freshwater > Ice > Liftoff... | reverse complement strand
AGCGCGACGGTGAGCTCGTGATCGTCGGCCTTCAGATCGTACGCAGCGACGAGCGGCCCGAGCGCGCTCTCCGGATCGCCGGAGCGCACCAGCAGCTCGCCCGCACGACGCAGCGACTCGAAGCGCGCCTGCGCATCGGGGCTCGCCTCGGCGTCGGCGAGCAAGATGGACGCGAGCTCGCGGTCGGCGCCCGTCGCGGCGTAGAGCCCGCGCAGACGCTCGCGCACGCGCTCGTTGCCAGGCTGCGCGGCGAACACGTATTCGAGGCCCGCACGCGCGTCCGCTGGACGGCCGGCGCTGGTCGCCGCATCGGTGAGCCGAACGGCGGCATCGATCTGCGCTTCGCCCTGCTCGAGCTGCACCAGGCGCTCGCTCGTGACGATCACGTCGTCCCAGCGCTCACTCTGCGTGTCGACGGAGACGAGCGCGCGCAGCGCCTCGAGGTCGTCGGGCGAGCGCGCGATCCACTCGCTCAGCACCTCGCGTGCGCGGGCTGGATCGCCGTTCTCGCTGAGCACGTGCACCAGGCGGAACGAGAGGCCGCGCTCCGCGTCGAGCGCGCCGCCTTCACCCGCACGGCGCCGCGCGACGTCGAGACCGTTGGCGAGATCGCTCGCGGCTCGTGCGCCGGAGAGCGCGTAGGCCTCTTCGAGATCGGTGACCGCCGATGCGTCGTCGCCGAGGTGTGTCTGCAGCTTGGCGCGCTCGCGCAGCAACATCGCGCGGGCCGCGCCATCGCTGGTGCGCTCGAGCGCCGCGCCGACCTGCGCGACCGCGCCTGCCAGGTCTCCCGCGGCCGACAGCGACGCGACCAGCTCGCTCAGCAGCTCGGCATCTTGTGGCCGGTAGACGAGCGCCTGAGCGAGCGCCTCCGCGGCGCGCTCCGGCTGGCCGAGGTTCTCGCGATAGAGCGTCGCTGCCTCGCGATAGCGCGTGACGGCGTTCTCCGGATCGGTGTCGCGCGAGCCGTCGAGCACGAGCATCGCCGCGAGGCTGGCGAGATCGCTGTGCTCGCGGAACCACGTGTCGAGTCGACGACGGATCGCCTCGTCGCCTGGGGCGGCGCGATGCCCGAGCACGAGCGCGCGCTCGACGCCGGTCTCGTCCTCGAGGCTGGTGTAGAGCTCTGCGAGCTGACCGGCGAGCGTCGACGCCGGCGCGCCCGTTTCGACCGCGAGCAGGCGCTCCATGACCTCTGCGCGATCGCGCGGATTGGCGTCCGGGCCGACCAGCTGCACGAGCATCTCGAGCAGCGAGCGATCGGTCGGTGCGAAGTCGAGCGCAGAGCGGATCGCGTCGACCGCGTCGTCGCGGCGGCCCTCGATCTGGAACAGCGCGACGAGCTTGAGCGTGAGCTGCGCGACGGTCTCGGGATCGTTGCGATCCTTCGCTCCGTCGAGCTGACGCTGCACCAAATCGAGCAGCTCGGTCGAGCTGCCGAGGCGCTGCAGCACATCGCCGAGCACCGCGCCGGCCTCTGCGTGATCGGGATCTTCGGCGAGGACCTCGCGCAGCTGCGCCGTCGCTTCCTTGTCCTTCTTCTTCTCGAGGAGAAACTTGGCGAATTCCATGCGAACGGCGTTTCGATCCGCGGGATCGAGCAGCGCGTCGATGGTGCCGCTCACGTGCGCAGTGAGCCGCTTGCGGTCGCCGAGCTGCCGATAGACGGCGAGCAGCGGCATCCACACCTGACGGTCGGCCGGGTCGCGCTCCTTCAGCTTTTCGTAGGTCGCAGCGGCTAGCTCCAGATCGCCGCCCGGCTGCGAGGCCGTGCGCGCGAGCTCGAGCCCGAGGCCAAACGCGTCCTCCGGGTAGGCCGCTTCGAGCGCGACCTCGAGCCAACGCAGCGCGCCGGGGATGTCCTCGGCGGCACGGCGACGCTCGGCCAGCTGCGTGACGGTCCACAGCGAAGCGGCGAGTCCGTCGCTGGTCGCGCGTGCGATGACGACACCGCGCTCGAGCAGCTTCTCCGCGCGCGCCGTGTCGCCCGCGACGCCAGCGATCTCGACGCCCTCGCGAATGTCGGCGAGCGTCGCTTCGTCGAGCGCAGCGCGGCGCTCGAGGTAGTCGAGCAGCAGCAGCGCGTCGTCGGCCTGGCGCGCCACCTTCTCGTAGAGCGCGAGGGTGCGCGCGTCGGTCGCGAACGCTTCAGTCGCCGCGCGCATGGCCTCGCCCGCGCGCGCCCAGCGTGGCTCGCGTGCGATCGCGCGCTCGAGCGTGTCGAGCCCGACAGCGAGCGCGGCCGCTCCGTCGCCGTTCGCGCCCGCCGCGCCGCTGATGCGCAGCTCGGCGAGCCGATAGAGAGCGTCGGTCGTCGCTGCGCCGAGATCCTGCTCGACGACGAGCTCGAGCACGCGCTGCTGTTCGGCGGCGTCGCCGGTGATGCCCGCGACCCTCGCGAGCGCGAGCCACGCCTCGGCGACGTGTTCGCCAGATTGTTCGACGCGCTTGTAGATGCTGGCCGCGCGGGCGGGATCGCCGAGGTCCTCCTCGATGACGACGCCGAGGCGCAGAAGTACGTGCGCGACCGAAGGGTTCTCTTCGGAGCGACGCATCCGCTCTACGATGGCGTCAACCGCGTCGACGTAGTCGGCGCTGCGCGAGATCTTCTTCGCGAGCGCGCGCGCCGCGTGGTGGAGCGCGTCGTCGGACGGCGTGCCCGCGAGCGCTTCGAGCCGCGCATCGAGCGCAGGACCATCTTTTTCGAGATGTCGTTCGAGCAGATCGGCGAGCGACGCGAGCAGCGGTGAACGATCTGCCGGCTCGCTGAGCGGCGCGAGGCGCTGCTCGAGCACACGCCGCGCGAGGTCGTATTCGCCGCGCGACACGAGCGCCCGCGCAAAGCGACGCGTCTCGACGCTGGTCTGCGTCGCTGCAGCGACAGCAGACTCGAGCAGCTCTTTGCCCTGATCGTCTTGCTTGCGCGCGGCAGCGAGCCGGGCGAGCTCGAACTGCACCTCGGGCACGCCGACCGCATCGAGCGAGTCGTCTTGTTGCTTGCGCACCAGCAGCAGCAGCGCCCGATACGCACGCTCCGCGCGGTCGAGCTGACCGGACTCGCGCGCGAGCCCGCCGAGCTCGAGCATCACGACGGCGTTGCCGACGTCCATCGACGACGCGAGATCGAGCTGCTCGAGCGCGTGCTCGACCTCACCCTTCGCGCGGAAGACCTTCGCGAGCTGAAAGTGGAACGCAGCGCGCTCCGGCGTGCGCCGTCGACCGAAGTCGGTGACCAGCGACTCGAGCACGTCCTTCGCCTCGTCGAGGCGCGCGCCCACACGATACGCCTCGGCCAGCATGCTCTTCAGCGTGCGATCGTCTGGCGCGAGCTTCACTGCGGTCTCGAGCACCGGGATCGCGAGCTCGGGCTTCTTCAGCTTCTCGACGTAGACATCGGCGGCCTCACGGACGCGCTCGAGCAGCAGCGCGTCGTCCTCGATGTAGACGGTGCTGTCGGCGAGCAGCTTGCCGAGCGGCGCCCACGCGGAGCCCACTCGATAGAGCCCCGCGAGCAGCTCGCGCACCTCGCCATTGGCCGCGTCGTCGGCGAGCGTCGCCTCGAGGCGCTGCGTCGCGCGATCTTTCTGTCCGGCCGCGAGCTGCGCACGTGCGAGCCGCAGCGCGACGGAAGTGCGCTCGCCAGTCTCCGCCTGCGCCAGCCGCTTCTCCAGCCACTCGACGGCGGAGCGATGCTCCGCGCGATCGGTGTGCAGCCGCGCGAGCGCGTCGAGCGCGAGCGACGTCGGTGCGAGCGCGACCACCTTGCGGTGCGCCGCGAGCGCGCGCGAGACGTCGCGTAGCTCCTTCTCGACCAGCTCCGCGACATCAGTCCAGAGGCGCGCGGCCTTGCCCGCATCGCCGGCTTGCTCGACCCGCTGCGCCTGCGTCGAGAGCAGCTCTGCGAGGTCGCCAAACGCGTGTTTATCCCGCAAAACGCGCGAGATCGCGGCGATCGACGCGTCGTGGCCGGGCTGATCGTCGAGGTTCGCGCGGAGCGCCTCGAGCCGGCCGCCCTTCGACTCGATCTCGCCGACGAGCCGCGCAATGTCGAGGCGCAGCGTCAGCTTGCGCTCTGCGTCCGTCGCTGCGCCGAGCTCCAGCTTGCGCAGCGCGAGCAGGTCCGCGAGGCGGTCCTCGCGCGCGAACAGATCCGCGAGGCTGTCGAACGCCTTCGTGTCGCCGGGCGCCTCTTCGAGCACCGCGCGATAGAGATCGATGGCGCGCGTCCGATCGCCGAGCGCACCCGCCGCGAGCTCGGCCGCGCGCACGCGCATGGCGCGCGTCTGCTCGGCTGGCAGTGGCAGCGTCGAGCCCTCGAGCAGCAGCGCGAACGCCGGACGTGTCTCGCCCGCCGCGTCGAGAATCGCGAGCAGCTGGCCGTGCGCCCACGCCGCGCTCTCGCCGACATCGCGCGTGCCCTTTGCGCCACCGCGTCGCAGCAGCTGCGCCGCGCGGTCGTAGAGTCGCGTCAGCGCGGTGCGCGCCAGCATCGGATCGCCGAGCGCGCCGGTCGCTAGCTCGGCTGCGTCGCGCAGCGCGTCGACGTCGTTCGGCGTCAGCGCAGCGAGCTGCACGAGCGCGTCGTAGAGCGCGGCGTTCGGCGTCGTGCGGCGCAGCTCGATGAGCGCACGCAGCGCGGTGATGTCGTCGGGATCGTGCCCGACGGCGCGCGCGTAGGCCGCCTCCGCCGACGCTACGTCCCTGCGCTGGTCGCGATGCCACGCGGCGATGCGCTTCTCGAGATCGCGCAGCAGCGGCGCGCCGAGGCTGGTGGCGCCGAGCGTGGCGGCGGCGACCGCGCTGGTGAGCGCGTCCCATGCGCCGGCCTCTGCCGCGCGCGCCTCGATCGCGGAGAGCAAACGCTCGTCGACGCGCCCCGTCTCTTGCGCGAGCGCGAATACGCGCGCGACGGCCGCGTCCCAGCGACCGACCTTCGTCGCTGCTTCTACGACGGCCTCGGCGACGTCACGCCGCGCGGGCTCACCGCGCGCGACGAGCTCAGCCGCCTCGAGCGCGCCGTCGAAGTCGCCGAGCTGCTCGGCGAGCACCTTCGCGCGCTGCAGCGTGAGCGCGAGCGCGCGCGGGCTGCCTGCCGTGCTCGCTGCGGCCGCCTCGCCGAGCGTCTGCGCGGCGAGCGCGTGTTGCCCAGTGGCCGCTGCGAGCCGCAGCAGCGCCGCTTCGAGCGTGCGATCGTCCGGCGCGAGCACGAGCGCGCGCGCCGTCGCTTCGAGCGCGCCCGGTGCGTCGCCGCCCTCGGCCTCGCGTAGCTTCGCCGCCTCCGCGAGGATGCGAACGCGATGCGCGTCGCTCGGTGCGACCAGCAGCCGCGCCTCGAGCACCTCGAGCAGACCGCGCCAGTCGCCCGTCGCCTCGTACGCAGACACGAGGCCCTCGACCGCCGCGGAGCGTGCGCCCTCGTCGTCGATGAGCGCGCGCAGGCCGTCGCGCGCGAGCGTGAGGCTCGGGTCGGCGCGCAGCGCGTCGCGGTACTTCTGCGCCGCGCGCGTCGTATCGCCGAGCTTGCCGCGCAGCACCTCACCGAGTCGCGCGAGCAGCTCGGTCACGCGCGCCGTGTCGCGTGCGCCGGCGCGCGACAGCAGATCGGCGAGGTCGGCGTAGCGCTCCCTCATCACGTAGAGCGTCGACAGCGCGTCGACGACCTCGGCGTCTTCGCCGTAGCCCTCGGCGATCTCGGCCCAGGTGACCATCGCGAGATCGGGCTCGCCGAGCTCGGCCACCTGGATGTGCGCGATGTGCACGAGGTCGGCGCGCTTCTGCAGCGCGGGGACCTCCGCGCCGGCGCGACGGCGCAGCGCATCGACGAGACGCGTCCAGCGCTTCTCGCCGGCGAGCAGCGCGATCTGCGCCGAGAGCGCCTCGAGGTCGCGCGGATCGGCGTCGAAGCGCCGCTGCCACGCGGCGAGCGCACGGTCGGCATCGCCGAGCGCGATTGACTCACGCGCGACCTCGGCGAGCACGTCGCGCCGCTCGGACGCGCTCGGCTCGAGCTCGGCGAGACGATCGAGGATGTCGAGGCGCTCACGCGAGCGACCCGCACGCGCGAGCAACACTGCGAGCCGACGCGCGGCCGGCAGCGCACCGCGCGGCTCGGCGCCGACTGCCGCGAGCACGCGCTCGTAGAGCGTCGTCGCGCCGGCGACGTCGTCGAGCTTCTCTGCGCGCACCTCGGCCGCGGCCGACAGCAGCTGCGCGACGCGCTCCGGCTGATTCGACGCTTCGGCAGCGGCGACGAGCCCTTCCGCGTGGCGCAGGTGGGCGCCAGTCTTGTCTGCGAGCGCGCGCAGCTCGGCCTCTGCTGCCGTGTCGTTGGGCGCTATCGCGAGCAGCGCGAGGAACTGCTCCATCGCCTCCGCGCTCTTGCCGGCAGTCGCGAGCCGACTGCCGATGTCGCGGCGCAGCCCGGGCTCTTCCGCACGCTCGCCACGCGCGAGCGCGAGCTCGAGCACGCGGATGACGTCGGCGTCGCGGCCTTGCTCTTCGTAGCGTGAGCGCAGCAGCACGATCGCGCGCTCGCGCACTTCTGCGCTGCCTTCCGGCGCCGCCAAGATGCGCTCGAGCAGCGGCAGCGCGTGGGCCTCGTCGCCCTCGTCGAGCAGCTGTCGCGTCTCGGCGAGCGCCGCCGGGATGTCGCGCAGCTGCGTGAGGAAGCACTCGGCGACGCGCGCGCGAATCGCCGTGGCGTCAGCCGGTGTCGCGGCGCTCTCGATGCGCGCCTTCCACAGCCCGATCAGATCGCGGAAGCGCTCTTGGCGCTCGAGCAAGCGCTCGAGCGACGACGCCACCTGCACGTCGCCGGGCCGCGCCGCGTAGAGCTGCTGCAGATAGCCGATCGCGCGATCCGCATCGCCGGCGAAGTCCTTGGCGACGTTCGCCGCCTCGTCGAGCAGCTCGAGCCGTCGCGCCTGCGAGGTCGCCGCCGCGAGCGCGCGATCGTACAGCGCGAGCAGCTCCGCCCAGCGTGCCGCCGCGGTGAACACGACGGCGAGTCGCTCGAGCGCGAACGTCGCCGTCGGATCGATCGCGAGCACGCGCGTGAGCACGCGGACGAGCGCCGGCGCATCGTCGCCGAACCACTCCGCGTGAAAACGCGCGGCGCGCTCACCGAGCGTGTTCGCGAGCGGCGCCGCCAGATCGTGCTCGAGCACGCTGACGAAGAGCTCTGAGACCTCATCGGGGCGCTGCAGGCTGGCGGCCAGCTCCTCGAGCGCGTCCCACAGATCGGCGCGCTCCGGCTCGGCGCGCGTCTCCGCGAGCAGCTGCCCGAAACTCTCGTCCCCGGCGCCGCCCGCGAGGGGCTCTGCCGAGGTCGATGAGGATGCCTTCTTCTTGCTCTGCTTCGTGTCGCCGGAACGGGAATTACGGTCCATTTTCCCTCGGTTCGACGGCCAAAAGCCGCGCGGGGCACGACAATACCAGCGTCCTGGCGGATCTGATCACATCGAATTCCAGAATCTTTGCCGACGCCTGCATGGCACCCTCGTGACGTGTCGCACGGCGCTACGATCACGCACGAACGAGACGAGCGGCTGATCGCCGCGGCGCTCCGCGTCTACCGCCGCTACCAGCTGGAGATCGTCGAGGGGCTGCACCTCTGTCCGTGGGCGGCGCGCGCGCGGCTCGATGGCCAAGTCCGTGAGCAGGTACTGCTCATCCGTCATCCTGACGTCGACGCGACGGTCGACGCGGTGACCACCATCGCGGACGACGCGCAGCTCGAGATCGGCCTGCTGATCTTCCCGCGGCTGCAGCTCTCTCGCGCGGACTTCGAGCGCTTCGTGGCGCGGGTGCGCGAGGAGGACACGCGCCGCACCGGTGACGCGCGCGGCGGAGTGCGCATGGCGATGGCTGCGTTTCATCCAGACGCGAGCGCCGACCTCGCCAACGCCGAGCGACTGGTCCCGTTCCTGCGCCGCTCGCCGGACGCGACGATCCAGCTGGTGCGCCGCACCGCGCTCGATCGCGTGCGCGCTGGCGACGACGCGCACGGGACCGGCATGGTGGACCTGACGACCATCGACCTCGCGGCGTTCCTTGCGGCGCCGCCGCAGCCGCCGATCCACGAGCGCATCGCCGCGCACAACCTCGCGACGGTCAAGGAGCGCGGCAGCGCCGCCGTAGAGGCGCTGCTCGCCGACATTCTGCGCGATCGCGACGAGAGCTACGCCGCGCTCGGTGAGTGACGCTTCGTAGCGCTCAGTGAGTGACGGCACCCAGTGAGTCCCGCTCAGTAGAGCGTGCAGTACTCCGCCATCACCATCTCGTTGATGGCGGTGGCCATGTCGAGCGTGCCGGAGCGCACGTCGCGGATCGACCACGCGCGGCCGCCGGTCGCGACTGGGATCGATTCACGTCCTTCGTACGGCTCGTGAAAGCCGCGACCGACGTTGTCGCTCGAGCCGGCGCCGCATTCTTCGCCAGCGCCTGGCGCAGCGAACGCGCCGACGCGCACCTCGAACTCCTGCAGCGCCGCGACGACCTGGTCGTAGCCGTGTGCGACTGGCACGCCACCGCCGCCGAACGGCGAGCCGCTCAGCACCGCGGGCGGCTCTTCGAAGGTGTCGTCGGTCACGTGAATGACGATGCGCGTCGCACCGGTGCGCCATGGGCAGGTGGTGGCGGCGAGATAGAGCGCATCGAGCGAGTTCTCTGCGCAGTCGGAGTTCGAGTCGCCGCCGCCCGGCTGGGCATTGCTCGCGCAGAAGGCGCGCCAGCGGTCGAACGCCGACTCGACGGCGTCGATCGTCGCGAACGGTGCGCAAGAGGCCTCGGCCACGGCGTTGTCGACGAAGACGACCAGCGAGAAGCTGGTATCGGTGGTCAGCGCTCGCGCGGCCTCGGAGATGCTGCGCAGCCCCGAGCGCACGCGGCCGAGATCGTCGGCCATCGACGTGCTGACGTCGACGACGAAGACCACGTCGATCGGCGCCGTGCAGGTCGTCGGTGGGCCGAAGTCGCGTGGTGGGCCGAAGTCTCTTGGCGGTCCGAGATCGAGCGGCACGCTGCCGTCGCCGCGGCAGACGGCCACCGCTGCGCAGTCGCCGTCAAAGCAGTCGATGAAGGCGTCGCCATCGTTGTCGCGCCCATCGGCGCACGTCGCGGCGGTGCTCTCCGCCGATCCGGGCCGCGCTGGATCGCCGTCGCGATCCGAGCAGCCGACCAGGGCATACACCACGCAGAACGGAGCCATGCAGAGGAGAAAGGGAGGGATACGTAGGGACATGGGGCCTCTGCTCGTGAGGTTCGCATGGGCCGGGGCCCCGCGTCATCGATCTCGGGCCGAGTCGGTTACGCGCGCTGCCGCCCGTGCGCCCGCATTGTGCGCGTGCCATCTTGCGACCCTTATGACGTCGTCCACGCGCCTCACCAGCTTGCTCGCGTGCTTCCTTTTTCTCGGCGCTTGTAGCGGCGGTCGCGATGAAGCGCCCGCTGCGCCGAGCGACGCGGGCACGGACGCTGGCCCACCCGGACTCGCGCTGTTCGGCTTCGGCACGCACGAGCCGAGCACGCTCGAGGTCACGGTGATCGCCAGCGAAGATCAAGGCCTGTGGGAGCCGCGCGACATCGCGTTCAGCCCCGCCGCGGACCACCAGCTCTGGGTCCTCAACGCCGACAGCGCGATGGTGATCATCTCCGCGACCGGCACTCCCGAGCAGCGCCACGTGCGCAAGCGTGAGGCTGGCTACGAGCACTTCCTTCCTTCGCCCTCTGCGCTCGCTTTCGGCGACGCGACGATGGCCACGGCGCACGAGACCGACGACGTCACCCAGTCGTCGACGCCGATCGACTTCATGGGTCCGTCGCTGTGGCCCCTCGATGCGGCGCTCTACAACGGTGGCCACGCGTCGCACCTCGACATGCTGCACAACAGCCCCAACGCGGTCGGCATCGCGTGGGAGTCGGGCAATGCCTATTGGGTGTTCGACGGCTACCACCGCTCGCTGACCTTCTATGACTTCGCCGCTGATCACGGCCCCGGCGGCGAGGATCACAGCGACGGCATCATCCTGCGCTACGTCGAGGGACAGGTCGGCTATGTCGACGGCGTCGCCTCGCACCTCGAGATGGATCGCGCGTCGGGCCTGCTCTACGTCGCCGACACTGGCAACAATCGCGTCGCGGTCCTCGATACGCGCACCGGCGCGCGCGGCGAGATCCTCGAGCCGAACTACGACGACGCGGACATGTTCCACATGACCAGTGCGCCGCTCACGACGCTCGTCGATGGCGCCGCTTACGGCATGGTGCAGCCGTCCGGCCTCGCGCTGCGCGGCGGCCTCATCTACGTCGCCGACCGCGCGTTGTCCGTCGTGCACGCCTTCGATCTCACTGGCGCGCAGATCGACTGGCTCGACCTGTCGTCGCAGATCACGCCGGGCGCGCTCGGCGCAGTGGAGCTCGATGCCGAAGGTCGGCTCTACGTCACCGACATCGGCGCCCATCGCGTCCTGCGCATCGCGCCGCGCGCGCTCTGAGCGCTCACGCCGTCACCGTCGGCGCGTGGAGAAACGCGACGACGGGCGCGAATACTTCGCGCGCAACCTCGGTGCCGATCGCGAGATCACCGTGGCCGTAATCCGCGCTGGCGCCGCTCTCGATGCACACCACACGAAGCTCTTTCTGCGTGAACGTCGGCAGGTCCGCGCCCCAGGCGTCGTAGGCCGCGCGGACGGCAGACGGCGGCGCGAGACCATCGGCGCCGCCGGCGACGAACAGCACGGGCACCTGAACGCTGCGTAGGCCGTCGAGCGCGCGCTCACCCGCGACGCGGATCTCCCCGTCGCTGAAGGCCCACGCGGCGAAGTCGGCGAGCAGCGGCGCGGGCAGATCTTCGACCATGTTGACTAGCGCAGCGGCCGCGACCCCGCGCGGCATGTTGCGCGGGTTGTAGACGATGCGATGCAGCGGCGTGCTCGGCACCCACTCTGCCGCGAACGCGATCATCCGCGAGATCATGCGCAGCCGCAGCCGCGGGATGAGCCAGCGCGGCAGGAAGCGCAGCAGCCGGAGCGCGCTGAGCGGCAGCTCGATGCGGCCCGGCGAGCCGACGAACGCAGCGCGGCGCACTTCCACCACTGGCAGCGTTCGGCCGAGCGCGGCGTAGAGCAGCATGCCGCCCATCGAGAAGCCGACGTAGTCGATCGTCGCGCTGCCGGTGCGCGCGCGGATGGTGCGCGCCGCGGCCGGCAGATCGTGCGCGACCATCGCGTCAAAGCGCATCAAGCGTGCGCGCGTCACCAGCGCGCTGCGCAGCGTGACCAGCCAGACGTCGCGGCCGGCCGCCGAGAGGACGCGCGCGAGCGAGCGATCGCCGGCGAGATCGAAATTGCGATGGTTCGCGCCGATGCCGTGGACGATCAGCACCGGCGGCAATGGCAGCTCGCCCGCTTGGCGCGCGAGCCGGCGCAGCTCGATCGCACCGCCATCCGCGAGCGCGACGCGCTCGACCGACTCGTACTCGAGCGGCACCGAGAACTTCTGCACCCAGTAGCGCAGGTGCAGCCACACAGCGACGCCGAGCGCGAGCACGACGCCGAGCGCGGCGAGAGCGATGGTCAGCGTCGGGCTCACGCGCAGGACTATGGTGCCGCGGCGCGTTGTGCGGTAGAGCGACGCCCCAACGGCAAACAGCGAGGCAGCGTGATGGATCTCCGCGTGAAGAACCGCTATCTGGTCCCGACCGACGGCTCGTTTCGGGTGCGCGACGCCGCGACCAAGCCGCCGAAGAAGACGCCCGATGAGGACGTGTTGCGCGCGGCGCTCGCACGCGAGATCGAGCGCATCGCGCACCTCCAGCGTCAGCTCTACGCGACCGATACGTGGGCCGTGCTGCTGGTGTTCCAAGCGATGGACGCCGCTGGCAAAGACGGGACGATCCGCGCGGTGATGAGCGGCGTCGATCCATCCGGCTGTCAGGTCTACTCGTTCAAGCAGCCGTCGCTCGAGGACCTCGATCACGACTTTCTCTGGCGCACGTCGCGCTCGCTGCCGGAGCGCGGGCGCATCGGCATCTTCAACCGCAGCTATTACGAGGAGGTCTTGGTGGTGCGCACCCACCCGGTGTACCTCAACGGGCAGAAGCTGCCGCAGCGGCCGGAGAAGCTCGAGACGCTGTTCGAGCAGCGCTACGAGTCCATTCGCGATCACGAGAAGCACCTCGCGCGCAACGGCATGGCGATCGTGAAATTCTGGCTCAACGTCTCGCGCGCCGAGCAGAAGAAGCGTTTTCTCGCGCGCATCGAGGATCCCGAAGCGAACTGGAAGTTCTCCGCCGCCGACGTCGCCGAGCGCAAGCACTGGGACAAGTACATGGAGTCGTACGAGCTCGCGCTGCGCGAGACATCGACGCCACACGCGCCGTGGTACGCGATCCCGGCAGACGACAAGCACTTCATGCGGCTCGAGGTCGCGCGCACCATCGTCTTGACGCTCGAGAAGCTGTCGCTCTCGTTTCCCGATGTGCCGACGGCGGCGCGTCGTCGTCTCGGCGTCGCGCGCACGGCCCTCCTGCGCGAGCCACGCTGACGTGAGGGTCCCTCTCGCGGTCTGGGGGGTAGTGAAAGAAGCAGCGCGACACGTGCTGCGTCGGCCGGTCGTCGGCCTGCTCGCAGTGGCGCGCACGGCCGATGGCCGCTATCTGCTCGTGCGCCGCGGCGACACCGGCGAGTGGGCGCTGCCCGGCGGCACGCTCGAGTGGGGCGAGACGCTGCGCAGCGCGCTCGATCGCGAGGTCGCCGAAGAGACCGGCGCGCGCGTGCTCTCGCACGGCGAGCTGCACGGCGTGTGGTCCGGTCCGCAGCGCGACCTACGCTTTCACGCGGTCACCGTCGTAGTCGGCGCGCTCGTCAGCGAGCCCGAGCGCGCGCCATCGAACTGCGTCGAGATCCTCGACGTGCGGCTGTTTCACCCCGACGCGCTGCCGAGCCCGCTCGCCCACGGGCAAGACGACCTCTTCGCCGCCGCGCGCGCTGGCAAGCTCAGCTGGGAGTGACGCCCGCCGCTGAACGCACCGTTCGGCTCAGCGCACTGTGATCGTCGCGCGGCAGGCGCTGGTGCCGCCGTGTCCGTCGCGCGTCGTCAGCCAGATCGTGACGTCGCCGGGCGCGCTCGGCGTCGTCCATTCGTTGTCGCGCGAAGGACGCACGGTGGTGCCCTCGAACAGCTCCCCAGCGGTGATGTTCCAGCCGTAGAACGCGTTCTCCGGCTTCTCCGTGAACGTCCCCTGCGGATCGAGCACGCCGTAACACTCGGTCACCGGATCGTCGTCGCTGCAGGTCTCGTCGAGCGTCCACGGCTCGTCGTCGCCGTCGTCGAGCGGATCGAGCGGCGTCGGATCGGGACGCATCGCGACCACCGTCTGCTGTGGCACGACGATCGGCGCGCCGCTCTCGCTCGCGCAGTCAAAGCCGGAGCTGCCCGGCGCGTGCGCGCTGATGACGCCAAAGTCACCGAGCTCGAGGCGCGGCCCCGGCGGATTGGTACCGCGCTCGGATCGGCGACTCACGATCAGCCGTTTGAAGCCGGAGATCAGGATCTCTTCACCGGCCGGACCATCGGTGATCACGTCGACCTGCACCGAGAGCTGAATCCCCACATCGGTCAGCAGCCGCTCGATGAAGTCTTCTGAGATGACGTCGCCGACCATCTCGCGAAACTGTGCGACGAGCAGGTCGATCGACTCTTCCGGTGGCGCGATGAACAGCGCGGTCTCGCCCTCGCCGAGATCGAACGACGCGGCGCCCGCGGGGCAGCCCGCGCCCGGGGCCATCATGCCGAACTGCGCGCCGCTGAAGCCGGGTCCGCCGAGTGACTCCGTGCCGAGACACGCGACCCAGCGATAGCGGATCGGCCGGCCACCGCCGAGCGGATCGGCGAACAGCAAGGAGATCGTCGACGCCTCACCCGGGCCGATCTCCGGTGGATCGGCGACGATG
>Ga0209181_10008313_pt1 | contig 13952 bp, 11 predicted proteins | sample MAT05_FD_187208 | JGI IMG/M metagenome (GOLD analysis project Ga0209181, IMG submission 187208) | Freshwater microbial communities from Lake Fryxell liftoff mats and glacier meltwater in Antarctica - MAT-05 (SPAdes) (version 2) | ecosystem: Environmental > Aquatic > Freshwater > Ice > Liftoff... | reverse complement strand
GTCCGTTCAGGCTGCCGCAGTGGACGTGGGGGAGCGCTGGTGTCAACGCATCCGTGGGAAGAGTCCACCCAGTGTAACCCAATGCCGGGCTGAATGTCGGATCAATATTTCGCGTTCCGCCTGAGGCGGTTGAAACGGTCCAGGTACTCCTCCCGGCTGGAGGACAGCAGCCGGCGCGGCCCCGGCCCTTGCATGCGCAGGGTCACGACGGCCGAGGCCACGGCGGTAGCCCGCTTTACTGCACTGAAATCCACCGCTCCGGCCCCACCGCACCAGGCGGCCACGGCGCCCGCGAAGACCGCCCCATTGGCCAAGGTGTCATCGCTGTCGCAGGGGGCGGTGGGCCAAGTGGTGGCCAATTGGCCATAGCAGATGGTGCCGCCCAGGGCTCCGGCAGACAACAGCACGGTCTTGGCGCCCTGTTTCTGCAAGGCGCGGCCAGCGGCCAGGGCGCTGGCGGTGCCGGTCATGGCCATGGCCACGTCCTGGGGGATCAGCAGCACGTCGGCCGCCGCTGCGGCCTGCGCAAGCAGGGTGCCATCCAGACCCGCCAGGCGGGGTCGGATCAACAGGGGGCGGGTCTCGCCGCCGGGCATGTTGCGGACCGTGTTCACCGCGCGGGCCAGATCCGCCGCAGGCAGCCCGACCAGCAGCACCGCGCCGACATTGTCTGCTTCAGTTGGTTCAAGTTCGGGCAGGACGCTGTCTGGGCCGGCCAGGGCCACGGTGCCCTGATGCACGGGGCCCTGCCAGGTGACGCCAGCCAGGTCCACGTGCCGGCGCTTCAGCAGGTCGCGGACCTGATGATTGATGTCGCTGCCGCCCTGGGCCCAGAGCTGGGTCGGTGCCAGGGGCGCGGCGGCGATGGCCGCATAAGCACCTTCGCCCCCCAGGCTGCCGGGATGGTCGGGCAGGTCATCAAGGGCAATGGGACCAGCGATGAGCAGCGTGGGCATGAGGGCGTTGTTTCTTAGAAGCAGAGGTAAAAATCGAACAAGGACTAGCCGTCACACCAGCGGCGGCGCTCGGCAATTGGCAGACGGTCGGGCGTCGCAGCGGGCGCGGTCGCGGTCCCCAGCCAGATCGCCCCCAGACAGGCTTCGTCCGGGCCGCAGCCCAGATGGGCCAGGGTGCGGTGATGGGCCAGGGCCTGGTTGGTGCTCCAGAAGCTGCCCAGGCCACGGGCGGTGGCGGCGAGCAGCAGATTCTGCACGGCGGCGCTGGCGGCGGCGTGATCCTCCAGATCGACCACCGGATCGGTGGCGCGGACCCAGGTGACGACCACCATGGCCCCCAGGCCGGAGAGCATGATGGTGAGCTTGGCCAACTTCGCCGCACCCTTGGCCGGATCGGGAAAGGCGACGATGTCTGCCTGCTGGGGCAGCCAGGTCGCCAGCCGACCAAGCGCGGCCTGATCCAGACAGGTGAAGCGCCATGGCTGGGTCATGCGGTGGGTGGGGGCCCAACTGGCCAGCTCAAGCAGGGCATCCACCTCGGTGCGCGGCAGCGCTACGCCGGAAAATTGCTTGGACGAGCGGCGGGAGCGGATGGCCAGGTCGACATTCATGGGCGGGCACGGTAGGGAGCAGGGCGGCGGGGACAATGCGGGCGGCGGGTCACGGCACCGCGTAGCCCAGCTCGGCGAGAATGGCCGTGAGCGCCATCAGTGGCAGACCGACAATGGCGGTCTGATCCTGGCTCTCAATGCGCTTGAACAACGTGATGCCGCGGCATTCCAGCTTGTAGGCGCCGGCACAGTCCAGGGGCTGGTCGACGGCGACATAGCGCTCCAGCGCGGCGCGGTCGAGCGGGCGCATCGCCAGGGTGGTGATGTCGGTGTGGCGGCGCAGCCCGCCGGGATGGACCACGGCGACGGCAGTGATGAGCCGGTGCTCGCGGCCGGAGAGGCGCAGCAGCTGGTCGACGGCCCGTGCCGCGGTGCCCGGCTTGTGGAGGAGTTCATCGCCCAAGGCGCAGACCTGGTCGCTGCCGATCACCACGCAGCCGGGATGCGCGGCGGCGGTGGTCGTCGCCTTCATCGCCGCCAAGCGCTCGGCCAGGGCCTGGGGCGGAAGCGCCGGATCCTTCAAGGCTTCCTCGTCGCAACTCGGGGGCACGGCGGTAAAAGGCAGGCCCAGGCGTTCAAGAAGGGCGCGGCGGTAGCGCGAGGTGCTGGCAAGGATCAGGGGCGGCATGTGGGCCAGTGTCGGGCCGACCGCGCGCGTGGGAAACAGGGCCGTTTTGACCGGCCCTGACTGCGCCTTGTCCTGCGGCGTGAATGCTGAAACTATTTCGGCAATGGCTACCGACCGCGCTCTCGATCCTGTTCGCCGTGTTGACCATGGCGCCGCGATGCCGGACATCGCCCATGAAGTGAAGTCGCGCCTGCGCGGCGCCATCGATCGGGTCGGTATGACCGAGATCGAAGTGCCGGTGCGGCTGCGGGATGCCCAAGGCCGCGAGATCGTCTCGCCCGCCAAGGCCGAAGCCTTTGTCAGTCTGGATGACCAGGACGCCCGTGGCATCCACATGTCGCGTCTGTTCCTGAGCCTGCAGGCGATTCTGGCAGAAGAGGTGCTCAGTCTTGGCACCGTCCGGCGCATCCTGCAAGCCTTCCTGGGGAGCCATCAGGGCCTGTCCAGCACTGCGGCGGTGCGCCTTGATTTCGAGATGATGTTGGAGCGTCCGGCCCTGGTCAGCGCCAATCGCGGCTGGCGCAGCTATCCGGTCAGCCTGGGCGGCACGGTGCAGGATGGCGAGGTGCGTTTCCAACTGGGCGCCAAGGTCGCCTATAGCAGCACCTGCCCGTGCTCGGCCGCCTTGGCCCGCCAACTGATCCAGCAGCGCTTCGCCCAGGATTTCACGGGCCGCGCGCAGCTGTCCGCTGACGAGGTTGCCGCGTGGCTGGGGCGTGAGGAATCCATCGCCGCCACGCCCCACAGCCAGCGCAGCTATGCCTACCTGGATGTAGTGGTCGCGGATGAGAACGGCCCCAGCCTAGTGGAACTGATCGATCACGCTGAAGGAGTCCTGAAGACCGCCGTGCAGGCCGCCGTCAAGCGCGAGGACGAGCAGGAATTCGCCCGTCTGAACGGTGCCAACCTGATGTTCTGCGAAGACGCCGGCCGTCGCTTGAAGCACGCCTTGGACCTGGATCTGCGCATCATCGACTACCGGGTCGAGGCAGTGCATGTGGAGTCCCTGCACCCTCACAATGCGGTCAGCGTGGTGGTGAAGGGCGTGCCCGGCGGCATGGGGGCGTAATGAAGGTTGGCGGTCGGCGCCGCCTGCGATTGCCTTGATCGTGGGTATACGGTACCATCAAGCCCATGCCGTTGCCCCCCATCTCAGTCACACTTACCGATGGCCAGAAGGTCGAGGCGCTGAAGCGGATCCGCGAGCGCTATGTCGATGAATTGAAGAAGTTGGAAACGGACGTCACCGAGATCCTGACCCAGGTGGCCGAGGCTGAGATGCTGGCAGCCTATCTGGGAGAGCAGCCCGAGGTGAAGGAACTGCGTCAGCGGGTTCCCGAACTTGAGAAGAAACAGACCCGTCGCGAGCATCTCGGCAAGCTCATGGACCGCCTGGAGCAGATCATCCCCAAGCAGGCCGAGGTCGCGGTGCCGCCGCCGGCCGGGGGCAAGGCCGGCGGCGTGCGGCGCTATTGAGGGCGGGTCGCAGGCCTGCCCGCAATTGGTTACGGGGCGGCGTCGAAGGGATTCACCATGCCCTCAACTTCGATGATCGGCTGTATCGCTTCGGGTAGCTCTGCGTCTGGCCCATCGATCAACGGCAGATCAACTTCGAGTCCGGTGGCCGCTTTGCTTTGACCGGGCAGGGCCAAGTCAAGCAAGCTGAATGGCATGGTTATGGCGGTCAGCTTGCCATGCAGGCGCAGGCTGACGCTGGCATCCTTGGGCAGCTCGACCATGAAACGGTGGACGTTGCCTTCAGGCGTCTTGTTGGTGCCCTGGTTCTGGGTGGGCAGCTCGGTGCCTGAACCATCTAAGAACAGCAGGTCGTCGATCCAGGGCGTCAGTTCTGACGACACCACCACCTCGAACCCATTGCGGCCGTCCCGTAGGAGCAGGTTGCCGGTCGCGCCTGGCAGGCGCAGCCGCTTGTCGCTCCACTCGCTGAGCGGTTTCAAGTCGGCAAAGCGGCGCTTGCCGTCACTCTGGAGAATTTCGATGGTGCCGACCAAGCGGGCCAGGGCATGGGCCGGTTTGGTCGGTGCCTTCATCTGCAGATTAAGGTCGCCGATTTCACGGCTCTTGCCGCGCCGTTGGGTGCGATCATCAAGGCGCAGGTAGCGTTCGCGATCGTTGTTTTCCGGGGTGCTGGGCAGGTCAAGCAGGTCTTCATCGGCATCCGTGCGGCACTCGGTGATCACCACCTTGCCCATGCCGACCGCATGCAGCCCGGCCGTTGCCCTGACGGACAGTGAGAGGTTGAAGCTACCGTTGTAGTGCTGTGGTCGACCGCTTTCGTCAAAACCCTGATTCAAGTTGAGGTACATGTTTTGCGGCACCAGGGTGATCCCCGGTTCGGCCGCCGCGAGCAGCAGCGGGCAGGAGCATAGCAGCAGGAAACGGCGCATGATGGACCTCGTGGGCAGCGTAGGCGCGCTGGCCGTCAAGAACAACGGCCAGCTTGAACAAAGGTTCAGGCTGGCCCCTGGAAGCGCCGAGTTGCAATCGGCATGTGGTGAGAGTCGAACCCGACGGCGGCGCAGCCATGCTCGGTCGCGCGGGCCTTGCCGGCGGCGAGGTCGGGGGCAGTCGCCGACGCATTTCCGCAGGCTGTGGGACGAGCAGGTCGGCGTGCCACCGGCGCGCTACCTGACCGAGTTGCCCCTGCGTCGCGCTTGTCGCCTGCTGGTCGAAGCAGACGAACCGATCGCCGCCCTTGCCGCCGCCGTAGGCTTTGCCGATGCCCTGCATTTCAGCTGCCGTTTCCATGCCTTCACCGGCATCGGGCCGCAGGCCCATCGCGAGCGACATCAGCCTGGGCGCAGGTAGCTCAGCGCCAAGCGCCCAGGGCGGCCGCGCGTACCCAGGCCCCGGTCCGGCCCAGGGCGATGGCGACCCGGGCGACGTCATCTGCTTCCGGCTTGGCCCGCGTGCTGCCGTCTGGCAGGGTGACCACTTTCAGACCTAAGGAGTGGCCCTCCACCTGAACGGTGGCCGCAGTGCGCGGCAGCAGCCGACGCTGCCGCTCGGCCAGGCGCAGGCCGATGGCCGGCGTCAGGGTCAGCACCAACGCGGCGAGGCGCTCCTGGTCGGCCGGTTGAGCTAAGACGGTCAATTGCCAGCCGGGACGGCCCTTCTTCATCACCAAAGGCGAGGCGCAGGCATCCAGGGCGCCAGCCTCCATCAGCATGGTAAGCGCTGCGCCCAGATCCTCGCCGCTGATATCATCCAGATTCGTGGTCAGTTCGCAGACCGTGTCGCTGACTAGGTGTTCGGCAGGCGCCGGTTCGGACAACATGGCACGCACCGCGTTCACCAGTCCGGGGATGGTCTTGTGGCCGGCGCCAAAGCCGGTGGCGACCAGACGTAGCGGACCGCGCGGCGCGGCGTCGGCCGTGGACAGACCCAGGACCAGGGCGGCGCCGGTGGGGGTGGTCAATTCGCCGGTGTCGCGATCCACTTGGCGCCAGGGGGCCTGGAAGCGTCGCAGCATCTGGGCCACGGCGGGCACCGGCACGGGCATCAGGCCGTGGGCACAGCGCACCGTGCCGCTGCCCGGGGTCAGGGGGCCGGCGGTGACCACGTCAACCTGCAGGTCCTCAAGTGCCAGGCAGCAGCCGACCACATCGACGATGGCGTCAAGGGCCCCGACTTCGTGGAACTCAACCGTGTCCACGTCGCAGCCATGGACCGCCGCTTCGGCTTCGGCGAGCACGCGAAAAACGCGCTGGGCCCTGCTGCGCACCCGCTCGGGCAGCGCGGCGCGCTCCAGCAGGCTGCGGATGAGATGATAGGGACGGTGCGGATGGTCGTCGCCCGGGGCCGGCAGAGGCGTGGCTGGCAGGACCACGCCGGTGACCGGCGTGGCGTGTTTCAGCGACACGCTGCCGCGCCACAAGGCGCGCTGGTCCGCGTCCACATCCACGCGGGTCGCCGCCAGGCCGCCCACCAGAACCGGGGCTGCGGTGACGCCCACATGGCCAAGGTTCAGGCTTGTCAGGCCGTGGCGGATGCGCTCCAGATCAGCCCCGCAGGCGATGAGGGCGGCCAGCAGCATATCGCCGGCGATGCCGCTGGGCATATCGAGATGGAGGTGGCGCATGCGCGTTCATGGTCTGGGCGGGCCTGGGCTGGCAATCTGCTCCTGGGGACCCACCCTGGCCCGCCATGTCCGACGGCCAGCACAGCACCACGGTCCACCGTCTTGAGCGGAAGATCCGCGACGACCACTCCCAGGCGGTGGCGACTCTCCACCATCAGCTTGAAACCGTGGTCGCGAGTTTACTGGCGCACGCCAAAGAACGCGGCTATGCCGGCAGCGATCCCCTGGGGGCCATCGGCACCTTGATCGCCCCCGATGCCAGCCAGCGCGCCCTGGGCGAGGCCACGGTCGAGTTGTGGCGCACCTTCTTCCGCTGCTTCCGTGAGGACGAGAAGGCCTTCGAGGCTGCCCGTTTCCGCCAAGAGGCGGCGGCCCTGGATGCGCGCATCGAGGCCTTGCAGCCGGGCGATCCGGTCGACCACGCTTTGGCCCGGGATCTGGTCGATGCCTTGACGCGGCTGTGGGAGGAGCGCCACCAATCGATCAATGAGCGGCTGGATACCCTGATCAAGGACCTGTCGGCCCAGCAGGCCCGCCTGGGCAGCGCGCAGCTGGACGCGGCCCATGTCAGCGACGAGTTGGGGCGCACGGCGCAAGCGGTGCTGGGCGCGCTGGCAGCGCTCAACGATCCGCCGCCAGCGGGCGAGAATCTGCCCGCGCAGGTCGGGCGTCTGCTGCGCCGCTATCGGGAATTTCTCGCCACCGCCCAACAAGTAGCCGCCGACCACAAGCGCTCACGTGAGGAATTGGCCGTGGCCGTCCGCCAGGTCGCCACCGGCAAGGAACCACCCGCTCTGACCGGCTCGGCCCAGGAAGCGATCGCCGCGGTGGTCTCGCTGGACGGCGCGCGGCGCGAGCTTGAAAGCGCCAATCGCGGTTTGATCGAGCGCGTCGCCACCCTGGAAGCCCAGCGCCGCGAATTGCTGGAGGAGGTCGCCGAACGGGATCGACGTCTGGGCGTGTTGGAAGGCGGCGGAGAGTTGGCCACCGACGAGCGGGTGAAGCTCTACCGTCAAGCCTTTGACCTGCTGGAAGCGGGAAAATCCTACCAGGACGTGATCGGTCAGGTCCGCCGGCTTGATCGGGTGCTGACCATCGCCCCGAAAGATGGCGAACGTCTGGTCGCCTTGCTGGACCGGCAGCTGGCCGATCTGGCCCGCAGTCTTGAGGGTCTGCGCGGCCTCGATGGCCTGGGTGAGGATCCCCGGCGGTATCGTCCGCGTCTATTCGGCTCGAAGTATGAATTCAAGACCGTGTCCGGCCAAGTGCAGGCCTTGCGTGATGCCGGCCGGGATCTGCGTGCCCACATTGAACGGGCCCGCTGGGCGGCCTCGGTGCAGGCCTTTGCCCGCCACGTGCCACGGCTGCGAGCCGTGTTCAAAGAGCTGGTGTCGCTGGTGGCGGATTGGCGCGCCAAGCTGGGCGATCCACCGCCGGTCAGCATCTCCATCAGCATGGACGCGGGCAGCGGCGTGCTCGCGCTGCCGGCCATCCTGGCCGCCGACCTGGACAGCATCCTGAGGCGCCGCACCAAGGCCGGCAAGGCGGCCGAGGATCTGGCGCCCCTGATCGCTGCCGCCATCGAGTTGTACCGCAAGGCCCTGACCGAGTCCTTGGGTGAACTGGAGCCGCCCAGCGAAGGCACTAAACGCGAAGGCGATATCAGCCGCTGCGCCCGTCTGGCCAGCGAATTGACCGACCTGGCCGGCCGCTGCGAAACCTCACTGGGCGAAGCCGCGCGGGTCGATTTCCGCCTGGAAGCCGCCGACAACGCCCTGTTGGCCGAAGAGCCAAACCTGCGCCTGACCTTGACCCAGTTGGATGGCGCCTGTGGCGAACTGCGCGAATTGGGCAGCGCGCCGGAGGCCACCTTCACTGGCCTGCCTGGCCGCAAGGATCTGGGCCGTTTGGCCAGCACTGCCAAGGAACGGGTTGAATGGTTGGAGCTGCTGGCGCGCTATCGGATGGTGGTGGGAAGGGAGTGAGATTGGGGAAATGCTCGAATGCTCGAATGCTCGAATGGATCGCAGAAGTCACTGCAAGTACCGGGACCGCTGTCGTCGGCTGTCCATTCGAGCATTCGAGCATTCAAGCATTCGAGCATTCCAGCGAAGCCCCTCCCCGTCGACATCTGACCCACTCCCCCTAGCGTTCCGCCCATGAACGCCGTCAAGCTTGCCTTGCTCGCCATTGTTGCCGTGCTGCTGTTCCTGGTTGTCCTTGATCGGGGCAATGCGGCGCGGCGTGAGGCTGAGGTGTATGCGCGGCTGTCGGAGTTGGCTTCCACCACCTTGCAGTTGGCGCAGGAGATGAAGGCGCTGCGGCAGCAGGGGGTCGCGGTGCGCTCGGCGGGGGCGGACACGGCGGCAGTCGCGGATGGACGGGACGGCAAGCCGCGGCTGGGGACAAACTTTTTACAGCCGTATGACAGCAGCTTCTATCACCCGGAATGGCTGGGCGGGACCTGGATGGATTTCAATGCGAGCCCCAAGGGTTTGAATGCGTTGATCGACAACGATGCCACGCAGAGCGCTGTTGAAGGCTTGGCCAACGATTCCTTGTGCGGGGCCAGTCCCCTGACGCCGGAACTGTGGAGTGAAAACCTGGCCACGTCGTGTGTGATCAGCGATGATTATAAGACTTACACTTTCACCCTGCGTCCTGGCGTGATGTGGCAGCGACCGGCCATCGCCAGCCAGCCCAGCTATGCGTGGTTGGCCAAGGATGTGCCGCTGACCAGCAAGGATTTCGCCTTTTATCTGCAGATGGCCAAGGATCCGACGGTGGAATGCCCGCAACTGAAATCCTACTACGACGACTTGGAGTCCTGGGCCACGCCCGACGACCTCACCCTAGTGCTGCATTGGAAGAAGAAGCTCTACACCAGTTTGTCGAGCAGCTTGGCGCTGACGCCGATGCCCAGCCACATCTATTCCTGCGACCGGGATGGCAGCACGCTGCCCGCCGACCGCCTGGGTCCGACGATGAACCAGCATTGGTTCGATCAGGCCCGGCAGTACGTCGGGGTGGGCGCGTACATCATGGACGCCTGGGAGCCGGACAAGGTCATCCGCTTCCGGCGCAATCCTGCCTATTGGGGTGCCGGCCTGCATTTCGAGCGCATCCGCTGGGATGGCGAGACCAAACTGCCCGACCCACAATTGGTATCCTTCAAGAATGGGCAGGTGCAGAGCCATGGACTGGCGCCGAACCAATGGAAGTCGGAAATCGTCGACCACAAGGAACCACGCTTCACCGCCATCGATCCGGCCAATCCCAAGGCCGGCCGTCAGGGGGAACTGGGCTGGGAACGGGTCCGCGGCTCGTCGTATAGCTACCTGGGTTGGAATCAGCGCCTGCCCTTGTTCGCCGACAAAAGGGTGCGCTGGGCCTTGTCCCACGCCTTCCCCCAGCAGCGCATCATTGATGAGGCCTACTTTGGCCTGGGCCGGCCCCAGACCTCGCCGGTGCACCCGGATTCGGTGTACAGCAACCGCGACTTGAAACCGGTGGCCTTCGATCTGGAGCAGGCCAAAGCCTTGCTGGCGGAGGCGGGCTGGCGCGACAGCGACAATGATGGTTGGCTGGACAAGGTGATTGATGGCAAGCGCACCGCTCTGCGCTTTTCTTTGAAGTACTCTGCCAACCGTCCGGAATGGGACGCGTCGTTGCTGATCTACCGCAATGTACTGCGCACCATCGGCATCGATTTGGAACCCGTTTCCTTGGAATGGAAGGAACTGATCCGCGTGTATGAGGACAAGGATTTCCAGGCGGTGGCGGGCGGCTGGCAGATGCCGTTGGAGGTGGACTTCGAGCAGGTTTGGGGCAGCAAGTCGGCGGACGAACCGCGTTCGTCCAATCACATCGGCTTCAAGAATGCTAAGGTCGACGAACTGTCGGACGTGCTGCGCAGCGAATTCGACTTGAACCGGCGCATCGCCGTGGCCAAAGAGATCCAGGCCATCATCTACGCCGAACAGCCCTACACCTTCTTCCGCAGCAGCGAAAGCATCTTCGTCTGGCAGAATCGCCGGCCGGTCGGTGACACCACTACCGAACGCTGGTTGGACGGAGTGACCTACGGGCTTGATCATTACCATCCGCTCAAGAGCCGGTCACCGTTGCGCTGGCACTTCGCGGCGCCCTGAGGCCCAGCCGCCGTGCTTGCCTACCTGATCCGACGAATGCTCTGGATGGTGCCGACCTTCATCGGCATCCTGGTGATCAATTTCGGCGTGCTGCGCCTGCAAGGCATGACCCTCAGTGACGAACTGGCCATGACTGGCTCCGCCAAGTCCGGCGAAGGTGGCGAACGCAAGGTCGAGAAGGCAGGGGCGGCGGTCGAGAACCTGCTGTCCCGTTTCCGGCGAACCGGCAATGACCTGCCCGCCCTGATCAATCTGCGCGCCTTCAGCACTGAGACGGGGATGCGCGCGACCTTGGAATCATTGGAACGCAAGCTCGGCGGCGAGGCCAGGGAATCGGAGCGGAACCAACGGGAGAAGGACCTGTGGCTCTATGGCCGTCACGCGGTGCTGCCCCTGGCAGCGGTGTTGGCGGATCCGGACCAGGCGCGCCTGCACGGTCCGGCCAGCTTGGCCCTGAGCCTGTGTGCCCTGACGTCCATCAATGTCGAGGATCTTGATCGTCTGAGCAAGGAACGCCGCAGCTACCTGCTGGCACGCAATGACGAGTTGAAGCGCCTGCGCATCGACTTCGATAACACCAATGCCGCGGGGTTTCGCACCAATGACGCCCAGTCGGCCACCAAGGCCGCGGCCCTGGTGGCCCTGGTGCAGCGGGACGTGGCGGACTTCCAAACCAATTGGACCCAGCGTCTGGGCAGCGTGGTGGCCGAGACCGGGTTCATTGACTTCCTGTCGCGTCTGGCCACCGGCCGGCTGTACAGTTCGACCCGCAAAGAATACGTGTTCACCATCATTGCCGACCGTTGGCAGGTGACCTTGTGGCTGAACGTCGCCGCCATTATCCTGGCCTGGGGCGTGTCGATTCCGCTGGGCATGTGGTCGGCGCGGCACGAAGGCAGCCTAGCCGATCGTACCGCAACCAGCGGACTGTTTTTGCTGTGGGCCTTGCCGTCGTTCTTCATCGGCACCCTGCTGCTGCACCACTTCGCCACCTCTACTGGTCAGGGGCAGGAGGCCTGGTTCCCGAACAAGGGCCTGTCGTCGCCAGGATCCTATTGGCTGACACCGTGGGACTATCTGCGGGATCTGCTCTGGCATGCGGCCCTGCCTTTGTTCGTACTGACCTACGGCTCGTTTACCGCGTTATCTCGCTATATGCGCGCCAATGTGCTGGAGCAGCTTAGCGCCGACTACGTCCGCACTGCCCGCGCCAAGGGCTGCGATGAGACGCGGGTGATGTACGGGCATGTGCAGCGTAATTCGCTGATCACCATGATCACCCTGGGCTCTGGCCTGTTGGCCAGTCTGTTTGGCGGCTTCGTCTTCGTCGAATCCATCTACGTCATTCCCGGCCTGGGAACGCTGTTGCTGGACGCGGCCAAGCAGCAGGACGCGCCGCTGCTGATGGGCAGCACGGTGATCTCGGTGCTGCTGCTGCTGGTGGGCATTCTGCTGGCCGACCTGTTGTACGCGGTGGCGGATCCGCGTATCGGGGGCCGCTATGACTGAACAGGCCCGCTCGCCATGGCAGCTAGCCATTGGCATCTTCGTGGCCAAACGTCTGCATCGTCTCGGCCTGTGGGTGGTCGCCGTGGTGGTGCTGCTGGCGGTCTATGCGCCCTTTTTGGCCGGCGAGACGGCCCTGGTGTGGTGGCACGACGGCTTCTCGCTGCCGATCCTCGCCGACTTGTTCAACCGCCGCAGCTATCCCAAGCCCCACGACCTGCTGTTCAATGTGGTGGCGGTGGTGTTGCCCTTCCTGATCCTGGGCTGGCGACTCTGGCGCGCCGACGGGTGGCGGAAGCTGCGTTGGTCTGTGGTCATCGTGATCGTCGCCTGCGCCGCTTGTCTGGTGCCGTGCATTCCGCGCAGTGGCACGTCGTGGCAAGCGTTGTGGAGTGACCGGCCCACCACCGCGCGGACCAGCCTGACGGCGGCGGCCTTGCAGGAAGCGGGCACCGTTTCGACTCCCGCGTGGTTGCTGCCGCCGATTCCCCATCGCAGCGATGCCACCTATCAGGGCGCGCTGCTCAAGGCCCCGGGCGAGCGCTATGCCGCCACCGGGGCGCGCTTCTGGCTGGGCACCGATGCCCAGGGCCACGACGTGGCCGCGTTGATGCTGCACGGGGCACGCATCAGCTTGACGGTGGGTTTATTGGCTACTGGCCTATCCCTGCTGATCGGCCTGATTATCGGCGCGGTGTCGGGCTATTTCGGCGGCTGGGTCGACCTGCTGCTGCAACGAGTGGTCGAAATCATGATGTGCTTCCCCACCTTCATCCTGGTGCTGGCGGTGGTGGCGATGACGTCGCGGGACATCTTCATCATCATGCTGGTGCTGGGCCTGACCGGCTGGGCCGACATTGCCCGGCTGGTGCGTGGCGAGTTCCTGGCCCAGGCGGTGCGCGACTACGTGGTGGCGGCCGAGGCCATGGGCCTGCCGCGCTGGCGCATCATGTTCCGCCATATTTTGCCCAATACTGCCGCCCCGCTACTGATCACCGCCACCTTCGGTATCGCCGGGGCCATCGGCATCGAGGCTGGTTTGGCCTTCCTGGGGCTGGGTGATCCCACCGTGGCCAGCTGGGGCGGCCTGCTCAACCAGGGTCGCGAAAACATCCGTTATGCTTGGCTGATCTATACCCCGGGCCTGGCGATCTTCGTTCTGGTGCTGGTCCTGAATCTGATCGGCAATGGCCTGCGCGAGGCCCTCGATCCCCGCGCGCAACGATAAGAGGCTGCCATGTCCGCTCCGCTCCTCAGCTTCGATGATCTGCACGTCACCTTCGCCTTGCGCGATAAACAGGTGCAGGCCGTCCGTGGACTGTCGCTTAGCATCGCGGCGGGTGAGGTGGTGGCCCTGGTGGGCGAGTCCGGTTCGGGGAAGAGCGTGTCGGCGATGAGCATCCTGCGCCTGTTGCAGGAACCGCCGGCGACCTATCCCAGCGGTGGGATCACCTGGAAGGGCGAGGCGGTGCTGGGCATGGATGCCCGGCGGCTGCGGAAGTTGCGCGGCGGCGAGGTGGGCATGATCTTCCAAGAGCCGATGTCAGCCCTGAATCCCACCTGGACCTGCGGGGCCCAGGTGGCCGAGGCCTTGGAGCTGCACACCTCCCTGGCACCGGCGGCGCGACGGGCCCGGGTGGTGGAACTGTTCCAGCAGGTCGGCATCCCCCAGGCCGCGACGCGGGTCGACCAGTATCCCCATGAACTGTCCGGCGGCATGCGCCAACGGGTGTGCATCGCCATGGCCCTGGCCTGCGGGCCGCAGCTGCTGATCGCCGATGAGCCCACCACCGCCTTGGACGTGACCATCCAGGCCCAGATTCTTGACCTGTTGCGGCGTCTGCAGGCCGACACCGGCATGGCCATCCTATTCATCACCCATGACCTGGGGATTGTCCGCGACCTGGCCCATCGGGTGGTGGTGATGCGCCATGGTCAGGCGGTGGAGCAGGGCCTGGTCGCCGACGTTTTTGCGAATCCAACGCATCCCTATACCCG
>Ga0209181_10008312_pt1 | contig 13953 bp, 10 predicted proteins | sample MAT05_FD_187208 | JGI IMG/M metagenome (GOLD analysis project Ga0209181, IMG submission 187208) | Freshwater microbial communities from Lake Fryxell liftoff mats and glacier meltwater in Antarctica - MAT-05 (SPAdes) (version 2) | ecosystem: Environmental > Aquatic > Freshwater > Ice > Liftoff... | reverse complement strand
CCGCATCCGGCCCACGCTGATGCCGCTGGGCCGCTGCCTGAGGCCGCTGATCTCGCCGATCGGATCGGCCATCGCGGCGATCTGCTCGCAGCCCTCGGCGACGGTCTCGATGATCTCCGGCGTCAGCTTCAGGCGGTCGACCATCGGCGCGTCGAGCCCCGCGCTCCCGGCGGCGGAGATGTCGCGCGCATTGGCCTCCAGCAGCGCAGGCACGTCACTGCGCAGACGCCGCGCCAGGGCGCGCAAGGCGGCGTTTCTGGCGGCCGTCGGCGCGGCCGCCATGGTGGCTGCGGCGGCGCGCGCGGCGGCGCCGAGCAACGCCATGTAGGCGGGGATGTCGCGGACGTCGCGGATGTCGCTCGGGTTCATCAGATGATTTTCCCAGATCAGGCCAGCGTCGCAAGCACCGCCAGCCAGAACGTCGCGGTGATCGCGAAGCCGAGCGTCGAGAAGACGATCGCCGCCGTCGCCTCGGCCTGCAGCGCGCCGTAACGCTGGGCGAAGATCAGCGCGTTGCTGCCCACCGGCAGCGCGGCCATCATCACCACCACGCCCAGCGGCGTGCCGTTCAGGCCGAAGCCCCAGTGCGCGGTGGCGAGCACCAGCGCGGGCAGCGCCAGCAGCTTGAGTGCGCCGAGGCGCAGCGCGGTGCTCACCTGGCCGCGCAGCCCGTACTGCGCCAGCGTCAGGCCGATCAGCACCAGGCACACCGGCACGACGGCCTGGCCCAGGCCGGCCAGTGCTTCGTCCGCCGCCGGGTGCAGGCCCAGGCCGGTCGCGTTCCACAGCAGCCCGGCCAGCACCGGCAGCACCACGGGGTGGATGAGGGTGTTGCGCGCCGTGGCGAACGCGGTGCGCGCCAGCGTGGCGGCCTGGTCGGCGCGCGCCATGTCGAGTTCGACCAGCACCGTCAGCACCGTCAGCAGCAGCAGGCCGTGCAGGCTGATGAGCGCGATGTGGAGCGCCAGGCCGGCCTCGCCGAACAGCGCGGCGGCCATCGGTATGCCGAGTTGCAACGCGTTGCCGTAGGTTGCGGTGATGGTGCGGATGGCGGGCACCGAGGGTTGCGCATCGGCCGCGCCCGCGTGTCGCGCCAGCCGGCGTTGCCAGCCGTAGACGAGCAGCAGAAACAGCAGCGCCGGCGCGAAGAAGGCGGTGATCGTCGGCCAGGGCAGCGCGGCCACGTCGAGCCGCACCATCGTGCGGAACAGCAGCGCCGGCACGAAGATCATGAAGGCCACGTTGCCGAGCAGGCGCGCCGGGTCACCGATCGCCGTGTCGTCGCCTTTCGGCCCGCCGGCCTGCAGCCAGCGCAGCCGGCCGGCCACCCAGCCCAGAGCCACGGTGGCGAAGATCGCCAGCAGTTTGTAGAAGACGAGCAGCGTCACGCTTGCGTCCGCATCCGCGTTCGCAACCGCAGCATGCCGCCGGCCCGGTACCGATTCATGCGCCGGGCGCCGCCCGCCCGGCGCGGCTCACTTGGCGCGGCCGAACTTCGCGGTGAAGCTCGCGCTGCCCAGCTTGTTGGCGTTCAGCATGTAGCCCACCAGCGCGGCGGTGGCGTCGGCCGGCAGTTCGATCTTGTCGGTCTTCAGCGCGAACACGGTGAAGATGTAGCGGTGCGGCTTGTCGCCCACCGGCGGGCAGGCGCCGCCGAAAGCCGCCGCGCCGAAGTCGGTGCGGCCTTGCGCGGCGCCGGCCGGCAGGCCCTTGCCGTCGGCGCTGCCGGCCCCTTCGGGCAGCGAGCTCGTGCCGGCAGGCAGGTTGTAGACGACCCAATGCCACCAGCCCGAGCCGGTGGGCGCATCGGGGTCGTACACGGTGACGGCCAGGCTCTTGGTGCCGGCCGGCACGCCACTCCAGCTGAGTGCCGGCGAGATGTTCTTGCCGGTGCAGCCGAAGCCGTTGAAGACCTGCGCTTCGGTCAGCGTGCTGCCGGGCTTGATGGTCGGGCTGCTCAGCGTGAAGCCGACGGCCTGCGCGGGCAGCGTGAACAGCAGGGCGCTGGCGCTGGCCCCTGCGAGTCTGGATGCGAGTCGAGACAAATGGTGCATCGGGGGTCTCCTTGGGTGTCGATGAAGGTATTGACGAGGGTGTTCACGTCGCGTCGCGTCCTTTCGCGTCACGTCACTTCGGCCGAGGTGCCTTGCGCAAGGTCTTCTTTGCCGGCGCCGTCTTCGCCGGCGCTGCGGCCGGGGCTGCCTCGGCCGCCGCCTTGGCTGGCGCCGTCTTCGCGCCCGGCTTGGCGGCGCGCGGTTCGAACTCGAAGCTCACCTTGCCTTCCTTGGCGTCCCAGGCCAGGAAGGCCTTGAACTTGCGCTTGGTCTTGTTGGAGACGAAGTTCTCCAGCAAGGCGGTCTTGCCGGTGGTCAGCAGCCGCTCCACCTGCTCGCGCGCCACCGGCTGCTGCAGGATGATCTTGCCGGTCTTGAAGTCGCAGGTGACGGGCGCGCCCACACTGTGTTCGCACACGTAGTTGCTGCCGAACTCGAAGACATGGCCCTTGCACTTGGGGCAGGTGCCCAGGCTTCGCTGGTCCGAAAAATCGACCGGCTCGCCGTTGCCTTCCAGGCCTTTGGCGTCGTCGCCGAAGTCGAATTCGAGCTTCCAGTTGCTGATTTCGTCGTCACGCACGAGCTTGAGTTCGGCGGTGAAAGGCCAGCCGGCTTTTGACCGAAAACCCTCCAGCGGGCCGATCTTGCGATCCCGCAGGAAGGCATCGGCCTCGGCCGTCTCGAAGGCGCGGCCGGCGGGGATCTTGGTGATGCTGAAGCCGCACCCTTCTTCGTTGCCACCGGCACCCGCGCAGGCAAAACGGCGGTAGTTCTCTTTCACCACGCCGCCGCAGTTCGGGCAGGCGCTGGCGAGCGTGGCGTAATCGCCGGGGATGGTGTCGCGGTCGTATTCCTTGGCTTTCTTGACGATGCGCTCGGCCATGCGGGCGATCTCGGCCATGAAGGTGTCGCGCTTCAGGCGGCCGTGCTCCATCTCCGACAGCTGGTATTCCCAGTTGCCGGTGAGGTCGGGGCGTGTCAGGTCTTCGACGCCCAGGCCGCGCAGCAGCGTCATCAGCTGGAAGGCCTTGGCGGTGGGCACCAGTTCACGGCCATCGCGGTAGATGTATTTCTCGAACAGCAGGCCTTCGATGACCTGCGCACGGGTGGCGGGCGTGCCCAGGCCCTTTTCGGCCATCGCCTGGCGCAGTTCGTCGTCGTCGATCAGCTTGCCCGCACCTTCCATCGCGCTCAGCAAGGTGGCCTCGGTGTAGCGCGCCGGCGGCTTGGTCTGCAGCGCCTTCACGTCCACCGCTTCGGTGCGCGCGACTTCGCCCTGCGCCACGGCCACCAGGTTGGCGTCGTCTTCCTGCACTTCCTTGCCGTAGACGGCCAGCCAGCCCGGCTTCACCAGCACCTTGCCGTTGGTCTGAAAGTGGTGCTCGGCGGCGACGGCGACGTCCGTCGCTCCACGGGTCACGGCCTGCACCCGGCTGATGCGCGTGGTGACCATGAATTCGGCCGACGGGTAGAACACCGCCAGGAAACGCTTGACCACCATGTCGTACAGCTTGGCCTCGATCTCGGTCAGGCTTTTCGGCGCCTGCAGCGTGGGGATGATGGCGAAGTGGTCCGACACCTTGGCGTTGTCGAAGATGCGCTTGTTCATCTTCACGTAGCCTTCGTTCAGGCCCTTGCGCGCGTGCATCGACAGCGTGCGCAACGGCCCCGGCAGGTCTTCGCTGGCCAGCATGCCGAAGGTTTCCTTCACGGTGGCCAGGTAGTCCTCTGGCAGGGCGCGTGAGTCGGTGCGCGGGTAGGTCAGCACCTTGTGCTTCTCGTACAGGGCCTGGGCGATGCTCAGCGTGGTCTTGGCGCTGAAGCCGAAGCGCGAGTTGGCCTCGCGCTGCAGCGTGGTCAGGTCGTACAGCAGCGGGCTGGCCTGCGTGCTGGGCTTGGCTTCCTCGGTGACGAACGCCGGCTGCTCGCGGCAGGCGCGGGCGATGGCCTCGGCCTCGGCGGCGGTCCACAGGCGGTCGGCGCGCTGCTCCGGATCAGGGGTGGCATCAGCCGGGGCCCCTTCCCCGGCTCTGGCGTTCTTCTTCCACGTCGTGTCGAACCACTTGCCCTCGTACTGGCCGGCCAGCACGTCGAAGGTGGCGCGCAGTTCCCAGTAGTCGCGCGAGACATGCTTGCGGATCTTCTCCTCGCGCTCGACCATGATCGACAGCGTGGGCGTCTGCACGCGGCCCACGGTGGTGAGGAAGAAGCCGCCGTCGCGCGAGTTGAACGCGGTCATCGCGCGCGTGCCGTTGATGCCGACCAGCCAGTCGGCCTCTGAGCGGCTGCGCGCGGCGTCGGCCAGGCCTTGCATCTGCGCGTCGCTGCGCAGGTGCGTGAAGCCGTCTCGGATGGCCTGCGGTGTCATGCTCTGCAGCCACAGGCGCTGCACCGGCTTGCCCAGCGTGGCCTTGCTGCCGGCGGCGTATTGCTCGATCAGGCGGAAGATCAGTTCGCCCTCCCGCCCGGCGTCGCAGGCGTTGATCATCGCCGTCACGTCCTTGCGCTTGGCCAGCTTCACCACCGCGTTCAGCCTCGTCCTGGCCTTGTCGATCGGCGCCAGGTCGAAGTGCGGCGGCACCACCGGCAGGTTGGCAAAACTCCACTTGCCGCGCTTCACGTCGTATTCGTCCGGCGCCTTGATCTCCACGAGGTGGCCGACCGCCGAGGTGACGACGTACAGGTCGTTCTCGAAGTGCTCGGCCAGCTTCTCGAACTTGCCCGCCACGGGCGTGAGCGCGCGCACGATGTCCTGCGCCACGCTCGGCTTTTCCGCAATGATGATGGTCTTGCCCATGGGTTCCTTGTTGGCCGCGTGCAGGCTCTCTCCCGCACCATGCCTAAAATCCGTGCTCTCGCGCGCTCGCACCTGTGTACGCGCGCGCCCATGTTCTCAATGTACCGAATGAATCAGACCCTGCAAGCCACCCGTCCGGAAGCACCCGCCGCCCTTGCCGCCGAACAAGGCCTGCAGGCGGGGCGCAGCGCGGACAGGCGGCGCATCCAGGTCCGCCGGTCGGGAATCCACGGCAAGGGTGTGTTCGCGCTGCAAGCCATCGCCGCCGGCAGCCTGATCATCGAATACATCGGTGAACTGATCGACTGGCCCGAGGCGCTGCGCCGCCATCCACACGACCCGACCGACCCCAACCATACCTTTTACTTCCACATCGATGACGGCCGCGTGATCGATGCCGTGGTGGGCGGCAATGCCTCGCGCTGGATCAACCATTCATGCGAACCGAATTGCGAGGCCGAGGAAGACGGCTGCCGCGTCTTCATCAAGGCTCTGGGCGACATCTGCCCCGGCGAGGAACTGTTCTTCGACTACGGCCTGGTGATCGACGAGCGCCACACCGCGGCGCTGAAGAAGCAGTATGAATGCCGCTGCGGCAGCGCGTCCTGCCGCCACACGATGCTGGCGCCCAAACGCGGCAGCCGCAAGGCGGCAGCGCATGCAGGGTAGCAAACCTCGGGACTGGGGCGCCGAAGCGCTGTGGCAGCAGCTGGAGCCGCTGCTGCCCGGCCTCAGCGTCGAAGTGGTGGCGCGCACCGATTCCACCAACACCCGGCTGATCGAACGTGCGCGTGCCACCAGCGGCCGGCGTGATGGCCCCGTCACGCGGCCGGGCGCGCTGGACGCCATCGACGAGCCACGTACGCCGCACGGCCGGCGCCTGGGCGACGCCTCGCCCTGCCTGCTGGTGGCCGAGCAGCAGACACGTGGCCGCGGCCGGCTCGGCCGTGATTGGCAATCCAGCCCGGGCGCTTCGCTGACGTTTTCACTGTCGCTGCCGCTGGCGCCGGCAGACTGGTCGGGCCTGTCGCTGGTGGTGGGCGTGGCGCTGGCCGAGGCGCTCGATGCACCGGTGAGTGCACCGGTCGACGCATCGGTGGACGCAACGGTGCATGCGCCCGTGAGTTCAGTCGTGAGCGTGCCCGCGCCGCTGCCCCGCATCGGCCTCAAGTGGCCGAACGACCTCTGGTTGCTGGAGTCGCCGGGCCGTGGCCGCAAGCTCGGCGGCGTGCTGATCGAGACGGTGGCGGTGGGCCAGCGTCGCCTGTGCGTGGTGGGCATCGGCCTCAACGTGCTGCCGCAGCCCACCCAGGAGCTGAGCTCGGGTTACGCCTGCCTGCAGGAGATCGACCCCCTGGCGGCCGCGCCGCTGGCGCTTGCCACGCTGGCGCTGCCGCTGGTGCGCGCCCTGCTGCGTTTCGAGCGTGAGGGTTTTGCGCCCTTCGCCGCTGCCTTCGCGCGCCGCGACCTGCTGATCGGCCAGCCGGTCAGCACGACGATGGCCGAGGTGCCCGAAGGTGTGGCCGAGGGCGTCGACGAACGCGGCGCGTTGCGTGTGCGCGCCGGAAGCCTGCATGCGCTGGTGAGCGGCGAGGTCAGCGTCAGGCTGCAGATCGCGCCGCCGCCTGCCGACATGCCGGATGTGCCGCGGGAGGCCCCGTGTTGAGGGCCCTGCTGTTGCTGCTGTTGCTCGCCAACGCCCTGTTCTATGCCTGGACCCGAGGTGCCTTTGCGCCCGGCTGGCCGCCGCCGTCGCACGGCGAGCGTGAGGCCGGGCGGCTGGCCGCGCAGCTGCGGCCCGAACTGGTGGTGGTGATGCCGCCCGGCGCCGCCAGCGCTGCAGTAGCGGCGGCCGCGGCGGCGAGCGCAGCGGCCCGTCTGGCCTGCCTGGAGGCCGGCCCGTTCAATGAGACCGAGCTGGCAGCGACTGAGGCCACGCTGGTGGCCGCCGCGCTGCCGGCCGGCAGCTGGCAGCGCGAGCAGGTCGAGCGTGCCGGCGGCTGGGTCGTCTACTTCGGCCGTTTCGCCGACGGCGAAGCCCGGCGTGTGAAGGAAGAAGAACTGCGCCGGCTCAAGTTGAATGTGGAGTCTGTGAAGACGCCGCCCGAACTGGTGCCCGGACTGATGCTGGGCCGATACGAAAGCCGCGAAGCCGCCGACGCCGCGCTGGCCCAGCTCACGCAGCGTGGCGTGCGCACGGCGCGTGTGCTGGCCTTGCCGACGCCACCGGCGCAGAACTGGCTGCGCGCCGAACGCGCCGGCCCCGAACTGCAGGCCCGCTTGACGGCACTGAAGCCGCCGGCGCCGAGCGCCGGTTTCGTGCCCTGCGCGAAGGCGCCCTGATCAGATCAACGGCGGCCGCGCCGCAAGGCGAACGCCGCGCTCGCCAGCAGCAGCACCCAGGCGCCTGACATGGCGCCACCGCCGCCGCCACCGCTCGGCGCGGGTTCGGGTTCAGGCGTGATGATGCCGACCGCCGCCGCCACCGCCGCCCCGGCGTCCAGCATGCCTGCGCCGCAGGTCGAGGTGGTGCAGTAGCACTGCAAGTCACGATCTGTGCCCGGATACCGGTTGGGTTCGTCACACCGCCGCACGCTCAGCGGGTCGCTGCCGTTGTCGGCGCCGTTCGTCGGGAACGGCCGCGCGCCGCTACGTAACGCTGTGCGCAACTCGTTCGGCGTCAGAGCGGGGTTGATCGAAAACATCAGCGCCGCCGTGCCGGCAACCAGGGGTGCCGAGAAACTGGTGCCTATGCTGTAGTTGACGCTGTCCGACCAGGCTGATCCACCGGGCGATGCGGAGCCGTCGTTCGTCGCCAGCAGGATCGGGTAGAGGCAGGGGTCGTTGTCGCCCACAAGCACGCAGTTGCCGCCCGGCGCAGCGATGCTGACGTCGGCACCGAGGTCGGAGAACCCCACCTTCGTGCCGACGTGGCGCAAGGCCACCACGGTGATCACGCCGCTGCAGTTGCCGGGCGCGCCGACCGCCTGCCCGGCGCTGTTGCCGGCGGCCACGACGACTACCGCGCCGGTGGCGCGCACGTCGTCCACCGCAGACTGGTAGTCGGCAGTGCACTCGCCGCCGCCGCCCAGGCTCAGGTTCAGCACTCTGGCCGGGTTCGGGTTGTCAGGCACGCCCGGCACCGGAATACCGGCAGCCCAAAGCATGGCGGCCTGGATGTCGGCGTCAGTGCCGTAACACTTGCCGAGCACGCGCACCGGCAGCACCTTCACATTCGGCGCGACGCCGGCCATGCCGATGGCATTGCTGGTGGCCGCGCCCACCAGGCTGGCCGTGCCCGTGCCGTGCCAGGAACTGGAGGCCACTTCGCAATCGCCGAACTCGGAGGGGTGACTGGCCTGGTCGCCACCGTCCACCCAGTCGCCCGGGTCGCTGGGATCGCTGTCGCGGCCGTTGCCGTCGTTAGCCACCACGCTGTCTGAGACGAAGTCGTAGCCCGGCAGCAGGCGCCCGCCGCTGGCCGCGCGGCCGAGGTCGGGGTGGTCGAAGCGCACGCCGGTATCGAGAACGGCCACGACCACGCTGCTGCTGCCCTTCGTGCGCGCCCACGCCGCCTCGATGTCGATCGATGACGTCACCTCGCCGGCCGGCGCGCGCAGGTACCACTGGCCGACGTCGGGCCCGTTGGGCCGCACGCCGGCGTTCTGGGCGCCGTAGAGCGGGTCGTTCGGCGCGGTGGCGATGCGCCGGCGGCCGTTCGGCTCGGCAAATTCCACGTCGGGGTTGGCGCGCAGCAGGGCCGCCAGTGCGGCGGCGTCGATGCCCCGGGCGCGCACCACCTGGCTTCGGTCGCCGACGGCCATGCCGGCCTCCAGCGCCAGCCCCGCGCGTTGGCCCAGCGCGCCCGCACGCTGCGTCAGAACGCTTTGCACCGTGGCCGATTCGGAGCGCGCGGCCAGCGCATGGCGGCGCATCAGCGGCGTGTCGGCCTTGAAACGAACGATGACCTCGCCGGCCATCGGTGCCAGCGCCGCCCGTGGCGCCGGGGCGCGCTCGGCGGCCGCTGCCGGAATGGAGGCTGCGCCCAGCAGCAGGCCGAGGGAGGGAAACAGGATGGCGATCTTCATCCGGTCAGTTTAGGCCGGCGCCGGTGTCCGGTTTGTTGCAGAAGGTGAGCGTTCTCATGGCAAACCCCGATTGAGCGAGGTTTGGACGAGGAACGGACGCTCTGCCGCTCTTCCCGGGCTTTGCCGCAGCCGCCAGTCCGAGGGATCAGCCGCGGGATCAGCCGCGAAATCAGGCCGCGATCACGCGCGCCATCTCCAGCACCTTGCAGGAGTAGCCCCACTCGTTGTCGTACCAGGCCACCACCTTGACGAAGGTCTTGTCGAGCGCGAGGCCGGCGTCGGCGTCGAACACCGAGGTCATGGACTCGCCGCGGAAGTCGGTCGACACCACCTTGTCGGTCGTGTAGCCCAGCACGCCCTTCATCGGGCCTTCGGAGGCCGCCTTCATCGCCGCGCAGATCTCTTCGTACGTGGCTTCCCTTTCCAGCTCGACGGTGAGGTCGACCACCGACACATCTGACGTCGGCACGCGGAAGGCCATGCCGGTGAGCTTCTTGTTCAGCTCCGGGATGACCTTGCCGACCGCCTTCGCCGCGCCGGTGCTGCTCGGGATGATGTTCTCCAGGATGCCGCGGCCGCCGCGCCAGTCCTTGTTGCTCGGGCCGTCCACGGTCTTCTGCGTGGCGGTGGCCGCGTGCACGGTGGTCATCAGGCCACGCTTGATGCCGAAGCTGTCGTTCAGCACCTTGGCCACCGGGGCCAGGCAGTTGGTGGTGCAGCTGGCGTTGCTGATGATGGCCTCGCCGGCGTACTTCATGTGGTTGACGCCGTAGACGAACATCGGCGTTTCGTCCTTGCTGGGTGCGGAGAAGATGACCTTCTTCGCGCCGGCCGCCAGGTGCTTCTCGCCGGCTTCCTTGGTCAGGAAGAGGCCGGTGGCCTCGATGATGATGTCGGCGCCGACCTCGCCCCACTTCAGCTCGGCCGGGTCCTTCACGGCGGTCAGGCGGATGCGCCGGCCGTTCACGATGAGCGTGTGGCCGTCCACCGCGATGTCGCCCTTGAAGCGCCCGTGCACGCTGTCGTACTGCAGCATGTAGGCCAGGTAGTCGGGTTCGAGCAGGTCGTTGATGGCAACGATCTCGATCTCGTCGTTGAAATGCTTGACAGCGGCGCGGAACACCATGCGCCCGATGCGGCCGAAGCCGTTGATGCCGATCTTGATGGTCATGACTCTTCTCTCCAGGTGGATAAACAGGACGCTATAGGTTGATCGTGCCGCAAGGTACGTTCCAAGTGAAATCGTCGCCGAGCACGTCCAGTTGTCGCGACACGGGCAGTCGAAGCGTGATGCTGCCCAGGAAGTCCAGGAAATCACGGCGCTGCGGGAGGCTGGCTCCGAACTCGTAGACATGGTTGGCCAGGAATGGCTGGAAGTACACGATGCGCAGATCGAAGGGGCAGTCCAGCGCCGAGAGATCGAAAGAGATGGGTCGCCGCAAATCGCTGGCTGAGGCGACGAAAGTCTTCAGGGACATGTCCTTGATCACGGTGCGGGCGCCACCTTCCATACGAAAATTGAACACCAGATCCACGCTGATCGGCCCGCCGACCAGGCAGGGCAGACGGTAGCCTGGCAGGAACTGCTCTACGCTCTTGCGCAGCTTCGGGTACCGCGCTGCCGCGAGGAAGATCGTCTTCGGCGGCTCTGTCGCGCTGTCGAATTGCAGGCGGACAAGAAACTTGCCTTGTTCTTCGTCTTGGCGGGAAAGGTCCGGGTAGTTGGGCCTTTCTCCTGCAACGATGCGCTTGAGACACCCTGCCTGCAATCTCCTGGCCGCGTCTGCCGTGTCGATGGGTGCCCTCGCCACGACCTGACGCCCGTCATGGTGCATGAACACGTAGCTTTGCTCGATGCGCGCCGCATCTGCGCCCGGCGGCAGGCAAGGCACGCGAAGTTTTTTCACATGCGCGAGCACGGCGTTGACGAGACTGCCGAAATCCGGGTCACTCAGCACCCGCACCAGCGGTTCACGGTCTGGCGCGTAGAAAGTCAACTCGACATTGACCGTGCCGTCTTCCTTGCGCATGACCAGCTCTGCGTCATAGGTCGGCAGACCCCGCTCACCGGATGGCGGCGTCATGCAGGACAGCGCTGCCGACGGCGCCAGCGTCACGATCTCCTGTGCCGGCGCCGCGCCGCCCAGCGACAAACCGGCGCAGACAGCCGCGAGAACCCGGCCCAGCCTGACCATCAACTTCAGCGCCCCAGCACCTTGCGCACCACGTCGGCAAGGTTCTGCGACGTGAAGCCGAAAAACTTGAACAGCTCGGGCGCCGGCGCGCTCTCGCCGTAGCGGTCGAGGCCGACCACGGCCGCACAACCGTACTTCCACCAGCCGTCGGTGACGCCGGCCTCGACCGCCACACGCGGCAAACCGGCGGGCAGCACCGAACTCTTGTACCTGACGTCCTGGCGGTCGAACACCGAGGTGCTGGGCATGCTGACCACGCGCACCGCGATGCCGCGCGTGGCAAGCTCGGCCTGCGCGTGCAGGGCGAGTTGCACCTCGCTGCCGGTGGCGATGATGACGGCCTGCGCCTTCTTCTTCAGCCCCACCTCGCTGGGCTCGGCCAGCACGTAGGCGCCCCTGCTGATCTGGTCGAGGCCGGCCTTCGGCAGATAGGCCAGGTTCTGCCGCGACAGCAGCAGCGCGCTCGGCCGCATCGGGTTGCCCAGTGCCATCGTCCACGCCACCGCGGTTTCCGCCGTGTCGGCCGGGCGCCAGACGTCCAGGTTGGGGATCAGTCTCAGGCTCGCCGCATGCTCCACGCTCTGGTGCGTGGGTCCGTCTTCACCGAGGCCGATGCTGTCGTGCGTGAACACATGCACGACGCGCCGGCGCATCAGCGCGGCCATGCGGATGGCGTTGCGGTTGTAGTCGCTGAAGGTCAGGAAGGTGCCGCCGTAGGGGATGTAGCCGCCGTGCAGCGCGACGCCGTTCATGATCGCGGCCATGCCGAATTCGCGCACGCCGTAGTTGATGTGGCGGCCGGGCTTGCCGTCTTCGCCGACCTCGACCGTGCCGTCCTCATCCTGATTGAAGCGCAGCGGCGGCGTCGACGACGTGTTGGTCAGGTTCGAACCCGTCAGGTCGGCCGAGCCGCCCAGCATTTCTGGCAGCGCCCTGGTAAAGATCTCCAGCGTCAGCTGGCTGGCCTTGCGGCTGGCCACCGTCTGCGCGGCCGTGTGAGCGGCCACCACGGCGTCGACGGCGGTCTGCGCGAAACCCGCCGGCAGGTCGCCCTTCATGCGCCGCACGAATTCGGCGGCCAGTTCCGGGAAGGCGGCCTTGTAGCCGGCGAAGGCCTCCGCCCAGTCGGACTCGGCCCGGTGCCCGGTGGCCTTGGCGTCCCAGGCGCTGTAGGCTTCCTCGGGGATGACGAAGGGCTCGTAGGGCCAGCCCAGCGCGGCGCGCGTCAGCTTGATTTCCTCGGCGCCGAGCGCCTCGCCATGCGCCTTGGCGGTGCCGCCGCGGTTCGGCGAACCCTTGCCGATGGTGGTCTTGCAGATGATCATCGTCGGCCGTGTGGCCGAGCCGCGCGCGGCCATCAGTGCGGTGTCGACGATATTCACGTCATGGCCGTCGATCGGGCCGATGACGTTCCAGCCGTAGCTGCGGAAGCGCATGCCGACGTCGTCGATGTACCAGGGCGTCACCTGGCCGTCGATGCTGATGCCGTTGTCGTCGTACAGCGCCACCAGCTTGTTCAGCTTCCAGGCGCCAGCCAGCGCGCAGACCTCGTGGCTGATGCCTTCCATCAGACAGCCGTCACCGAGGAAGACATAAGTGCGGTGGTCGACCACCGTGTGGTCGGGTCGGTTGAACTCGGTGGCGAGCAGCTTTTCCGACAGCGCCATGCCGACCGCGTTGGCCAGGCCCTGGCCGAGCGGGCCGGTGGTGGTTTCCACGCCCGGCGTCACGTCCACCTCGGGGTGGCCCGGCGTCTTGCTGTGCAGTTGACGGAAGTTGCGCAACTCGCTCATTGCCAGGTCGTAGCCCGTCAGGTGCAGCAGCGCGTACAGCAGCATGGAGCCATGGCCGTTGCTGAGAACGAAACGGTCACGGTCGGCCCAGTGCGGGTTGGCCGGGTTGTGGCGCAGGTGGCGGCCCCACAGCGCGACGGCGATGTCGGCCATGCCCATCGGCGCGCCGGGGTGGCCGGAATTGGCCTGCTGCACGGCGTCCATCGCCAGCGCACGGATGGCGTTGGCCATCAAGGAGGTGTCTTGTTCAGGATGGAAGGCCATGGGGTGCGCGAAACAGCAAGGCGGGAACCGGATTCTAGGCGCGACATCGCGCCGCGAACTGCGCCTCGTCATGCCCGGCGATGCATGGCTTGCACCTCACCGCCGACCTTCGCGCCTGCCGCGCAAACCGCGCCGAACTGACCGACGCTGGCGCGTTGCGACCTGCTGCCTGCAAGCCGTGGCCGCCGCCGGCCTGCAGACGGTGGGCGGGTCGTCCCACCAATTCGCACCCGCTGGTATCGTCAGCGGCGGCGTCACCGGCGTCGGGCTGCTGGGCGAGTCGCACAGAGTCGCAAAGAGTCGAAAAGAGTCGCACTTGGCCGCGCACATCCGGCCCGCGCCGCAGCCCTGCTGCAGGCGCCGGAAGTTGTCTTCATGCCGGCGCGCGCCGAGCGTCACCGCCTGCAGCGTGGTCAGTCCACGCCGGCTTGACCTGTCTCAAGCACGCGGCGGCGCTGGCCTGCCACGCTCGCGCTTGCACTCGCAGTCGCGCTTCAACGAAAGATGCCCATGCGCCACCTCACGCTCGACGTGATCCAGGACGAACACCAGGCCTTGTCGGCGATGCTGCGTTCACTCTCGATGCTGCTCGCACAGGCGCGCAGGCAAGGCACGCTGCCAGACTTCGAGGTGCTGCGCGCGATGCTCTTCTACGTCGACGAATTCCCCGAGCGGCTGCACCACAGCAAGGAAAGCCAGTGGCTGTTCCCGCGCCTGCGCGAGAAGGTTCCCGAACTCGGCCCGGTGCTCGACAAGCTCGAG
>Ga0209181_10008311_pt1 | contig 13954 bp, 13 predicted proteins | sample MAT05_FD_187208 | JGI IMG/M metagenome (GOLD analysis project Ga0209181, IMG submission 187208) | Freshwater microbial communities from Lake Fryxell liftoff mats and glacier meltwater in Antarctica - MAT-05 (SPAdes) (version 2) | ecosystem: Environmental > Aquatic > Freshwater > Ice > Liftoff... | reverse complement strand
ACACATTGGTTTAACAGCCATCGATCATTTGAGGGATTGTTACAACCTTTATTATAGTAAGTCACTTGCTTATTCAGGCGTAGCAAAAAAGGAAAATGCAAATGATGTGAGTCTTAGCAGTATCCCAAAAGGTGAGTTGCCGGAAGCGATGTTGTTCTTTAACACAGATAATTATTCAATGTATTGCAGGCGCTATAAAGATTATTGGGATTGGGTGGCAAGGCGCAATGAAGAACGATACAAAACAACTTTGAGCCATGGTAAAAACTATGATTCAAAAAATATGATGCATGTGTTTCGCTTATTGCTGATGGCAAAAGAAATCGCAGTGGAAGTCAAAATAAATGTGCATAGAAAAGACAGGGAGTTTTTGCTAAGCATCAAAGCTGGCAAGTTTGAGTATGAGAAGTTAGTAGCAAAAGCAGAAAAGATGAAAGATGAATTGCCATTGTTGTATAAGCAATCTGCTTTGCCTGATACGCCGGATGAAGAATTGGTAAATAAATTATTGATTAAAATGAGGGAGCAGATTTATGGGTAATTTCACCACCCTTCGTCATTCAGCATATTCTCAAGCTCATCATCATCAGGCTTGGTGTAGATGCCGGTAATGATTTCATAAGCATCAATAAAATCGTTAAGTTGAGGGTTGTCTTTGTGAATGAGTAAGGCGTTAAGAATATTGGTATTGCCTGCACGGATTACGCCACGAAGTTGGACAATGCTACCATCGTTGAATTGTTTAAACCAATGGTAAAATTTGTGAAAGCGGGCTTTTTCCCGGCTGTCACTGTTATCGCAGATATAGACAACAGCATTTTCTTTTTGATGTAAAAATATTTTGAGAATGTCTGTAACGGTGGCTGCGATGCGTTTGTCAAGACCTTTTTAAAATGAGATGTTATCTTTAAGCGATAAATTAAATGCATATGCTTTTTTCGCCAGCGCTGGATACTCGGAAAAAATTTCTTCAGCAGTAAAAAAATAGCAATGATATTCTGTCCCGGCATCAGTGATGAAGCTGTAATAGTAGGGTTTGAGTAGTATGTATTTATACGGTTGCAAACTTAAAACCGAGTTCTTTTAAATCACTAAAAGATAAACCATTTTGAAGTGCTTCTGAGATATACTTGCTCTTTTCTAATGCAACTACTAATTTTTCAGGGCCCTTAACTTTAGCTGCTTTTTCAATGAAGTAAATAGCCTTTAGCCTGGGAAATTCTTTTTGTTTTACTGACGGTGACATATGATTAATTTATACAGCAAGTTACAAAAATTAAAATACTTAATTAGCCCTTTATGGGTCACAAAAAATGAGCAAATTAAAATTAACAGGAAAACAAATCCGGGCCATTGGTTACGAAGAAGGACCAGTGGTGAGTGTGGCCATGCATACCATGAGCACCCATTTTAAGCATCATACAGAAGAAGAAGCTTTGCAAGTATTAAAGGATGTATTGGCAAATCCGGAAAGTTATATAACGCATGAGACCCTTGCTGCCATTGCAGGAAAACTACTTGCAAAAGCAGAGTCGGAAGCCCCTCCTTCGGAGGGGTTTGGGGAGGCTTTTCCGCTGAATGAAAAAGGCATTGACTACAATGTATTCGGTGCAAAGCATATCGAAGAGGGCGCATTGGCACAAATGCAAATAGCCGCAAAATTACCGGTCGCAGTTGCAGGTGCTTTAATGCCCGACGCCCACCAGGGTTACGGTCTGCCGATTGGCGGTGTATTGGCAACCAACAATGCGATCATTCCTTATGCGGTTGGGGTAGACATTGGTTGCAGAATGTGCCTCAGCATTTTTGCGATCATTCCTGATGAACTTAAAAAAAGGGAAGCCTGGTATCAAAGAGAGCTGGTGGCAAATACTTTATTCGGGGCAGGAAGAGAACTGGACGATAATACCGAACATGAAATAATTGACCGGAAAGAATTTAAGGAAATCAATTTCTTAAATGGTTTGCAACACAAAGCATTGAAGCAACTGGGTACCTCTGGTAGCGGTAATCATTTTGTGGAGTTTGGTAAAGTGGAAATTACAGATGCAACAAATCCAATGGGTTTGGCAGCGGGTAATTATGTTGGCTTATTAACGCATAGCGGTAGCCGTGGATTAGGCGCTAATATTGCCAATCACTACACACAAATTGCCATGCAAAAAACCGTGTTGCCAAAAGAAGCCAAACATCTGGCATGGTTGGATTTGGATACCGAAGAAGGCATGGAATACTGGCTGTCGATGAACCTGGCGGGTGATTACGCAAGTGCCTGTCACCATACCATACATGCAAAAATTGCCAAAGCCATTGGTGAACAACCATTGGCAATGGTAGAGAATCATCACAACTTTGCATGGAAAGAAATGTATGTCGAAGATCCCGCCAAAGACGGGAAAGGCAAGGAAGTGATTGTACATCGAAAAGGTGCCACACCTGCGGGAAAAGATGTACTGGGAATTATTCCGGGCAGCATGACGGCGCCGGGTTTTATCGTAAAAGGGAAAGGTGAAGCGGCTTCTTTAAATTCCGCATCTCATGGTGCTGGCAGAAAGATGAGTCGTACAAAAGCACTGGCTAATATAACCCATGAAGCATTAAGAAGAGAACTGAAAGAACATGGTGTAAAGCTAATTGGTGGCGGATTGGATGAAGCACCTTTTGCTTACAAAGACATCCACGAAGTAATGCAAAGCCAGGCAACTTTGGTAGATGTGTTAGGTAAATTCTATCCGGCGATTGTGCAAATGGATGGAAATGATCCGAGGAAGTTTAGAAAGAGAAAGGATGAAATTGCTGGCGAATAGTGTGTTATTTTATATTGGCCTGTTGCGTAAAGGCAGCAGGCCATTTTATATGATCAATGTGTAATCCTCCGTTTGATTATTGGTAATATTTTTTACGAGGTAAACCTCCTCTTCAAAATCAAAACAAATAAACCATGTTGTTGCCGTGTTCACTTTGTAGCTACAATAGTAGGATCCGTATTTATTGTTTTTTGTTTTCTAATGCTTGCGGAGTGGAATGGTATAAATAAAGTTGATGATATCGTCTACGTAAGCGATGGCAGTTTCTACGAATCCAAAATATTCTTTATCATGCAGTATAAAAACAAGGTCAAATAACTTGCTTTCGGGGAATGGAAGAATGACTATTTTTGCCATGCAGCTTTCAATCTTTTATGAATTTTCTTTCTAAAATCTTCTAATGGAATTGCTGATTCACATGCTTGCTGAAAAGTTGCTTTTTCCATTACTCTCAATTCATATAACATTGGAGTTATCAATGCCCTGTGTTTTTGAACATTAATTGTAACATGGGTTATTTCTCCCTTTGTATTTTTTTTGTCGCTATCCCTGCAATACGTGCCATGTTGTAAAATTTGTTACTTGCAAGTTACAAAATTTTATTAAAGCTCGTGAACCAAACAATAGTGCTTTGTAGGATTCACATTCGGTTAAAAAAGCTTTTCAATAATTAAAGAGCTCACACTGAAGAAAATACAAAATTTTAACTACGTTGCATGCAACTGAGCCACAATTCCTCTCAATTCATCCATTATCTTTTGTAGTCTTGCATTCTCCTGCTTCATTTTTTTCTTACCGATATAAAACCAGGCAAACAACATCCAGCCAAAATAAATAGCCAGTAATATCACCACATTAAGAATAGGCCTGCCACCAAGCACTTCAACAAAATAGATACCCATTGCTATATTCAGCAATATATAATACACCGGCATGTTCCACCGGATTTGATTTTTTCTAAATTCATAGTATGCCTCCCATTGCTGCAAGTGAATTGCAGGTACGGCTGTATCATCAATCTGTTTTATTTTTCTATACGTCGCCAGTAATATGGCAGCCTGCATTAAACAAATGATGCACATCAGTACCATAGCTCCATAAGTGTACCAATGCACAAAATTAAAATTGCCGTACAAAGCCATCAGCGAAATAAGGATAGCCGTGATCACCAACATGATGGCACCCATCAGTTGCTCCCGTTGTAATTTCATTTTTAAACCCGCTGTATGATGTGTCGTGCTTGCGTATGGCAATGCCTTATCTACCTCTTCTGTCGATGATTGCTGCCACATATTTTTTAAAGCATCAAAGTCTTGCATAGCTGTTATAAATTTCGGTGAGTTGTTTTTTTATCCGGTAAATTTTTACCCGTAAATTATTCTCTGTAATACCAGTGATGGCGGCAATTTCTTCATAAGGTTTATCCTCCATCACCAGCGATATAATCAGACGGTCGGTTTCGGCCAGGCGGCTGATACATTTATATAGCAGTTGTATTTCCTGCTCCTTTGTATTGATTTCTTCCGGCAGCATAGCCAATGCACTATTTGCTACATCCATCACGGTATCTTTCTTTTTACGCAAATGTGCCAGGCAGGTATTGGCTGCAATCCTGTAAATCCAGGTACTCCATTTCGCATCGCCCCTAAACTTTTGCATGTTGTTCCATACTGCAATAAATGTTTCCTGCAACAGATCCTGCGCCAGCACCGCATCGCCTGTATAACCAAGACATAATTTTTTTATGCCTTCGCCGTATTCATTATACAAGTGTGTAAATTGGTCTTGCTGATTCATGCTGTTTAAAAACTTGTTGATTCAAATTATTGATAATAATTTTTCTTTCCCATAATATTTTTTTTTGACCAGACTTAAGTACTGCTATGAAGCTTCACAGGCGTCGCAGCCGATAGCTATCGGCTCTTGTGCTAAGAAGCTTTACTGAACAAAGAAAGCCACCGTATGCTTTTTGTTGCAATCGTAAAATGGGCAATGCTATTATTTCAAAAAAGTATCTATCTCGTTATAAAACCACTGAGGCTGGTCGTACATAATAAAGTGCTTGCTATCGGCTACATGAATAAGGGCGGTTGGTAATAGTTTAAACTGCTGACCTATCAGTTCATAACTTTTTTCTTTGGTAAAATAAATACTGCCCAGCACCAAAACTGGTGACTTAATTTTTGCAATGTCTTTTCTTAAATCAGTAGTGGCCAGTTCCACCAATGAAAGTCCAAGGGTTCGCCGGTTACTATAAAATTGCCAGGTTGCAATTTCCCTTGCCCTTGCTGTATCGGCCACCTGCCATGCCAAGGCCTTAGCAGTTTGGTCTATAAAACCAGAGTCGGGCAGACTTTCAAAATTTTTGACGACTGCTGCGGCATTATAAATTGGCGATTTTTTTAATGAGTCTGCATTGGCGGTCGGGTCGCTCAAGGCTGATAAAAAAGGCATCCCATCTACACAAATTAGTTTGCCAAACAGATCAGGTGCAGTGATGCTTACCCAAAGATTCATGAAGGAACCAAGGCTATGTCCAATCATTATCGGTTTATGTAGTTTCTTTTGTTGAACATACTTTATAATTTCATTTCTTACTGTTTCTAAGATAGGTGAATCAATTGCTGGTACCCCGGCAAAGCCTGCCAGCGTAAATACATGGCATTCGTACCTGTCTTTTAAGTGATCCACTGTTTCTTTCCACACATCTCCACTGCAACTATAGCCGGGAATTAAAATTACTGGTTGTCCCTTGCCTGTAACGTTTACTTTAAATGATTTGTAATCCTGTGCCCCGGCATTTATAAGCAGGTGACTGATGAGTATGAATGATATTAGTTTTTTCATATTTAATTTATTTTTTTTGTTTATATAGATTGGATGCAGCCATTGGATGATTATTACAAAAAATGCAAAATATATTTTTGGCAGGTTTACTCCTCTTGTTGGGGTCATTTTAAATTATAGTAAGGGTTGCCAACCTTGTGAGGTATCACTTTTACTAAAAAAATGATTGGTAACCCGTTATTGAACTGCGAAAATTTAAGATACACTCCTTACTATTTGACATATGAAGTAAAATGCCTGGAAGAAGTTGAAAACAATGAAAAGAACGATATCGACTTGAGCCGCTTATACGCATCACTCAGGCTGCCAAAGAATAACGCACAGAAGAACTGCGTTATAGCATTTACAAAATACCAGCCACTTATAATAATGCCAGGTGCCGGTGATATCGCCCGATTTTAACCGGGCTGCCAAACTGGTGATCATTAGAATGATGATGATGTAAAGCCAATCATAACCAATAAAATTATTGTGAGAATGTAACCTGTTGCGGCATTCTTTTGTCTTCCATTAAGGAGCTGGGTTTTGTGGGAAGCAATTGGGAGAAATGAAACAGGTACAATAAGAATTATTCAATACGCAATTTCACAATGTGAAAACTATGATAATTGTACGCAGTATGACTGGTAATTTTTGTGCCTTTTGCAAGTCCGATTGCATAGCTGATGATCCCTTGCGCCCTTTGTAATGGCGCAAAATCTATAATTTTTTTCTGCGGCACCAGGACATAGTTTTTTGTATCGCAAAGGGGGCCAGTATTTGTAAAAGTAATTTTATAAAAATGATGCCCTTTAAGTTTAGTAATATTAAATAACGGTGTTTGAGAAAATGATGCAGTGGTAGTGGTTGTCAAATCACCCTTGTAATTGTATGGGTCTACAAAAGTAAATACGATATACTCAATATGGCTTCTGTAGGAATTACGAACACTTAGCAATGTTCCGGGCTGACTACAAATTTGACTGGTTGCTGATTTTGCAGCCAAAAAGATAATTACCGCAAACAAAAACTGCAAATTTTTCAATTGATATATTTTTATAAATGTACAAACAAACTGTCAAACTAATATCCATTGGGTACATTCCAGATTATCGCTCCTGTTTTCGGTCGGTGGCAAGCGTCCTCACCAGCCACCTAATACTGCAACATAGGAGCTATCAGATTTGAAATGCACACTTGGTAATTTGTATGGAACAATTATTCTACTTTTACCTAAAACACGATCTACAATAAATGCAGTCAACCAACGAAGCGATTAAGAAACTGTTTGCGTCTTACTCCGATGCAACCATTACCAGTATTGATAAATTGCCCCAGGCTGGAAGTGAAAGATATTATTATCGTTTACATACCAATGCTGGCAATTTTATTGCTACACATGGAGCCAACATACAAGAGAACGAATCCTTTATTTATTTCTCAAAACACTTTCATAAAAAGAAACTGGCTACGCCCGAGATATTTTGCATCAGTGATGATAAAACAGTTTACCTGCAGCAAGATTTTGGCAATATTTCTTTGCTAAATAAACTGGAAGAGCATGGGTATACTGAATATGTGTATTCGCTGTTTCAAAAGAGCCTTCACGAGCTTGCCTTATTGCAGGTGAAGGGCCACGAAGAACTGGATTATAAAAAATGCCTTACCAATGCGTCCTTTGGTAAAGAAGCCATCATGGCCGATTTATTGTATTTCAAATACTATTTTCTGGATGCTTTGCGCAGGCCCTACGACAAGCAAAAACTGATTAAAGATTTTGAGGCGTTGAGTAATTATCTTTCTTATACAGAATATAAATATTTCATGTTTCGTGATTTCCAAAGCAGGAATATCATGGTAAGCCCACCTTCGGAGGGGCTTGGGGAGGCCGTTCATTTTATAGACTACCAGGGCGGTATGAAAGGTGCCCCGCAATATGATGTAGCTTCTTTATTATGGCAGGCAAGGGCTAACTTGCCTGATGAATGGAAGCAACTGTTGCTGGAGGATTATATCAATGCATTTGAAAAAATAGTTGACGAGCCTGTTGACCGGGATGTATTTCGCAGCCAGTACAACGGCTATGTTTTAATACGCCTGTTGCAGGTATTGGGGGCTTATGGTTTCCGTGGGTTGTTTGAGCGCAAGGCGCAGTTTTTAACCAGCATTCCGCAGGCGCTTAAAAATTTAAAATGGTTTGTTGATAACCAGAACCTTGGGATCTCTGTACCCGAATTTAAAAAGGTACTGGAATTGTGCATCAGCGATGAAGTAGTAAAAGAATTTACACCGGTACAAGCCACGGAAGAAACCCCATTGGTGGTAAAAGTGAATAGCTTTTCTTTTATAAAAACGGGTTATCCAAAAGATGAAACCATCAATGGAGGAGGTTTCGTTTTTGACATGCGGGGTATACTAAACCCTGGCAGGTTTGAAGCGTATAAACATTTATCGGGTTTAGATAAGCCGGTTAAAGATTTTTTGGAACAGCAAACCAAGATGCCCGAATTTTTAAACAGTGTTTATAGCGTCATTGATATATCGGTAGAGAATTACATCAAGCGTGGTTTTGAACACCTGGTGATTAACTTCGGTTGCACCGGTGGTCAACATAGAAGCGTGTTTGCGGCCGAAGCTATTGCCCGGCATTTGAGAAATAAGTTTAAGGTGAGGATTGTGGTGGAGCATGTGAACAGGGAGAACTGGAAGAAGGAAGTGCAGCCCCCCGCCCCTGAAGGGGAATGAAGCCCCCCAACCCCCTGAAAGGGACTTAGCTTTCAATTCATAAAAGATATTCAAATAGGTTGACTGTTAACTAAAAATGTAAGTAGTATTCAATGAGAGGTCAAATAAAAGATATGCATTTTGGGGCATCTCATTTACTTTTCAAAAGGGCAGAGGAGTTAAAGAAATTTTCAACACATGAAGAGAATATTATCTGGGAATTTTTAAAGGGAATCAATTAGGATGTAGATTTAGAAGGCAACATCCGTTATTATTTTACATTGCAGATTTTTATTGCCATCAATTTAAACTTGCAATAGAAATTGACGATTCAATTCACAATAAAGAAGATGTAAAAATCAGAGATGCAATCAGGCAGAAGGAAATTGAATAATTAGGTATAATAGTAATTCGTTTTACAAACTCGCAGGTAAAAAATAATCCCGAAATAATTTTGGAACCGATAAACAAAAAAATAGAAGAAATTAAAGTCAGCAGAGTCCAAGGCTCTCCGCTCAGTAGCGGAGCGGGGGGGCCTCGCATAAGCAAAGCAATGATTTTCGCCGCAGGCCTTGGCTCCCGGTTTAAACCATGGACGGATGCTCATCCCAAGGCCCTGGCTATTGTAAATGGTAAATCTTTATTGCAACGTAATATTGAATATTTGCAACAATACGGTATCACCGATGTGGTGGTAAACGTTCACCATTTTGCAGACCAGGTAATTGAAGCAGTAAAGAAAAGCCGCGGGTGGGGAAGTAATATAATGATCAGTGATGAAAGGAATGAAGTGTTGGAAACCGGTGGTGGCCTCGTAAAAGCAAGGCCTGTGCTGGAGGGAGATGAGCCATTCATAACCCTGAATGTGGACATTCTTACTGATCTCAATTTAGATAAACTGATTTCTTTTCACCTTCAAAATAAACCATTGATATCTTTTGGTGTAACTAACAGAACCACCTCGCGTTATTTTTTATTTGATAAAAATAACCGGCTCTGTGGCTGGAGAAATGTGAAAACGGGAGAAGAAAAAGGGCCGCACTTACTCAACCCGGAAAGCGCCCGTTCATTGATTCAAAAAGCCTACAGTTGTGTAGTAGTTTTTCAGCCGGAAATATTTTCACTGATACGTCAGCAGGGCAAATTTTCCCTCACCGAACCCTATCTTGATCTTGCAAAAGATCATCTTATTCTCGGCTACGATCATACCGGTGATAAATTGGTAGATGTAGGCAAACCCGAAAGTGTAGCAGTGGCTGAAGCGCTCTTTACCTAATCCGGTCTGCCGGTCCCCGTCTGACCGGATTAGGTAAAGAGCAAAGGTTTGAATTAAAAAAAATATCACCCCAGGATAAATCGGAGTAACATAATTTCAAAGGAGTTCCACAACGGTATGCCGTACAAGAGTGCGACGCAACGTTGCTGACATAGGAAACAAATGTCTGGTCCAAAAGTTATTGACAAATCTCAATCAATCAGGATACGTAGAAATATACCAGCAAGAAGTTGGGTTTTCAAAAAACTCTTCGCCGCAGCGGAGACGGGCAGACATCTACACCATGGTGGGAGCTTGCCTTAATGTACAACCATCACCTTCTGCATATTCACTTCTTCATTGTGTACCAGTTTTAAAAGATAAGTACCATCCGGTAAAAGAGCCGTATTGATTTCTTCAGTAGATGCCAGCATTTGTTTGGATAAAATTTTTCTTCCGGTAGCATCATACAATTCAATATCCGTTTTTCCAACGGGATAATAAGAAACTGAAACCTGGATATAATTGTTGGCAGGATTTGGGAAAATAACATAATGATCGGTTGTTTTATTGCGGAGCAATACAATCCTGCTGTAAACATACGAGCCATCATTGTCTGTCTGCTTAATCCGGTAATACAAATTACCCGGTGGAATTTGCAGATGAGTAAACTGGTAATTTGCCTGGTTGGAATGGGTGATTTTTACTTCAGTTAATGGTATCCAGCTATTGCCATCAGCACTATATTCCACTTCAAATTTTTCTGCATTAATGGTTGGTGTTGCCACTACCCATTTTACCGTGGCAGAACTTTTATTGTTTAGGGTAGCAGCTACATTTACAAAACGAACAGGCAGAGTACTGAAATTAAAGGGTGTTGGCACATTTTCACCAACCTCACCGGCATTGCCATTATTGTTGGGGTCTGTGACTCCTTCGGTTCCGTTGTTGGAAGAATCGGTCACATTAATCAGGCTGCCGTTTCCGCTATTCCCAATGTTGCCGGTACCAATAGCCGAATTCAAATAGATGGTTGCTGCGTTAAGATTAGTAACCCTGCATTTTACCAACACCTTAAAATAATAGTCGGTATTGCTGAGCGTTTGGTTAGGTAAATTTTGTCCTGCATTTAGTAAGCTGGTAATAGTGGTTCCGTTAAAGGATGGGTTCAATGTAAATCCACCATTATTGGCACCTGCAACAAAAGAAATCCTTACGTTTGATACGTTGGCGGCACCAAACACGGCACCAAGATCCTCCGTAATATTGATATCGTTAATGATTACATTCCCTATGTTTTTTACATATATTTCGTAAGAGAGATTAGCAGTATTGCTATTTACCTTGCTTGCATTCACCAATTGCTTGGTAACGCCGACGGAAGGTGTTAAACTCGAATTGTCAATAGGCCCCTGGCTTATTTGAAATGGTTTTTCAATGCCCAATGTATTGGTGCTGATGGTATAGTCAAAATAATAGCAGGTGCCCGAAAAGTCAATACCGGTTACTTCCAACTGTCCGTTGAGGTAAGCGATGCCATAACAGTTTTTAGGCATTGTTTGTAAAAAGGCAGCGCTTGCATTAGTGGTGGTACTGCTGTAGTTATTTATTTCGTACAGCCTCGATGGAAAGCTGCCAAGTGTGGCAAACATTCGGCCGTTGGGTAATATGGTAAGATCGCCGCTATTGATGCTGGTAGGAAAATTACCCGCAGGAAACTGCAAAACCCTTGTATTGATTACCTGGCCGGAGTTTACATCAAATTTGTCCATATTGCATTGCCCGGTTGTTACATCGTAATTTGAAAATGACCATAAATCACCGTTATTGTCAAACTCAAAATTATTGGAAATGTAACTATACGAATAAGTAGGCGAAAGCGGAATAACGGGGCAGGCAATATTCGATGGCAGACCCATATCCATTACCCAGATCTTTGTTTCTGTTCCACTCCTGATATCGGCTACGTATATTTTATTGTTCTTTGGATTGTAGGCGATAAATACGTTATAGAAATCCGGCAATTGCGCCGCAAGATCGCAGTTGGCTAATAAGGATGGTGATAGGCTCAAAGGATTTTTAATGATCGAAAATACAGGTGCATCAGTATTGTAACAATTGGAGCTTCCAAAGTTCACCAGCAATGAATTTTGAGCAAAAGTATGGCAATGCACCAGGCAGGTAAAAAGCAGCAGGTATACAATGCTAATAAATCTTTTCATACCTGTTTAATTTATGCGATTGAATGATTGTAACGACTTGAATAGTTATACTTGGTCTTGATGAGGATAATTAGAACGCTTAACAAACTGCCTGTAATAGTGGCGATAAATTATCGCAAATGCAGTTTAATGGCTCAATAAATGTACTGCTTTTTATGGTTGAATCAGTATCCGGTTAATTATAATTTTCACTTCAGCGATTCCAGGTAAAACGAAAACAACTTTTCAGTTTCTGAAAAGTTGTTTTAAATAATAGTGGATAACCCTGTTACATTTGCAAAAAATTGCTGCTTTGGGGAGCCCCTCAGCTTTTTTGGAATGTCCGCCAGGCTGCTATTCTTTTTTCTTTTCAAAAAGGTCTTTCTTGTCTACCACTTTTACCTTGTCTTTTACTTTTAATAATTTACTCACCACATCATACGGACCCGTAATCACTTCATCGCCTTCCTTGAGCCCTGCGGTTATTTCAATGTAGTTAATATCCTGTATATCTGTTTTTACTTTCACCTTTGATACAAGGCCGGTCTTATCTACTAAAAAAACAACCACTTCCAGGTCATCTGCATTAACGGCGGGTTTTACCAATGCATCATCCCCTGCATCTTTTACAATATTACTGGTATCATTGATATCCCGGGTAGTAACCGCATTGATGGGTACACTCAATACATTGATATGTGTTTTGGTCTGAATATCGGCACTGGCACTCATACCGGGCCTGAAAGGGTACGCTCCTTTTCCCAACAGGTCAGTATAGCTCTCCGGCAATAAACGTACATACACTTTATAATTGGTAACATCGGTACTGGTATTGGCCAAAGCTGCCTGGGAGGCAGCTCCGTTGTTACTACTCGCAATCTGTGTTACAAGGCCCTTAAATTTCCGATCACTATATGCATCTACAGTTACGATGGCGCTATCCCCTAAATGTACTTTTGGAATATCACTCTCGCTTACATCTACACGGATTTCAATTTTCGCCATATCTGCAATACGCAGCATTTCGGTACCCGACATCAGGTTGCTTCCAACTACCCGTTCGCCTTTCTTTACATTCAGCAGACTTACAACGCCATTCATGGGGGCTATAACAGCGGTACGACTTAAATCCTTATTTGCTTTGGCGAGGTTGGCCTCTGCACTTTGTACTGCCGCCTGTCCGCCACGAATCCCCTGCTTAGCCGCATTGTAGTTGGCCTGTGCACTTCTGTAGTTGGCATCCGCTATATTGAATTCATTGCGGCTGATCACTTTTTCATCAAACAACTGCTTTTGCATGTTAAATGCTTTTTGCGCCTGGTCCTGTTGGGCTTTCAATGCGTCCAATGCCGCCTGCGAGTTGGCAACCTGGGCCTGGCTTTGTGCCACGCCACTGGCAGCCTGGTTAGCCTGTATGCTGTAAATGTCAGCATATATCCTGGCTACAATCTGGCCTTTTTTTACACTGTCACCTTCCTGTACGGTCAGCTCGGTAATCTCCCCGCTAATGTCGGGACTTACTTTCACTTCAATCTCGGGGTATATTTTCCCACTGGCATTTACTATTTCAATGATGGTGCGTTTCTGTGCCTTTTCCGCTGTTACCTTGGTGCCCTCTTTCTCACCAAATACACCGGCCGCTTTTAATACACCCAGCGTTACCACTAAAATTACCAGCCCGATTAAAATCCATTTAACAGTTTTACTCATGTTAGTTGTTTGTCGTTTGTGTTGATAGTTTTGTTGTTACCAACATGTAATCTTTATTCAGCATCGTTGTGTTCTCGATCCCGAGTGAGGTTTTGTGTGCTGCCTCGGGACACTCACTTGTACGATATTTCTTTAATGTTCTTTATTCACCAAATAGGGCGACTTACGTATTATAAATTGATTCCTATCCCTGTTTAAGAAAAGCGGATCAAATTATTTTACTCTTTCCAAGTCCCCCTCCTTCGGAGGGGCAAGGGGAGGCTTCTACAACTTCAATCCCTGGCCCCTGTAAAATTCCAGCACTTTCATTTTAAAAACATAATCGAACTGGTTGGAAACCATTTCCAGTTTTGCCCTGAATAAATTATTCTGATTGGTAATTAAATCAAGCGTTGGTAACATACCCACCTCATACCGTTTTTTTGCAAAGT
>Ga0209181_10008310_pt1 | contig 13956 bp, 11 predicted proteins | sample MAT05_FD_187208 | JGI IMG/M metagenome (GOLD analysis project Ga0209181, IMG submission 187208) | Freshwater microbial communities from Lake Fryxell liftoff mats and glacier meltwater in Antarctica - MAT-05 (SPAdes) (version 2) | ecosystem: Environmental > Aquatic > Freshwater > Ice > Liftoff... | reverse complement strand
GACTCGGGGACGGCGAAGTTGGGATCGGCGAGCTTCTCGGTCGCGATCGGAGAGAACAGGACAATGCGAGGCGGGCCCATGCCGCTGTAGTTTTGCGCGCTCGTTTCGCTAAGGAAGCGTTCGAGGTCGGCTTTGAATTTAGGCAGGCCGGCTTCGCCCTGGAAGGACTCGTTGAAACCGAAGAAGGAAAAGACCACGCCGGCGCCGACGCGGGTCAGCCATTCGTCGGGCGTGCCGAAGTCTTTGGACCGTGCGCGGTCGACCACTTCGTCGCCTGCGGCCGCGAGATTGCGCACCACGAGATTGAGCTGGGGAAACTTCGCGTGGAGCAAGGTCTCCAGCGAGCCGTGATGCTGCATGCGGTCGGCCAAGGCGTTTCCGATCAGTGCGATTCGGTCGCCGGGACTGAACGTGAGCGGACTGCCCACGATCGCCGGAATCGTCGTCGCGGATTTAGTTGCGGCGGGAGTGGCAGCCGCGGTTTTCGCGGGAGCGGGGGCGGCATCCCCCTCGCGGAGCACCTTGCCCAGCGCGTGATCGGCCGGCACGATGCCGATGCGGTATCCTTTAAACCCGTACGATGGGGTTTGAAGGGATCGACGTAGCGGACGTCGGCCTTTGCCGGGACCTCCAACCCGAGCGCCCAGTAGACGCCGTTGATCGTCATCCGACGGAGGCCTTCGCTTTCCAAGTCGGTGGCGGCACCCATCGTGGTCGTGAAGATGCGATTTTGCTGACCGGCCTCGTTGCGATGGATCCGGGTCCAGGCGACGGGCATTGCGGGGGAATTCACCGGCTGGTCCTGCTTGTCGGTCACGCGCTTTTTTACGGTGGTCGCAGGCGCATCCTTCGGGTTCATTCCGCTCAAAACCAAGCCGCGCAAGAGAATTTTCGCATCGGCGGGCGGATACGCCTCGTAGACGTCCGAGGGGCCGAAAACGTCCGCAACGCTGCGCAGGATCGGATCTTTCGCCGCCGACGGCTCAATGACGCCCCGCGTCGCCTCGATCTTGTGTTTGCCCCAATGAGTGAGCCACTTTTCGCCGAGGACCGTCTTGCCGAAGTTCGAGAACTCCTTGTAAGGCCCCTCGAGGATGCGAAACGCGTGCGTGGAGGTGCGTAGCGCGACGATCGGCACGCCCCGCCGGTATGCGTCGACGAAACGCTTCATGTCCGCTTCGGGCCAATCGCGAAAGCGCAACGCCATCACGATGACGTCGGCGGTATCGAGTGCCGCCGAACCCGCGAGGGACTTGCCGTTGTCGGGATTGATTTTGCCGTCCGGATCGAGCGCGAAGAGCACCGTCGTCTTAAACCCATGCCGCTGGCTGAGAATCTTCGCGAGCATCGGCATCGCCTCCTCGCTGCGGTACTCCTCGTCCCCGGAAAGCAGGACAACATGTTTGGCATTTCCCCCACCGCCGCCCGGCGGCACGAACACCAACGTCTCTGGCGCGGCACGCAGCGCCAACGACGAACAAAGCAGCAGAACTAGAGAAACAAGACGGTAAGTCATAGGGTGTTCGTTAAAGAACGGAGCGGACGATGGGGTGAGCGCTAACGCTAGAAAGAACGCGGACGACTAGGCCGACTTGACGTTGACCCAGCGACCGGTACGGGCGGAGGAGAGAACCGCGTCGGTGACGTAGTCGGTGGCCAGTCCATCGCGGAAGGTCGGCGCGGCGGGTTTGCCGCTCTCGATGCCTTGAATAAAATCCGCCACCTGGTGAACGAACGAGTGTTCGTAACCGATTTGCAGACCGGGGACCCACCAGTTTTTCATGTAGGGGTGATCGCCGTCGCTGACGTGGATCGAACGCCAGCCGCGCAGCGCGCTCGCATCCTTGTGGTCGAACCACTGCAGGCGGTGCAGATCGTGCAGGTCCCAGAAGATCGAACCGTGCTCGCCGTTGATTTCGAAGGTGTAGAGCGCCTTGTGGCCGCGTGCGTAACGCGTCGCTTCGAAGGTCGCGAGCGAGCCATTGCCGAAGCGGGCGAGAAACGCGCTGGCGTCGTCGATGCCGACTTTGGCCATCTTGCCGGTCGCGGTGTGTTTGCGCTGCTTGACGAAGGTTTCGGTCATCGCGGTGACGGAATCGATCCCGCCGTTGAGCCAGAGGGCGGTGTCGATGCAATGCGCGAGAAGATCCCCGGTCACGCCGCTGCCGGCGATCGCAGCGTCCAAACGCCAGGTGCCCGGACCGCCCTGGGGAACGTCGCTGGAAATCGTCCAGTCCTGCAGGAATTTGGCGCGGTAGTGGAAAATTTTCCCGAGTCTGCCCTCGTCGATGAGTTGCTTGGCGAGGGTGACTGCGGGGATGCGGCGGTAATTGTACCACACCATGTTCGGGACCTTCGCCTTTTCGACGGCTTTGACCATTTTGAGGCCTTCCGGCGAATTCATCGCGAGCGGCTTTTCGCAGAGGATCATCTTGCCGGCCTTCGCGGCGGCGATGGCGATCTCCGCGTGGACATTATTGGGCGCGGCGATGTCGACGACGTCGATGTCGGCGCGATCGATCAGCCGTTTCCAATCGGTTTCGACCGACTCGTACCCCCAGGTTTCCGCGAAGGCCTGGGTCTTGGCGCCGTCGCGACCGCAGGCCGCCTTTAGGACGACTTTGTGGCCGAGCGGGAAAAAGTTTCCGACTTTACGGAAGGCATTCGAATGGGCGCGGCCCATGAAGCCGTAGCCGATCATTCCAACATTGAGCGTTTTCATGGTGTGAAAAGAGAAGAGGTTATTCCGACCAGCCGTGATTTTCGCGGACCTGGATCATCGCGGAGAGAATGTCGTTCCACGTCTGCTGCTTCATCATCGTTTCGTTGGGGAACATACAACCGTCCCAGCAGATGTGCCGGATTTTTTTGCTGACCTTGCCCTTGCCGTCGCGGAGCCAGTAGCCGGCGTCGCGAATGATATTGAGTTTACCTTTGGGATCGGTCGCGAGACAGTGGCGTCCCGTTTTTTCGTGGCTGCCGGAGCCGAAGACACTGCCGTCGTTTTGAGCGACGTGGAAGTCGATCGTCCACGGGCGGAGCGCATCGGTCAATTTGAGCAGCGCTTCGTGCGTGGCCGACGGTTCCCAGTGGAAATTCTTCGGAACGATGCGATGGGCCGGAGCATTCTCGCCTAGCGTGTAGAGAAGCGTGTGAGACATGTCCGCCTGGAAACCGACCACCTTGGGCTGACCGACCTGTTCGAGCAGATCGAGCATGTGCTTCCAGCTGTGCATGCCGCCCCAGCAGATTTCGCCTTCGGCTGCGAGGCGTTCGCCATGATCCTTGGCCACGGCGGCCGCTTCGCGAAAAGTCGCCGCGATCAGTTTGGTATTCGCCTTGGGATTCTTCGCCCAGTCGGCGACGGATGCCGACGAATCGATCCGCACCACGCCGTCCGGCCGCACGCCCAGTTCGCGAAGCTTGGCGGCGATACGGCAGGCCTCGCGCACCTGGGTGACGAACTTCTTGCGATCGTCCTCCGAACCCATCGCAGAGCCGCCACCGGTTGGTCCCCAGACCGGCGCCACGACGGAACCGGCCAAGAGCTTTTTCTTGGTGAGTTTACCCGCCAATTTTTCGATCGCCCCATCTTTGCTGTCGATCGACGTATGCGGGGCGCTCATGAACAAGTCGACGCCGTCGAACTTGACGCCGTCGACCTCGGCCTTGGCGGTGAGGTCGAGCATCGTGTCCAGATCGATAAAGGGCTCGGCGCCCGGACTGCCTTTGCCAACAAGGCCAGGCCACATCGCGTTATGAAGTTTTGGGTAGTTGTTCTGAGGCATAAGAAGACGAGTTTGAGTTTAAGGAATCGGACAGGCTTTCCTGTCCTTGAAAACGAGCGGGAACCGGAGCGCAGGCGCGAACGCCTTCGCCACGTCAGACAAAGAGATTTTTGCGGTAGGCGCCCATTGCTGGCGCCTCCGGATTCACTTCAGGACCGAAATAACGGAGCATGACCAAGGGCTCGACGGCGCTGGTATTCTCGAAGGTGACGCCGGCTTGGGCGGCGGTTTCCGTGCAGAACACTTCGTCTTCGGTCTGCTCGTGGAAGCGAATGAGCTTCGGGCAATCCAAGGTCACCTTGTTCATGCGGCCCTTGCCCTGAACCGTGATGAGACCGTAGGCACCGTTGTCTTTAATCGTGCACTTCGCGCCAGGCTCGATCGTAAGTTCCTTTGCAGAGAAGAGCTGCTCGCCCTTGATCCGACCGTAGACGATCCAACGATCGACGTAGCCCTCGCTCCGCGTGTCGGCGACGGGGACCGGCTCGAGGTAATGGTTGTCCTTGAAATTCGGGTCGAGGTTTCCGTCCCAGTCGAGCTGCTCCACGATGAAGTCGAGATCGTGATGCTTCTCTTTGGGCATGTCTTTCACGAGCAGCGCCCAGGGAACCTCGCGTCCCTCGACCAGCGATTGGTACATGCCGAAGACGTCCGAGCCCCACTGTGGCTCGTAGGTGCAGAGCGAGCCTGGCGCGTGCAGCACGCAGGGCGGGATCAGCCAGCCCGTGCCGGGCTTGAGGCGATAGGCGCGAGAGAGATCGAGGATGCCATTGTCGCCCTGATTCCACTTTTCCAGCGTGCGACGAACCTGGGCCTTCGTCGTGCCCGGCTCCAGACCCATGAAGGTATACGGAAAGTTGTTACCGACGTTATTGTGCTGCGGCGGGAAGTAGTACGACTCAGGTTTGCCCTCCTGCCCCACCAGCGCGGCCTGGGCCTGCGATTGATGCATGTGGTGCGGGATCGGGCCCATATTGTCGAAGAACTTGGAGTAGACCGGCCACTTCTTGTACTTCCCCCAGATCGCGGACCCGATCAGGCCCGCCCCGCATTCGGCAACGGCGTCGGCGAGCGTGAAACGATTCCCGCTCGCTACAACGTAGCTCAAGCCTTCATCGGGCGTACGGTTGTCGTTGGCGGCGGGAGTGGTCGAGGCGAACCAGCGCTCGTCGATCCCTCCGCGGTTCAGGCCGAACGCATAGAGATCGTCCGGATGAAGTTTGAGGCGTTTGCCGGGCTGGAGAAACGAGCGTGGCACCCAACAAGGGGCCAGCCGGAGCAGGCCGCCGGTGTCGGCGAGGGAAGCCTCGACGAGCGATTTTACATTCGAACGAACCGTCTTGAGCGAAGTCACAGAATTCATAGGGACAAAATACTCTCCGCGTCGACAGCCGCGACCGGTCGAAGCCGGGAACGCGGGCACATGACGGGTGGGAAGGCGCATGGGGAAAACTTGCCCGAAAGCGGGCACCGACGCCCTCCAGTGTATCCGACCTCCTCCGACTTGGCTAGGACGGCGACGGCAATTTTTTGTAGAAAAACGGCAAGCTGGCGCGCAAGGCCCGACAGAACGAAAGGATCCGCCTGCTTTAAACAGATCCCCGTCGACCGCCACCACCACGCAAAGATCGACTCCCCTTGGCTGCAAAAACGTTTGGAGTCCGGCCTTAAGGCCGTCCGAAATCCGATTGAACTTTCTCCTGACGGACTAAAGTCCGGACTCCAAACTCTAACGTCGGAGCTCCGGACGGGTTGCGGGTTAGTCTCGACGGAGCGAGGCCCTCCACCAATGACGACCAACTTACTGCTGATGACGTTCGCGATAGGTACCCGGGGTTTCGGCCATAAAACGGCGGAACTCGCGATTAAAATGACTTTGATCCGAAAAGCCGAACTCGGTGGCAATTTCCGCCAAGCTTTTGCGCGAGTTCACGAGTGCGTGGCAACTCAGACGGACGCGGAGCTGGCGCACGTACACCTGCGGCGTACACCGGAAGTGAGCGCGAAACTGGCGTTCGAACGCGCGCAAGGAGAGGCCGCAGGACCGCGCCAGATCTGCGTTGGACAACGAACGCCCCACCTGCTCGCCGATCAAGCGAATGGCGAGGCTCATCGGCTCTTGACGAGCCGCACCCACGGTAAGGGCGAGAGGCCGGGTGATTCCCGCTGTCCCGACCACCCGACCCTTGCGGTCGTGCAACGGGATCTTCGTCGTCGAACACCACCGCGAAGTATGGTCATAACGACCAATGAGTTCCACGCGACCGACGATGCGTTCGCCCGCCAGGACACGTTCGTCGTCCACGCGATATTGCTCCGCGAGCTGGAGGCCGCAGAGGTCGTAGTCGCTTCGCCCGAGCACATCGTCGCGATTCTCGAACCCGAAATTCAGGAGGAAGGAACGATTGACCCATTGATAGTGTCCCGCGACGTCTTTGATCCACAAGGGCACGTCCTCCAGAGCGTCGCACAGTATGATCACCTCCGACGCGGACGCACCGATCCGAAGAAGCGAGGAGTGGAGGGAAAGAGCCATCAGGGTAAGCCGAGCCGGAAGGGGTATTTGAGAGATCCCGTTCAACGGCCGCAAGACTGACGAAGCTCCACTTGCCACCGAACTTTCCCGTGCTAGCGTGGGGTTTCATGCGCTTTTCCTACCCTGTTCGCGCTGCCCTTGGCACCGCCCTGCTCCCATTTCTCGCCGCCCCGGTGTCTGCCCAAGCGGTTTCCTCGTCCGGTCGTCAACCGCTACAAAAGCTCGAAGTTTACGATCGTCAGGCGACGCCCTCGATCGCTCCGGCATCGAACGAACCGGTGGAATCGATCAAGCACTTCAAGCTCCCCGAAGGTTTCGAGATCGGCGTTTTCGCGGCCGAACCGCTCTTCGCCAATCCCGTCGCCTTCACGTTCGACGAAAAGGGAAACGCCTACATTTCCGAAACCTACCGTTATCGGACCAGTGTCCTCGATATCCGCGACTACATGCCGATGCTCGAGCAGGACCTCGCCATCCGGACGCTCGCGGATCGTAGCAAGATGGTTATCGACCAGTTCGGCGAGGCGGGCGAACGGGAGCTTTCGATCGAATCGGAGATCGTCCGTTTGGTTTCCGACAAAGACGGCGACGGCGTCGCCGACACGTCGAGCGTCTTCGCGGACGGATTCAACCATCCCCTCGATGGCATCGCCTCGGGTGTGCTCGCGCGCGACGGCAAAGTCTGGTTCACCAATATTCCGCATCTCTGGCTGCTCGACGGGCCGGATGCGCAGGGCAAATCGACCGGTCGCACCTCTCTAAGCGAGGGCTACGGTGTCCGCTTCGGCTACACCGGCCACGACATGCACGGCTTGATCATGGGTCCCGATGGCAAACTTTATTTCTCGATCGGCGACCGCGGCACCCACGTCGAAACCAAGGATGGCCGGGTGATCGACGCGCCGGACATGGGCGCGGTCTTCCGCTCCAATCCGGATGGCTCGGAGCTGGAAATCGTCCATTCCGGTTTGCGCAATCCCCAAGAGCTGGCCTTCGACGACCACGGCAATCTCTTCACGGGCGACAACGACTGCGATCTTGGCGATGTCGAACGGTTCGTCTATATCGTGGAGGGCGGCGATAGCGGCTGGCGGGTTGGTTACCAGCACAATCCGCTCGGCAAGGCCGGTCCGTGGAATTTCGAAAAGCTCTGGGTGCCCGCCTTTGCCGGTCAAGCGGCCTACATCGTGCCTCCGATCGTGAACACCGCTGACGGTCCCTCGGGTCTCACCCACTACCCCGGCGTGGGACTTCCCGACAGCTTCCGCGACCACTTCTTCATGTGCCATTTCAAAGGTTCCTACGCGACGAGTGGAATCCACGTCTATGCGCTCGAGCCGGACGGCGCGTTCTTCAAGATGCGCAAACAGGAGCCGTTTATCGGCGGCACGCTCCCGACCGACGTCGATTTCGGACCGGATGGGCGTCTCTATTTTTCGGACTGGGGTCAGGGCTGGGCCAAGAGCAAGAAGGGTCGCTTGTACGCATTGACCCATACGGCCACCAAAGGCGATCCGCTGATCAAGGAAACCCAGAAGCTGATTGCCGAAGGAATGTCGGGCCGCTCCGACGCCGAGCTCGCCAAACTCATCGGACACGCCGACCAGCGGGTTCGTCGCGAAGCGCAATACGCTCTCGCGGCCAAGGGCGCTCCGGCGATTGTTCTCCTGCAGGGAATCGCGGCGAAGGACGAGAGGCAACTCGGCCGTCTGCATGCGATCTGGGCGCTCGGCCAGATCGGCCGGAAATCGGCGGGCGCCTACCAGCCCCTTCTCGCCCTCCTGAGCGACTCGGATGCGGAAGTCCGAGCTCAAGCCGCCAAAGTTTTAGGCGACGGCCGCTTTGTGCCAGGCTACACGGGGCTCGTCGGGGCCTTGAAGGACCCCGCCGCCCGGGTGCAGTTTTTCGCCGCCCAAGGCTTGGGCAAATTCGCCCGTCCCGAATCGATCGACGCCCTGATCGCGATGCTGCGCACGAACGAAGATCGGGATCTCTACCTCCGGCATGCCGGCGTGATGGGTCTCGTCGGGAGCAAAAACGTCGCCGCCCTTCTGGCTGCGGCAAATGACCCGTCACGCTCGGTTCGCATGGCGGTGTTGCTTGCGTTCCGTCGTCTCGGGCAGGCGGAGATTAGCCGCTTCCTCACCGACTCCGATCCTTTGCTGGTGGTCGAAGCCGCTCGGGCGATCAACGACGTGCCCATTGTCGGCGCGCAAACCGCACTCGCGGCTCTGCTCGCCGCGTCGGACGGAAGCCTGGATGAAGCGCTCGGACTGCGCGTGCTCAACGCCCACTTTCGCAACGGCAAACCCGAAAACGCCGCCGCCCTCGCCGCCTACGCCATCCGGACCGACGCCCCCGAGAATCTGCGGATCGAGGCTCTCACTCATCTCGCCGCGTGGGGCCAGCCGCCCGCTCGTGACCGGATTGTCGGCGTTTACCGTCCCTTGCCCGCGCGCGACGCCTCGCCCGCTGCCCGCGCCCTCGAGCCCTCCGCCGCGGCCCTTCTCGCGGACCCGTCCTCGGAGATCGTGCTCGCGGCCATCGAGACCTTGGAGAAATTGAAAATCGCCTCGACTGGCGACGCGCTGCTCGCGCTGGCGCTCCGGGCGGACGCTCCGTCAGCGGTCCGTGCCGCGGCTCTCTCCCCGCTCTCGGTCTGGAAACACCCAAGATTAGCGGAAGCCGTCAAAGCCTCCGGCCTCTCCGAAGACGCGGCGCTGCGCGCCGCTGCCCAGAATTACTTCGCAGTCTTCTCGCCCGCGGAGGCCATTCCGCTGCTGGTTCACGCACTCGACACGGGAACACTCGTCGAAAAGCAAAGCGCCCTCACGAACCTGACCACGCTGAAAGATCCAAGGGTGGACCAGATTCTGGGGGACTACCTCGGTCGCATGGCCAAAGACGGTTCCCTCGTCGGCATGCAGGTGGAAATCCTCGATGCCTCCGAAAAACGCGGATCGCCCGCCCTCATGGCATTGCTGGAAAAACGCGCGGCGGACCTCGCGAGTGCCCCGGCACAGAACAAATACGCGTACGCACTCACAGGCGGCAAACGACTGGCGGGACGCAAACTCTTCAACGAACATCCGGTGCTCGCCTGCGTGCGTTGCCACAAGGTACAGGACGAAGGGGGCGAGGCCGGTCCCGCCCTCGACAACATCGGTGCCGAAAAATCCCGCGAGTACATCTTGGAATCGATCGTCATGCCCAACGCGACGATCGCCCCCGGTTTCGATTCCGTCTCGCTCACAATGAAAGACGGTAGCATACAAGTCGGCAGTATCGCAGCCGAAGATGCAAAGAGTTACACTCTGCGTCCCGTGGCCGGCACGGATCCGATCACACTCGTAAAGACCGACGTGACCAAACGCGAATCCGCTCCGTCGAGTATGCCGGAGGTATTCGGTTTGATCCTCACGCGAAGCGAACTACGCGATCTCGTCGAATACGTCGCCTCCCTCGGCAATGAAATGGCTCCGAAAGGCGGCAAAGCCGGTTCCAAGGTCACGGTCGGAAAGTAAAAAAAGCGGCACTTCGAAACCAGAAAGCTTATCGCGAAAGGTGCTCTGTCTCCGATTCCCCTACGCGAGACAGCCCCTTGGAGACCTCTGTGTATATCGGAAGCTCGAAAATCGCCTGAATCTCGGGTGCCATGGCTTCCCACGTCCCGCCCTCCCTTTGCTCCAACGCGCCCTTTTCGACCAAGCCCTCCAAGTAACGCACCAAGGTGGTCTGCGAACCGAAGCCGAAATGGCTCTGGATCGCCCGGGTCGACGGCGGAATGCCGCGCTCCCGTCGATAGCCGCTAACAAAGGCGAGAATTTCTTCCTGACGTTCGGTGAGTTGCATGGCGTTCGATTGAACCGTGTTCATTTGAACTCGCACGACCGTACAGGCAAGGCGAATTTCTACTCGTGCGGGATGTGCTGGAGAGATCCTCGGGCGAGCCTCGACCGGAACGACCGGCAAATGAGCGCGGGGCTTGCAGATCGGGACGCGTCCGTTTTCTTGACCGGGAGCATCGTTCCCTTCCTCACCTTTGGACTTTAAAGACTACTACGCCATCTTGGGCGTCCCCCGCACCGCCACCGACGAGGACCTCAAAAAGGCCTTTCGGAAACTGGCCAGGCAGTTCCACCCGGACGTGGCCAAGGACAAACGTAACGCGGAGGAAAAATTCAAGGAGATCAACGAAGCCTATGAAGTCCTGGACGATCCCCAGAAGCGCCAGCAGTACGACACGCTAGGTGCCCGCTGGAAAGAAGGGGGCGGAGCGCCCTCTTCCTCACGCCGCCGGACCCGCCGACCGGCTGGCCAGGGGCAGCCTCAGGAAGACTTCGAATTCAACTTCGGAGGAAGCACGGGTTTCAGCGATTTCTTCGAACAGTTTTTCGGCCAAAGGAGCCGTCGCGGTCCAACGGCGGACGTCGATCCCTTATCCTCCGGATCACGCGGCCCGGCGCGAGGGAAGGACATTGAAGGCGATATCCTTGTCACTCTCCGAGAGGTCGTGAAGGGCTCGGAGCGCACCCTCTCGCTGCAGCGGACCGATCCGCGCACGGGCGACGTACAGGTGCAAACCCTCAAGGTGCGCATTCCTGCCGGCGTGAGCGACAGCCAGACGATCCGGGTTCGCGGCAAGGGCGGCGAGGGCCATGGAGGAGGCGCGACCGGCGACCTCCTGCTACACGTTCGTCTCGCGGCCGATCCGGATTTTCGGGTGCAGGGCGCAGACCTCCATTACGACCTTGTGCTCGCTCCTTGGAACGCGGTGCTGGGTTCGACGGAAACGGTGCCCACGCTCACCGGACGAATCGCAGTCAAGATTCCCGCCGGCTCGCAATCGGGCCAAGCCCTGCGCATTCGCGGCCACGGTTTGCCGACGACGGATGACGCATCGAAGGGCGATCTCTATGTATCGATCGTGCTGCGAACTCCCTCCCAAGTGACCGCCGAGGAGCAGGCTTTATGGGAAAAATTGCGCAGTCTCTCGTCCGGGAAAGGAGAGTGAGCCTAACGCGTGCCTGGCCGTGCACCGAAAGCGACGGAAAGAGCGCGCGTGCGAAGACCTCAGGCAGACTTCAAGGACCGCGACTTTACGTCGTAGAGGATTTTCCGGCCGGTCTCATAGGAACGCGTCGCCATCAAAACGGCGACGGCATGTTGGAAACCGGCATCGATCGACGCGTGCGGAGTTTCGCCTGTGCGCATACACTGGAGCCAGTTGAGGAAATGGTCCGGGCGATCGATCGGTGTGACCGCGTTCTGCCCGCGAATCTTGCCGTCGCGCTTCGGGCCGCCTTCGGGGCTGTACGTCGGAGCGTTCCAGTTATCGACCTTGAGCACTCCCTTGTCGCCGAAGAATTTCCGGGTATTGCCATAGCCGTTGCCGAAATTGTTGGAGCTGGTGAGGAGGAACCCCTCCGGATAGATCCAGTTGGCCTGCACACAATCGGGAACGGTGAATTTGTTTTCGTCCTTCCAGGTGAAAATACCTCCGGTGCAGACGCAGGATTCCGGAATGCTGGCGCTCGTGATGTAGTGAGCCATGTCCAGGAAATGCGCGCCCCATTGCGGGATCGGGCCTTGGCAGAATTCGTAGTAGCCATACCACGCGGCGAACTGGCGGGCATCGAAGGCGCGCTTGGGACGATCGCCCAAGAACTCTTTCCAATCGAGATCCTCGGCCCTCACCTCCGACACCCGAGAAAGATAGTTGTACCAGTATGGCTTTTCGTCGTTACGGCACTCTTCCACGCGGGAAAGATTGCCGATCAAGCCGCTCTTGACGACTTCGCGCGCTCCGACAATCGAGGGAAGACTACGCAGCTGCGTACCGACCTGAACGACGGTGCCCGCTTTTTTCACGGCGTCGTAGGCGCGCACAAGCTTGTCCATCTCCGTCGCCAAAGGTTTTTCGACGTAGATATGCTTGCCCGCCTTCGCCGCCGCTTCGAGATGAGTGGTGTGATGGAAGTCCGGCGACGCAATCATCACGGCATCGAGTCCCTCCATCGCGAGAAGATCGCGGTAGGTGGTGAACGTCCTGGCTTCGCGGCCGAACCAGCCCTTGACCATCGCGTTCGCCTTTTCTCGGGCGACCCGCCACGGGTCGCACAATCCGACGATCTCGAAATTAGTGGACTTAACGTGCTTGTAGATGTCCTCCATGTGGGCGGTGCGGCCCCGCTCGCCGCAGCCGATAATGCCGATCCGCATGCGATCGTTCGCGCCGATCGAGCGCGTGCGTTCTGCAGCCGAAAGACCGCGTGTGCCGGCAAGCGCGGAGCCGACGACCAGCGCGGCAGAACCCTTGAGGAAATCGCGACGAGGAACAGGCATGGTGGACGAAGAACGAAACGATGCGTTGGGAAGACTCATGAGAAAATACGAAGTTTTCGGGGAGAAAAACGGGACTCAAACGTAAATACGAAATGAAAAACCGAACGATGGTCGTTTCATTAAGGGCTGAAAACGTGCTGCCTGCGAGTTGTTCACATCGCATTCCGATTTGCGAACTCGAATCACCCACGCGGAACCGACTGTTTTGGCGGCGCTTAAAACAGGGCCGGTCGCAAACCAGAAGGCATATTCACAGGTTACCCACGTTAGCCTCCGCTCACTCGCTCTTTCCCCCATGGGACATCCGGCCGCCCCCTGATGGAACAGGGCCGTAGTAATGCGTATCGTAACTCCCATGAAGATCAGCTCACGCGAACAAATTATCGGGGCGCTTCCCGACAATGTCCGAATTTCCCCCGCCTCCAGCTCCGCTCGAATCGACTTGGTGGTTTTTAAGTTTCCCAGTTCCACTTCCTCCGAACGCCTCTTCTTGGATATTCTCGTTCCGCGCTGGATAACGCTCGATCGGTCGGCGCCCGCCGCCCTGGAAGTCGCCAGTCAGTTGTTCGGCGTTTTGAAAAACCTCGGCGTGCAAATCGACAATCTCCGCGCCTGGCTCTACGACCGGTCCTGCACCGCCTTGGACCGTTGTATCAGCGGCGACACCTACGGGAACGTCATCGTCGCCTCTTCGCGCGGCAATAACGGCGGGATTTCTTTTCACTGCAAGTTTCTCTGACCGAGGAAACCGGCTCGTGACGCCGGCGCGGGATTGCGTTTGAAAAGCCTGCGTTGGTGACAATAGGGATACGCCAACGGCACGTCGCTCGCAGCGTCGAGTCGTGCGATCTGCGCCGAAATCGGCGTCCACCCGGCTGCTCCCCCATTTTGAAGAAGTTGCTCCTCGGTGCGATCTCCGACGAAGACACTGGACACAATTGGCCGCTGCAATGGACAGTCGATCGCATCGACGGAACGCTTATTGCCGTTTCCTTGGCCACAACGTCATTCTCCGACCAAAGTCTCGCGAGGGAAGAACAAAGTCGCGAAGGGTAGAAACAAGGTCGATTCCGGTCGGATGCCTTGCACTTCGGAATCCTCCGATCGGCGCGTTCTTCGCCCCGTCGCGGGACCCTCCCGAACTCCGATTTCCCGCTCGGTTGCGCGACTGGATTTGCAACCCGTCCCGTCTCGGGCATGGTGCCCGTCTTCATGCCACGAAAGTCCGTCGAATCCTCTCCGGCTTGGCGCAAAGGGCGCATCGTTCGATCTCAAAGCCGCGCCCTG
>Ga0209181_10008307_pt1 | contig 13959 bp, 12 predicted proteins | sample MAT05_FD_187208 | JGI IMG/M metagenome (GOLD analysis project Ga0209181, IMG submission 187208) | Freshwater microbial communities from Lake Fryxell liftoff mats and glacier meltwater in Antarctica - MAT-05 (SPAdes) (version 2) | ecosystem: Environmental > Aquatic > Freshwater > Ice > Liftoff... | reverse complement strand
CCAAAGCGCGCGCGTGCTGTCAGGCCATGGCCTGCAGGCCGGTCACATACACCAGCCTGCCGCTGGCATCGGGCACATAACTCAGGCACTGGCGCCGGTTGCTGCCCTGTCCTGGCGCCTTCAAAGAGATGTGCACCCAGCCTGAGTTAGGCCCGACGCGCGGGTCGTAACACTCGCAGATGATCTGATCAAAGTCGTCCAGGTGGTCACGCGCCCAGGCGGCCAACGCCAGCGTGGGCATGCCGACGATCTCAATGTCACATGCTTCACCCGTGGCATGCTGGCTGGTGCTGACCCAGGTGGAGGGCTTGTTTTTCAGGACGCGCTCCAGCGCCTGGCTGCGATAGACACTGTTGGGCGTGAACGCTTTAAACGCATCACGCACCGCCTGCAAAACGTGGCGCGCCAGATGGATCGCTGAGCGCAGGTGCTGCTCGCTGTCAAATCCGTTGGCGATACCCCGACGCGAGGCCAAGTCAGACTGGGTGAGTTCATAGGCGCGGAAATTTGGCGCAATCAGGGTGCGTGGTGCAAGCTGCGCTAAGTTAATCTGCTCCAGCGGTGTCTGGCTCAGGTCTGGCTCGCCGCGGGCCAGCGTTGCGGGGCCTGCCAAGGCGCGCTCGGCAGGCGCTGCGCGTTTGCGACGAAACACTCGCGGGGCTGGTTCTGGCGTCTGGGTTATTGCGGTGGCTTCAGTCGCTACCGGGGCAGCGACGGATAGCCGGGCCTTGCGTCGTGTGCTCATGACAGACTCTCCTGCAGTTGCTCAAGAATGCCGATCGTGAGCTTGTCGCGCGGTGCCCAGAGTGTGCGCAGAAAGTCCAGGTTGTCGACCAGGGCAGACTTTTCGCGCGGGCTGCTGGCGCGACCAATGGCGGCGCGGTAGGCGGCCAGCACCGGGGCGGCGGCCTCACCGGCCGAGACTTTGGCACGCGTTCGTGGTGGGGCCGTGCTTTGCAGCAGCAGGTGGCTCAGGCTCAGGTCGGCCAGGCTGGTGGTGTCCCAGAAGTTGGGGTCGTCTTGCAGGCGGCGGTTGAGCGCCACCTGCATGTCGGCCATCTGGTGCTGCAGGTCGGCCATGTCGAGCGTGAGCTCAGTGCCGTGGTGCCCGGTCAGCAGTGTGGCGGCCAGCCAGTTGCAAAAGGGATAGGCGTCGCGCTGGCGCTGCATGGCCAGGCGGTAATGCTCGGCCATATTCGTCAGGGCCTCCAGCCGCTTGTCTACTTGGGACTCCACCAGCGCCAGGCGTTTGTAGGCGCTGCCCAGCAGGTTCAGGCGCTCCACGGTAGGGGCGCGGCGGCAGAGCACGTCCAGGTCCAACAGGGCGGCTTCAATCAGGTCTCTGGCCTGTAGCCGCGCCGACTCACGCTTGGCCGCGCTCTGGCGGTGGGTGGCACGCCACTCCTCCAGCGCCAGGCGCACCCGGAAGCTGGCGTGCTGCTCCAGCGCCCGCACCGAGCATTCGCCGCGCTCGGCGGTGATCGCCTTGTTCAGCCACATCACCGCCTGGCCGAACTCCCGCAACTCGCCCCACGCCATGCCCAGCGCGGCACACACGTCGGCTTGCGCCAGCCAGCGTTCGCTCTGCGCCTTGGGTACCCGCTCCCGCAGGAGGCCGTTAATACGCTCGGCACCGTCCTCGGTGTCGCCCCCGCCGCGCCAGTCGGCACACAGGTTGTCCAGCTCCACCACCAATTCATACGGTGTGCCGAAGTCCGGCAAGCGCTGCTGCATCACAATGCCGTCGCGGTGGAAGCGGAAGTCCGGGTCGCCATAACACTGGTAAGCACCCCAGGTGTTGACATCGGGGTAACGCGTCCAGATATCCTCACGCGCCAGACGGACCGCGTCACCGAAAGCTCGTCCGGCGAGCATGGCCCGGTAGAACGAGGCGGCAAACTCTTGGCCGGCGCGGTCGTCCACCGCCCATCCCGCAGCGATCACCGCACGCACGCCCATGCAGATGAGTTCTTCACCCAGATTCGCGGCCAACCCAAGGCGGTCCAGCGGGCGGGCGCCGTCCACCCGGCCCAGGTGACAGCAGTTCACAAACACCAACTCGGGCACATAACGCAATTGCGCCAGGTCGCCCGGTGTCAAAAAGGCGTCGCCCCCAATCACCATTCCCGAGATCGGTTTGCAGTCCAGGGCCTTGGGCCGCTGGTATAGGTGTACGCCATGCCCGGCCAGGTGCACGATGCGCCAGCTGTTTTTGTGCAAGGCTTCCATGATCGGGGTGCTGGTCTGGTCGATGCAGTCCAGCACCTCGTAGCCGCTGTTGCTCAGCTGCTCGGCCACCTGGCGCGCTTCTTCGCGGGCACCCGGCAGGTCGGCAAATTCGGTTGCGCCGGTCAGATCTGGGTTGCCGATCACCAGCGCGGTGGTGTTCAGGCCGTGCACCGGGCGCTGACGGAATTCGTTGGTGCGGAACTGACGCACAAAACCGGCGGCCACGGCAGGTGGGCGCTCGCCGGTGGCCCAGCGGTTTTCCAGTAGTTCCCAGGGGTAAGGGGCGGTTTTGGCATCCACCATCACCACCATATTGCCCTGCTGGGCGCTGAGCTCGCGCAGGCGCAGCGGTAGCAGCATCTCAAACAGGGTTTTGGAGGCTTCGGAGTTTTGCCCGGTGCTCTGGCTGGCAATCTGCACAAAACTCTGTGCCAGCGCCAGCTGTCCGGTGGCCAGGGTTTCTTCGGCCCGTGCCCGGTCGGTGGGGAAAGTAAAACGCAGGTGACCGGCTTCTTCAATGATCTCCAAGCGCTGGTACCACTCTTGTGGCTGGTCAAAACGCACCCGCCGACGCCCACCCTGACCCGGCTCGACGGCCTGGGCATCCCAGCGCAGCGTGTCGGCCAGCGCGTCTCTCTGCACGATGCGCCCTAGCGCCTCGGCGGCGGCAATGGCAACGTCTTCAAAAACCTCCAGAAACTCGATGCGGTCAATCAACACGCGGCTGTCCAGCCCCTGAGCAGCCAAGCGCCGATTGGCACACACCGCCGCGCGCAGCATGGCCTCCAGCGAGTCGTCCAGTGGCAGGCCACCGCCGCTGGTGCCCACCAGCAGGCAGGTCACCGCCGCCGAGCGTGGTCGGCCGATTTCGCCGAAGCGGCTGTCGGGCCAGTGCAAAACATCCAGGGCGAAGCGCAGCAGGGCGATCCGCACCGACTCTTCCAGCAGCCCAGGGCTCAAGGCGCCAATTTGCCCTAGGCCCACTACCACGGCACCGGCGGGCTTGCCACTGGCGGTTTCGTTCAAAATGACCGTGTTGCTGCCCAGCGGGCCGGGGTAAACGCCCAGGTCCAGCCGCCGGGTCAGCGCACCGCCCAGATGCCGGTCCAGTACCGCTTCGGCACTGACCACCGCGAAACCTTCGTAGTGGCCCACCATCACCGGGTGGCGCGCGTAAGCCAGGTTGCCGTGGCGAATGCTGATCTGAATCGGCGGCATGGCCTGCTCGGTGGCCTCCTCACTGAGGGGGCCACTGCCCGAGAAGCCAAAGCTGCCAATGTCAGCCGCCGCCGGAATGCCGTCTACCGGCGGGGTGTCGGGCAGCACAAAGCGCTCTTCACCACCCAGCGCACGGGCGCTGGCAGGTGGCGTGCTGGGCAACAGCGCCGTCTGCCCGTTGACCAGCAAATCCAGGTAGCCAGGGAAGGCCTTGGTCTGGGCGCACAGCGCGTCGTGGGCGGTGTTTTCGGCATACCAGGTGGGCACGCCAGGCAGGCGGCCTGAGCGCCAGCTGACCGTGCCGTCGCCCTCGCGGGTGGCAATGAACTGCAGGCGCTTCTGGTCTGGCCGCCACCATGCGTTGCCGCTGGTGAGCTGGTAGTCGATCACCGTGGCGTTCTGGCATCCTGCCACATAGACCATGCAACGGGGGTCGGGGGCGGCTGCGCGCAGCAGCTTCCAAGTGGTAGCCGCTTCTTGCAGCGGGGCCGCCTGTGCGGTTTCCCAGCGAGCGCAGACGGCCTGGCGCAAGCTTTCCCAGCGGCTGGTGTCGGCAAAGTCGGGGTCTTCCGGTGCGAACGGCAGCAGCTCCAGCAGGCCGGGGTAGCGCGCCACCAGGCCGATGATCTGGTCGGTGCTTTGGGTGATGTCCAGCAGCGATAGCTTGGTTTGTGTCGGGTTGAAGCCGGTGAGCCAACGCACCGCTTCATAGGAGCCCAGGTTGGGTGTGCCCAGCATTAGAAAGCGTGCACCATTGAGGCGGGTGATGCGCTGCCACATGGCGCTTCCTTTGCCGCCATCGGCCATCATCGAGCGCACCACCAGGCCGCCCATCGAATGCGCCACCACGCGCAGCGGCTGCCCAGTGTGCTCGGCCTGTGCCACCAGGGGCTCCAGCGTCACAGCCAGACGGTCTGCCGCTTGGCGCACCGAGTAACGCCAGTCATAGGGGAACAGCTCCACCTGATGGCTACGCGCCAGAAACTCCACCAGCGGGCCATAGAACTGATCGACCAGGCCCACCGGGGAGATGCCCGGGCGGTCCATGGCCAGGCGCTTGAGCCCGCCTTTGAGCAGTGCCCAATAATCCAGCCAGACGGTGTCGTCATCGGCGCGCAACTGGCTGCCCATGGTGCCGGGCAACATCACAACGATTGGGCGTGGCTTGTTGCCCTCACGGCTGCGGGCTGCAGCGGCCTGGCAACGTGGCGCAGCCGCTGGCGGCACGGACAGCGGCAGAAAACCGGCGTTATCAGCAACGTCGCGGCTCAAGGCCGCGCCGAGCCAGCGCACGCTGACCTCGTTGGTGAAATAACGGAAATGGTTGACCTTGGGGCCTTGATCCTGACGCAGGCGCGCTCCGCCGAGCGCGCGCGTCAGGCCACCGCTCATCGAGCCGGTATCCACCACCAGGTCATGTTCGTCTTTGTAAAACCAGTCGGTGGCCAGCACTTTGAGCGTGTTCCACAGGCCGTCACCGGCTTGGATGTCCCCGGCGATCACGCTCAGGTCGGCGCAGGTCACCAGCTCTGGGGTACTGTTGAGCAAGCGCGTGAGTGCCGAGCCGGGCATCATCGCCTCGACGCCGGGCAGGGTGCGCGGGTCGGTGCGCTCTTTCACTACCGCCAGCAAAAAGTCCAGGCTGTCGCCAAACAGACCAAAACCCGTGGCGGCATTCACCAGGTAGTCCAACACCGACAGCCAGCGGTCCAGCCGCCCGGAAGCCAGCGTGGTGCCGCGTGCCGGGCAGGCGACGCGCACAAATCGGGTGATACGCAACTGCTTCTGCGCCAGCAGAGCCACCAGCTCCAGCAAGCGCTGGCGGTCGGCGTCGTAGGCCGCGTCGCGGGCTTTGGCGTCATCGTCTGCGAGCGGCGCCAGCCCCAGTTGGGGCGCCAGGGTGCGATCAGCGGCAAACAGGATTTGCACCTTGTTGGCGGTCAACACCTCAGCCAGATTCAGGCAGCCTGACAGCGCCAGCACCTCACCCACCAGGCCGCCGCGTGAATGGCTCACCAGGTGCAATTCGGCACCAGCGGGCAGCCGTTTTGCCAGCGCCAGCGCGTTGGCGATGGGGCTCTCGGACAGGGTGCGGTGTTGCAGCGCCAACACTCGGTTGCCATAAGTGGGGGCGAGTGCCTGGCGCAGGCGCAAACCCTCGGTGTTGCCGGCCTACGAGAGCTTGCCAAAACCGCCCTCGGTGCTGCTGGCCGTGCCATGCAAAAACACCAGCGTCGGGCCTTGGTTGACGGGCAGAACCTCCGCATCGGCCACCGCGCTCAGCGCCAGGTTGCCGACCAAATCGAGCCGATACAAGCCTGGAGGGTGATCGCCAAGCAGCTTTTCTTCGAGCTTGATGCCCAGTTTGCCGGCTGATTTTTCGGCCAGCTCAACGCCAAAGAACTCCAGTACCCGAATGGCCAGCCCAAGGATGCCGCGCTCACCACCGCTGGCGCTGCGCGGCGCCAACCGCGAAAACTCCCAGGCGGCACCCGCATCGCGGCTGGGCAAGGCACCATATTCATGAGCGAGGTCATCGACCCGGCTCCAGAGCACAAAGCCGTTGTCCAGCTCAACACGCACCACACTGCTGCCCGCCACCTTGATCTCGTCACCCGCGCCATCACGCGCGGCGCCGGGGATGAGCCGGTAGGTGGGGTTGATGCCACCCACAACGCGTGGCCGGGCGTCTGCCAGCGTGCCGCGAATCTTGTAGATCTGTTCTGCCATGGGGACCTCCTGGCTAACGAGTGACAGCCTGCGCCGCAGCGGTGCAGGCGTTGGAAATCAGGCGAAAACGATGCCTTTACGGGCAGTGTCGCTGCCCACAATCTGCGGTGATTGTGGGTAGCTGGCCGACGGCAGATACTTGACGAAGGCCTTGTGCCAGTCGGCGTAGGTGGCCTCGGGTTTCAAGGTTTTGAGCGCTTTGAGCGCGTAGTAGGTGAAAGCCCCGTTGTAGCGGCCATTGATACGCGCGTCGTAGCTGAAGTTGTTGGTGCCTTCTTTGCAGCCTGATAGCAGCAGATCGCCAAGCTGGCGCGAATACGCAGCCAGCAGCGGTGACCCGCCCAGCGGTGCGACGACGGTAGCCGACAACTTGCCAACGCGGTTTTTGGGCAGTAGCTTGTCAGGCAGCCAGTTGCCCATGGGCATGAAACGGGGTCGGGTGTCAGAGTCTGGTTCGGCTGCGGCAGCGCGGGTGACGGTGCCAGAGTGGCAGCTGTCGGCAATCAGCACGATGCGAACCCCGCCTTTGCGGTTGGCGAACAGGGTTTTGATCTCGTCGTCGGTCAGCGCGGCACCGTTGGTTTGTAAATCGTAGGGGCACAGCGCTTCGTCCAGGCCATCTGCCTCATCGCCGTCGGTGTCGGGCTGGTAGGTGCCGTGGCCAGAGAAGGTGATGACCAGGCTGTCGTTTTTGACCGCCTTGCTGATCAGGTTGCCCATAGCGGTCATCATGGCGGCTTTGGTGGCCTGGTCGTTTAGCAGGGTAGTGGCGGCAAACCCGCGACCAGCCAAGGTCGCTGCCCAGTCACTGGCATCGTTCACGCAGCCCTGCAAGTCCATGTGGGTGCCGGGGTAGTTGTTGATGCCGATGCAAAGTGCCTTTTTGGCCATAATGATTCTCCTCGGGTGACGTTGAAAAAAAGGTGACGAATCTCCGGATAACTCAAGCGTGGCAACAGAATCAAAAAACCAACGAGGAGGCTACAACGGGGCCCTTTGCCTTGGGGTATCCGCCCGTGTCGCTAAGGCGACAACTGAATGTGTCGGGAAATTCTAGCGAGCGTGCCCCGTCATCGGTAACAAATTTCGTCAGGGTTTTCAGCAGGAGCAAAGCGATGGCAACTTGGATGACACCGGGTGTGTATGTCGAAGAGATCAATCAAACGCCTGTTCCGGTGGTGGAGGCCCCCACGGCCATGCCAGCGTTTGTGGGCTACACCGAAAAGGCCGACCAGCAGGCGCCCGGTGACCTTGTCGGGCGCGCCACCCGCATGACCTCCCTGGCCAGCTTTGAAGCCAGTTTTGGCAAGGCTGCGCCGCTGACGATTCAAGACGTGGTGCTTGATGCTGCGGGCCAATTTGTCAGCGCCAAGGTGGCAGCGCCCTACCTTTTGCACCACAGCTTGCGGCTGTTTTTTGCCAATGGCGGCTCGGTTGCCGATGTGGTGTCGGTGGGCAGCTTTCGGGCGGACGCGCAGGTGCGCCTGGACGACTTGCTGGCGGGTGTGCAGGTGTTGGCTGCACTGGCCGAGCCCACGCTGCTGCTCTGCCCGGATGCTGCGTTGCTCAGCGCCCCCGAGCTGGGCACGGTACAGCAGGCCATGTTGCAACAGAGCGCCCGTTTACAGAACCGCATGGCACTCTTGGACACCCGGCTGGATGACACGCTGGGCGGTGCCTTTCGGGACCATGTTGGCACCCTGGGGCTGAGCTATGGCGCCGCTTACACGCCGTGGCTGCATGTGCACCACGGCTGCCCGGTACCGCATGCAGCGCTGCGCGACACACCCATTGCCTGCCCGCCCAGCGGCGCGGTGGCTGGGGTGTTTGCGGCGGTGGATGCCCTGCGCGGCGTCTGGAAGGCCCCCGCCAATGTGGCGGTGAGCGGCGTGGTGGCGCCGGTGGCCGCGCTGAGCGCCGATAACGCCGCTGCGCTTTTGCAAGTAGCCAGCGGCAAATGCATCAACACCCTGCGCTTTTTTCCTGGCAAAGGCTTGCTGGTTTGGGGCGCACGCACGCTGGCGGGCAACGACCTCGAATGGCGCTATGTGCCGGTGCGCCGGTTGGCCATGATGGTGAAAACCTCGCTGCAACAATCCACCGAGTGGGTGGCGTTTGAGCCCAACAACGCCGCCACCTGGGTACGCCTGCGTGGCATGGTCGAAAACTATCTGACACTCAAGTGGCGCGACGGCGCCCTGATGGGCAGCAAGCCTGAGGAGGCGTTTTTTGTGCGCTGCGGCCTGCACGAGACGATGACCGAGCTCGATGTGCAAGCCGGGCGCGTGATCGTGCAACTCGGCCTGGCGACGGTGCGCCCAGCCGAGTTCACCGTGCTGCGTTTTTCATGCCAGACGCAGAGCGCCTGATGTGCCGGTTTTATATAAGAAATCGGCCTCTAGCCCTAATGGAGAAAGCGCAAGTAGCTATTAAGTTTGATAGCTCGAGCCGGTTTTAAATGAGCGCTTAACCTCCAGCACTACTACCTCTAAGGGCCCGTTGCTGACCTCCACGGCCAAACCGGGCGCACGCGCTCCCTGCCACGATTGACCCGTCGCCAGAAAACTCCGATCTCTGGGCTGAATGGGACATACTTTACTTTATGTCGTAACATACAAGCACTCACACCCTTGGTGCCTGCCATGTCCATTCATACCTTTTCAAGCCGGGATTTCACGCGCGACGTGTCCGCAGCCAAACGCGCGGCAGTGGATGGGCCGGTGTTCATCACCGACCGGGGACGACCCGCTTTTGCGCTGCTGAAGATTGATGACTACCATCGTTTGACCGGTAAGGCCGACGAAACCTTGTTCGATGTCATGAATGCAATCCCAAGTGGCGAGGGCATCGAGTTTGATCCACCACGCATGAATCTGGTTAGCCAAGAAGTTAACTTCGACTAAAAGCCATCCATGTTGATACTGGATACCAACGTCATCTCGGAATTACGAAAAGACAAGCCCAACCCGTCGGATGCCGTTGTCAGATGGTCTAAAACGCAGTTGGCCAGTCAGTTGTTCTTGTCCGCTGTCACCATCTTTGAGTTGGAAAGAGGTGTTCTGTTGCTAGAGCGAAGGACACCGTCCCAAGGCAGAAACCTGCGTTTATGGCTTGAGAACGTCAAGCTCAGGTTTGGGGACAGGGTTCTGCCCTACACCTTGGACACGGCCACCGTGTGTGCTTCATTGCACGTTCCCAACCCCAGACCAGAGCGGGATGCCATGATGGCAGCCACCGCGATTGAGCATAAGTTCACCGTCGTCACGCGCAACGTGGCGGACTTTGCGAATACGGGTGTTGACCTGATCAACCCCTGGCAAAGCTAGCGCCAGTCACACCGAAATTTCTTTGAAGATGAGGTTTGCTGTGGGTTGGGTTTGTCTGGTGGCTCAGCTTGGGTTGCTAGGCCAACGCCAAGCACACACCAGGCACCCCGCCCCGCAAACACTTGCCACAGCCGCACCATGGCGTAGGTGTCAAGCTGGCAATAAGCCCGAAGTTGCTGCGCAAGCTGGTTTTCGCGCTCAGGCGCAGTGTCGGGGTGAATGGCTTCTGAAAAGGCTTGCATGGCCATGCCGCCGTCTTGCACGCCGTCCGGATCGTCGGAACTGAGCTCTGGCACCACGGCTGGTGTTTGAGCCTAACGAGGCGGCCACCTGGGCGCGCCTGCGTGGCATGGTGGAAAACTATCTGATACTCAAGTGGCGCGACGGCGCCCTGATCGGCAGCAAGCCTGAGGAGGCGTTTTTTGTACGCTGCGGCTTGCATCAAACGATGACCTAGCTGGATGTGCAAGCAAGCCGCGTGATCGTCGAGTTTGGCCTGGCTATGGTGCGCCCTGCCGAATTCATCGTGTTGCGCATGACACACCAGACGCAGTCTGCCTGATACACCGAAGTTACATAAGAAATTAGCCTCTAGCCCTTATGAACAAAGCGCAAGTAGCTATTAAGTTTGATCGCTCAAGCCGGTTTTGAATGACCTTAACCCCCAGCGCTACTACTTCTGTGGGCCCGTTGCTGACCTCCACGGCCAAACCGGGAGCACCCGCTCCCTGCCGTGACTTACCCGTCGCCAGAAAAATCCGATCGCCGGGCTGTATGGGACAACTTTGCTGCGTTAGCCGCCATTGGGGACTGAATCGCCTTTGACTCCTTTGGGCCAGTTGCTGTCGGTCGCGAATGACCGCAACCTGGAATCAAAAATATCAACGATCAAGTCGGTCTGAAGCTACCTGCGGCCATCGGCTCTTAGTCGCTGTAAATAACTAAACGTCTCATATATCTGCTGAATGCCCGAGCTGGATAAGTCAAAAGTTGATACGTTTATTTATTTACACTGCCTTACGTGCCCGTAGCGGTCACCATCATGAAGAGCGCTCTGCCTATGCTGTAACAATGGTTTGTCGATTTTCTTGAAAACAAATTATGAGTGAACAAGCAAGATTAGTTGCGATCGTTGGCGTTGACCAAGACGCAAGAGTCCAATGCCAGCAGCCCGGATGCGGCCATTCGGTCTATCGGCGCATTCATGTTGTGCAGGAAGCAGGCAGATTGTGGGTGCTTGGGTCAACATGCTTTGAAAATCGCTTTGGAACAGCATTGGCCCTGGGTAATGCCACCTATGGCGGCGGAGCCGGGCGCAAACTCACCGTTGAAGAACGCGAATTACTCGTCCAGAACACCGCAGAACTGATCGCCAAGTTTGAGCGGGAAGGTGAAGAGATTGAGAAAAGGCGCAAAGAAGCCGATCAGCAAAATCGGGACAAATTGAATGCGCTTAAAAGTCCCTTTGAAAGGCGAACCGTCCTAGTCCAACTGACACCCGGATTGTCGCAGGGATGGAAAAAGTCTGACACACCCTGGACTTGGTCCAAACCCCTGTCCTCCATCGCCTATTTCACGCTCGATGACAGCAGTAAATGGGTCAGAACTGAACATGTGGACGGGTTTCACATGATGATGCCGTGGCCCAACTTTGACGGTTGGGATGAAGCCTTGCCTGCAACCGTTGGTACACCAGACGTGCAGTTAGGCGGATACCGGATTGAAAAAATAGCACTCGCCGTTGCTTACATGCGCGAACACGGCAACTGGGGCGTGGTGGGAGGCTGGCGAGATATTATGGGCAAACACAGGTAAATAAAGCAAGAGATGGCATGCCGGAAAAACATCGTCGCCAAGTCTCATCTGTACGCTGAGTCGATTAATTTTTAACACGAAGCCTCCTTTAACTCAGCTCAGGAAGCATCATGGCAAAACCCACTCCCAAACTCACACAACAGCAGCTTAACAATCGTTCTGATGCCCACAACCAGAATATTGGAACCCCCGGCACCAATCGAATAAACGCAACAGGACACGGAAACACAGGGACGCAATTGAATCCGAACCAGCCGAAGAAAAAATAAGCCTTCGCCTCGATATACCCCACACCTGTGGGGTGTTCACATTTTCTGCATCAAAGCATCCATACCTCCATGAACGCTGTTAGCTTTCCAACACAAGGTGAAGTGATTCAATTCGTTTTCGATGCCCTGGGCATCCTGCCAAGAAAACACGAAGACGATCCTTCGTTCAACGAGACCCGTAAGAAATCCACCCAGAAGGCATTGCAGCGACTTTCGGTGGAAGAAGGCGTGCTCGATCAGCGTTTGGGCGAAATGATTCAAACACTGAGCGAAGCTGCAAAAATCGACATTGGGGCTTATGACGAAGCCACCCCCACCCGCTTGTGAAGCGTTGTCCTGGACACGCCATAACGCTTTGCCAAGTCACTGACTTGGCACTGAGGATCGGCCTTCAACGCCTTGATTTCCCTGATTTGCTTCTCAGAAAGGGGTCACTGGATTGGCAAAAGTGAATCCAATGGCGAGGCCGTTCCGCCTGCGGCAACTTTGAGCACAGTAGCAGTTCCACACCGGTCATTGCGCCAAACAACGCGGCCACTTCAGCGCTGGTCAACACCGACGGAATACGTCGCGGGCGTGTTGGCCGCTTCACGTCATCCAGCCACGGTAACTGCACGCCCAAGACCTCTCGGTGCAAAAAATAGCAAGGCACTCAACGCCTGATTGTGGGTGGACACCGAAACATTGCGCTGCGTAGTCAGCATGGATAAAAACTGCTGCACTTCAGCCGCCCCCATGTCACGCGGGTGGCGCACCGGACCATTGCGCCCATGCCAACGGACAAAAAATTTCACCCAGTACAGGTAAGCCTCTTCGGTTCGCAGGCTATAGTGTTTGTAACGCAAGACCTCCCGAAGCTGATCCAGCAACCGGGACGATTGGGGAATATAGGAGACAGGTTTCATGAGTGACACCATAACTGTAGTTTTATACAGTCTAGCGCTTCCAAGTCAAGGCCGCAAGCGGCTTTGTGGTCACAGGGGCCGACCAATGGAGGCCTGTTTGCCCAGTTTATTTCGTCGTCTAGCTTGGGCTGGCCAGGATAGGCGCTCGGCTTCATTACGTTAGACCGCATCCAAGAGCCATCTACCGCCACAAACAACCTTGCACAATATGACGAACAATCTCCGCCGACCCCAAGTCTGTGTCCTGGGAAGTGCCGAGCCAGGCTCCGAGGCTTACGAATTGGCTGGCCAAGCCGGTGAACTTCTGGCCCGCCTGAGCATCACCGTTGTCAGTGGTTGCGGTAGCCCGGCCACTCGTGTCGCCGCGCAGCGCGCACTGAACGCAGGCGGGTTGGTTGTAAGCATCATCACGCCCGGCGAAATGCCCGATCCGGACTGGCCAGCAACCGTGGTCATACCTTGCGGAATGGGCGATGCACGCAATCTACTTATGGCTCTCGCAGGCGATGCCTGCTTGGTCATCGGCGGTCGCGCGGGCACGACCTCCGAAGTCTGCCTTGCATGGCTCCACAAACGCCCACTGTTGCCACTAACTGGGTGTGGCGGATGGTCCGATGGCTTACAACAGAACCCACCCGACGAGCGAAAGAACTCGCTTATCCTTCCATGGGGAACCATGTTGGCTCTCGAAAGCCAGCTCCATTTCCTCGGCCTTGTCAGCAGTTCGGCACAGCCTCTAACCGAAGGCGCCACTGCGGCCTAGCCACTCCTTCAAGTGGACCCGCCTTCGGCGGTCCGCTTAAGTCAAACGTTAGACCTCATGAAGATCACACTAGATCACAACGTGCTGCTCGACTTCGTAAACGGTTCGCCGAGAGTCGCCCCACTGCGTGAACAGATCACGAACGGTGTTTACACGCCATACGTTGTCGAGGTTGGCGCTTCCGAGTTGCAACAGCGCGGCATCCAACCAGATCACTACGATCAATTTGAAGCATTGTTGCGTGAGGCGAACCTTGAGTCCGCGGAGCGACTCGCTCCGATTGCTATTTGGGATGTTTTCTTCTCGGATCATGCGCTGTGGTCGAGTCCAGAGCTCGAAGCACAAGCGGATCAGATCGAGACAATTCTCTTTGGTGATTCGTCGCAAGTTGAGTCCGGCGGCAGGGCGTGGCTCAATCGTAAGTGCGATGTGTTGTCGATGTGGTGCCACATTTACTATAGCAACGACATTTTCGTAACGTCGGATGGAAATTTCCATAAAGCGACGAAGCTGCCGCGCTTGATGGAACTAGGCGCAAAAAGAGTTGCACGACCGGAGGAGCTATGAGGTCTAATCGGGTAGGCAACGGCTTCTAACCGTCACCCCCCCCCACACCACCCACCGTGCGGGTCCGCAGTGGGCGGTTCAACAAGTCGGCTCGCTCGACGAAGCTTTTCCTCTTTTCTTCTTTTCCGTGTAACCCT
>Ga0209181_10008306_pt1 | contig 13964 bp, 9 predicted proteins | sample MAT05_FD_187208 | JGI IMG/M metagenome (GOLD analysis project Ga0209181, IMG submission 187208) | Freshwater microbial communities from Lake Fryxell liftoff mats and glacier meltwater in Antarctica - MAT-05 (SPAdes) (version 2) | ecosystem: Environmental > Aquatic > Freshwater > Ice > Liftoff... | reverse complement strand
GGTTCGAGGCCCTCGATTTGCAACCAGCGTCGAAAATGTTGCCGATTGGAATTGCGTGTGCTTTCCGCCCGTTTTTGAAGGATGAGTTGGGTTCGTTTACGGGCTCGAAGGAAGTAACTGTAGAGTCGCATGCTGACGGATCCAGAATCTCGCGAAGGGGTGGGGACAACCCTGCATAGGACCGTGCGGATCGATTCTTACCGAGAATTCCGACTTTTGTTGAATATATTCGGCACGGGTGCCACCGGTGGCACGCCCAAAGCGATTAGCGCGATTAGCGATGGGCGTGGGAAGCTTGGCAGATGTCTCTAGCGACTCACCACGCCCTTCGTACCTCAGAGCGTGCCACACGCGAAGGGCGGCGTTAAGATAAGGTTAACGGCGTAGGGTGGCACGCCCAAAGCGATTAGCGCGATTAGCGATGGGCGTGGGAAGCTTGGCAGATGTCTTTAGCGACTCACCACGCCCTTCGTACCTCAGAGCGTGCCACACGCGAAGGGCGGCGTTAAGATAAGGTTAACGGCGTAGGGTGGCACCGGTGCCACCGGTGCCATCCAAACAGAACCTGCAGTACTTTTTGCTTGAATTTTGTGGCGATTGGGATAGTTTGTGGTCGTCAAACAACCAAGGGGGCAACATGGTAGACGAAACTAACTAGATGGTTTGCGGCAGAGCCTAAATCGGCTATCACGCTTTGACTTTGGACACCTTAAAACTCTAGCCTAGGCCAAAACCTGGCAAGCGAAAGATCGCAGCGGCGGTGAAACTATTTGAGCACCCCGACTTTGAACAGGCCATCATTCGTGTTGGGATGTAGCCGCCAATGGGACGAGCCCGAAAGGAAGGCTCGTTTCAAATCATTCGCGTCATTGAAGTTCGACTGGCCAGCCCGTTGGATACGGCGCTTCGACGGAAACCAACTCCGCATTTTGTGGATGACGAAACTCAATCTTGCGAGCATGCAACGCAATCGGCGATTCTCGTTCGCCCGGCCGGTTGCCTAACCATTCGACTTTACTACCGTAAAGTTGGTCGCCAAGAATCGGATGTCCGTGCGAGGCGAATTGGAGTCGGATTTGGTGCATTCGACCGGTTTCCAATTCGATCTCAACCACGCTCACCGGCTCCTGGTCGTTCAGAAAAAGTTGTCGAATAACATGGAATCGCAAAATAGCCTCCTTAGCGCCAAAATCGGTTGCGGTCGCTAACTCGGCGCGGGCTTCGTGTGGCACTTTTCGCATGGTATCTTGCCACTTGACTTCGCCTTCTTCCGTTATCCGAGGGACGATTGCGTGGTAGATTTTGTTCACTTTTCGCGTAGCAAACTGGTCGCTGAGTCTTCGCAAAGCACGTTGGTTCCTCGCGATGACCATCGCCCCAGTCGTCGCTCGATCCAACCGATGCGGGATGCCGATGAAGGGGGTCGGGGATTCTGGATCTCGATCGCGCAGTTGCGTCAAAAGCAGAGTCTGAACACTATGGATGCCAGGTACCGCTTGAGTCAGAATACCCGACGGTTTGTTGATAACTAAAAACCAAGAGCTCTCGAGTAAGATTTCGATCATGATCGATGTTGCAGTCAGGGCAAAAAAAAACGAGAAGCACCGGCCACGAATTCGAGTCATCATGACTACGAGCTCATTGGGCTTCTCGTTATATTTATGTTCTAGTATGTGTGGGTCACCGGTCAAGTGGTAAACCGGATTCCAACCATAAAAGTTATTCCGTCGCAACCTAGAAACGAACCCCATGAATTCGGGCAATCAACGTGAGTCCATTAACTTCGTAACAGGCAAGCTCGCCGAGCCTGCGCTGCGAGAAATTGTTGCATCGATCGCGAGCAAACAGAGCTTCGAATACTCGATCGAAGTACTGCCTATCACGGTCGCAGCGCTTATGACGCCACAATGGTTGCTCAAACACATGCGCATTCCCGATCAGGCGACGCGAGTCATCCTCCCGGGTTATCTTCAAACAGGAATCGAAGAGATCCGTTCGGCTGTTGGCACGATGATCGAGTGCGGACCAAAGGACGTTCGCGATTTGCCCATCCTGTTTGGTCGCAAGCGTTTCAGAGGGGATGACTATGGCCAATTTTCAGTCGAAATCATTGCGGAAATCAACTACGCACCGCGCCTTACCATCGATTCCCTCGTGGAACAAGCGAAGCAACTTGTTAGCGATGGTGCAGATCGAATCGATTTAGGTTGTGAGCCTGGGTTTCGATGGAGTAACGTTGCCGACGCCGTCAAAGCGTTGCGAGATCAAGGCATTCCATTATCGATAGACACGTTTGACACTTGGGAGGCGTCGGCAGCTACCGCAGCTGGCGCGACGTTAGTACTTTCGGTCAATAAGTCCAATCGGCAAGCCGCCCTTGATTGGGGATGCGAAGTCGTCGTGGTTCCGGACGAGACGACGGACTTCGAACCCAGCCTGTTGGAAACCGTAGAATTCCTTACCCAGAACGGCATCCCGTTTCGGCTGGATCCAATCTTGGAACCGATCGGTTGTGGCTTTTCGGCCTCCTTGGGTCGATACTTGAAAACGCGGGCGATGTTTCCTGAAGCCCCCATGCTGATGGGGATTGGAAACTTGACTGAGCTAACCGATTGCGATTCGGCTGGCCTCAACACCATGTTGTTAGGGTTTTGCGAGGAGCAGCAGATCGGCAGTGTGCTCACTACCCAGGTCATTCCGTGGGCACAGTCCAGCGTGAAGGAATGCGACCTCGCTCGCCGATTGGTCAACTACGCTGTTCGCCACAAGATTCCGCCGAAGCACTTGGAGGAGCGATTGGTGATGTTACGCGACCCGTCGCGTGCGAGCTACTCGGCTGCGACGCTCGAAGTCCTTGCGAACAACATCAAGGACAACAACTATCGAATACTGATCGACGACAAGCAAATCCACCTCATCAGCGCGGGAGTTCACATCCATGGAACCGATCCGTTTGCCATGATGGAGGAGCTCAGGCTCATGCCTGAGTCTAAGAATGTTGACGCATCGCATGCGTTTTATTTGGGCTTTGAACTGGCCAAAGCCCTAACAGCCTTAACGCTGGGGAAACGCTATGAACAAGATGAATCGTTGAACTGGGGCATGCATACGCGGCCAGAAAAGCATCATCGATTGGCTAGAAAGCCAGGCCAGCGGGATTCACTCGCGGGGAATCGTCGTTCAGAAGGGGCGAATTGTGTAGATACCAATGAGTGAAACCCGAGGGAAGCAGAACTGCGAGTCTTATGCGTCCTCCGACAGTTATTGAACGAACGATTCTAAGTCGCTGCTTACCTTTGTCTTCCAGTTTGACTTACCAATGGATTTGGCTAGGAAAGTACTCTGCAATCAACTCTTCGTAGTAGGGCTTCAGCCCTTCGACATCCATCCGCTCGTCCCGTTTTGTATATAGGTCGTACTGATTGAAATCGTTCACCCAAGCAAACATCTCGCGATCGCGATCGTTCATCAACGTCTGATAGGCTTTTTCGCGGTGTATCGGATAGCAAGAGTGATAGCGTATCATGTACAACCCCGGCAATGGCAGGTAGTCTTTCACGACATGGTACAAATACTCGTCGTGCCCCCAGGACAACATAACTTGATCTAGGCCGCAACCCGATTCGTAGATTCCCAACTCCGTCTGGTAGCGATCGTTTCGAAAATCTTCGTTCGCCTGGAATGCTTCGTAGAAAACAATTTTCTCCGAGTAACGACAGCCTACGGGGAAAGTGTCCCCGACGACCGCCCACTGCGGTTCATCCCACAAGCATAAGATTTTGCCAAGATCGTGGATGAGGCCGGTGAGGATGTACCAACGAGGGCGGCCCGCTTTGCGAATGGCTTCCGCGGTTTGCAGCAAATGCTCGATCTGGGGTAAATCGATATCCGGGTCGCTATCGTCAATTAACGTATTGAGGAACTCCATCATGTGCCATATGCTCATGCGACCTTGGTTGAGCGAGAGATACTGCTCTCGCTTGCGTTTGACGAAGTCGAGCGTCTGGTACTGATGATTCAATCGATAGAACTCTTTGACGCTCGGCCTTGCATCCACAGCGTAGTTGCGGAACGATGCAGAACCATCTGTCGTCGGTTCCGGATACCGTCTGAGCAAGTCGTCTTCCCATTCGTCCAAACTGACCAAGGGGTTGTTATTTATTGAGTTGTTGATTTGCATGGTTAGGTTTCCTATTCTTGTCTGCGGTTTCGAAATTGATCGATCGACACGGCAGCGATAATAATGACTCCGATCATGATGTCTTGTGTCGCGTTGACAACCCCCAATTGATCGCAACCACTCGAAATAACCCCCATGATGGTCGCACCAGCTAAAGTGCCAAGCACGGATCCACGTCCACCGCTCAAACTACCGCCACCGATCACGACCGCTGCAATAAACTTCAACTCTTTTCCAATACCCTCGCCGGGATTGGCCATTCGTAATAGCGAAAACGAGTAAAGCCCCGCGATACCAAAGAGTACTCCCGCCAACGCATAGACGTACAACTTCGTCGCAAATACGTTGACGCCACAAAGCCTAGCCGTCCCTTCGTTCGATCCTACGGCAAGCACATGCCGTCCAAAGACAGTCAGCGACAAAATAATCGCCACAACGACGGAAATGGCCAATGCGAACCAAACGCCACTTGGAATATTCGGAAACCACCCAAACCAATGTGGAGGTGCGGTGCTTGTGAATTTGGAAAGCCATTCCGGTATCCGCTGGCGATCCACGAATACCGTCGAACTATTGGCTAAGTGCTTTGCTATCCCTAGAAAAATAGTCATCGAACCTAACGTTACGATAAAGGGGGGGATGCGAAGTACTCCGATAAACAATCCATTGAACAATCCGCAAACGGCTCCAGTTCCAACGGCTGCAATCACCGCAATGGCGACTGGGTAATCCGCGTTGAGCGTACAAGCGAGCACGGTGGCACAAAGCATGCTTGCTGTTCCAGCCGACAAATCAATACCGCCCGTCATGATGACCAACGTCATGCCTAACGCGGCCACCGCCACCGGAGCGGTAAACACCAAGATGACACGCGCGTTTCGAATCTCGATGAATCGGCCTTGTCCCCAAATTTGGTCTGCGATCGCAAAGCCCAACGTGACGAGGACAAGGGCGAGCAACGGCCCCAGACGTTCCATCCACGATCGCCAACTGGATTGCGAACGAACCGTTATCTCTATGGTCTCAGTAGGTAATGAACTCACTCCGAATCCTTCTCTCGTTCGATCTCGTTGTCCGCGGCAATGGCTACCGACAGAACTTCGTTCTCCGTCCAGTCGCTTGCTCGCCGCAACTCGCGAAGTTTGCCACGCGACATCACCCCAACCGTATCGCAAACAGCCAGAAGTTCCGGCAAATACGAGCTAACAAAGATGATACTCTTGCCCTCTCCTGCAAGCTCCCCCATCAGACGGTAAATCTCCGCTTTTGTTCCGACGTCGATGCCTCGTGTAGGTTCATCCAGGAGCAAAACGCTGGCGTCTTGATGCAGTACGCGAGCGATGGCGACCTTCTGTTGGTTGCCGCCAGACAATTGGCTAATGGGTTGTTCCGGACCTCGGGCTTTGATCGACAATCGTTTCATCCATTTCGCAACGACCTCATGTCGACTCTTTAGTCTCAAGAGTCCGAAAAAGCTGTATCGCCGGATAGCGGACAGAGTCAAGTTGTCAGCGATCGAAAGCTTTTGAGCCAAGCCTTCCCCTTTTCGGTCTTCGGAAACCAGGCCAATCCCTGCCCGAATTCGAGCGCTGGGTCGTGCCGCCGGAAAGCGGCCATTCAACCGGACTCGTCCTCGCTCCACGCGATCGAGCCCAAACAGACACCGTAATGTTTCCGTTCGCCCCGCCCCGATCAAGCCAAATAAACCCAGGATCTCGCCCCGACGCAATTGGAAACTGACATTACAGGGTGATTTGCGTCCCGCCAATCGATCCACATGCATCGCTGACTCATCGATTTTATGCGGTACGGTCGGGAAGAGATTTTCAACGCTTCGGCCTATCATTAACGACACAATTTGCTTGTCGGTCGTTTCCTTGAGGGAGCCAGTGCCAGCCGTTTGACCATCGCGAAGGATCACATACCGCGTGGCAATTTCACGTATCTCCTCAAGAAAGTGGCTGATGTAAATAATGGCCAGCCCCTGTTCCTGCAATCGTTTGATGATCGCGAACAAATGCTGGACATCATGTCGCGACAACGAGCTAGTCGGCTCATCGAAGATCATGACCCTCGCGTCCGAAACCAACGCTCGTGCGATTTCGACTAACTGTTGGACGCCGATGGACAAAGAACCGACCCGTCGTTGCGGGCTCAAATCAGCGTGCCCCAGGAGCGCAAGAGCGCGACGCACTTTTTCACGTTGCTCAATTGTACGTACGAACCCAAAGCGACTGCGCTCGCAACCAAGCATGATGTTGTCTTCCACCGATAAATCGCGAGCCAAATTCAGCTCTTGATAAATCATGGCGACGCCGGCTCGCCTCGCATCCACCGGTCGCGACGGCTGGAATGGTTGGCCATTCAAATGCAAAAAACCTGAATCGGGGGCATGTGCGCCCGAAAGTACTTTCATCAGCGTGCTTTTACCCGCTCCATTCTCGCCGATCAGGGCCAGCGTTTCACCACCGAAGGCTTCCAATGACACATCTCGCAAGGCTTGTGTCGCGCCAAAGCGTTTGCCGATCCTGTCCATGACCAATAGTGGAGCACGATCGTTGAGAGATAACTTGCTGATGATCACCTCACTATGGTTCTGCCTCAATAGTTGCACATCGCGTAGAACGCCTAAAACGAAATGGGGGCAAGGGTCGTGTAGGAACGGCTCCCAGCGACTCCCCACGCCCTTCGTAAACTCAGGGACGTGCCACACCAGTACCACTCCATCACTCCATCACTCCATCACTCCATCACTCCATCACTCCATCACTCCATCACTCCATCACTCCATCACTCCATCACTCCATCACTCCATCACTCCATCACTGACCGTGTTGTGCGGGTCGCAGCAATCGATCGTAGGGTGCCTTGCCCTGATTATCCGGCGTGGCAACATACTCGCCTGTTGAAATAATTGGCTCGACCGCTTCTTTTCGAATGTGTTTTGTCAGCGCCAGAACCGATTGCCGACCCATTTCGAATGGGTCTTGCAACATGATGCCAGCCACTGTGTTTTCGCTCATACCACGGATCAGCGTGTCGCTTGGATCAAACGCGACAAACTTCACTTTGCTAGCCAGACCGGTTTGAACGAGCGCCTCCAGTACGCCGTTGCAATTCGGCTCACATACGGCGAAGATGCCGGTAACTTGATCTCGATACTTGTTCAGCAATTGCGTTGCTTTGGCAAGCGCCTCTTCTGTTTTAGTACCAGCGTATTGGTCGGACGAGAGCACTTCGATCCCTTTTTCTTTCGCGATCGCTTCCAGGAAACCCTCTTCGCGCTGCGCTGTGCTCTCGCTACCCGGATTGTATCGAAGCATGATGACCTTTCCTTGATGTCCAATGGCATCAGCCAGACATTCGCCGGCCAAAACGCCACCTCGATGGTTGTCCGTCGCGACGTAGCTAACAATCTTTGGCCCCTTGCCGAGCCCGCTGTCAAAGATCACGACTGGGATGTTTTCGGCGTTGGCTTCGGAGACCACGTCCATCAAGGACTGCGAGTGATTCGGGGCGAGGACAATACCATCCACACGATTGGTGATGAAGTTTTTTACAACTGCAATCTGGCCAGCGGTGTCTGCTTCGGTTTCGGGCCCTTTCCAGAGAACTTCGACGTCCCCGACTTCCTTGGCGGCTGCTTCAGCCCCAGCATGTACCGAACGCCAGAACTGGTGGCTCGTGCCTTTGGGAATCACTGCGATCCGAAGCTTGCCTTCCTTCGCTTTGACGTTGGCTTTATTTCCAATCGAAGGAGAAGGTTCGCAGCCAGCAAGAGCGAAAAGTACGGAACACAAAACGAACGACACAACTTGAGCGGCACGGAAGGAATGCAGCATGAATACTACCTTTATCCACATTACAGATAACTTTGTTTGGGAGGACGATCGTTTAACGGGGTAAAACAGGTTAAACAGAAACGCAACGACTACTTAAAATCACCAGCTCGGATGATAACAAGTTTTTTCGGGTCGATGAACTTCTGAAAGGCGTCGCGAACATCTTCGGCTTTCAAATTCGCGATTCGGGATTCCTGCTCCGCGTCAAACGCAAAGGTTCTACCCAAATTCAAATTCGATGCCAATTGGCCCGCTATCGCTTGATCTGCTGACCTGGAAATCTTAAGCGATTCCAAAAACGCTTTTTTCGAGTCGGTCATTTCCAGCTCGGTGGGTCCGTCCTTGATGAACCGCGTCAGCTCCTCCATTGCCGCCACCTCGACCGCATCGATGTTGCCAGGATTCGTAATCGCATTGATCGTGAATCTCGCATCCGAACCGCGCGATGGAACGGTGATCGAACTTGTCACGCCGTAGGAAAGCCCTTCTTTTTGTCGGATGCGATCACCCAGTCGCGACGACAAAGTCCCACCTCCAAGAATGAAATTTCCAATTTGCAACGGAATGCTTGTGGGCGATGCGTCATTCAATGTGAACGGCAGTCCTGCCAAGAAAACGGCGTTGGCCTTGTCAGGCGTAACGATGTTGTCTTTGGAACCGGCCACATCGGTCTTCGCAGCCCGCTCAATCGATTTGAAATTGGTATTGGACTTCCAGTTGTTCAAGATTTTTTCAATGGCCGGGGCAACTTTCTCAGGTTCAAAATCCCCCACGATCCCGATCTCAACAGTCCCCGCCGAGAGCTGCTTGTTGTAGATATCGACAACCTGTTCCAGACTTACATTTTTAACATCCTCAATGCTCTCACTGGTCGTCGGAACATATCGCACGTCACCCTTCGAATAGAGCGAAAGGGATCTTGCGAGTTGGACTCCCGCCAGAGCAGCGGGATCGAAGAGCATCTCCGTCATTCGCGAGGAAGACCGAAGCTTCATCTGTTCGAAGTCATCGCTTCCAAAGGCAGGGCTCCTCAAGATTTCGCCTAACAATTCAATACCAGCCACAAGTGATTCTCGTTTGGCGGTCACGGACAAACTTAGCTGTCCAGCCGATCCGCTGCCGCCGCCTCGACCACCGCGGCCTCGGCCACCACCCCCGCCACCGGCAGAGATTTGTACCCCCAACGCGTCCATCTTTTCTTGCAGAGCCTGTCGGTCCATGGTCTTGGTACCGGACATCATCAACATCGGCAACATCCCCGCAGCGGTATTCATGCCTTTGAGAGACTCTTCGTTGCCGTAGTGAAGTGTCATGGAGAAGGCCACTGTCTCTCCGCGATTTTTCTTAGGAATCATTGCGACTTTGATTCCATCGACTTCCATGCGTTTGGTTCGGGAATCCAAATTCTCTGGAGTTGGATCAAAGGATTCACCAGCCAAACCTGCAGTGCCGCCACGGTAGTCTTTTACGATGTCAGCGATGGAGGCCACTCCAGGCACGGTCAATCTCTGAGGAGTGTCTGCAGGAATGAAAATCCCAACCGTTCGGTTGTACTTCTTGAAGTAAGTCTTGGCGACTCGGTTAACATCCTCGAGTGCTACCGCCGCGAGTCGATCCCGTTGCAAGAAAAACAACCGCCAATCTCCGAGCGCGCTGGCCGAGCTAAGCGTTTGCGCCATGGTGGCTGCATTCGAAAGCGTCTGCTCCGTTCGGCGCTTGGCTCGAATTTTCGCCCGCTCGATTTCTTCCGTCTTGATCGGTGTGTTCTCAATTTCGTCAAGGGTCTTAAGCAACAGGTCGTTTACCTTTTCGAGCTTGCTTTCCGCGGGTTGGGCCGAGAAAGAAAAGAGGCCAGGATCGTGCGAGTTATCAGCAAAAGCACTTGCACCGGTAGCCAGCCGAGTTTCGACGAGCACTTGATCGAGCAAACCGACTTTGTCTTCCGAGAGGACGCTGGCAAGAATCGATAGAGGAGCCCAGTCGGGGTGTGACGCAGCAGGAATGTGGTAGACGACGTTGATCGCTCCGACACTGCCGACGCGACGTAGAACGACTGACCGTTCGCCGTCCTGCGGTGGCTCTTCAGTATAAGTTGCATCGAGCCGTCGCTCCGGTTTTGGAATGGAGCCAAGGTATTTGGTTGCATACTCCAATGCCTTGGATTCTTCAAACTTGCCAGTGACAACCAGTACTACATTGTCGGGTTGATAGTATTTGCGATAGAAATCCTGCAGGTTGTTGATGGGAACTCGTTCGATATCCGAACGATTGCCGATCGTGCTCTTGCCATAGTTGTGCCATTCGTACGCGACAGCTTGGACTCGTTGTGAAAGCACACCCTGTGGGCTGTTTTCCCCACGTTCGAATTCGTTGCGAACCACGGTAAACTCGGACATCAAGTCTTCGCGTTTGATGTAGCTATTGACCAACCGATCGGACTCCATGTGAATCGCGAAGTCCAGATTCTCATCTGTGGCGGGTAGTGTTTCGAAATAGTTGGTTCGGTCGACGTTGGTGGTGCCGTTGAAACTGGCCCCGTGATCTCGCAACGCTTTTGGGACTTCTGGAAACGTTGGTGTCCCTTTGAAGACCAGGTGTTCGAGCAGGTGCGCCATTCCCGCTTCGCCGTATCCCTCATGGCGAGAACCGACAAGCACGGTCATGTTAACGGTAATCGTCGGTCTGGAAGCATCGGGTAAAAGTAATACACGAGCGCCATTGGAGTAACGGTATTCCGTTACTCCCTCGACCGTCGCGATTTTTTCGAAAGCGTCTTTCGCGAAGAGTGTGTTCGCCATGATTATAACCATGGCAAGGCTTAGACTTTTCCGCATAGGGTGTTGCTCCGCAATAAATGAAAAAACGATAAAGGGAAATAAGTTAGTTGCGAACCGTGTTTAGTCTAGCATCCACCGATCGCCATGGTGCTTAAAATGGACGACGGTTTGCATTTTGGGACGGAGAATATCGCTCCGCACCTACCCCGTAGCGTTCGAATCGTCGCTCGCCTAAGATGCCCTCTTCGTCGAGCTACCTCTTTTTGACTGGGATGATTTGAATGCGTTGCGAGAGCTTTTCCGGTGATTTGGTCCAATCAACATGCGATTGCCTCGTAGTGGGGATTGATAGTACGTGGAGCGAATCCTCGGAAATTGCGAAAATCGACCTAGCCACAAATGGCTTGTTGCGTCGACTCATTGAGTCGGAAGAGATATCGACCAGACCTCTCAAAGTCACGCAGATCATCGAACCCGCGGGACTGTCCGTGAAAATGTTGGTAACCGTCGGCTTAGGCTCGCGTGATTCCGCCGATCCAAATGTTTACTCACGTGCGGCCGCAGCGGCTTTGAAAGTCATCGCTTCCAAAAAACGAAACATAGTGCGTGTTGTGGGATTCAGCGCACCGCCACTTTTGCTTCGCGGCGCTGTCTCGGGCGCCATGGTCGGTTGCGTCGGCCAAGATCTGTTTCGAAAAGAAAAATCGTTGGTTGAGCCGGACTGCATCGAATGGGTCGGCGTCGACGAAGCTACCGTACATGCCGGAATGATTCTCGGGGAAGCTATCAATTTCTCACGTCGATTGGTCAACTTGCCTCCAAACCACCTCTATCCCGAAACGCTGGCAGACGAAGCCCTTAACCTGGGCCGGTCGCACTCTCTGGAAGTCGAGGTTTGGGACAGAAGAAAGCTAGAGATAGAAGGCTGCGGGGCACTTCTTGGAGTAGCTCGTGGCTCGGTCCGTGATCCACGTTTGGTCATTCTGCGATACAACGGCGGGACTGCAGGCCAAGCCCCGACGGTTTTGGTTGGCAAGGGTGTGACGTTCGATAGCGGTGGCTATTCCATCAAACCAACGGATGGAATGCTTTCCATGAAATGCGATATGGCAGGCGCAGCCACGGTCCTAGGGATCATGAAGGCCGCCGTGCAGTTCAAAGTCAATCACAACCTCGTTGCCATTTTGGGCTTAGTAGAGAATATGATCTCGGGCGATGCATTCAAACTCGGAGATGTTTTGACCGCCCGCAGTGGCAAAACAATCGAAATCCACAACACCGACGCGGAAGGACGTTTAGTTCTTGCCGATTGCCTCAACGTCGCACTCGATCAAAAGCCTGCTAGAATCGTTGACTTTGCGACCTTAACCGGAGCATGCGTGGTGGGGTTGGGGCTCGAGATTTCTGGCTTGATGACCAACAACGAAGCTTGGCAGAATGAGATTAAGCAAACGGCAGACGAATGCGGCGAATACACTTGGCCGTTGCCGATGCACTCATTCTTTTCGGAACAGATTGCCGGCAAGATCGCGGACATCAAAAACGTGGGTGAAGGACGATACGGCGGAGCTATCACAGCCGCAAAATTCTTGCAAGAGTTTGTCGGTGAAGTACCTTGGACCCACATTGACATCGCTGGACCAGCCTTTTTGGATAGCGCCAAACCTTGGTGCGATGCAGGCGGAACCGGAACGCTGGTCCGAACCTTTGTCGAATTGCTATCCAAGTAGATAGGCTGTCATCAAGAGGTAGACATGACACAAAAAACAGTTTCGCGAAGAGCGTTCATGGGGTGTGGTGCTATGGCCTCGATTCTGCCTACGCTAGTAGATGCACAAGGTTCCGAGCGAACCTCGGAAACCGCGTGGCTCAAGCCCAAGGGACTCAAAAACGGAGACACCATCGCATTCGTCGCTCCGGCAGGACCGGCGGACCGAGAACTGGTTCTTATCTACAAGAAGCAGCTCGAACGAGATGGATTTCAAGTTCGGATCGATGACCGAATGCTTGACCGAAAAACGGAATACTTGGCTGGGGACGATAACCAACGAGCCGATGAGCTCAATCAAGCGATTCTAGATCCCATTGTGCGAGCGATCTTTCCAGTTCGAGGTGGTTTCGGATTGACTCGTATCCTCGATCGAATCGACTTCGACAGCTTGCGGAGCGACCCCAAAGTCATCACTGGGTATTCGGACCTAACAGCGCTCCATCTGGCAACCGCTCGCAGGTCGCACGTGATCTCGTTTCATTCGCCTATGCCAATGAGCAACCTTGCTAAAGGAAGCCTACCTGGACATTCTTATGCGTTGAATTCCTTCGAACGGATGCTGTTCGTGGATAAATTTCCTAATTCGCTAACGGGTTCAGCCATCGAAGTACCGATCGCTGAACCGGTCAAAGTGATCAACACAGGAAAGGCTCAAGGTCGATTGATCGGCGGCAATTTATCGCTCGTATGCGCGACCATGGGAACTCCTTATGCGATCGAACCCACTGGGGTTATTTTGTTTCTCGAAGATGTCAATGAAGCGCCCTATCGAATCGACCGACTTTTCTCGCAACTTCGACTGGCTGGGGTCCTGGATTCGGTGGCTGGTATCATCCTGGGTCAGTTTACAACCAAAGAGCCGAACGAAGAAAAGCAGATCGATAAAGTGATCCGAGAGTACGTCAGCCCACTCCATTGCCCTGTGGTTGCTAATTTCCCCGTCGGACACGTCCCAAAAAATGCAACTTTGCCTCACGGTGCCATGGTCGAACTTGATGCCGACCGATGCACTCTCAAGTTGCTCGAGGAGCCATGCTATCGCTGAAGAGGTAGCCGGATCGGAGAGGGCTAGATGGACTGGGGTAAGGATTGCTAGCGACTCCCACGCCCTTCGTACCTCAGGGCGTGCCACACGTGTCGATACCACATCTATGGCTTTGCTCCGTCTACGCTGAGCATGATGCTTTCGGAGTGGCTATTGAACTCCGGAGCGTACATGCATTGAATGTTGGCCATGCCGGTCGGATACTTGCCTGCATGTTGTACCCTAACTATATACTCGAACACATACGTTCCCTTGGGCAAGTAGTCGATGAAGAAATGCGAAGCCGTGTCGCGAGTGCTTTCATAGTACGCCAGCCCATCTTGGTATCGGTATTGGCTTAGAACACTCA
>Ga0209181_10008302_pt1 | contig 13968 bp, 15 predicted proteins | sample MAT05_FD_187208 | JGI IMG/M metagenome (GOLD analysis project Ga0209181, IMG submission 187208) | Freshwater microbial communities from Lake Fryxell liftoff mats and glacier meltwater in Antarctica - MAT-05 (SPAdes) (version 2) | ecosystem: Environmental > Aquatic > Freshwater > Ice > Liftoff... | reverse complement strand
TCGGGCGGCGTCCGCGGGTCTAGTCCAACGCCGCGCGGGGCGGAAGGGCGGAGGTGGCCCACCCGGCGTTCGGGCGCGAGAGCGCGGCCCTCGCGGTGGCACTTCTGTTGCTGACGAAGCACGTGAGGGAGGGAGCTGTGTCAACCAAGACCATCACGCCGCGTTCGAGGCCAATCGCCCGGGGAAAACGAGGTATTTTCGTCGCGCTCACGTCGCTCGTCGGCCTCTCCACGCTGGGCACGGCCGGCTGCGAGGCGACCTTCACGCCGGGCCCAGTCAGCGCCGCCCTCGGCGCCTCCAGCACCTGGGTCGTCCAGCCACCGCACAACCTCTCGTCGTACCCGCACGTCTGGTACGACGGCCGCTGGATCTACCTCGTTGACGGCGCCTGGTACGCGCCGTCAACGGAAGGGTGGATCATCCTCCGCGACGAGCCGACCGAGCTCGGCCGGTATCGGCGCTACTACGAGCCGGGTCCGCCGCGCCGCTACGCGCCGACCGCGCCGACCGAGGAGCGCCGCTACCGCACCTACTGAGCACGAAGCGCCCGTGCTTGACAGGCGGGCGCCGCGCTGCGCCTCGGGGATCACGGCTGAGCTGGCCGCGCCTCGCCGGCCAGCGGGTGATGGAAAGCGCAGTACGCCGCGCAGAGCCCGCCGAAGCTCGATCCCGCCAGCGTCACCCGGGCCGGATCCTCGGTCCTGCGGTACTCACGACGCACCCACGGCGCGACCTCTTTCGCAAGGAAATCCCCGAAGGGCGCCGACATCGGCAGATCGCGGTCGCGCGTGGCCTGGCTGTCGACGAGCACGCCGAGCATCGGCGGCACCTTCCCTTGCGCGATCAGGTTGTCGAGGATCCGCGGCGTCGGAATCAGCGCCTCGGGCCCGCTCCCGTAGGCCTCGCCGTCGAAGACGATCACGTACGGATACGGCCCTCCCGCAGGATCGAACCCGGCCGGGAGGTACACGCCGATCGTGCGATCTTCCCCGAAGATCGCGCTGTGGATCGTCCGCGCGACGACCTGCTCCGCCGGCACGCCCGCGGTGGGCTGGGCCCAGGTCTGCGCCGGCGCCGACGGCAGCTCGACGAGCGAGGCCATGGTGAAGCTGCGCGGGTTCCATGGATCGGCCTCCAGGCTGAGAAAGCCCGCGTCCCTGTCCATCCGCGACGCCGACGCGTTCGGCGGATCCCCCGCGCGAAAGCGGTACGTGAAGCGCGCATCCCGAGGCGCGCAGCGTCACGTAGTGAAGATCCATGTCCTCGAAGCGCGTGAGCGCGGTCTCGGATCCCGTCGCCGTCGGCCCGCCGATCAGGCCGACATAGCGCGTCCCGGGCTTCGCCTGCCGCACGAACGTGACCAGCACATCCCCGTGCGGATCGTCCAGCACCGGCTCCACCAGCGGCGCGTGCCCTTTGATCTCCTCGACGAAGCGCGCGACGGCCCTGTCCGCGCGCCTCTCCTTCCACAACCGCAGCAGCCGCGGGCTCGGGTAGCGCCGCTTCGCCAGCCGCTCTTCGCGCTCGCCCTGCGTGATGATCTCCTCGACGCGCGCCTGATAGCGCCCCGACTTCGTCATCTCCGGAAAGCCGCTCACCTCGAGGCGCCACGTCCCGGGGCTCTTCCCATCGAGCGACCACGGCTCGGGCCCCGCCGTGCCGTTGGGGCTGTCGATCGTACCGACGACGGCCCCGCTCGGATCGACGACCCGCACCAGCACGTCGACGCCGCGCTGATCCACCACCCGTCAGATGTCGGGACATGGAATCGCGTCTCTGCGGAAAATCAGTATGGTACCAATGTAGGTGCGCACGGAAGTAAATGATGCCCTCCAAGACATTCGCGACGCGTTTTCCGGCAGATAGTCGTTGGTCGCCATGGTTTTGGGCATCATCTATTCCCTATTCCATGTCCCGACATCTGACCCGTTCACCACGTGATTGGCAGGAACGACGACCTCGTACACGTGCGTCTCACCCTTGCGCAGCTCGCGCTCGATCGGCTTGCCCAGATCGAGCGCCTCGCCCTTCGCGCCCGCCGCGAGCGGCGAGTCGATCGAGGAGGCGGAGAGGACAAGCAGCGTCATCGCGCCTGCGATCACGGCGACACCGACGACGTGAGGAGCCTGCGATCGAGGTTTCGGGGAGGGGATGTTCATCAAGACTCCAGGGGGCACGTGGCTTGAAGGAAAGAGAAGAGAATGAACGGAGAGAGAAGAGAATTAACGCAAAGGCGCAAAGGCGCAAAGGCGCAAGGGCGCAAAGGCGCAAAGGCGCAAAGGCGCAAAGAATGAAGAAAGAAAAAGACTCTTCTTTCTTCGCCTCTTTGCGTCTTTGCGCCTTCGCGCCTTTGCGTTAAAATCCGGATCTTCCTCCTATTCAGCCATTGGGATTCGTCGCAGCGCCGCTCGTATCCGTAGCGCTCGGCGCCTTCGTCTTCTTCCTCTTCCGGTTACGGAGCACAGCAATCTTCAGCACAGGAATGCTCTTGTCGCTCTTGCGCGTATCGCTCATCGCCCCCGCCAGCGCGCGGAGCTCGTGGAGGATCCGGCCGTCGAGCACGTTCATGGAGTCGTATTGCGCCGCGACCGCCGCGCGCCCCTCGTGCGCCGTATCGTGCGTGGAGACGACGGCGTGGGCGTAGCTGGTGAGTCGTTTGGAGAGCTCGTGGGTCACCCCGGCATCCGCGACGAGCTCCGACGGCACACCCGCAGTGACCGCCTCGAGCTCCCTGGAGATCCCTTGAAGCGAGGCGGCGCGCTCGTCGGGCTTCTCGTCTCGACCCCGAACCTTCTTCAAGCGCGCTTTGGCCGCGTCGTCGCTCGCCGTGAGGTTCTTGAGCACGCGGATCGCCGAGCGCCGATCATCGACGGAGTCGCGGAGCGAAGAGCCCTTCTCCGCGCTGGCGCCGGCGGCCTCGACCACCGAAGCGTCCAGGTGAGCGACCTTGTCGGCCAGGGCGACGGCGAGATCGAGGCAATAGCGGAAGCGGAGCGGGCCATAGCCGATGACCTTGCCGTCAAGGAGGGATTGGCGGGCCGTGTGAGTGGCTTCGACCACGGCGTCGAGGACAAGGGGGGAGGCGACCTCGGCGCCGTCGGCGCGGGCCTTGGTTTCGGTGATCTGGGCCACGAGCCAGGTGTGCGCGGCCGGGGTGACCGGGGTCTTGAAGGGGGCGAGGAGATCGGCGATGCGGGCGGGGTACGTTGCGGCGGCGGGGGAGCCGGGGGGAACGAAGGCGGGCTCGGGGGTCGTGGATTTGGCGGGAGATTTCGCTGAGTTGGAGTGCGGCATGGGACCTCGCTCGCAGAAGTGGCGGACCTGGATCGCGGCGCAGGAGTGGCCGGGACGCGGGGAAATGATGTCGTGGCTACAAATTTTGGGAAAGGGAAAAGTGCAGGCGAGGAGCTGGGCGCTGCAAAAACCGACCTGGGCGCTGCGATCGGGGACCTGGGCGCTGCGATGGGGCGACTGGGCGACGCGAAGGGGCGACTGGGCGACGCGATCGGCGACCTGGGCGACGCGATCGGCGACCTGGGCGTCGCGATCGGCGACCTGGGCGTCGCGATCGGCGACCTGGGCGGCGTGAGGGAGCTATCTGGTGACGGCGATTGGTGAGCTGGGCTCCGCCGCAATCCACCATGCAGCCGCTCACCGCCGCGGAGGCTGCCGCGTAATCTTCCGCTGCAGCGACCTCCGGTGCATCCGCAGCCGCCGCGCAGCCTCCGAAACATTCCCCCCGCAATCCGCCAGCACCCGCTGCAAATACTCGTACTCGACGCGCTCCAGCGAAGGCACGTCGTCATCCTCCCCCCCCGGCCCCGCCTCCGCCGCGCGCCCGAGCAACGACCGCTCACACGCCGCCGCATCCACCGGCTTGGTCAGATAATCCGCCGCCCCCGCCCGCATCGCCTCCACTGCATTGGCGATCGTCCCATACCCCGTCAGCACCACAACGCGCGTCCCTTCATCGATCCGCCGCAGCGCCGCCACCAGATCAATCCCACTCCGCCCCGGCATCCGCACATCGACGAGCGCGTACTCGAACACCTGCTTCTTCGCCGCGTCCTCCGCCTCATCGACATTGCGCGACGCCGTCACCGCGAAGCCACGCCGACCGAGCGCGCGGCTCATCGCCTCCCTGAAAGCGTCATCGTCATCAGCGAGCAGCAGCGTCGGCTCGCCGGGGAGCGCGGCGCTCGGATCCTCGTTCACGCTCTCCGCGCTCACGCGCCCGCCTGCGCAAGGCGAAGCGTGATCCGCGTCCCCTGCGGCGCGCGCCGCGCCACCTCGAGCTGCCCGCCGGCCTGCGCCAGCAAGGTTCGAATCAAATAAAGACCCAAGCCCATGCCTTCGCCCGGCTCCTTCGTGGTCAAGAACGGCTCGCCCAATCGCCCTTCGAGGTGCGGCGCGACGCCGGTGCCGCGGTCGTCGACGCGCACCAGAACGGCGCCGGCGTCAGCGGTGATCTCCACCTCGATCACCTCCGCGCCCTTCGCCGCGCGCGTGGCGTGGAGCGCGTTGTCGAGCAGCGTGCACACGGTTGCCTCCACGTCCTCGGTCGAGAGCATGACCTTCGCTTCGGCGCCCGCGCGCACGGCGAGATCTACTTGCACCTCGGGGTGCGCGTTGCGCCACGTGGCGATCGCCGCGCGCACCGAGACGCCGATCGGGGCGCTGGCGGAAGCCTTTTCGCGCACGCCGCCCCCGCCTTGCATCTTGGTGAGGATGTCGCGGCAGCGGCTCACCTGCGCGAGGATCGCCGCGCCCTGCGCCTCGGCGTCGGGCGCGCCCGAGGCGATCTCGCCGCCGAGCACGGCGATGGTTCCGAGCGGCGTGGCGAGCTCGTGCGCGGTCCCAGCGGCGAGCGTGCCCAGCGAGGCGAAGCGCGCGGTGGCCTCGGCTTGCTGCCGCAGCTCGGCGATCTCCTGCTCGCGCGAGGTGAGCGCGCCGCGCACGCGCGAGAGGAAGTACGCGACCATGCCCGCGGCGATCACGAACGCCAGCCACATGCCGTAGAGGTGCGCCGAGAACGGTCCGCCTTCGGGGTGGTTGGCGCAGCAGCCGCCCGACGGGACGGCGAAGAGGGCCGCGAAGAGAAGGACCGCGAGGCCCGCCAGGGCGAACGTGGTGCGCGCCGGGAGCAGCGAGGCGGCGAGCGCGACATGGACGACGAAGACGACGCTGAAGGGGTTCGCCGCGCCGCCCGAGGCCGCGAGGATGCCGCCGATCGCCACGAGATCGAGGGCCACACCGACGGCGAGGGCGTCGGCGCTCGGGGCGCGTCCGAGGCGGAGGCCGCGCTGCATCCAGGCGTTGAGCGCGAGCGGGAGCGCGACCAGCGGCAGCGCGATGGCCCATTGCACGTGGAACCCGAGGGCGAGCGCGCCGAGCGTGAGCGTGCCAGCGAGGAGCAGGAAAACCGCCCAGCGCAGGCCGATCAGCCATCGGAGCAGGATCCGTCGCGCGTCTTCGGCCAGGCTCGACATCGCGCAATCCTAGTCGGTCCGGCCGCGTTCAGCGCTGCGACAACTTGCCGCGGGGAGCGTGAAGTTTCCGGCCTTTGCTTCTATGCTCGCGGACCATGAAGCTCCGTCCGCTCGGCTTCGCCGCTGCCGTCGTCGTCACCCTCGCCGGCCTCCCGGCGCTCGCCAACGGGCGCTTCCCCGCCTCGGGGCAGCTCGCGGTGGATCCTTCGGATCCCGCGCACCTCGTCCTCCGCACCACCTACGGCCTCACCGTCTCGCACGACGGCGGGGCGCGCTGGGACTGGATCTGCGAAGGGGCCGTCGGCTACGGCGGGACCGAGGATCCGATGATGGCCGTCACCGCAGACGGCACGCTGATCGCAGGCATTTTCGAGGGGCTGAGCGTCAGCCACGACCACGGCTGTCAGTGGGACTTCGCGCAGGGCGGCCTCAAGGAGCGCTACGTCATCGATCTCGCCACCGAGCGCCTCGAGCCGAAGAACGCGGTGCTGCTGATCTCCAACAGCATCGGCGGGAGCATGTTCTTGACCGAGCTCTGGGAGACGAAGGACAACGCGGTGACCTGGACCGTGGCCGGCGTCGACATGCCGGCGGATTTCCTCGGCCTCACCCTCGACGCCGCGCCCAGCCTTCCCAGCCGCGTCTACGTCAGCGGCCGCTACGGAAAGCCCACCTACGACGGCGCGATCGAGCGCACCAACGATCGCGGCAAGACCTGGGAGAAGCTCTTGATCCCCGGGAGCAACGATCTCGCGCTGCCGTACATCGGCGGCATCGATCCCAAGAACCCTGACGTCGTCTACGTTCGCCTCGACGCCAACAAGAACGATCGCCTCGTCGTGACCAAGGACGGCGGGACGACGTGGAGCGAGGCCTTCATGAGCAGCGAGAACCTCACGGGGTTCGCCATTTCGCCCGACGGCGCGACGATCGCGCTCGGCGGCGACAAGGACGGGATCTGGACCGCGCCCGCGAGCACGCTGGCGTTCACCAAGGTGTCGACCGTCGGCGCGCGCTGCCTGACCTGGACGACAGCCGGCCTCTACGTCTGCGCGGACGAGTTCGTCGACGGCTTCGCGCTGGGCCTCTCCACCAACGAGGGCAAGACGTTCACGCCGGTGATGCACCTCCAGGTCAACTGCGGTCCGCTCGAGTGCGGCGCCACAACGTCGGCCGGAAAGACCTGCCCGAAGCTCTGGGGCGCGACCAAGCTCACCATCGGCGGCGCGACCTGCGAGGGGGGCAGCACGAGCAGCGGATCGAGCACCGGAGCCACCTCCACGGGGAGCAGCGCCGGGGCGACCTCGAGCTCTTCCGGCGGCTCGAGCGACGGAGGTTGCTCAATCACCACGCCCGCAAGGGCCGCAGGCGCAGTGATCCCGGGGCTGGCGCTGGCGGGCGCAGCGCTGGCGTGGAGTCGCCGTCGGCGCCGCGCGGAGCGGGGTTGATCCCGGCCTCGGGCAGAGTGGGTAGCCTTTTACGTCGTCCCTTATCTGGAGAACCCATGCGCTTTCCCTCGATTGCAGCGGCGCTCGCCGTGGCCGCTCTCCTGGTCTCGCCCGCGGCGCACGCCGACGATCCCGTCATCGAGGAGGTGATCGCGCCCCCTTTGCCGCGACTACCCCCGGCGCCCGCGCCGCCGCCGGCGCTCGGTGAGACCGGCGTCGTCAAGCTTCATATCGAGAGCTCCGAGCCGGTCCGAGTGTTCGAGCACGCCGCGCCGAAGGGCGCCGGGAGCGGCGGCTCTGCCGTGGTGATCGGCAGCTCGAAGCTGCTGTGTACGTCGCCCTGCGACCGCGTGATCGACGCCCGCCTCGGCCAGAGTTTCAGCGCCCAGGGGGATTTCCCGGGCGTGAAATCGTTCACGCTCAACGCCTTCAAAGACAGCGTCTCGCTCGACGTGAACCCCGGGAGCAACGCGCTGCGGACCGGGGGGATCCTGGCGACAACCCTCGGCGGAATCGCGGTCCTGGCGGGCAGCACGCTCCTCCTCCTACCGTCGGCTATCAACAGCGGAAACAGCTGCTGCAGCGGCGGCGGTGGAAAGACGGTCTCCCTCGGCGTGCTGGTGGGCGGCGGCGTCACCCTGATCGGCGGGATCGTCCTGCTCGTGACCAGCGGCACGAGCTGGGAGCTCCACCCGACCGCGCCGGCAAAGCAGGCCAAGGCTCGCCTCTGGCTGGGCGAGCTCTGATCGCCCCGGCCTGAGGTCTAGTTGCAGAAGTACTGCCCCTGGAAGCAAACGCAGGTCGTCATCCCGTAGCTGCACTGCTGGGGCTGGCCCATGCCGCCGCCGGCGCACAGGGCGCCGGGCTGCGGCTGCTGCGTCGGGCAGGGCTCGGTACAGTGCCAGTTGCCGTTGGTGCACGTGCAGTTCGTCAACCCGAAGAGGCACTGAAGGCCCTGGTTCATGCAGGCGTTGTTGTTCTGCGGCAGCTCGTCCGGGCACTCCGCGCACCTCCAGCCGTTGTTGAGGCAGCGGCAGTTCGTGTGGCCGTAATCGCAGGTCGGCGCGCTGCCCATGGCCGCGCCCATGCAGGCGGAGCTCTGGGCCGGCTCCTGACCCGGGCAGGCGGTGCAGTGCCAGTTGGTGTTGGCGCTGCAGGTGCACTGGATGCCGTTGTAATCGCAGTTCTCGCCGGGGACCGGGCACTTGTCGAGATCGGCTGGCTGCGCGCCCGGGCAGACCGGGTCGCCGGAGCCGGTGGTCATGCCCGAGCCGGTGGTCATGCCCGAGCCGGTCGTCCTGCCTCCCGAGGTGGTGGTCGCGCCGCCGCCGGTCGAGGCGCTGCCGGTGGTCGCGGCGCCGCCGCCGGTCGAGGCGCTGCTCGTGCTCGAGGCGCCGCCAGTCGAGGCGCTGCCGGTGCTCGTGACGCCGCCGGTGGTCATGGTCGCTTCGCCGCCCGCGCCGGTCCCGCTGGGAGTCTCCGTCACCGTGCCGCCGCACGCAGCGACGAGGCCGAGCGCGACACCGACGCCCGCGAAGGATGCTCATCCACGCCCGTGAGCCCGCGCGCCGACCAATTCCAAGAGCTGAGCCATGATCATCCTCCGTGAAGTTTTCCGAGAGTCCCGCCGATCGCTCGGGGTTGTCCGCGCCGCCGTGCAACCTTCAGCAAATCTGCGAGGCGCGAGCGCGAGCGCGGCGCGCGATCACGCGTCAGATCGTGCGGCAGAGCTCGACGATCAGCCCGCGGAGCCAGATGTGCGCCGGATCGTGGCTCTGTCGCTCGTGCCAGAGCTGCGACACTTCGAACCCTTTGAGCTCAAACGGTGTGGGCACGATGCGGAGCGGGAGGATCGCGGCGAAGGCGCGGGCGATGCGCTCGGGCGCGGTGAGGATCAGATCGCTCTTGGCCAGGATCATCGGAGCGACGAGGAAATGCGGCACCATCAGCGCGACGCGCCGCGAGAGCCCGCGCTTCTGGAGCTCGGTGTCGACGAAGCCGCCGCGGCGCCCGCGCGGGCCGACGAGGGCGTGGTCGAGCGCGACGAACTCTTCGAGCGTCAGCGTCTCGCCCACCGTCGGATGATCGGCGCGCACGAGGCAGACGAAGCTCTCGTGAAAGAGGCGCTGCCGGAACGTGGCGAGGTTGTCGCTCGAGTTGAGCACGCCGAACGCGAGATCGACCGTGCCGGACTCCAGCTCTTCCTCGATGACATCGAGGCGGAGAGGGCGCACCAGGAGATCGATCTTCGGGGCCTCGGCGGCGAGCCGCGCGAGCAGCGGCGGTAAAATCACGAGCTCGCCGTGGTCCACGGCGGCGATGGTGATCGCCCGCGTGGACGTCGCTGGATCGAAGGCCGGGCGGCCGCGCAAGGCGCGATCGATGTCGTCCAGAGCGCCGCGAATCGCCGGGGCGAGCTCCTCGGCGCGCGGGGTCGGAACCATCCCGCGCGGCGTGCGCACGAGGACGGGATCATCGAGCAGCGCGCGCAGGCGATTGAGCGCGTGGCTCATCGCCGGCTGCGTCAAGCCCAGCCGCTCCGCGGCGCGCGTGACGTTGCCTTCCGCGAGCAACGCGTCGAGCGCCACGAGGAGGTTCAGATCGAGCTGACGACCCCGCGCCGTCGCGACCAGGGGGGGTTGCACGCGAGGAGCCAAGGGATCGGTCGTACCGGGGGAGGGAAGAGGCCGCAATCCCCTGGAGCTCTGCGCTGCACCGGAAGCGAGCAACCCGAAAAAAGCCCGGGAGTCGGCGAGCAATGGACAAAAAAACGCCGAACAAGACGTTTCTTCGTCGGCCTTCAGCACTGGTTCACGTACCAGGTTGGTACGATTGCAGCTCTGTCAGCCGGCTCGGTCCGGTCTTGTTCGGCGCTCTTCCTTGCGAGCGAGTCGCTTAGTAGCGATCGCGCCCGCCGCCACCACCGCCACGGCCACCGCCGCCGCCGCCGCCGCCGAAGCCGCCGCCGCCACGACCACCGCCGCCGCCACCACCACCGTAGCCGCCGCCACCACCGCCACCGCCGCGCGGCGGCCGCTCCTGGGCCTCGTTGACCTTGATGGAACGACCATCAAGCATCATGCCGTTGAGCTGCGAGATCGCAGTGCTCGCGGCAGCTGCCGAGCCCATGGTCACGAAAGCGAAGCCGCGGGGTTGCCCGGTCTCGCGATCGGTAGGCATCGCCACTTCGCGAACCTCCCCAACCGCGGCAAAAGCGGCCTCGACGGCCTGCTGGGTGGTGCTGAATGAAAGATTCCCGACGTAGAGACGATTACCCATGATCCGCTGCTTTCACGGCTTCTATCTGAGCATCCGCGAGGATGCGTGGCGCCGACCATCCGATGAAGCCGTGCAGGATCGAACGGGGACGTGCCGCGCGGGAGAAAGGCACCCAGAGGGAACCCTCGAGAGAGCCCGCGGCGATGCACGTTGCGTCATCCAGTCTTCCGAGCGAGCCGAACCTTTACGAGAAAGGGTTCGGCGAGCCGAGCGGCCAGGGGACGTTTCGTGACGAAAAGAAGCCTAGCCGGAGTGCGCGGCTACGGCAAGCTGGAAGGATCAAACCTTTTTTCGACCCTCGTGAAGACGAGCTCGTCGCTTCCGCTTCCCTTGAAGTGATCTGCCTCTAAAACAAGGCTTTCTCGGATAAACCCGAGACGCTCCACGAGGCGGATGGAGGCCAGGTTCCGGCTGTCGATATTTGCTTGGACAGCGCGAACGCGGAGCGCTCGGTGCAGATGATCGACCACGATCCCGGCGCTCTCGGACCCGTAACCGCGGCGCGCGTGCTCGCTGAAGACGAAGTAAGCGAGGCTCGCGGTCGCGTCCTCGCGAACGGTCGCCTCGATGAGGCCGACGTAGATCGGCTGTGCCGCGAGGCGCGTCGCCCAGTTGAGCCAGCGCTCGCGTCCGTCCGGTGAAGTCCGCTTCGCGAGCCGTCGGTAACGATCGCGGAGCGCGTCGATCGAGGCCGGCGGATCGGTCGGGATGTACGTATGGAGCCGGGGATCCGAGAACCCGGCGAAGAGCGCTTCGGCGTGCGCTTCGACCAACGGCTCGAGGACGAGGCGTTCGCTGCGGAGGGGCTCGTCGTCGCTCATCGAATCCGTCCGGGTGCGGCCATGGCTCAGGAGCGCGCGATGAGGTGCCGGTCCAGTCGAGAAGGGCGACCGGATATCGGGAGAGACAATGTCAAGAACGAAGTGGTTGGCCCGGTCGTCGTCGAACCCGCCGAGCAGCGGGGCCCGCTCCGAGGCGTCGCCGTTTAACATCGTTCAGCCCGCGCCCCCCCAGGCGCGCGGGCTGAACGAGGCCTCGTTCCTCACTTGCTGGTCGAGGTCTTCTCCTTCTTCTTCTTCTGCTTTTCCGCCGTCGTCAGCTTGGGCTTGTTCGACTTCTTCGGTTTCTCTTGTCCCTTGGCCATGATTCCTCCTCCGCCGCACCGGCGGCGCACGGGGCACCCTAGCGGATTTTTGAAGGAAAGTGGTCGTACCTTCGTTGTCCGGAGGCGCGTCCAGTGAGTCGGGTCGCCCCCGACAGCCGCGCGCTTCGGGTCACCGGGGATCTTCACGGCGGGCGGCTCCGGCGGTTCTCCTCGCGCTCGTGCTCCGGAAGCGGTACCGACGCTCCGGCCGCCATGATGAATGACTCCCCCAGCGACGACGCCTCCGCCGCGACGAAGCCTGATCTCTTCCTGTCCCTGACACCGCACAAAGTCATCGAGGCCGTCGAGGCGGCCGGGGTCCTCTGCAATCGCGTTTGCTATCCGCTCAACTCGTTCGAGAACCGCGTCTACGAGCTGGAGTGCGAGGATCGCTCGCGGGTGATCGCCAAGTTTTATCGGCCGGGGCGGTGGACGCGAGAGCAGATCCTGGAAGAGCATCAGTTCCTCGCCGACCTCGAAGAGGCGGAGATCCCCGTCGCTCCCACGCTTCCTTTCCCCGACGGCGAGACGCTCCACCAGATTGACCACATCCCGTATTGCCTCTTTCAAAGGATGGGCGGTCGCGCTCCGGACGAGCTCGATGACGCGTTGATCGAGCGCCTCGGCCGGCTCGCGGCGCGCGTCCACAACGTGGGGGCGTCGCGGGCCGCGCCGCACCGGATCTGCCTCTCCGGAGACACGATGGGGCGCGAGCGTCTCGAGTGGATGGAAGAGCAGCGCGTCGTCCCGGCGCGCCTCGAGCGTCGCTATTTCACGGCAGCCAATGATGTCGCCGACATCGCCGATGAGCGCCTCCGCGGGGTGGACGTTCACCGTATCCACGGCGATCTCCACTTCGGGAATCTGCTCCTCCGTGACGGTGCCTTTCACGTGCTCGATTTCGACGACATGATGGTCGGCCCCGCGGCGCAGGACGTCTGGCTGCTCCTCCCCGGGCGCGACGAAGACGCCCGGCGACAGCGCGAGGTCTTCCTCGAAGCCTACGAGTCGATCCGGCGCTTCGATCGGGCGAGCCTGCGCCTGATCGAGCCGCTGCGCGGCCTGCGGATGATGAGCTACGCGGCCTGGATCGCGCGGCGCTGGCACGATCCGATCTTCCCGCGGACCTTCGTCCAGTTCGGGACCGAGGCGTACTGGGAGGAGCAGACGCAGGACCTGGAGGATCTGCTCGAGGTGATCCGCGTCGAGGGCGGCGGCGCTCCGCCCGCGGCGGCGCCCGTGGGCGAGAATGAGCGTTATTTCTACGACATGGATTGAGGCGCCAAAGGCGCGTTCACCGGCAGAAGCTGAGAGCCACCGCGAGCGCGATCAGCGCGCCGACGATACCGAGCCAGCCAGTGATCGAGAGGCCGGCGAGGGTCGCTCCGGCGGCCTCGGGCGGGGCGGCCGCAGCGCTCCGGACGCCGGATCCCGCGGGGCCTGCGGGCAGGACCTCGGGCTTGATCACGGTGCTGACCATCCAGCGGTTGTGGGTGCGACCCTGGAACGTGTCAGTGCGGCGGAGCTGCTTTGCGGGGATGTCAACGATGTTGCCGTCGCCGCCGACGAGGCCGACGCCGAGGAGTCGGCCGGGACCGAACGCCACGCCCGCGACCTTGCGATCCATGTAGCCGAGCTGGACCACGGTATCGCGCGAGGGGAGCGCGAGGGCGATCACCAGGGTCTCGTTGAGCCGCATCGCGAGCATGCTCCCGTCGGTCGACGCGCAGACGCAGTCGGGCGTCGCCCCTTCGGCGCGGGTGATCTGTTCTCGCGTCGAGCCGTTCTCCGCGACCCGGAAGACGCAATCGCCGCTCGTGGCGATCCAGAAGCCGGCCGGGCTGAAGCAGAGGCTGGTGATCGCCGCGTCCAGCGTGATCGCGCCGACCGCTTCGCCGGCGGCGGAGACGATCCGCACCGCGCCGGACGCGTCGCCGATCGCCAGGCGCGCCCCGTCGCGCGACCAGGCTGCGGCGATCGCGCCCGGGGCCGCCAGCTTGCGTGGCTCTTTCCCCCGGGAAGCGATGGTGATCGCGTCGGCCACGACGATCGCGCACGCGCTCCCGTTGCGGGTGACCGCGAGAGCGCTGGCCGCCTCGCCGAGCGCGATCGTCTCCAGCGAGGCCCCGTCGGCGCCGCTCCAGAAGGTGAGCTTGCCCTGGCTTTCCAGCGAGATCACCGTGTCGCCGCCCGCGCCGAGGCCGACGATCTCGGCGTCGACGACGTGCCGCCACTTCGGCGCCTCGTCAGCGCCGCGGTGGACCAGCAGCTCTTTCCCGTCGAAGACGACGAGCACGCTGCCGATCGGATCATACGCGAAGAGGTTGGGGGCGGGCATGGGCCGCGGAGGCTACGACGACCGGCGCGTTCGGGGAAGCCCGCGCTGATCCGTCCGTCGCCGCGACCCCGTCGTGCTCAACAAGGCCGACACAGTCGGCCTGGGGTTTGGGGCCGCTTGCGGCCCCATCGTGATCAACAAGGCCGACACAGTCGGCCTGGGGTTTGGGGCCGCTTGCGGCCCCATCGTGATCAACAAGGCCGAGACAGTCGGCCTGGGGTTTGGGGCCGCTTGCGGCCCCATCGTGATCAACAAGGCCGAGACAGTCGG
>Ga0209181_10008299_pt1 | contig 13971 bp, 14 predicted proteins | sample MAT05_FD_187208 | JGI IMG/M metagenome (GOLD analysis project Ga0209181, IMG submission 187208) | Freshwater microbial communities from Lake Fryxell liftoff mats and glacier meltwater in Antarctica - MAT-05 (SPAdes) (version 2) | ecosystem: Environmental > Aquatic > Freshwater > Ice > Liftoff... | reverse complement strand
CTGTTTCCACCAGGGCTTGCAGTCGGAAAAATTGAATCGGTCGATTTTGGCAAAAGCCCTGCTCCCGAAGCAGTCATTGAATTGTCTGCCCCCCTCAGTTATTTGGAATGGGTGGTGGTGACGCCGAGCACAACCACTCCTCCACCTCAGAGCGAGCCTCAGCTTGATCTGCAATCTGATCTCCAGTCTGACTCGCAAACCGATCTAATTCCATTTGCATCCACAGGATTAACTCCGTGACCGCGCTACTGCTGTGGAGTCCTTATGTGCGTCAGCTGGTGAATTGGGCGGTGACGGCTGGTTCTGTATTATTGTGCCTGTTCGTTTTGCATAGTCGGTTACCAGGAATGGAGCTGCTTGGGGTAGGGCCTAACTGGCCATTGATCTGGGTAGTGGCCTGGAGTGTTAAGCGATCGCCTTGGCAGGGTGCGTTTGCGGGACTAGTGCTGGGGCTGATCCAAGACGGCCTGACATCGCCAGACCCTACGCACACGCTCAGTTTGGCCTTAGTCGGAATGCTGACCGCACTATTGCAAAAGCAGCGATATGTCCAAGAGGATTTTATCTCAGTGGCCTTAATCGTATTTGGCATGGCAGTTCTAGCGGAGACGGCAATCGCAGTGCAGTTCAGCCTGCAAAGTTCACACCTAATGGCTCAAAGCACCTACCGATCGCTAGCTGAAATTTGGGGCTACCATCAGCGGATTGCTCTTAGTTCTGCGATTTTAAGCAGCCTCTGGGCACCTGTACTTTACTATCCGCTCAATCGCTGGTGGCAGCTAATCAACAACATTGAGCAGATGCAAACTTGAGGTTTTGCGATCGCATTTTTTGTAGCAAAATTCTTATTGATTCTCAGCCTAGAACTTCTCACAGGAGTGCACACAGGCGGTGATAATGATAGGTAGCTATAGCACTTCACAAGCTCCGATTCGGCAGCAGTAGGCAATTATGCTTACTCATCTCAAGCTTAGATGGCATCAACTAGCTCAGTGGATTCTGTAGCTGTGGTAACACAACAATGAGAGGGTTTGGATCATGTCTCTATGGGCTTAGCTCATTGAGACGGATCGAGTCAAGTCTCGACTAACGACATAAGATATTTTTTGGGAGCGCACGCAAGAATGGGTTTTATCAAGCAGTTACTGGGTGGTATTTTTTCTCTCCTAGGGAGTATTTTTGGCGGTCTCGCAAAGCTTATAGGATTAGGCAAAAAATCAGAATATTTTCTGGAAGCGGAGCCTGCTGATGGTGCAGCAGTGTCTGAGCCTCAAGCCGCTGCGTCTACTAAGGCTAGTGCGGTCAATAGTAATGGTCAATCTGCAACAGCGGCGATCGCGTCACCCGCAGCGTTAGCAGTGACGGCAACAGCTGCTAGCAATGGCGGTGCTGCTTCCACCTCTAAGAAAAAGATATCTAAGAAAGCCGCTCAGGCAGAGGCGGCGGCATCCGCTGCCCCTACGCCCGTGGCGGCAGCACCCGCTGTCCCTGTAAATGTGACCTTTGCCCCTGATTATCTAATCACGGCTAACAGCCGCAGCGGTCGCCGTCGTCCTGGGCCTAGCATGAATCCATTCCGTGATATGGCACGGCAGGTGAATTCACAAAACTAGCCCAGCGTCGCTCCAAATTTAAATTCGTGTCAAAGCATCGGCCCAGAGTGTCCATAGGTCATTCCCAGCCGATGCTTTGGCATGAGTTTGCCTATGGGCGATCGCCATCCTCTGACTAGACCACTACAGCTAAATACACCTCTACAGCAGCGTTTCCAAATCTGCTGGCAGCGGCGGTAGCGTCTGCCCCCAAGCCGTTAACCAGCGCATCACATCTACTGAAAGCTCAGATCGAGTGCGGCTAACAGAGTCAATACAAACATGTTTGGTGAAGGCTCTAGCCGTGCAAATCTCTTGGATCTCGGGAATATCTTGGCCAGAGTTTTCAACCGTAAACATTTCGTACTCCACCTCAAACTCACTGGCCTTGAGCTGTTTTGGCGTCACATAAATTTTTTGCTGATCGCCACAAAAAGCAGGACGCAAAAAATCGACCGTCGCGTGGGTGATCGGAATGGCAATGCGCGGATAGCAAAAAAAAGCGTTGAGGTTAATCCCTGACGCGGCTAACGATGCCTCATAAGCCTCATGACACATCGCGAGAATATTAGCAAAATAAACCACCCCAGCGGCGTCAGTATCTTGAAAGCGAACAGTTCGAGAATAAACAAACGGCATGGGAATCAACGTCGGGGACAGATCTAGGCGATGCAGCTGCCCGTTTCACAAAAATTGGCGCTACCACCCTCTAGTATGCCGTTGAGCGGTACCCATGCAAGACCAAGTTGAGCGTGGATTGTGAAATCACCCAAAATGTAAAGTTTTCCAAGGGTCGAAAGAGCAAGCTTCCCAACTTTTCTGGGTAAATTTCAGTAGCCAGAACCCATTACAACCCCGCTCTGAGATCTAGCCAGACAAAAGACTTTGGCCAGCATGGAGACCTGTTAACCTTCCCTTTACGATGAAATAGTAGAATCTGGTACGTTTGATGGATTAAAAAAACTACAGGTTCTTCGGATTATGGCACTTTCAATTTTCTCGGAGCGTTCCGCATCCATTGCGGCTTTGATGGCTGTTACGCTGAGCCTGGCTGCTTGCGGCGGCGGCACCCCTACTGCCGAAAGCCCTGCTGCTGATGGTGCAGCAATGTCTCCCGAGGCGTCTCCAGCAGCGTCCAATTTGAGCGGTACGATCTTGGCCGATGGGTCTAGCACCGTTTATCCCATCACCGAAGCGATGGCAGAAGAATTCGGCACTGCAAATCCCGGCGTTAAGATCACGGTAGGTACCTCCGGCACGGGTGGCGGTTTCGAAAAGTTCTGCGGTGGAGAGACTGATATTTCCAACGCCTCGCGCCCCATCAAAGATACAGAAGCTGAAAAGTGCAAAGCGGCTGGAATTGAGTACGTTGAGATCCCTGTGGCAGTGGATGCACTCACAGTAGTGGTCAATCCTCAAAACGACTGGGCAACTTGCCTCACGGTCGATGAACTGAAAAAGATTTGGGAGCCTAGTGCCCAAGGTAAGGTTTCAAGCTGGGATCAGGTGAATCCCAAGTTCCCCAAAGAGCCACTCCAGCTTTTTGGGCCTGGAACCGATTCGGGTACCTTTGACTACTTCACCGATGAAATCAATGGTGAAGAGGGCGCAAGCCGGGGTGACTATACCGCTAGCGAAGATGATAACGTGCTCGTAACGGGCGTTGAAGGCAGTAAGGGTGCCCTGGCTTACTTTGGCTATGCCTACTTCATTGAAAATGAAGCCAAGCTGAAAGCCGTCGAGATTGACAGTGGTAAGGGTTGTGTTGCCCCCAACAAAGAAGATGTGGTCAACAACACCTATGCGCCGTTGTCTCGTCCACTTTCTATCTACGTCACGACAAAAGCCTTGGATAAGCCCGAAGTAAAGGCATTCATCGACTTTTACACCGATGCTGCCAACCGGGGTTTGGTGGAAGAAACAGGCTACGTTGGTTTGCCTGACGATGCCTACGCGAAGGTGAAAGAGTTGCTCAAGTAAACTCTCACTCGCTCCAGCGACTTTGTTGTTGATTTGAGTTATGCGATCAAGTCAGTTCCAAAAAGCTATTTGAAGGTTGATTTTCGAGCGCGGCGCGCTCGAAAATCAACCCTTGAGAGACTTGATCAACCAGCTTTAAGAGCTGACCTACTATTTCCTAGTTTTGGGTTTAAGTCATGACTGACAGCTATCTTCCCCCTGAGCACTCTTCCGCCAACTTATGGCAGCCCAACCGTGAGGCAAGTAAGCGATCGCAGGCAATTGTTAAATTTATTTTCGGCAGCTTTGCCGTTCTATCAATTTTTACGACCCTCGGCATTGTCGCCACGTTAATCGTTGAGACCATCAAGTTCTTTTCTCAAGTTTCACTAGTTCAGTTTCTGTTCGATAATCAGTGGACGCCGCTGTTTTCACAGCCTCGCTATGGAATTTTCGTCCTAATCAGCGCTACTTTATTGACGTCACTGATTGCGCTATTAGTGGCCGTGCCGTTAGGGCTATTGGCAGCAATTTGCCTCAGCGAATACGCTCCACGCAACGTGCGGGCATGGCTAAAGCCTGCATTAGAAATTTTGGCAGGTGTGCCTACCGTTGTGTTTGGCTTTTTCGCCTTGCTGATTGTGACGCCTATCCTAAGAACATTCATTCCTGGGCTGCAAACCTTCAACGGATTAAGTGCTGGACTGATTTTGGGGATAGCCCTGCTGCCGACGATCGCCTCCTTAAGTGAAGACGCTATTTTCGCTGTTCCCCAAGACTTGCGGCAGGGTTCTTACGCCCTGGGAGCGACAAAGCGAGAAACCGTTACCGATGTGGTGTTGCCCGCTGCCCTTTCAGGCATTGTGGCGGCAATTATTTTGGGCGTCGCCCGAGCTGTGGGTGAAACGATGATCGTGACCTTAGCGGCAGGTCAAAATCCGACCTTGACCCTCGATCCACGAGTGCCCATTCAAACCATGACCTCGTTCATCGTGCAAGTGGCAAAGGGCGACGTCCCCGTAGGCACACTCAAGTACGACACTCTGTTTGCGGTCGGTATGACTCTGTTTGTGATTACCTTACTGCTGAATATTTTGAGTTTCTGGTTTGTGCGTAAGTTCCAGGAGAAATACGAATGACGACTACCGATCCGAAGGCATTCATCCCTGATGAAGGCATTGCCCTAGATGAATTTGAACCTAACTTGGTAGGCCGCTATAAACTCGACAAGGTGTTTGCTTATGCCAGTTGGGTTGCCACCATTACTGGTTTAGTAGTGCTGGCATTTCTGCTCATTTCTACCTTTGCAGATGGTCTACCTCGTCTAGGTAGCAGCTTCTTAACAAGCTTCCCATCGCGTAATGCAGAGCGTGCCGGAGTGGCATCTGCTCTGGCTGGAACGATTTGGTTGCTGATCATTACGGCTGCATTTGCATTTCCGATTGGGGTTGGCACGGGAATTTATCTACAGGAGTTTGCTGCCGATTCTTGGTTTGCCAAGATATTAGAAGTCAACATTAGTAACCTGGCAGCGGTGCCGTCGATCATTTATGGTCTACTGGGGCTAATGGTGTTCGTCCGCATTCTAGAACCGATTACAGGCGGGCGCAGCGTGCTCGCAGGCGGTCTCACCCTGGCGCTGTTAATTCTGCCCGTAATTATTGTGGCGACGCGAGAAACCTTGAAGGCGATTCCTGACAGCTTACGCATTGCTGGGATGGCGCTGGGTTCCACGCGGTGGCAAGTAGTGCGTGATCACGTGTTGCCCTTGGCGTTACCAGGAATTTTGACAGGAACGATTTTGGGCTTATCGCGGGCAATTGGAGAAACTGCTCCGCTAATTGTGATTGGGGCGCAGACCTTTGTCCCTTTTCTACCCACAGGTTTGCAGTCTTCTTTTTCAGCGTTGCCGATCCAAATTTTTAACTGGACATCTCGCCCTCAAGAAGCCTTCCATGCCAACGCCGCCGCCGCCAGCATCGTATTGCTAGTGGTGCTGTTGTCAATGAACGCTGTGGCGATCTATCTGCGTAATCGGTTTCAGAGAAATCGGTAGGTTTAGGTTCAGACACGTTTATGGCGAAGCCTAGTCGATTTATCCTTGAATTTACAGAGGTTTAATTTCATGCATTCCAATTCTGCTGCCGCAGTTGATACAAGCCATGCCTTTAACGTTGAGAAAGCAAATTACTACTACGGTCCATTTCTGGCAGTTCGGGATGTCTTCCTTGAGATTCCAGAGAAGAAAATTACTGCGTTTATTGGGCCATCGGGTTGTGGTAAGAGCACTGTTCTGCGCTGCTTTAATCGCTTAAATGACTTGATTCCCAGTGCACGAGTTGAGGGCAAAATCACCTATCGTGGTGTCGATATCTACGACAAAAGTGTAGATGCAACCGAGTTGCGGCGACGGATTGGTATGGTGTTTCAGAAACCTAACCCCTTCCCTAAATCGATTTTTGAAAATGTTGCCTATGGTGCCCGGATTAACGGCTACAAGGGCGATATGGATGTGTTGGTCGAGCGCGCACTGCGAGGATCGGCACTGTGGGATGAAGTAAAAGACAAGCTGAAAGAAAGCGGCTTGTCGATTTCGGGTGGGCAGCAGCAGCGCTTGTGCATTGCTCGGGCGATCGCCATCGAACCCGAAGTTTTGCTAATGGACGAACCCTGTTCTGCACTCGACCCCATTTCTACGCTGCGGATCGAAGAACTGATGCAGGAGTTGAAGAAGCACTACACCATCATCATCGTGACCCACAACATGCAGCAGGCATCACGGGTCTCCGATATGACGGCGTTTTACAACGCTCAAGCGACCGACAAGGGCGGCAAAATGGGCTATCTGGTAGAATATGCCCCGACTCAGACTATTTTCAACAACCCTAGCCAGGTTTCCACCCAAGATTATGTCAGCGGTCGATTTGGTTAAGTGATAGGGGCATGGCAGTGCCATGCCCCTACCCAGGTATCTATTTAACATCGGCATTACTCTAGCGAATTGTGGGAACGGCTGTTGTAGAGCCAGACGATTCGGTTTGACGCTGCGCCCAGTCCGCACCAAGCTGCACTGTAATATCGGAGCGGATATTGCCAGTTACATCAACCTGGACTTCACCCACCCCCAGAATGGCTTGGAGGGCTTTAGCGCTTTCAGTGTCACCTCGCTGGGCAATAATCCGCGTTACGCTCAACGGCTGATCCCAGGGGTCATCCACAAACAGGTTTAGGTAACCCTGCTCCTCTAGTTGCGATCGCGCTGCTTGAGCCGCATTTTCACTACCCGTTGTGTCTTGAATGGCAATCTCAGCCGTGCGATCGCCCTCTAGATAGTCTAGGTCTCCTAGCGCCGGAGCAGCGTCTGCACCCATTCCCACCTCTGTCCCCAGGTCTGAGCCATTGCCTGATATTGCCGCCGCCACGGCTGGTTCTGGGACGAAATAGCGCGCCACTAAACCGTCAATCCGGGCTTGATTGGGCAGCCAGTAACTAGCGGCATAGTCGCCAGATCCGCTAAAATCTCCTGGCAGCATCAGCATTTGCAAATTAGCGCGCTCTGTCTGTGCCGCAAATCCCACCAGCGCCACCAATTCTTCAACGCTTAGATTGGTATCGACATTTTCTTGAATCACGGTCAAAATTTGCGGAATTCGGGTCAGCGTTGCCGGACTCAGCGTTTGCTCAACCAGTGCCCGCATCAACATTTGTTGGCGCTGCACTCGCCCAATATCGCCCAAGCGATCGTAGCGAAACCGCAAGAAATCTAGCGCTTTCTTCCCATTGAGATGCTGTTCACCCTGTTTGAGATCAATATACAGATGCTGGCTTTCGTCGGTGTACTTCATGTCTTGAGGGACAAAAACGGTAACGCCGCCCAGCGCATCCACCAGCTTTTCTACGCCCTGGACATTGATGCGGACATAGCGATCGATGGGCACATCTGCCAGCAAATTACTCACCGACTTGGCGGCTAGGGCAGGGCCACCATAGGCATTTGCTTCGTTTAACTTGGTGGTACCCAGGCCATCGACCCAGGTGCGGGTATCGCGGGGAATTGAGAGTAATACTAGTTTGAAGGTTGCCGGGTCAAACCGCAGCATCAGCATGGTGTCCGATAGGCCATCGAACGAGTTCACCAGCGCATGATAGCCCAGGTTGGCCGCTTCGGCTGGAGGATTGTTAACGTCTGAACTGAGCACCTTCATACCCAAGATCATGATGTTGACGGGGCGGGTTAGGGCAGGCAAGCGAAAGTTGACGCCAGTGGAAATATTGCCCTGGTCAAATACTTTGGCATCATTGGGATGCAGTTTACTTTGCAGCAGGGGGGTGCTGGCCAGCGAAACAGCCAGCAGGGCACCTCCCGCAGCAGATGCGATCGCCACTCCCGCTAACCCAAACGCCATCCACAGCGGTTTGAGCTTTTTTGGGGGCGGGCGTTTCTTAGAGCGGGGCGGGGAAAGAAAATTATAAACTTTTGGCCTTGCCACAAAGATCCTCAACACACAATGACGTGCCAAGCTGAATGTTAACAGCGTTTTCAGGAATTGGGATAGAGAAAAGGATGAGGACGCGCTTTAAATTTAAGCTATCGCTTAAAACGGCCTCGAAAACCTTGATTGCTCCTGCCCAAAACGGCTAGAACAGCTACGGCTAGAACAGCTAAGAGTATGAGCAGTTTTGCACTATTCTCAACGAGCTGTTCTAAATCCGGATGAACGGGTTTTCCAGGCGGTTGATCTGACTTATTTGCTCACGTTGCGCTGATGAGGCTGCGTGGTTTCAGCAGATTTCTGGTCAATTGTTAGGGTAGGCGATCGCCCAGTTCGCTAAATCCTGGCAGCCGCAGCGGCTTGCGTTGCCACACCCGCAGCATCAGCCACAGGTTAATCACAAAGTAGCTGGAGGTAATGACGCTGCTGGTCAACATCAGCGGCATGGCAAGGGATTCTGCTGACTGTGCACCTGCCGCCAACGAAAAATAGCTGACGACCCAGGTTAGCGCCAGCACGACCACCAAGCGGGTAGCAGCTCGTTCGCGGCGATCGCCCTTGCGCCGATACAGCGCCCAAATTGCGGGGAATACCCCAATCACGGGCACCAGATACACAAACAAGCGAATGCGTTTTAGCTCATAGGGGTCGAAGGGATCGCTGTTGAGGTTGGGCATGGAGACGCAAGAGGGAGAAGGGATTTACTATATTTCAGAATTAAGTAAGCGATGAGTTTTGAGTTTTGAGTTAAACGGTCAACTCAAAACTCAAAACTCAAAAGTTAGAACTCACTCACGCCTCGGGGTTGACTATTGTGCCCATAAATAGAATGGTGCCCGTTCGATTGTCGCAAATTGCATAGAAGAAAGGGCGATCAACAATCATGCGGAAGGGTGGGTCAACGGGCATGGACGTAGTAGTGACGCCAATGGAGGTGGCGGCGGCGGCTTCGGTGCCGGCTTCGTTGACGTCAATGAAGGTTTTGTGCTGAACCTGGCTAATGTAGACAGAGTTGTCGGCAATCAGGTTAGTAAAGTTGGCCTGGTTGGGGTCAAAGGCAATATCCATGCCGAGGGTTTTGAGCGCATCGTTTAACCCAATGCCGAATTCTGTTTTGAACCGGGGTAGCTGGATGGCTCCGGGCTGGTGGCGGAATTGACTGACCCAAGTGCCCCAGTTATCGGCGGTTAGGGTGGCCTGGAATGTCTCTAAGCTGAAGGCTGGTTTGGGTAGAAATACCAGCATACTCAGGTGGCGATCGCCATACGGCAAGTTAATCGCCTGAAACTGGTCGGTTTCGGTGTAGAGGTAGCTGCCCGATTGTGCCATTAGGGGGTGGGATGTTGTGGTGCCATCGGCCAGGTGGAAGGGCTGCGGGCGGGTCAGTCTGGGGTCAAAGGGGCGCGTCCAGGTGCCGTTGAAATAGATAGCGTTGATCAAAAACATGACGTCATCGGGATTGATGCGGTCAATGATCTGCGGAATTTTGCCTTCGGTGTGGCGGCTGACCCAGCGGTTAATCCGATTGACTGCATCGGGGCGACCAAAGTCTAGGCTGGCCACTTCAGCATGATAAAACTGCTGGTTTTGCCGCAAGAAGTTGGGTTGAAACGACACCCCTTGGCGGCTCCAAAGAGAATTGGCGATCGCCACCTTTACCGTTGGATCGGCTGCTTCCAATGACAGCTTTAGGGCGGCGTTGGCCTGGTTGACTTCTGCTAGAGTCATACCACTTAGCTCTAGCGTATTCGCCATGGCAGTGCGCGTCGTATCGTCGGCACCGTTATAAACCATCGAAAGGGCGATCGCCACACTTGATGGCGAAATTAGCACATTCTTACCCGGTGTTTCGCTGACAACTTCTGAAAATAGCTTGAACCCAAACCGAGTGTTGGCCGTAACTAGGCGAGGATCTACGAGGGGAAAATTCACACGGGGGTCTCCAGGTGCAGGGGGCAGGGGGCGAGATGGAGCAGGCGATTGAGCCACTGGGCTTTGCATCGTAGGGGGTGATTCTTCTGCTTGCGATTGGCTCATGGCACAGCCCAACAGCCCCAGCAACAGCAGACTACTCACAATCCCCGCACCCAACCCGTACCACCATTTCATCGTCATACTCCTACAGTCCTCAAGCTAATAAGTTTGCTGAATGAGGATTTCACGTTTTTGTGTCCCCACTTTTTGTCCCCGCTTTTTAAAGATGACACCTAGGCCAAAAAAGTTCGCACCAGTTGCATTTTTAGTAACGTCCCTCTCACTTGTATCGGATCGCCGTTGCCGTGGTGCATCGAACTTCTAGATTGAGCTAGAGGTCAGCATGGTGGCGATCGCAGACTGGGCGTTAATCTAGAAGTGACCTGAGAGCGATACATGATGTCTCATAGGCTACCGCCACCGCTATGACCGCACAACTAACGCAGCCACCCCAGCAAACAGCAGCAGACCAGCGCATTATCCTTCAAGGGACATGGGAGAAATTCAAGCTGATTCAACAAGCCTCCGAAGATTCCCCCGGTGTTCGGCTGGCTTACTACCAAGAAACGATCGAGATCCTCATGCCTGGAGAAACACACGAGTTTTTTGCCCACATTATCGGCTATTTGCTGACTACCTTCTTGCTAGAAAAGGACATTCCCTTTAAGCCGACAGGGGCAAAGACCCAAGAGAAAGAGGGTGAAGTTTCAGCACAGGCTGATGAATCCTACTGCATCGGCGGCTCCAAACCAATTCCCGACCTGTCGATCGAGGTGGTTTTTACCAGTGGTGGGAATAAGCTGGCACGATATCAAGCCCTAGGAGTCCCAGAAGTCTGGTTTTGGCAAGATGGTGTGTTAATCCTGCATCACCTTCGCGCCACTGGGTATGAGCAAATCGAGCGCAGTGAGCTTGCTGGTCTTGAGCAACTTGATATTGATGTATTCAAACGCTGTATTTTGACTGCTGAAACCGATTTTGCCGCAGCCCTTCAAATCTTTAGACAAAGCTATAGAAATAGTTAGAGGACGCTCTGCATGACCGAACGACTAGACCGGGTTGAAGCTGTGCTTGCAGGAATAGCCGAATCTCAGCAACGTTCTGAGATGCGGCTAGACCGGATTGAGCAGCTAACCGACAACCTGGCGTTACTCACCGAAAGCAATTCACGGGCGATAGAAAGCAACGCCCGGGCGATCGCCGCTCATGGTGAGGAATTGCGAACCAGTATTGCTGACATGGTGAGTGCGGTTGGCACCGTGGCAGCAAGCTTGCAGCGGCAAGCAGACCAGGCAGAGATCGATAGAGCTGAGTTCCGGGCACAGTTTCAGCAATTGATCGAAGCGTTGAGCCAGCAATTCAACGGCAACGGGCATAGGGAGTGACTGTCGGCAGCAATTCTCGCTGGTAGAGCGATCGCGGCACTGATACCAGGCAGATCTGTCTACCGATTTCAGACCCCCGTCCAGGCCAACTGGCAACCACGCTAAATTTAGTAACTCCACGGACTAAACCATCGCGAACCGAAAGATTACGCTACACTGAAGGCGGCAAGGGCATCTACCCTGTGCCAGCTGCAAAGCATAGCTTTGTCAGAAGTGGGTCGATACCCGCTTTTTTTGTTTCAATTTTTGGGGCGTGTCTGGGCGCTCTTTGCCTGCATGGTTCATCCGTTAATTCCGCAAATTATTCAACTGGCTTCACCTGTGGCCACACCGTTAGGGCTAGAAGTGGTGGGAGCCACGTTTCACACGCACCAAAGCCCGCCCATCTTACGGATCGACATCCGCAATTTACAAGACGATACGGGTCTAGGTGATTGCGAACGCATGAGTCATGCCTTAGAAGCCGCGCTAGACGAGGCCAATCTGATTCCTGACCCATACGTATTAGAGGTGTCTAGCCCCGGTATTTCGCGATCGCTGACGACGGATCGAGAATTCATTTCCTTTAAGGGATTTGCCGTGATTGTCTCGACCAGTGAACCCTATGAAGGGCACAAAACCTGGAACGGAAATTTGGTGCGCCGCGATGACGACGCTGTACACCTCAGCCAAAAAGGACGGGCGATCGCCATTCCCCGGCTGCTAGTTAGCCAAGTCCAGCTCGACGAAACCCGGTGAGCCAGACCACGATACGCATCAAAACTTACAAAACTTAATAGCTACGGAGGATCTGATTTTATGTCAATGGTTACACTGCCCGGCCTGCAAGAAATGATCGACAGCATTAGCCGCGATCGCAACTTGCCCAAACATGCGGTTCAAGCCGCTCTGCGCGAGGCGCTGCTCAAAGGATACGAACGCTATCGCCGCACCCACCGAGCCGACGCCTATAATTTTGACGAAGAATATTTCAACAACTTCGACGTAGAACTCGACGTAGACGACGAGGGCTTTCGAGTACTAGCCACCAAAACAATTGTGGAAGCGGTCGATAACCCCGATCATCAAATCGGCCTCGAAGAAGTGCAAGAAGTCGCCCCCGAAGCGCAGTTGGGAGACACGGTGGTGCTAGATGTCACCCCTGAGCAGGGCGAATTTGGCCGGATGGCCGCGATCCAAACCAAGCAAGTTTTAGCGCAAAAACTGCGAGATCAGCAGCGCAAACTGGTGCAAGAAGAATTCCAGGAACTAGAAGGAACGATTTTGCAAGCTCGCGTGCAGCGGTTTGAGCGTCAGTCTGTGATCATGATGGTCAACAGTGGCTACAACCAGTCGGAAGTAGAGGCAGAACTGCTGAAGCGCGATCAGTTACCCAATGACAACTATCGTGCCAATGCGGTGTTTAGAGTCTTGCTGAAGCGGGTTTCAGAAGGGTCTCACCGAGGCCCGCAGCTGCTGGTGTCCCGCGCCGATGCGGGGCTGGTTGTAGATTTATTTGCCAACGAAGTGCCCGAAATTGAAGACGAAATTGTGCGGATTGTGGCAGTTGCCCGCGAAGCCAACCCGCCATCTCGTTCGGTAGGCCCTCGCACCAAAATTGCAGTCGATACCCAAGAGCGAGATGTTGACCCCGTTGGAGCCTGCATTGGGGCTCGCGGCTCGCGAATTCAGGCTGTCGTCAATGAACTGCGCGGCGAGAAAATCGACGTGATCCGCTGGTCGCCTGACCCAGCCGCCTATGTCGCCAACGCCCTCAGCCCCGCCAAAGTGGATGAGGTTCGACTAGTCAACCCCGATGAGCGTCAGGCACATGTGCTGGTACCCGATGACCAACTGAGTTTGGCGATCGGCAAAGAAGGGCAAAATGTGCGACTGGCAGCTCGGCTGACGGGATGGAAAATCGACATCAAAGACTCTGCCAAGTACGACTACGAATCCGAAAACCGCAAAATTGCCGGACTAGCCGAAGAACGGCAGTTGGCTCAGGCCGCAGCGGCAGCAGAGGAAGAAGAAGAGTATGACGATGATGAGTATGACGATGATGAATATGACGACGACGAGGAAACTCCCGTCGTCGCCGCAGCGGATGCTCTAGAACCGGACGAGCTAGAACCGGATGAGCTAGAACCGGAAGAGCTAGAACACGAAGATTTAGCAGACGATTCAGAGCCAGCCGCATCAGCCGACGGCTTTGGGGTTGAAAGCAGCAACGCTCTCCAGCGCCCAGAATAGCGTCCACGCCTGCGGGGGCATGGCAGTGCCATGCCCCTACTAAAGTATTGGTCACAACCAGAAATCAAATGGGTACGGCATTTTATCAGGTTGGATCAAAGCAGGGTGGTTTGATCCAAGAACACCGATGAAAAAGACTAATAATTAGAGCGCACTTTGACCGAGTAACGGATCAAGGCGGCCATCGCGATCGAGTGCGTAGAGATCATCACAGCCGCCAATGTGCTGGTCATTAATGAAAATTTGGGGAACCGATCGCCTACCGTTGGCACGCTCTGCCATTTTGACCCGGGCGGCTCCGTTGCCGTCGATTTTATAGTCCTTAAACGATACTCC
>Ga0209181_10008297_pt1 | contig 13971 bp, 9 predicted proteins | sample MAT05_FD_187208 | JGI IMG/M metagenome (GOLD analysis project Ga0209181, IMG submission 187208) | Freshwater microbial communities from Lake Fryxell liftoff mats and glacier meltwater in Antarctica - MAT-05 (SPAdes) (version 2) | ecosystem: Environmental > Aquatic > Freshwater > Ice > Liftoff... | reverse complement strand
TTCCGCCCGTACGATGGGCGGGACGCCAGCGTTTCCAACACAGCTAAACGCGGCGACCTGCTGTGCATTAGCCGTGGACGCTGCGCCAAAGGCCAGCGCGACCACTGCCAAAGCAGGGAACCATTTGCGGAAATCTACCATTTCCTTCTCCTTAACAAGAATCAAAAAAATCGAATTGAAGAAATTAAACCCAGAAGTTTGTGCTTGACCTCGTGCTGCCTGAAGGGCCGGTCCGGTTTGTAGCCGGGTTAGTTGCATTCAGGAGGAGCCGGGTTCAGCGAATTTTGTTTTAGTTTTTATTTTTTTAGTTTTGCCACGCCGCCTAACCTGAGGTAGCGATCTGTTTACGATTAACACCTGTGACGGCGAAAGTCAAGGTTTTCTTATACTTCGCTCGCCCACGGCGTACTCGGGATCTGATCTTATAGGGCAATTGAGGGCCCACTGGCTGCCCGCGCTCTCGATTTTGCAACTTAATGAAAGTAAACGGATTTCGTTAGGACGGCCGGGTCTGTGAGATACGTGGAGGGAGGAAAAAGGCCATTGGTGTGTGTCGGACGGACACGCTTTGGAGGGGCGCTCTGAGAAAAAGACAAAGGGGAGACCGAAGTCTCCCCTTTGACCGTTGTTACGCCTAAGTGGCGACTGCTTTAGTGGCCCAGGATTTCGCTGAAGAACAACGTGCGCGAAGGCAGACCGCTATCAAGAATGAGAGCGAGGTAAGCTTCGGACACGCGGTTCGAACCGACGTCGCTGATGAAGGCGAAGCCGTGCGCGTACTGGAATTGGCACTGAGCAATCATGTAGCCCTGGAAGCCCGGCGTGGCCGCGATTCCAAAGTTACCACCCGTCGACAGAACAGCCAGCAACTGCTTACCGGCCGGCACAACCGCGGAGGTCTGGGCTGCCGGGGCAGCTCCACCACCGGTGGTCTCACCGTAGTAGTTCAGTCTGCAAGGACCGCTCTGCGGAGCCGTTCCAAACGGATCAACCGAAGTATTGCTGATCGCAATACCGGAGTCGAAGCCGGATTGGTTCGTCAGGTACACGAACAAGAGGTTCGTGGTGCAGGCGCTGATGGTGAAGATCGTACGAGCCGTGCTGGTGTCAGCAAAGCGCGGGATCGGAGCCGAGCCGGAAGCGGTCGTCACGGTGCTCAGCGGCGCGAAGCTGCCGGCAACCGTGGCCGAACCGAGGCCAGGCAAATTGTTGGACGTGTTGGCAACATAAGATACGCCGACGCCAAACTCATAGGTCTGGGACGTCAACGGATCCGCGTTCATTACTTCCCACACCGCCGTACCAGCTCCGTTGTTCAACGAAATCGGGGCCGTGGAGGCCGCGCCGTCGAACGAGGAGTTGTTGGTTCCCACTACGCCGGAGAACGAACCCGCACCGTTGGAATCGGTTGAAACCAACCGGCCCATGGTGAGCGTGGCGGTCGTCGCCGTCCGTACCGCCGTGATGGAGGGACGAGATGACGGACCGCAATCCGAACAAGTGACAACAGGGTACAGCGAAGCATACAACGATACACCGGCCGGGACGTTCGCGAAGCGAGCCATCAGGCGGGTGCCGTGGTCGGCCAAGCCGGCAATGGTGATGCCATTCGTGGCGGAAGTGACAGACACGGCGTTCTGGTTATAGAAACCACTTTCCGTGTTGTAGATCGCGCCAGGAACATTCTGATTCGCCGGAACCGGCGAAGTGTTGGCATCGGTGTACGCGGCTACGTTGCGGCGCTTGAACGAGCTGGCGAAGCCTTCGGCGAACCGAACGACAGTACCCTTCCCGTTGTTGAGCGCTTTAGACGTGTCTGTCGCGGCATCCCGGTTGAACGAGACGCACTGCAGATAGCTGTTAACAGCCTGGCGGACCGAGAAGCTCAGGCCGGGTTGGATGAAGGCAACAGTCTGCTGCGGGTTGTTGATCGGCACCGATGTGGTACCGGTGACCGAGATGAACATCACGATCTGGGTGGGGATGAGGGTGCTCGAAACGCCAAGCTGGTTCGCGTTGGCGCGAACGTTGGTGATGCGGATGATGCGGGTCGCATTCGTACCCGGGGGATCAATCGGCACACCGAGCCAGACGATCGAGTTTGCGCCCGACTGGCGGCCTTGAAAGACGTTCGGGACACCAGTGGCGCCGACTTCGTCGTAATCAATACCATCAGCACGGCCGTCAAGACCCAGAGCGGCGCCGACGCCAGTGACCGCGCACCCGCCGTTCACCGTGCAGTAACGCTGCGCGGCGGCGGAGGGTTCGTCGATCATCAGCATGGCCTCACTCCAGGGATCAGCAACAAGGCGGCTCGTCACGTTGGTGTTCAAAAAGATCTGAACGTTGGCCTGGGGAACGAGATTGCCAGCGGCAGTCGGCGTTCCACCATTACAGTTCAAAACCAAATCACCAACGAGCTCCGTCAGCCCTTCCGCCCGTACGATGGGCGGGACGCCAGCGTTTCCAACACAGCTAAACGCGGCGACCTGCTGTGCATTAGCCGTGGACGCTGCGCCAAAGGCCAGCGCGACCACTGCTAAAGCAGGGAACCATTTGCGGAAATCTACCATTTCCTTCTCCTTAACAAGAATCAAAGCTCGAACGAATGAAGTAATACCCAGAAGTTTTGCTCAGCCCCGTCCCACGTGCATCGGCCGGTCCGGCGGTAAGCCGGGTTAGTTGCGATGCGGCAGCGACTGGCTAAGCTTGTGTCTTTATTTTTTTATTTTTAAGTTTTGGGCCGCAGGATTCTCGCGGCGGGAATTGCGCCTAACACTAAGAAGTCCGTACTCGCAAATACAGTACGCCCGCCTTCCACGTGTAATTATTGCAATTATCTAGCCAAAACACCAGCATGAAAGAAGGCCGCCACCACGAACGGGGGTATCCGCCTGTAAAATTTTACAAAGCTTCTGGAATCAACGAATTGCGATCGCTACCGGGTTCGCGGTCATACCGCCCTGTCGAATTTCCAACGTCTGGAATAAACCCGGAGGCATATCTGCGGGTAATTGCACATTTAATTGATATAGTCCGATGGACCCAGGAGTGAGTCCAGAGTACACAACCGGCAAGTCGACCGCCGCGCCTCGAACGGTAACCGGGAGCAAGGTTCGTCGAAGCGCGCTCTGCGTGTCTTGCACGGAACCGAAACCGGTCCCATAGATAACGATTATCTGGCCGCGTGCGGCGGGATTATTCGGCGCATTGACCGAGCCGTCCTGATTCGTAACCGCGGCTTGGGCCGCCGAGAGCCGGAAAACAGCGGGGGCGGCATCGCGGACATCGATCTCGGCCTCGGAAGTTCCAAAAGCGCTGGTAAGACGCATGGGCCAGGAGCCCGGCGTCAAGCTCAGCGGAATCACCGCATTAATTTGGAACGGCGTCGCAAAGAGGACCTGGGCCGGCAGCCCGCCAATTTCGAGCGCGGTCTCGCTGTTGTCCCTGGCGAGCCCGAAGCCAAAGATCGAAATCGCGGTGCCGGGCGCATAATCGGCGGTAAAACTGGCTGCGTTGAGGACGGCGGTAGCCTGGAAAGTGGTTTCCAGCGTCAACAACTCCCACGTAAGCGCGGGCCGCGCAACCCGGAAGGATCCGCTACGGAGTCCGTTGATCTCAAAACGCGGCCCTCCGGAGGAAAGATCCGTGAGCGCTCCTCGATACGCACCGGTCGCGGCAATTTCAGCTTGGTAGACGGGGTGCGAGCCGTCGCAATACACGAACAGCGAGGTCGCGCCGGCGCCGGGAATACCGAAAGCTGCCCCACAGGAACCGGCCGGAGCATTGGCGGAAACGGCGGAACCGTAAGCGGTCAGCAGGAACCCGCCCGTGACGGGAGCGCGCGGGGTGAATCGGAGCGCGCCGGCAATGGAAGCGCCGGCGGTAAGATAATCGGCCAGACCGGCACGTGGCTGCCGGGGATTCGGGTCCATAATCTGGAGTCCGCCGTCGGCATTTACTCCCGTGGCGACGACGGCGACCGCCGAACCATCGGCAAGGCGAACGCTGACGAGAACGGGCGAACCGCCCGCGAGTGCCTCACGGATAGCGAGTTCGACAGGAGTAACCGGGAAAATTTCCAGGGTACCGCCGGCAAAATTTACCAGCCGCCACAGATTCGGGATTTCGGGATTAGTTAAGTAGCCGTCGCAGATCTGGTTTGCTTGGCTGTCCAGTACGCAGAAGTTCCGCAGGTATGTGTCGATGGCGGCGGCGGTAACCGTGCCGGCGGCGTTCGGCAGTTCGCTCCGGTCCTGGAAGTACTTGAGAATTGCCGCGACCGAACCAACATAGGAGTTTCCGTCGAAGGGCAGGCGAGGAAAGTTGGATATGTTCGTTCCGGAGACTTGGGCGGTGAAAGTCACAATCTGACGCGACGCCTCGGCGGTAGCCAAGGCAATTCCCGAGCCAGAGGGAAGGCGGAGCGTGGATTCGGCGTCGCCGTTAATGTCGGTGGCGACGGATCGCGGCGAGACTTCAGCGCCGGGCGAAGCGGCGAAAGCCACGGCAACGCCGACGAGGGGCGACCCGCTTTCATCCCTCAGATTCACTCGCAAAGGAATCGGAAGGCGCGTTCCGGGGGCGCCGGACTGGGCGTCGCCGCGCACTTTAGTGAGGCGAGGCCGGGATTCAGCGGCGGAACGGATACTATACGTCGTCTCGGCGGCGACGGCCGTCTGCGCCGCGACGACGGCCCGAACCGTTATCGAACGTGCCGGGGAATCGGCCGGAATCCAGGCTTCCCAGGAGTAGGATCCGTTGGCGGCGCGAACGAGGAAGTCCGGCTGGCCGGTAAGGCTGACGCGCAGATTGCTATTCTCTGGAAAACCGCCCGCTGCGAGGCGAATCCTGGAACCCGCAACAGCCGAAGAGGGGAGGGCCGAGACCGTGGGCTTCCGCGTACTTTCAACGGCGTCTACGGCATCGCTGCCCGGAGTGTACTCCATGTAGCCGCCCTCAAACTCCTGGCGGCGGCGGCCGTTCAGCGTAATCTCTTCGGCGGTTGGCGCGCCGAATCGTCCGTTCGCGCCACCCAGCACTTGATACTTTCCCAGAATACGTCCCGCGACCAAAAGGCTGCGGCCGGCGAGAATTCCCGTCTGAAGCTGAAAGATAGCGCCGTCGCGAAAAAGCTGCTGAACACCCGCGGATGCAGTGAACGTGGTGAAGACGGCCGCCGCCGCGGCGGGTGGCCCCACGGTTCCGGTCTCATAGTTCAACAGAGCCCAACGCGTGAGGACGCCACCGGAGACAACTTGCACCGGTGACCCGGCGAGCGCCCCGTTTTCGAATAGCTGCCGGCCTGTGGCGGTGGGATCGCCGGCAGGATAACCAAGAGGGCCGCCGCCCCCTCCAGCCTGCTCAAAAGCGCTGAGAATCGGGCCTGTTAGTATCCATGCCTGGGCCGAACGATCCGGGAGGGCTACAATTACGCGAGCCCCCGCGACCGTGGCAAGCTCCTGCTGGTAGCCGCTCGCTACACGGCGGACAGGGGCCGGGCTCGGGAGTTGCACCGTCAGACGGTTGCGCGTGATAGCGTCGGAAAACGTCTGCGCGGTGGCGGGAGACGGAGCGCCTTCGCCGATTTGGCAGCACGGCGCCTGGACAGAGACGGCGAAGGGAGCGCTGATCTTACCTTCGCTTACGGCGGTAATCGTGGCCACGCCGCCGCCCACGGCCTTTAAAGTCGCCGACCGGCCTGCTGCCTGTATGCTGACGACGCGTCCGTTTGTCGTCACCCACGACACCGCTCGGTCCGCCAGGGCCTCGCCGGTCGCCCCTCGCGGGATTGCCTCCAGGCTGAAAGACTCATTCAGTTTCAGACGAAGGGTTGTGACGTTTGTCGAGAGATTGACGTTCGTCACGGGAAGGCGAAGCGTGCCGCCCCCGCCTGGCTCATACTCGATCGCGCCGCCTTCAAACGTTTGACGGCGTTTGACGCCAACAAGTTGTTCGGGACCGGTAGGCAGGCCCAGAAACCCGGCCGGCCCGCCATTGGAGGCGTAAACGGAGAAAACCGGATTCCGGACGCTTACCAAGCGGCCGGCTAAGGTCCCTGACGTGATGTTTAAAATGATGCCATTCAGGAACGTTTGCGTGGTTGCCACCGAGCCGGCCGGCGACGTGACAGCGATTTCCGCCGCAGTGGCGGGACCGAATGTGGCGATACCTCCGTTGCTCAGCCACTCCGTGTAATAAGGGTCCTTGACGGTAAACGCCGATGAACCGTTGACCAGCGCGGAGGTATACGCGAACAGGGCGACTTTCTTATCGAACGTCTGCCAGAAACAACTGCCGATTGCGGTATTCGGGCATGTAGCGGTGTCGGTTAGCGGGAAACCGGCGGTATTGACGCCGACTGAACTGTAATGTGCGTACAGAAGCGCCTGAATCTGAAAAACGTCGGGAGTACCCTCGACGCTAATGGTCGACGTATTCGGCTTAACGAGCGCCAAACGGACACCGGCAGTCTTCGCGGCATCGTTGAATTCCTGAATCAGCCCCGCCGGAATCAATTGCGTACCGCCGAAGGAACGGACAATGCCGACCGGGGGCGTGGACACGATATTTGAAAAGTTATTCCGAAAGAACGCGTTCACAAACTGCTGCGAGATGACAGGATCCAGCGAACTGCTGCCAGTGCCGACGTCAATGGTGGTTTGCGCCGGCAGACAGAGTGCGACCGGGAGGAGGACTAAAAGGCGGGCCTTCATGTGGGGGTTCTGCCCGGAATTCGGGTCAACTCGAATTCTAACCCGGCAGGTCCCTTCAAGTTTCGGAACGGGAGCCTATTCGCGCATATACTTACGCAGGCGCCGCAGACGCCCTTTCAGTTCGTCGCTGGCCTCGGAGATCTCATTCGTGTCGTAGATGACGCGGGGAGTCATAAATACGACGAGTTCAGTCCGTTCTTTTCCATAGGACCGGCTGCCGAAGGCGGCGCCGAGGACCGGAATGCGGTGCAGAAAGGGAATACCTGTCGAAGAATAGGTATTGCTTTCGTTGATAATGCCGCCGATCGCGATGGTGTCCCCATCCTCCACCGTCACTTGCGTATTGATAGAACGGCGGGAGAAAGATGGAGATTGAATACCGCCGGAGGATGCTCCCTGGGGCGCACTCACATCCTGGTTCACGATTAGCGTCACGATTCCGCTGGGATTTACACGGGCGGTTATGGAAAGGGTCACACCCGTTTGGCGGTTCGTAATTGTGTTTGCAAATAGCGAACTGCCGCCGGACTGCACTCCGGTAACAGCCTGAGACGCAAGCGTAGGCACTTCCGTACCGACGTTAATTGTCGCCGCGATGGAGTCGGTGGCGATGATCGACGGCGCCGCGATGACACGCGAACGACTCTCAACGTCCTGCGTCGACATAAAAAAAAGCAGTTCTCGGCTCTTCCCGACCAAGGCGCCGGCGGTAAGTCCCACCGCGCCGCCGCTGAGGAAGCCGTTGAGCGCCCGGGAAGCCAATGTCGGCGCTCCATCGGCCGGCGCGGACTTGTTCTGAATAAACGCGGCGATACCGTTGGCGAAGGCGCCGGTGAGCGAAACTTCGTAGATTTTCGCGTCGATCAAAACCTGGCGCGGCGCAATGTCGAGTTGACGAAGGATCTTGTGAATGCCCTCGTATTCTGAGGGCGTGCCCTGGATGATCAGCGAATTGTCCATCGGATTGGGGACCACACGAGGAATGCGCGCCCCGGCGCCGCCCATTTGCGCGCCCAGATACGTGCCCGTTGCGTCCATGCCGCCAACGGCCGGGATGTTGCCTGCCTGAACGCTACCGGGAGCGGTTCCGTATCCTGTGCCAGCGCCGGTGTTGTACTGCATGGTGGTACCCGCGCCGGGTCCGTACATGCCCATCGCGGAAGGATTGTTCATGCCGCTGCCAACGAGATTTCCAAAACCGCCGGCGCCCAAGCCGGCCATGCCGCTCATTCCCATGCCCATTCCCATGCCCATTCCCATTCCCATGCCCATCCCGCCCATGCCGAATCCCCCGTAGAGCATCATGATGGAGGAAGCCAGCAAATCGGCGCGCCCGTACTTCACGCGGTAGACGTAGTTATCGATGGCGCCGGACGTTATCTTGACGGGCGTGTCCAGCTTCTTTATCCATTTCTCGACTTCTTCAAACGCCGATGGATTGGCGGCGACGGCGATGATTGTATTGATCCGGTCGACCGGAATGAACTTGATGGGCGATTGCTTCTCGTTCAGCGAGATGCCCTTAAAGATGGTGTCGATTTCCTTGCTCAGGTCGGAGGGACGGGCGTGCTCGGTTTCGAAGAGCTTCACCCGGCCACCGGCGAAGGAGTCATTGTCGAACAGCGAGATGAGCTCCATGGTGCGCCGCATTGATCGGGCGGAATCCAGAATCAGCAGGAGATTGGCGGGAGGATAGGCCCAGGTCTTGGAGTTCTCACCCATGAAAGGGTCAAGGAGTTTCGTCAGTTCGTCGACGTTCGCGTATTTCAGAAAGATGAGATTAAGGACGATCTGCTCGCTGTCGGGCAGGTCGCGTTGGTTGATGGAAGGCTTGATGGGAAGGCGGGCGGCGTCGGCCATCGGTACGATGCGATAGATATCGCCGACCTGAACCATGGCGAAGCCATTGATTCGCAGGATCATGTCGAGTAGCTCGCGATTGCTTAGCGACTTGGTCTCGCCGTAGGTATTGAGAATGATGCCGCCTTTGACGCGGGGATCGAGAATGTAATTGATTTTGAGCTGCCGCGCGAGAATGTCGATTACCGCCGTAAGTGAAGCATTTTCCAGTTGCAAGCCGCCGGTTGCGCCACCCTGGGGCGCCGCGCCAGGTGTGGTACCGGCGGGCGCAGGCTGCGCTGGGGGTGTTTGCGGCAGAGGCGCCGCTTCGATACGCGGACCGAAGCCCGGAGGCGGCTTGGGCGCGGGGGGCTGCGCCACTAGCAGCGTGGTGGCGCAAAGGAGAACGGCGAGCGAGCGTTTGTGGGGCGTTTGCATTCGGACTTAGTCTTTCTTTGCGGACCCGGACTTGCCTTGGGTGCGTTCCCAGACTGCGGTCTCGTCTCTATCGAGCTGCGTCTTTTTCTTCACCCAGGAGTACTTGCCGAAGGGCCCAGGCCGGGAGAAACGAAGCGAATCGCCCTCTTCTTTCACGGACATCAGATCCTGCACCGCATCCGGCCGGTCGTCGCCCAATTTCTGGCCTGTCTGGCCCACGGCCGCGGGTTGTCCCTTGGGTTCCTCGGTCTTCATCAGGCCCGATGGCATTTCCTGGAACAGCCACACTTTTTGCTGGGGATCGATCCAGCGCCAGACTCCATCGGCCAGCGGTAGCGCCTCGACAGGAACGCCGGAGGGCCGCTTCGCCACGGCTTGCTTCGGCTCTTCGCTGCGCATCATGCCAAATGGGGTGGAGCGGAATAGCCACGCTTTGCCCTCCTTGTCCACCCAACGCCAGGTACGGCCATCGGTGGAGACCGCGCCCGCCGGGACGTCCGAGGATAGAGGGGAAGATTCCTTTGACTGCGCGAGCGTGGCCAAGCCTACGAACAGAACTAATATCGGGAACTTCATGAGACTCCTTACTTTGCTTTTTCCCAGCGGCAAACTTTGCCAAAGGGACTTTCGCTGACTACTTTGCGGTACCCTTCCGACACAGTGCCAGGGGGGGAAGCGTCGCCCGGCACGCAAGCGCGCAGGCCGCCGCCCATGTCGACTCCAAGAGATCCTTGTGAGGAACTTCCGGAGTTCGAGAGAATCTGCGAACTGGATGACGGGGAGGGAGCCGGAGATTCCTGCGCGGCAGGAATGTTCTGGCGATTCATCAGCGCGGCGGACTGCGCATCGCGGTCCGCGAGTTCCTGCAGGTTTTTGGTGAATTTCTGCCCTTCCCATTCGAAGACAATGGTGCGGGAATCGAAATTAACAATCTTGAAATCGGCGATCTGGTCCCCGGCGCGGTAGCCCTTCTGGCCGTCGCCCTTTTTGGCGGACAACATGATAATTGGCGGATCGGCCACCATCAAGACGCCGTAGGCTAAGGGGAATGCGGGAATTTGTTTCACGGGCGCCGGCGCAATGATCACTGTCGGATTTCGGTCCTTCGAAAAGAGAAGACGCGATGCGATGTCCAAATAGTTTGCCGCTACCGTACGTTCCGGCTGAGCGACCGCCGAGGTGCCCTTGGCTTGAGGCAGTTTTGGCGCGCCGTCGTGGACCATCGCTTCGCGCCGGACGGTCTCATCCCGGAGCTCCATCAGCTTCAGCGTCGCCATCGCGATTCCCGCAAGCAAAAGCACATTCAGAAGAAAAAGGCGGCTCATTAGAACGACAGTCCCTTCTTCTCCGGGATCAATTTGCGGGGAACAATGCCGGAAATGGTGAGCCGCACCGGAATCACTTTTTGCGGGCCCGCCGCCTGGCCGATACGGATCTCGCTCGTCGCCAGCAGTTCGGGCTGCGCGCCCAGATCGGCCAGCAGATTCACCAACTGCTCAATGCCGCATTCAAACGAAACGGACACTGAAACTTCGCCGTAATCGTCACCGAACATCCGCGCCTGCCCGATTTCATTGGCCCGCACTTCAATCGGCGGCCCCTGCGCCCGGCCTACGCGGCGGAGAATCTGAAAGAGCTGTGCCTGCGCCTGCGCGGCCGTGTCGGCGACTAACAGGCCCTTCTCGCGCACGGCGAGATCGGACTGCACCTGCTTCAGCACGGCCTGTTTATCGGGCACTTCCATCAACAGCGTCCGCGACTTGCCGAGCCGCTTTTCCAGGACCTCCGTGGCGTTCACAACGCCCGCAGCAGCCTCCGTGGCCGTGCCAGCGGGCCAAAAGTAGATGACGCTGGCGAGTAGAATGGCGCCGCCCAGGTACTTCAACGCCTTTTGATCGCGCTCGGAAATGTTCATGGCTTCACGGCTCCGGGGACGGGCGGTGGCGGCGTTTCGCGTTGGCTGCGGATACGAAAGACTTCGGAGGTTGCCAGTCGCCCGATCGGAGTGATGAACTCGCTCCCGGCCAACCGCGGTGAGCCATCCAAAACGCGAAGCAGCGGCGCGGCCTGATCGATTTCACCGGTTAAAGTTACGTTGTCGCGAGCTATATCCAGACCGCTGAGGAACGCTGGCGCCGTGAACGTGCTGGTCAACTCCAGAACCAGATCGAGGTCGGCGCGCGTTCGCTTCCGGAAATCGTCCAGCTGCGCCAGGCGCTTGCGAGCCTTATCGATGTTCTTGTCCAGGTTGCCGACGCGGGAGGAAAGCGGCTCGGTGGCGCGCAACTCAGCCTCCAGCGCCTCTCGATAAATTTTCTCGTCGTACGGCCGGTGAAAGGCGATTGCCGTGCAGAGTCCGGCCAGTACGAGCGCCAGCACGGCCGTGGGGATGTAGCGGAGTTTGGAGCTGGCGCGGCGCTGGGCCTCCGGCAGCAGGTTAGCGTCAAGCGACAGACCCGGGCAGGCGCTCGACATCGCGGCCGCCTGGCTAAGGCCAATGCCCAAATCGCGCGGCTCCGTGTCGGCAGGCAGGCGCAGCTCAGCGGTCGCAAACGCAAACGCCCGATACGGCTCCATGTCGAAGACGGCGGAATACACGGGCTTAGCCTCGCTTTCGCCGTAAACCTCGAAGCCGTCGGCGGTAGGTTGGCCGGAGATCAACTGCGCCGGCGGATCGTCCACCAGACGAATTGCCGAACGAATCGCGGCGGCGGAAAACGTAAAGCTCGCCACCTTGATACCGGCCTCGGCGAACAGCGCCTGATACTGCTCGAAAAGCTGCCGCCGGATAACGCCGACGAGTACATGCACCCTGTTAAGCCGCGCCCACGTCAACACCGCGTCGTCTTCGTCGTAAGGGTGCAGCGTGTCGAGCTGATAATTGACCGCCGCGGCGAGTTCCGTATCCTTCACGCCCGGAAACGGAACAGTTCGCACAATCACTTCCTGCCGCGGAACCAACACCACCGCCGCCACATGCGAAGCACCGTGTTTGCGAACGAACTCCGTGTACTGCCTTCCCCATTCGGCGGCAGGCCGCCCGCGGAAGTTCTCGATCGTCTCCGCGCCCAACACCAACGCGCCCGACGGCCGCATCCGCACCACTGAAACCGTCAAATGTTCCGGACCGATTTCGATCCCGGCGCCGCGGCCGAAGGCCAGCCATTTCCGGAGTGAAAGCGGCAACATGATCAGTTGGTCCCCGCATTGTCATACCAACGGAGAATCCAGTACGGCGTCAAATCTTCCTTCATATTGTTGTTGAACTTAATAACGAGCGACGCGGAACGGCGCACATCGGACACAAACGCCGGCGGTTGCGCCCGCAACGTGGATGTCGCCCGCAGCGTATAGACCGAGTTCCCGCCGATGCGGAGCTTGCCACCGGCCGGACCGGCCGCGCCAATGATTGGACCCAGTTCCGCGGGCATCAAAAATGGGCGTACGGCCCGTCGCTGCACAATGGCCGCCACCAGATCCGGCGGCAACCCGATAGCCTGCAGCACCGGCGCCGGCGAGGTATTGATGTCATAAGCGTCGTTAATCCCGTACACCGTCAGGCAGTCCTTCAGACCGGGGAGCCGAACCAGTACGCCCGCGATGTTGCGAACCCAGGTTCCATGAAACAGGTCCGCAGAGACCCCGCGCATATATAAAAGCTCTTCGATCTGTTCAAATGACGCGTGCCGGGGCCGGAAAGTCGGATTCACAGCGAGATAAAACTGGTCCAGCGGCGATCCGCCCGGATTTCCGCTGCGCGCGTCGACAATCGCCTCTACAATCATTTGCGCCCGGTCCGGCGGCAGTCCCATTGACACAAACAGCATGCCAAGCTCTTGCGGCGTCGCCCGGTTCACGTTCAACCGCGCCGACTCCGGGATGATCTCCACACTCGCAATCCCGGACGGGAAATTCATATTCAATAGGGACATGCCGGGTTCGTAGAACATTGGCATGCCGTCGGGACGCCGCGCACCGGAGCCCCAGGACATCCAAAGTACGGCGCGATCCAGTGCGCCGGTGGCCAGGTAGTACGCTCTCACCTGCTCAATATGCGTGGCCGTCCGCTCCGTCTCCGTGCGCACCGTGGTGGCGACCGAGAACGCAATGGCCGATAGCGCCGCCACCAGCCATAGAACCGTAAGCAATGCGCCGCCCCGTTGGGTGCTACCGGGCCGCGCTCGTAAGGGAGCGTTCTTCGCGATTGTCGCTCTAGTCCGCATAAACAAGCATCGGGTTAGCCGTAATTCGAATGGGAATGGTGGTGGTAGTCACCTGCAGGTTGGAGGCGCTGGTCTCCAAAGGAATCATTTCGATCCGAATCGCCGTCGGCAATTTGTTGGCCAGCCACTTCGGCGTCCATCGCTCAAGCAGCGGCGGTGGAAGTTCATCGCGATAAACGAACCGGACGCCGGCCAGGTTGTCGGCCAGAACAAAGGAATCCGGCCGTGGCGAGATCGGAATGAACAGCGCCGCCGCCTGCCCCGTCAGCGGATCCGGCTGAGTGCCGACACAAGCGCCGCGCATGCTGTACGGACCGCTATACGGCAACTCGTTAACGATCAGCCGCACGCCTTTCCCGTCCTCCCCGCCAATCACCGTAAACTCCAGCAGCTTCGGGTACCCCCGCGCGCCCTCCTGCAACGAATAGCTGGAAACAAAGCGCATCGACTGCGGATCGCCCTGAAACAGCACGGCTTTGCCGCCTTGGGCGCCAAGGCAATCGATGGTGACCGGCATCAACCCGGCGATCTGCGCGGCCAATGCCTTCTCCACCCCGAGCACACGGCGGTTCTTCAAAAACCGGTCGTTCGTCTTGTCCATCGCGTTGATTCCTACACGCATGGAATACAGGACGCCAAGACTCAACAAGGACATCAGCGAGACCGCAATCAACAGTTCGAGCAGCGTCACACCGCGTTGATTCGCCCTCATAGCGGCGCTCCGTTAAAAGGAATCGGCGGGGGCTCATCCGGCA
>Ga0209181_10008295_pt1 | contig 13978 bp, 18 predicted proteins | sample MAT05_FD_187208 | JGI IMG/M metagenome (GOLD analysis project Ga0209181, IMG submission 187208) | Freshwater microbial communities from Lake Fryxell liftoff mats and glacier meltwater in Antarctica - MAT-05 (SPAdes) (version 2) | ecosystem: Environmental > Aquatic > Freshwater > Ice > Liftoff... | reverse complement strand
TCGAGTTCGCGGTGACGCTTTTTCAATGGGAACGTCCGGCGTTGGGGCAGGCGGCGCGCTCTTCTGATGTTTCGCAGATTGATTTTCAACGTATTCCGGCTAGCCGACGGATTGCACCGCACTACGGTTTGGCCGAGTTGGAACAGGATCTGGGATGGGCGAAGAGCCGGCTCGCGGGGTGGTCGTCGTATCGGACACGTCGCCGATTCTGAATCTTTTTCTGGTGGAGCACTTGGATCTGTTGCGGAAGTTGTTCGGCGAGATCGTGATTCCGCCTTCCGTAGCGAATGAACTTACCAGTTACGGTGCTGTTGTGGATGGCGATTGGATGCGCGGGGTAGCGGAACGCGATCGAGAGGAACTGTCCCGGATGCAACTTTTGTTGGATTCGGGGGAGGCGGAGGCGATTGTTGTCGCAATTGAGATTTGTGCCGGGCTTCTATTGGCGGATGAACGGCGGGGACGGCGAGAAGCGGCGGCTCGTGGACTGAGAGTGACCGGTATTCTTGGTGTGCTCGCCCATGCGAAGGAGCGGGGGCTGATCTCCTCCCGCGGATCGGTGCTCGACGAGATGATTGTCCACGCAGGATTTTGGATCGGCGAGGAGTTGCGGGTTCAATTGTTGAGCGGGGTTGGCGAGGCGCCGTAGAACACTCGATAGCCAGGGTTTGCAGACGGGTTGCGTCGGAGAAACGGTGACGCTCCCAACCCTAAAGGGCGTCGCGAAGAACGAGCGTGCGTAGCCCGCGGCAGCGCAAAGTATCCAATTGACCGTCGCGGGTGGCCCGGTTTACGACAAGGGCCAACGATTGGAACGGAGCATCTGATGAAGATCCATGAGTTAAACGAGAGAGCAACACCCTCTACCTGCTATTTCGCTCACGGTAGAAGAGAAGCAATTGGATCGCGATCAAGCAGCGTCAGGCAGCGCGCCGGAAGCACCAAAGAGTGGAGGCTGTGCGAATGAAGATACGGAGTTGCATAGCACTCTTCTCCGAGATCGTTGACGGTTAGAACGTTCCATTCGCTCTCCGCCTTCAAGACCGTCACCCTCCCCTGTTGGTTCGCGATGTAGAGTTTGCCTGAGGCCGCTACCGGAGATGGGAACAGGGGGCCAAAGGCAGGGCTGATGCGCCCCTCCTTCAGAACGGCGCCATCCTCAGCCCGCACCGCAGTCAGCACGCCGCCTTCTTTGGACAGGAAGAGTACGTTGTCAACAAGTATGGGCGATGAAACGTTGGGAATTCCCCTTTGAATTGCCCATTTCACTGTTTTTGATACCTCGCCAAAGCCATCGGCCGGGACAGCGATCCCGCTTCTGCCGCGCAACCGGATGGCGATGACAGCGTTCGGCCTTACTATCCAGGGTGGTCGCGAATACGATGGTTTAATTCACGAATCCGCCGCCGGACGGCTTCTTTCATCGGCCACTGCCGTTGTTCATCAGCGGTTTTGCGCTCATCCTGCTCTGGCTTGCTCCCTTTATGAAACGGCGCGGCGTGCTTTGAGGCTTCTTAGCGAGAGCCCTTGCCGTTTCGGCGGATGATCTGGTTGCGACGACGCGGTTTATGGCCGGCGCCAGGTAACGGCAATACCGGCGACAGTATCTATGCATTTGAGAGTCAACCGAGATCTCTTTCGCCAGCCAAGCCGGTCCGAATCCACGCAGGGCCGGACATGAAGGTAGTCGTCGTATTGAACCAGGCCTCCGGCGCCCTCAGTATCCCAGCCAATCGCGAGATCCTTTTGGGGGCACTCCGCGACGCCGGCTTAGAAACGATTGTGGTAACCGTCACCAATGGCGGCGAAATCGAGGCAGCCGTGCGTCCCCATTTGGAGAGCGATTGCGAGGCTGTGGTTGCGGCGGGAGGGGATGGCACGGTGAACGCGGTGGCACGCATACTGGCCGGTACCGGCATGAGGCTGGGCGTGATTCCAGGGGGAACGCTGAACCATTTCGCCGGCGACTTGCACATACCGGCGGACCTGGCGGAGGCGGTCAACGTATTGAAGACGGGTGTTACAAAGTTGGTCGACGCCGGCGCCGTGAACGGGCGTATTTTCCTGAATAATTCCGGGCTTGGTTTGTACCCCGAAATGGTGATGAAGCGGGAGGAGATTCGGAAGCACGGCTTTCGAAAAGCGACCGCATTACTGATGGCCTCGGCGCTCACGCTGCTACGCTTTCCGCTCCTGCGCGTGCGCCTCGAGGTGAACGGGCGGGTGATGGAGCGCTTCACGCCGTTTGTTTTTGTGGGAAACAATCCGTACGAGGGTGACGGACTCCAATTTGGCATGCGGTCGCGCGTTGACAGGGGAGTGCTCTGTGTTTGGGTAGCCCGCCGGACCCGCCGCTTCGGTTTGCTTCGCGCGGTCTTTCAGATGGCCTTTAAAGGCTTGCGGGGGGTGCGGGAGCTGGATGTGCTGACGACACGCGAGGTGGTCATTCGGCCGCGCCGCAAGATTGTGCCCGTTTCGATCGATGGTGAAGTATTTAAACTCCGCACACCGCTACAATATGAGATCCGGCCAGGCGCTTTGCGCGTTATCGTGCCCGCTAGCGGTGAGCCCGGATGAGCCGCGTTGTTCTGCATCTTTCCGATCTGCATTTCGGACGGATAGCGCCGGGTTTGCCGGAAGCACTGTTGGAAGCGGCGGGGCAGATCGCGCCTGATCTGGTGGTCGTCTCCGGCGATCTGACCCAGAGAGCTAAGGCGGTGGAGTTTCAGCAGGCTCGCTCCTTTCTGGATCAACTGCCGTATCCGCGGATTGTCGTGCCCGGGAATCACGATGTGCCGCTGCACAATCTATACGCCCGGTTTGTACAGCGCCTGAGCCGGTTTCAGCGCTATATCACCGAGGATCTGGAGCCGGTCTATCAAGACAGTGAGATTGCTGTTTTCGGAGTGAATACCGCTCGTTCTTCCACGTGGAAAGGAGGCAGAATAAACAGCCGGCAGATCGAATCGCTACGCACGCGATTGTGCGCGACCGGCCCCGACTTGGCGCGGATCGTGGTGACGCACCACCCCTTCGAGATACCGCAAGGGTTCCACCCACGCGACGTCGTGGGTTCAGCGCGGGCGGCCCTGGAGCGATGGACCGACTGTGGCGCGGATCTATTGCTGTGCGGCCATCTGCACGTCGGGGACTCGACCACCACACTGTCCCGTTACAGCCACGTTGGTTGGCGGGCGATTGTCGTCACTGCGGGGACGGCGACATCAACCCGCGGCCGGGGCTTCCCGAATTCGTTCAACGCGATTACAATCGAGGACCGTCGGAGCGTTAGAGTGACTAAATGGTCGTGGGAGGAGAGAGTGCTTGGGTTCCAAAAACTAGCAGAGGCGCAGTTCGTGAGAACCGCGGACGGATGGGTTGCTATTAGTGACGATGGCCCGCCAGGCGCAGCGCGTGAACTGTAGTTAAAGCTGGACTACTGAAAAAGCGGGAAGTGCCGCCCGGGAACCGGTTCGCTCCCGCCAGGCCGCTGGATTTGGCGGCTTCTTGCCGCCGGGCAATACCGGTTTCTTACCCGCACGGCAAACAATGTGCCCATCGCCTGGCGACGATCGAAGGGCGGAATGCGGAAACAGCTTTCACGTCTTCAACAGCAGTGAACTGGACGCGGGCTGCCGTGTTTAGGGCGTCACCGACGGCAACTCTAAAGATCCTGTTCGTTAACATGGCGCCGACGCCTTCGGCAATCGCGAGAAATGACCCGGGTATGCTCACGGAGAGTGACCCACCGGCCCGGCGGGGCCGGGGATGATAATACCCTGCCCATCAGTGGTTTGTCGGAGCGGACTCGGTTCCGGGGGTGGGCAACTCTATCGGAGCACAAGTGGTCAAGTTTTGGTGAGCGCCGAGGCACCGACGCATACGAATACTGCGGATCCGTTCCATAAGCCGGAAGCCAATCAGTGCTGAAGGCCCAGTGTGATTTCGAGATCGGTGGCGATCGTTTGGGCCAGAGCGCGGATGGCTTCCGGTGTTTTCAATTCCTGCGCATAGAAGTCCTCCGCCCAGCGTTTTCGGTTGGTGAAGGGTTCGACAAGGAAAACCGTGACGCGCGACTGGGCGCCGGTGGGGCGAACGGAGATTGCGAGAACCATTGTGGCGCCGGTGGTCTTGGCGAGTTCCGGGCTTCGCTGCGGATTTGTCCGGAACGGGATGATGGACGGCCAGCCGATGATCGGAATTTTGCCGCGATTGGCTACCTGGGCGGTAACCGCTTCGGCGACAGCCTCGTCGGCCGGATCGAGGCCGGAAGTGTCAATGAACGTCCAGCGGGCAGGGACGACAGCAAGAGCATTAGCGGGAACTCGCTGCCGCATCACGAAGAAGGCTGCGGCCACGATGGCCAGAGCGACGAACCCGAGCATAAGCAGCGCTGGCTTTCGGGTTGGTTTGGCGGCGGCTTGCGGCGTGGAGATGGCCGGCGCGTAGGCGCCTTTGGGAAATTCTATACGGAGCGTGTCGGCGATTCCAGGGCCGGCATAGTACTCGGCCAGGCGTTGACGGAGGCGGCGGGCTTCGACGCGGACGATGGGATCGAGGCGCGGATCATAGTTGTCGTCGCGGTCGAAGACTTCGCGGCCGAGAACGTATTCTTTGATTTCGGCGGCCTCCCCTTTGATGTGCGCCTCGACGGCGAACTCGAGAAAACGGCGAAGGCGTTCGGCGTTGACGAATCCGGGACTGGCGAGAATGGTCTGCAGGTGCTGGCGGAGGGCGGCCGAATCGCTCATTGCATTGAGTTTAACGGTAAGATTACCTGAGCGTACTGACGTTTTCGGTGGTTTCGGGTCAAGTTTGGAGCAGGAGGTTCGAAAGAACATGAAGAGATTGCTGATTGGACTGATGCTCGCCACCGCCGCGTTTGGCGGTCCTCCGCTGATTTGTGAGCGGATTGATATTGGAATGGCGAAGTCGCTGCCGTGGAAGAATGTCAACGGCTGGGCCGGGCAGGATTCGACCTATGATTTGAATCGGCTGACGGGTGACACGCTGGCGTTGCTGGCGGCGGGAACTCCGGTGGCGGTGCGGATGGAGACTATGCGGCGGGCGGCAATTTATGCGGCGCGGGATCCGCGGCTTACCGAAGAGATTGCGCTGCGGCTGACGGCGCGGGTGCTGGATGGGGACGGAGCGGACGCCTCGGCATGGTTCGATGCGGGTTATTTTGTGGAGACGGTGCGGCAGGCGGCGTTGATCTATAAATATGACATGCTGTCGGCGGCGGAGAAGGCGAACTGGAAGGTTCGGGCGGGGATTGCCGGGCTAGATGGGAAGAAGTGGGTGACGCGGGCGATGCGGATGGGTGGGAAAGGTATGGATGACGTGTTGGCGCGGATGGGCGATTGAGGGTTGGCAGGGCGCGCCGGAGCGCGCCCTTTACCGGACCTAGAAGAACATCTTGAGTGCGAACCGGATTTCACTTTCGCCGGATGCGCCGAGGACTTCGGTGTAGCCGTTGAGGGCGCGAATGGAGTTGTCTGGATTACGGGTTGGTACGGAGAGGCTGGCGTCCAGTTGGGACGATCCGGGAACGCGCATGAAATTGGGGCCGCTGGCGCCGAAGCGGACTGTTGTGGCCGGTGCGAAGGCGTTGGGGTCAAACCAGCTCTATCCGGGTCCAACGCCAACCGAGGACTTTCACGTCAGCGAGGACCTGGTCGGCAGTCTGGGCGTTGGCTTGGCGCCAACCGCCGAGAATCCAAGCGCCAAGGCCGGCGGTGAGCATCGTCTTACCCTTCCCAAATGGGAGTTCGTAGACTGCGTACAACTGCAGGTTGTGAGCGCGGTCAAAACCGGCGACAGCGCGATTCCGGTTCCAATATTTCGGCAGATTTCAACTGAGGCCGGAATTATTATTTCGGCGTAGCCGATCGCCTTGGACCATGTATAGGAGAGTCCGAACATGCAGCCGCCGGCAAACTGGCGACGAAGTTGGGTCTGGAGCGAGTTGTAGTTCGATTCCCGGTGGTTTGAGCGGGAATAGATTGTTGTGGGTGACGACGATAGGGGCATTAGCGCGGTTTCGGTATCGGAGGGGGAGCCGAAAGTTTGTCGGAAGTCGAAGCAGTTTGGTCCTATGTTGGGTACCGGGTTTTTCGGGATGCGGAGGCGGGGGCGAGGCGAACCCTGCTATTTGAATGTCCGTGCACATGATCATGATGTCTCCTATACAGATTAAAAAGCCGGCTGTGGTGCGGGATATTCGGTTATTGGCGGAGTTGTTGCATCAGCCGATTACGGGGGTGGTGGCGGAGGCGGTGCGGGCGAAGTTGGGGGAAGCACAGAGAGCGCGGGAGGCGGACATTGCGGAGCGGTTGCGGCAGGTTGCGGAGATTCATAAACGCGTAGCGGCGCTGCCGGTGATTGGCCCGTTGCTGACGGATGAAGATTTATATGATGAACATGGGCTTCCGAAATGAGAATAGCGGTGGATGCTTCAGCGCTCCTCGCGATCTATTTTGAGGAAGCGGAAGGCCCACTCTTCGAGGCATTCATCGTCGGCGCTGCGCACAAGGCGATGAGCGCAGTCAATTATTGGGAGGCGATGGAGCGAGTGCGTGTGATGTTTGGTAAGTCGGGGGTGGCGGAGATGGAGGCGTTCATGACGTCATTGGGCATCGTGATTGAGCCGGTATCCGAAGCCCAGGCCCGACTGGCGGTCGAGGCATCGGGCCGATTTGGCAAGAGTCATTCCGCGAAGCTAAACATGGGCGATTGCTTCGCCTATGCCCTGTCCAAGACGACCCAGGAACCCCTGTTGTTTAAGGGCAACGCCTTTCCGCAGACGGACGTTTCGGCCGCGCTGTGAGCTGGGTCAACCCCAAAGGCGGCCCGAACGGGCCTTGCGGGCGAGGCCTTTCATGAGCCGTTCCATGCCAGTGCCAAAGGGCTGATCAACCGTTAGATAAGTCCAAGTTGCGCCGCGGCGTGGTGGCGTGGTGTCGCCGTTCGAAAGACGCTCGGCGGTTTCGTATTCCACCTGTTCCCAAAGTTGGGTGAAGAGAGCGTCAACGTTTTGGAGGAACTCGCTGAGCGGTTCGCGGCCGCCGAGGTTTAGCCAGGCGAAACCGGATTTAAGATTGGCCACCTCTTCGAGATGACAGGCCCAGGCTTCATCGATGGCTTCGAGGCGGATACGCCATTCTGGGTGGGCCGGGTTTTGTTTGGCATTCTCCATCACTTCGTCCCGCTGCTGGAGGAGGGCATGGCGCTGGCCCTCGATAACGCGTTCATATTTGTGAAGGAACAAACGGGCGTCGAGATGGCGGCCCTCGGCGCGGCGCTGGAGCATATCGCAATCGGCCAGACTCTGGATCTGCTCGCCGTCGTCGCGGAAGCGGCGCACGAGTTCGTCGTCGAGCGCGAGGAAGTAGCGGGAGGAACCGGGGTCGCCCTGGCGGCCGGCGCGGCCTCGTAGTTGATTGTCGATTCTGCGGCTGTCGTTGCGTGCGGCGCCGATTACATGGAGCCCGCCCAATTCCGCAACGCCTTCGCCGAGGACGATGTCCACGCCGCGGCCGGCCATATTTGTAGAAACAGTGACGGCGTGGCGTTGGCCGGCCTGGGCGATCAAGGCAGCTTCAACATCTTCGTGACGGGCATTCAAGACGTTGTGAGGGATATCGGGGATGGCCCGGCTGATGGCTTCGGAGGCTTCCACGCTTTCGGAGCCGATGAGGACGGGGCGGCCCGCTTCGTGGTGTTCCCGGATGGATTGAACAATGGCGCGGAACTTGGCGGATTGGGAGGGGAAGAGTGCGTCTGTTTGATCGATGCGGATGCGTGGTTTGTGGGTGGGGATGATTTCGACGTCGAGCCCGTAGATCCGCTGAAACTCTTCGGCTTGGGTGGCGGCGGTGCCGGTCATGCCGCAGAGGTGTTCGTATTGGAGGACGAAGTTCTGGAGGGTAAGGGAGCCAAGGATGCGGCCAGGTTCCTGGATTTCGAGCCCCTCCTTTTCCTCGATCGCGGCGTGAATGCCGGCGGGCCAGCGGCGCTCATTAGCGGTGCGGCCTTTGTACTCGTCGATGGGGATGATACGGTTTTCGCGGATGAGGTAATCGACGTTCTTTTCGAGAAGGTGTTGGGCGTGGAGAGCGTGGTAGAGGGCAGTGAGGAGGCCGTCGGGTGCGTCGTGGATCTGTTCGACTTGCAGGATGTCTTCAGCGCGGATGAGGCCTTCATAGGTAATTTCGATGTTTTGATTGCGGGTATCGAAGGTGTAGTCGATGGTGGGGCGGAGCGCGCGGGCGGCGGGGCCGGCACGGCGGGCGCTAGCGGCGATGCCATCGCTTTCGCCGGCGAGGATGAGGGGGATGCGAGCTTCGTCGATGAGGATGGAATCGGCTTCGTCGACGATGGCGGCGAATAGCTGGCGTTGAACGCGTTCGGCTCTCGTGAGAGCGCGGCAGTCCCGGAGATGATCGAAGCCGGCTTCGGTGGCGGAGATGTAGGTGACATCGGCGGCGTAGGCTTCACGGCGTTCCGAGGGAGTGGAGGATTGCGTAATGAAGGCGGATCGAAGGCCGAGTTCCCGGTAGGCCGGGCCCATCCATTCGGCGTCGCGTTTGGCGAGGTAATCATTGGCGGTTACGATGTGAACGCCGTTGCCTGCTTGTGCGAGCACGGCCGCGGCGGGCATGGCGGCAAGTGTTTTGCCTTCGCCGGTTTCCATTTCGACGATGCTCCCGCGCAGGAGCGCCTGGGCACACTGGATCTGGGTGGGAAAGAGATTTAAGCGCAGGGCACGCTGGGCGGCTTGGACCGCCTGTTCGAGTTCAACGGGCATGGGTTCTCCTGGGGTCGCGGTGGCGGGGGGCGAGGCAGCGACTAGGAGGCAGTGGGCGGGGGCCGTTGAAAGTGGGGTGTGGCGTAGCCGGGGAAAGGCGGTGGAGGTTGCTGGGGCGGGATGTTGACGGCAGCAAGAAGGGGAAAAGCGGGACGGGGCTTCTGGCGGAGTTGGCGCTGATGCCGGCGTTCCGAACGGACGTTGACGATGGCGGCGGACCAGCGAAGTGAGACGGCAGTGGGGACAACCGGCGCGACTTGGAGAAGCGCGGCTAACAGGACCAGGACTGCGGTCATGCGCGTGAGCACGACTTCAGGGTAGCAGACGGAATGTGAGGGTTACGGAAGCGTTGACACTGATGCGGCCGGGGGCGAAGGTACTGCCAAGTTCGGAATCGCCGGCTGAAGATGAGACGTTCTGCACCATATTCATGTTGCCGCGGCCACGGCCGTAGGAGGGTCCGCCGCCTTGGTTGTAGGAGGAAATGCTCTCCGGTTTGTCGACTCTCAAGCCAGCGGCAGCCGCCATCGCCCGTGCTTTCTCCATCGCGGCTTTGACGGCCATATCGCGGGCCTGGTCACGGTATTTGCGGAGTTCAGAAGTTTGGAAGTCGACACCGTAAACGCGATTCGCTCCGGCGTTTATGATCGCCGTCAGGAGGCGTTCGAAGCGGGTGACATCGCGGAGTGTGATGGCGACGGTTTTGTTGACGCGGAAGTAGTCGATGAGATAGTTTTCGCGGCTTTCGGTGGTGTCGCGGCTCTGATAGACGGGGCTGATTTCGATGAAGTCGGTTTGGACATCGGCCGCGGGCACTTGTTCCGCCGTAGTGACAGCGAGGATGGCGGCGATGGCGGTGTCGTTGCGGGTTTTCGCCGTGGTAAGTTGCGGGCTACGGCTTTCGACGCCGACGGAAATGACGACGCGGTCGGGGGCGACCTTGACCTCGGCGTCGCCGGTTACGGTGAGGCGGTCCTGGCCGAGTTGGGCACTGGCGGGAAGAATGGTGAGAAGCGCAAGGAGTGCACGCATACCCTGCATGTTACATTGAAAAGATAGTCTTCGCCGTGCCTTCCCCCCAAGCAGGAATTGAGTTTCAGCGCCTCGTCGATTTGATGGCTAAACTTCGCGCGCCCGATGGGTGCCCCTGGGACCGGGAGCAGACCTTCGATTCGATCAAACGGCACACGCTGGAAGAGACGTACGAAGTGTTGGAGGCGATTGAGGACCGGGACTGGCCGGCGCTGTGCGAGGAGTTGGGCGACCTGCTATTGCAGCCGGTTTTCTACTCGCAGATGGCGTCTGAAGAGGGGTTGTTCGCCGTTGAAGATGCGCTGCGCTCAATTAACGAGAAGTTGATCCGGCGGCATCCGCACATTTTCGGCGATGTAGTGGCCGATACGGCCGATGCCGTGTTGACCAATTGGGACTCTATTAAGAAACAGGAAAAGGCGGACAAGGGCGCGGCGCCGGCGGGTTTGTTGGATGGCATAGCGAAGACGTTACCGGCAGTCCTGGAAGCCAAGGAAATTTCCAGCCGCGCGGCGAAGGCGGGGTTCGATTGGGAGAACGGCGCCCAGGTGGTGGAGAAGCTGCATGAAGAGTTGGACGAACTGGAGCGCGCCGAAAATGCCGATGAACGGGAGGGCGAGATCGGTGACTTGTTCTTCGTCCTGGTGAATCTGGCGCGGTTCCATAAGGTGGACCCGGAACAGGCGCTGCGGCGGACAAATTTGAAGTTCAAGAAGCGTTTTGCCTATATGGAAACGCGGTTGGCGGCTGAGGGGCGGGAAGTGGTTGGGACGCCGGTGGCGGAGTTGGAAACCTATTGGCAGGAAGCAAAGCAGAAGACATGATCTCGGTTCGCACAATTACGGAAACCAGCGATCTGCGCGAGGCAGTACGGCTGCAAAAGATCATCTGGGGATTTGAAGACTTGGAGTTGTTGCCGGTTCGATTGTTTGTGGTGGCGCATCGAGTGGGCGGGCAGACGATGGCGGCGTTTGACGGCGACAAGATGGCGGGTTTTCTGATTGCGGTGCCGGGCATCAAGACGGACGGCACGCATTACCTGCACAGCAACATGATGGGCGTTTTGGCGGAGTATCGGAACCTGGGAGTGGGGCGGCAGTTGAAGTTGGCGCAACGGGAAGAGGCGCTGGCCCGGGGAATTGAAATGGTTGAGTGGACGTTCGATCCGCTGGAGTTGAAGAATGCGTTTTTCAACATGCAACGGCTTGGCGCCGTGGTGGAGCGCTATGTGCTGAACCAGTACGGCATTACTTCAAGTTCGCTCCACGGCGGACTGCCGACGGACCGGTGCATTGCCTCGTGGCATTTGCGGAGTGAACGAGTGCAGCGAGTGGTGGCGGGTGAGCCGGCGCCAGAGGTGGAAATTGTCGAGCGGATTGAAGTACCGAACGAAATTGGATTGATCCGGAAAGAGCGGCCGGCAGAGGCGCGGGAGATACAGGCCTCTGTTTCGGAGCGGTTCCTGGAGTATCTGCGGCGTGACCTGTATGTAGCGCGCGTGGAGCGTGGCGAGACGCACGGCGCGTATCTGTTTGCGAAGAGGACGTGATGGCATTCAAGATTGATGAGATTCGAATGCGCCAAGTGGCGATGCCGCTGGTGAAGTTCTTTGAGACCAGCTTTGGGCGGACTTACGAACGGCACATGGTGCTGGTGGAAGTTGTGTCGGATGGAGTGACGGGCTGGGGCGAGGTGACGGCGGGGGAGAACCCTTTTTATAACGAAGAGTGGACGGAATCGGCCTGGCAGATCGTTAAGCATTACGTTGCGCCGCAGGTATTAGGAAAGCAATTGGAGCAAGCCGGCGACATCGCCGCGTTGACCAAACACATCCGCGGGCACCGCATGGCGCGAGGTGGCGTGGAAGTAGCGGTTTGGGATTTGGAAGCCAAGCAAATGGGGATTCCGCTGTGGAAGCGAATCGGCGGCGGAGCGCGGCCGGAGATTCCGAGCGGTGTTTCGCTGGGAATTCAGGACACGGTTGACGATCTTTTGCAATTGATTGAGAAGGAACTGGCCGACGGTTATCAGCGGATCAAGATGAAGATCAAACCGGGCCGCGACGTGGAAGACATCCGAGAAGTGCGAAAGCAGTTCCCGCATATCAAGCTGATGGCGGATGCGAATTCGGCATACACGCTGGCGGACGTGGAACGGCTGCGGGCGCTGGATGAGTTCTACCTGATGATGATCGAGCAGCCGCTGGCGCACGACGACATCATCGATCATGCGGTGCTGCAGGCACAGTTGGAAACGCCGATCTGCCTGGACGAATGTATTCGTTCGGCGCACCATGCGGAACAGGCGATTCGACTGAATGCCGGGAAGATTATTAACATCAAGCTGGGCCGCGTGGGCGGATTTACCGAAGCGATTCGGGTTCACGACATTTGCCAAGCGGCCAACATTCCGGTGTGGTGCGGCGGGATGCTGGAGAGCGGAATTGGCCGTGCGCACAATGTGGCGCTGGCGACGCTGCCGAATTTCACATTGCCTGGCGACGTGTCCGGGTCGAAGCGATATTGGAAGCGGGAATTGTTGACGGAGGAAGTTGTCGCTACTCCGCGCGGGACGGTCTGCACGACGGACAAACCCGGATTCGGCTATGACATCGATATGCCATTCCTGGATTCGATTACAGTGCGGCGGGAGACGATTCGTTGAGCGAGGGCAGTAGTAGCGGCCGCGGCCAACTGTCGCTGTACCTGACAGTGGTAGCGGTTTACCTGTTCTGGGGCGGGAACTTCGTGTTCTCGAAAATTGCGTTGAAGGAGATGCCGGGTTCGCTGGTGGCGGGCATGCGAACTGTGATCGCCGCGGCGCTGTTGATGGCGGTCTACAAAGGCCGCAATAAGGATGGGCGGCCGCCGTTGCGGCGGGACGAGTATCCGCGGCTGTGCCTGATCGGCGTCTGCGGAATCGCGGTTAATCAGATCTGTTTTCTGATTGGGTTGTCGCTGACGAGTGCCAGTCATGCCGCGCTTGTGATCGGGTTGACCCCGTTCATGGTACTGGCGCTGGCGTGGTTCCGGGGGCACGAGGCGTTTACGCTAAACCGGGCGATGGGATTGGCGGTGGCTGTAGGCGGGATGATGCTATTGCAGAAACCCTCCGCCAGCGGGCAGACTGCTTCATTGGCCGGAGATCTGTTGATCCTTGGCGCGGGGCTTAGTTTCGCCGTGTATACCGTTTTCGGCAAAGAATTGGCAGCGGAGCATGGCGGAATGGCGGTGATCGCGGTTTCGTACGCCGCGGGTAGCCTGTTTCTGCTGCCGATGACTTTGTTCTTTGCGTCGCGCTTTGACTTTAGCCAAGTCAGCGCCGCGGCGTGGTGGGCCTTCGCATACATGACGATTGTTTCGTCCGTGCTCTGTTATATCGGCTGGGCATATGCGCTGAAGCGCCTGTCCGCATCGCGCCTTTCGGCGTTCAGCTATTTGCAACCATTGGTGGCGACGCTGCTGGCGTTGCCGATGCTGGGTGAACCGATCACGGCGACACTCGTTGGCGGTGGAAGTCTGATCATGGCCGGCGTCTTTCTCTCGGAGCGAGCGTAATGGCCGGGTTTGCGGAACTCCTGAAAAACAACCGCAATTACCGCTACACGTGGATGGGCCAAGTGGTGAGCGAGGTGGGGGACCACTTCAACACGATCGCTGTTTTCAGCCTGATTCTGGCCCAAACGAATTCGGGACTGGCCGTCGCCGGGGTGATGTTGTCGCGGGCGATTCCGATGCTGCTAGCCGGGCCGTTGGCCGGGGTGAGTCTGGACCGTTTCGACCGGCGGCAGTTGATGATCTGGAGCGATCTGGTGCGGGCCGTGCTGGCCGGGTTGTTTGTGTTGGGAGTGCCGTTAGGACATAGCTGGATCATCTACGTGCTAAGTGCAATGATGATGGCGGCGTCACCGTTCTTTACCAGCGGGAGGGCGGCGATACTGCCGGCAATTGCGACGAAGGGCGAGTTGCACACCGCGAATTCGATGACACAAACCACCCAGTGGACAACCACGGCGGTTGGTGCGTTTCTGGGCGGGTTTAGCGCGACAACGATGGGGTATGAAGTCGCATTCTTCCTAAACGCCCTTTCGTTCCTGTTTTCCGCGCTTTGTATCAGCAAGCTAAAAGTGCCGAAGGG
>Ga0209181_10008292_pt1 | contig 13981 bp, 8 predicted proteins | sample MAT05_FD_187208 | JGI IMG/M metagenome (GOLD analysis project Ga0209181, IMG submission 187208) | Freshwater microbial communities from Lake Fryxell liftoff mats and glacier meltwater in Antarctica - MAT-05 (SPAdes) (version 2) | ecosystem: Environmental > Aquatic > Freshwater > Ice > Liftoff... | reverse complement strand
CGTGTCGTCACCCATTGAGCCGGTCGCTTCGAGCTCGGTTTCAGCGAGCACCGCGAGAACCGAATCGCGCTCCTCGCGGGTTAAGTTAAAAAGTTTCTGGAAGCGCTTTAACTCACTGGACGCCATCGGCTGAGCCGCGAGCGAGGCGTCAATCAAGTCAGATTCCAAATGAAGAACGCCCGCTTTCAGCCAACTCTTAAACGGCGCGCGCTGCGCATTGATGCGGTTGATCGCGGCATCATCAAGAAACACGCCGGTCTTAAGATCCACCGCAATCATCTCGCCCGGCCCAAGGCGTCCTTTGCTCACGATTCGCGACGGCGCGCACTCCCAAACGCCTGTTTCTGAGGCGATGGTCAGAATATTGTCTGACGTCAACATGTAGCGCGCCGGGCGCAAGCCATTGCGATCCAAGGCGCACGCGGCGTAATGCCCGTCGCATAAAACGAGGCCGGCCGGGCCGTCCCAAGGCTCCGTGTGCAGCGCGTAGAACTCATAAAATGCAGCGAGATCAGCATCCATACCTTCATTTGCCTGATAGGCCGGAGGCACCAAAATGCGCATCGCCTGCAGTAAATCCATGCCGCCCGCGAGGTACACCTCGAGCATGTTGTCGAGGCTTTCAGAATCCGATCCATCAAGTGCAACCAGCGGATTAAACTCGCTAAAATCGATGAACTCGGACTGCATTTTCGGTGCGCGCGCACACGCCCAGTGGCGATTGCCTTCAATCGTGTTGATTTCGCCGTTGTGCGCTAGGAAACGAAACGGCTGCGCTAAACGCCAGCTCGGACGCGAGTTGGTCGAAAAACGCTGGTGAAAGACCACGCACATCGAGATCAAATCAGCGCGCGCCAAGTCTGGATAAAACTCGGTCAGCATGCCGGGCATGACCATGCCTTTGTAGGCAAGCACTGATGTCGACAGTGTCACCACGTAAAACTCCTTGACCTCGCTCAAAGCGCGTTCCGCGCGTCGTCGAGCCAGAAATAGTGCGCGCGAAAAACTCACTTCATCCCAATGCGCAGGCGCCGAGACGAATATTTGCCGAATCAGCGGCAATGTGGCTTTGGCACTTTCGCCGCACGCATTAATGTCGGTCGGCACATCGCGCCAGCCATTGACCGCTAAGCCCAAAACGCGCAAATGGTGTTCGAGCATGCGTTCGCAGCCTTGAGCTTGCGCGGGGTCGCGCGGCAAAAATACGTTGCCCGCGGTAAAAACGCGACCAAGCGTTAAGCCGGCCTCAGTTGCGGCATTGCGCAAGAACGCGCTCGGCCGATGGATCAAAATGCCGCAGCCGTCGCCCGTTTTACCATCGGCGGCGACCGCGCCGCGATGAGTCAAGTTAGACAGCGACGAAATCGCCGTCTCAACTACCCAGCGAGTCGGCGTGCGTTTGAGATCGGCAATCAGGCCAAAACCGCAGCTATCGTGTTCAAATCGCTCGCTGTAGAGACCTTGTGTTGCGCGCTGCGTCATGGGAATTGACCTGCCTGATGACGCCCGACTGAACCATAATTATTGCGATGCGTCAAACCAAGTTTAGACGGATGGACGGCTGATAAATCGTTCGACTGCCTGCTGAATTTAGGCGCGCAAATGCTCGACAGAAAGCTTGGTCGCTTGATAACTCGCAACGATTTCAAAAATTAACGCCCCGCGTCTCACGATATGAGATTGACTTTTGCTAATGGGCGATTGAAAATGCCGGGCTCGCTAGATTGGAGGGATACCCAAGCGGCCAACGGGGGCAGACTGTAAATCTGCTGGCTCACGCCTTCGGTGGTTCGAATCCACCTCCCTCCACCAGATTATGCGAACGCGCAGCCATGGCAACGCTGCGGGTGATTTAAAAGCCGCTAATTGCGGGTGTAGTTCAAAGGTAGAACCTCAGCCTTCCAAGCTGATGGTGTGGGTTCGATTCCCACTACCCGCTCCATTGAATGACGCCAGTAAAGAGTGACGCCGCGTTTAGGTAACACATGCTGACATAGCTCAGTCGGTAGAGCACTTCCTTGGTAAGGAAGAGGTCGCTGGTTCGATTCCAGTTGTCAGCACCACAGTTTGTGAGCAACAACCAAGTTGCGCAGCAACGCCAATAACAGCCCTTTTCGGAATTTATATCCCATGTCAAAAGCAAAGTTTGAGCGCAAGAAGCCGCACGTAAATGTGGGCACGATTGGGCACGTTGACCACGGTAAGACGACGCTGACAGCAGCGCTAACGAAAGTGGGCGCAGAGCGATTTGGCGGCGAATTCAAAGCGTACGATCAAATTGACGCAGCGCCAGAAGAAAAGGCGCGCGGGATCACGATCGCAACGGCGCACGTTGAATACGAATCGATTGCCCGCCACTACGCACACGTCGATTGCCCAGGCCACGCTGATTATGTGAAGAACATGATCACTGGCGCCGCGCAAATGGATGGTGCAATTCTGGTCGTATCAGCCGCCGACGGCCCGATGCCGCAAACCCGTGAGCACATTTTGCTGGCGCGCCAAGTGGGCGTACCGCACATGGTTGTGTTCATGAATAAAGTGGACATGGTCGACGATGTTGAGCTGCTCGAACTCGTTGAGATGGAAGTGCGCGAGCTGCTCGACAAATACAATTTCCCAGGCGACGACACCCCGATCATCAAGGGTTCGGCACTGAAGGCGCTTGAAGGTGACCAGAGCCCGATTGGCGTTCCGGCGATCATTGAGCTGGTCAACGCGCTCGACTCGTTTATTCCGGTGCCGAAGCGCGATATCGACAAGCCGTTCCTGATGCCAGTAGAAGACGTTTTCTCGATTTCAGGTCGCGGGACCGTGGTGACGGGTCGCGTTGAGCGCGGAATTGTCAAAGTGGGCGACGAAGTTGAGATCGTGGGTATCCACCCGACGCAGAAATCGGTGTGCACCGGCGTTGAAATGTTTCGCAAGCTGCTCGACGAAGGCCGTGCAGGCGAGAACGTTGGCGTGCTGTTGCGCGGTACCAAGCGCGACGACGTTGAGCGTGGCCAAGTGCTGTGCAAGCCGGGCTCGATCAATCCACACACGGATTTTGAAGCTGAGATCTACGTGCTGAGCAAGGATGAAGGCGGCCGTCATACGCCATTCTTCAAAGGCTATCGCCCGCAGTTTTACTTCAGAACGACCGATGTCACGGGCGCATGCGAATTGCCTGAGGGTGTTGAAATGGTGATGCCGGGTGACAACATCCGCATGAGCATCGCGTTGATCGCGCCGATCGCAATGGAAGAAGGCCTGCGCTTCGCAATTCGCGAAGGTGGCCGAACGGTTGGTGCCGGCGTGGTGTCAAAGATTTTGAAATAAAGTTTGCGCGGTGCCCCGGTTCATCCCGGGTGCCGCGAAAAAGTTATCTACGTCAGTAGCTCAATTGGCAGAGCAGCGGTCTCCAAAACCGCAGGTTGGGGGTTCGATTCCCTCCTGGCGTGCCACCTCAATAGCTGAACTTAAGTCGGATCTTTTTAGTGAACGCAAAAGTTGAAGAAAGCCAAGGCTCGGTACTGGATACGGCGATCTGGATCGCTGCGGTACTGATACTGGTAGGCGGCATTTACGCGTTCTATCACTTCAGTGCACAGCCCGGTTGGCAGCGCGCACTTGGGATGATCGCGGTATTCGGAATTAGCGGGTATGTGGCCAGCTTAAGCTTGCGCGGCAAGTCGATGATCAGCTTCCTGATGGAGGCCCGCAACGAAGTTCGCAAAGTGGTGTGGCCAACGCGCCAAGAGACCCTGCAAACAACGCTGGTGGTCATGGTCGTCGTAGTGATTGTTAGTATTTTCTTGTTCCTGGTCGATACCTTGCTGAGCTATTTGGTTCAGTTGGCGATCGGAACGTAAGGGCCGCACACAAATGAGCAAGCGTTGGTATGTAGTGCACGCCTATTCAGGCTTCGAGCACCAGGTGAAGCGTTCGCTTGAAGATCGCATCGTGCGCGCTGGCGCTGAAGCGAAGTTTGGCGCGATCCTTGTGCCAACCGAAGAAGTCGTTGAGATGAAACAGGGCCAGAAACGGCGCTCTGAACGCAAATTTTTTCCAGGCTATGTGCTTGTCCAGATGGATATGGACGAGGAAAGCTGGCATTTGGTCAAGGAAGTGCCAAAGGTGCTCGGCTTTATTGGCGGCACTGCCGATAAACCGGCGCCGATCAGTGACAAAGAAGCCGACAATATCCTGCGCCGTGTCCAAGAGGGTGCCGAGAAGCCGAAGCCGAAAGTGTTGTTTGAGCCCGGCGAAATGGTTCGGGTCGTCGATGGCCCTTTCAACGATTTCAACGGGGTGGTTGAAGAAGTTAACTACGACAAAAATCGCCTGCGCGTTGCGGTGCTGATTTTTGGGCGATCAACGCCGGTCGAATTAGAGTTTTCGCAGGTTCAAAAGTCTTAATCGTAAACTCGGCTGTCATCACGACAGCCGATATTGAAGGGGGAGCCTTGCGGCGCTTGAACCCCATAGAGGTGCTCTCGTGGCAAAGAAAGTAACGGCTTACATCAAGCTGCAAGTAAAGGCCGGTATGGCCAACCCCTCACCGCCGGTCGGTCCCGCTTTGGGCCAACGCGGCGTCAACATCATGGAATTCTGCAAGGCCTTTAACGCTGCGACCCAAAAAGTCGAGCCGGGCTTGCCTTTGCCGGTGGTGATTACGGTCTATTCCGACCGATCGTTCACCTTTATCACCAAAACGCCGCCTGCCAGCGTATTGCTGCGCAAAGCCGCCAAGATCGACAAAGGCAGTCCGCGTCCGAACACCGAGAAAGTCGGCAAGGTCACGCGCGCGCAGCTTGAAGATATTGCGAACGCAAAGATGCCCGATCTGACTGCCGCGTCCCTGGATGCAGCGGTTCGCACCATCGCGGGCTCAGCCCGTTCGATGGGCCTCAACGTGGAGGGCGTTTAATCATGGCACTTGGCAAACGAATGAAAGCGGCGAATAAGGCCGTACAAACCACCAAGACCTACTCGGTTGAAGAAGCGCTTACGTTGTTGAAATCCGTCCATAAAACGAAGTTCGACGAATCAGTAGACGTCGCCATCCGCTTAGGCGTTGATGCGAAGAAATCCGACCAGTCTGTGCGCGGCTCAAGCCTGTTGCCGCACGGCACCGGCAAGAAAGTACGCGTCGCAGTGTTCACCCAGGGCGCGAACGCAGAAGCTGCGCTCGCAGCGGGTGCTGATGCCGTGGGTATGGATGATCTCGCAGAGCGTATGCAAGGTGGCGACCTCAACTTCGACCGCATCATTGCCTCTCCGGATGCGATGCGCGTGGTTGGTAAGCTTGGACAGCTGCTCGGCCCGCGCGGCCTGATGCCCAACCCAAAGGACGGTTCCGTTTCTGCTGATGTCGCCACCGCTGTGAAAAACGCGAAGGCCGGTCAGGTGAAATTCCGTATCGACAAAGGCGGCATCATCCATTCGACCATTGGCAAAGTCAGCTTTGAAATTGCCGCGTTGAAAGGCAACCTTGAAGCGTTGGTTATGGACTTGGTGAAAGCCAAACCATCCACCGCCAAAGGCGTGTTTTTACAGCGTATGGCGCTTTCAACGACGATGGGTCCGGGTGTGCGAATTGATGCGTCAACGCTGAATCTGACCGCCGCCAAATAGTCGTTTTAGTAGATAAGTTTCAATATTTTGAGGGCAGGCGCCATTTGGTGTCGGCCGTCAAAGACCGCAGGTGGATTAACTCGCGATCACGGCTCATGGATGGCTAGCGATTGGCAATGGAGTCGACGTAATCAACGAGTTAGGCCTTAATTTCCTGCGTAGATGGTGTCCGCAAACCGAATGTGTCGACTGCAACATGTCAACTAAAACAAATTCTGGAATGGTCACCGAATCCGTCATCGACGCCGCAAGCGTGGGTGGCACCCGGGTGAAAACTCGGGGCTTGGTACGCCGGTCGATTTCCGTTCGCGGGATCGTCGGTTCACTGGAGTAATCGTATGGCTCTCAACTTAGAGCAAAAGAAAGTCGTTGTCGCCGAGGTGTCGTCGATAGCTAAGAAAGCGCATTCTGCGGTGGTCGCCCAATATACCGGCGTCACCGTGGAATCGCTGACCCAGTTGCGTCGCAAGGCGCGAGCTGGCGGTGTGTATATTCGTGTGGCAAAAAACACGTTGGTCTCCAGAGCAGTTGAAGGCACTGACTTCGAGTGCATGAAAGAGCAGCTGATTGGACCCCTCCTGTATGCGTTCTCGTTAGAGGATCCAGGTGCTGCAGGGCGCGTCATCAAGGACTTTTCGAAGACCAATGACAAGCTCAAAACCAAACTGGTCGCAATCGGTGGTCGGGTTTATCCGGCAACTGAGCTAGACCGTTTGGCGTCGCTGCCAACCAAAAACCAAGCAATCAGCATCTTGATGGGCCTGATGAAGGCACCTATCGAGAAGTTCGTGCGCACCCTGGTCGAACCACACGCCAAGCTCACCCGCTGCGTAGCCGCCGTTCGCGATCAAAAGCAAGCCGCTGCTGCCTGACGCTCACCTCACTTCACAATTCAATAGGAAATAATCATGGCCATTTCAAAAGACGACATCCTCAACACCATTGCTAACATGCCGGTAATGGAAGTTGTGGACCTGATCAAAATGATGGAAGAAAAGTTCGGCGTTTCCGCTGCCGCCCCAGTAGCTGCAGCAGCGCCTGCCGCCGCCGCCGCGGTGGTTGAAGAAAAGACCGAGTTCGCCGTTCACCTCGCCGCTACCGGCGAAAAGAAGGTCGAAGTGATCAAAGCCGTCCGCGCGATCACCGGCTTGGGCTTGAAGGAAGCCAAAGACTTGGTGGAATCCGCACCGACGATCGTCAAAGACGCCGTCAGCAAAGCCGATTCCGAAAAGTTCAAAAAGGAGTTGGAAGCCGCTGGTGCAAAGGTCGAGATCAAGTAATCGATCAATTGCAGCTCCAATCAATCGGAGCTATCCGGGCTGGGGGATTTCCCCCGGCCCGTTCGTGTTTTTGTTTAGTCAAGCATCAAAACGCCTGCGCATTGAATCAGTGTGCAGACGTGTTTGTGCTAGCGGCAGGTAGGTTGAGATCACTATGAACTACTCATTCACCGAGAAAAAACGCATTCGCAAGGATTTCGGCAAGCGCCAGTCTGTGCTTCCGGTTCCGTATTTATTGCAGATGCAGATCGACTCCTATAAAGGCTTCTTGCAGGCGCAGGTCGACCAATCAAAACGTGACGACTCCGGCTTGCACGGTGCGCTGAAATCGGTGTTCCCGATCTCAAGCTACTCCGGCAATGCGGCGCTTGAATACGTCAGCTACCGGCTCGGCGATCCGGTGTTCGACGTCAAGGAATGCAAGCTGCGCGGAATGAGCTACGGTGCGCCGTTGCGCGTGCTCGTGCGCCTGGTGATTTACGATAAGGAATCGTCGAACAAAGCGGTTAAGTACATCAAGGAGCAGGAGGTTTACATGGGCGAACTGCCGCTCATGACCGATACCGGCACCTTTATCGTCAACGGTACCGAGCGCGTGATCGTCTCGCAGCTGCACCGTTCGCCAGGCGTGTTCTTCGACCATGATCGTGGCAAAACCCACTCGTCGGGCAAACTGCTGTTCTCTGCGCGCGTGATTCCTTATCGCGGTTCGTGGTTAGACTTCGAGTTCGACCCGAAAGACGCCGTTTTCTGCCGAATCGACCGCCGCCGCAAACTGCCGGTATCGATTTTGCTGCGCGCGCTCGGATTTACCAATCCAGAAATTCTGGACATGTTTTTCGAGACCAATCGATTCTTGTTCAAGGCCGACGGTGCCCAGCTTGAACTGGTGCCCGAGCGTCTGCGCGGTGAAACGGCTGCGTTCGACATTAAGGTGGGTAAGGACATCATCGTGGAATCTGGCAAGCGCATCACTGCGCGCCACGTTCGTGAACTCGAGAAAGGCAAGGTCAAGACCCTTGAGGTGCCGAACGAGTATTTGGTCGGCAAGATTGTCTCCCACGACATTGTCGATCCGGCCACAGGTGAGCTGTTGGCGAAAGCGAACGACGAGCTGACCGAAGCGGTGTTGGCAACAATCCGCAAGGCCAAGATCGACTCGGTTCGCACGCTCTTCGTGAATGACCTCGACCGCGGTCCGTACATCTCCAACACCTTGCGCATCGATCCCACCACCACTCAGCTCGAGGCGTTGGTTGAGATCTATCGCATGATGCGTCCGGGCGAGCCGCCAACCAAGGACGCTGCGCAAAACTTGTTCCAGAACCTATTTTTCTCAGAAGATCGCTACGATTTGTCGGCCGTAGGCCGCATGAAGTTCAATCGTCGGGTTGGTCGCAAAGAAGTGTTGGGTTCGTCGATTTTGAGCAAAGACGACATTCTCGAAGCGCTCAAAGTGCTGATCGGCATTCGCAATGGTCAAGGCATCGTCGATGACATCGACCACCTGGGCAATCGTCGCGTGCGCTGCGTCGGCGAAATGGCTGAGAACGTGTTCCGCGTGGGTCTTGTTCGCGTTGAACGCGCGGTCAAGGAGCGCCTGAGTTTGGCGGAAGCCGAAGGTCTCACCCCGCAGGAATTGATCAATGCCAAGCCTGTCGCTGCTGCGGTCAAGGAGTTCTTTGGCTCCTCGCAGCTTTCGCAGTTCATGGATCAAAACAATCCGCTGTCGGAAGTGACCCACAAGCGTCGCGTTTCGGCGCTTGGACCGGGCGGTTTGACGCGTGAACGCGCAGGCTTTGAGGTGCGCGATGTGCATCCAACCCATTACGGCCGCGTGTGCCCAATTGAAACGCCGGAAGGCCCGAATATCGGTTTGATTAACTCGCTCGCGGTCTATGCGCGTGCGAACCGCTATGGCTTTCTTGAAACACCGTTCCGCAAAGTAGTGGGCGGCAAAGTAACCGACGTGGTCGAGTATCTGTCGGCGATTGAAGAAGCCGAATTCGCCGTGGCGCAAGCTAACGCCGATCTCGATAAGAACGGCAAGTTCAAGGATGATTTCATCCCGTGCCGGATGGCGGGCGAGTTTTTGCTGCGTTCGCCAATGGACATTCAGTACATGGACGTGTCGCCGAAACAGATCGTCTCGGTGGCCGCCTCGTTGGTCCCCTTCCTCGAGCACGATGACGCCAACCGCGCGCTCATGGGCGCGAACATGCAGCGGCAAGCTGTGCCGACTTTGCGCGCTCAAAAGCCGCTGGTCGGAACCGGGATGGAGCGTTCAGTCGCGACCGATTCCGGCGTGACCGCGGTGGCCAAGCGCGCCGGCGTAGTAGACGCAGTAGATGCCGCACGTATCGTGGTGCGCGTTCATGAAGATGAAATGAGCGGCCCGGATGATCCGGGTGTTGATATCTACAACCTGACCAAGTACACGCGCTCCAACCAAAACACCTGCATCAACCAGCGTCCGCTGGTCAAGCCGGGCGATGTGGTTAAACGCTTGGACGTGTTGGCTGACGGTCCCTCGACCGATTTGGGCGAGCTTGCACTCGGTCAGAACATGCTGATCGCCTTTATGCCTTGGAATGGTTACAACTTTGAAGACTCGATCCTGATTTCCGAGCGCGTCGTTCAAGAAGATCGCTACACCACAATCCACATCGAAGAACTGACCTGCGTGGCGCGCGACACCAAGCTGGGGCCTGAAGAAATCACCGCCGATATTCCAAACGTCTCCGAGCAGGCGCTCGCGAAATTGGATGAATCGGGCATTGTGTTCATTGGCGCCGAAGTAAAACAAGGCGACATTCTGGTCGGCAAAGTCACGCCAAAAGGCGAGACCCAGCTCACCCCAGAAGAGAAGCTCCTGCGCGCGATTTTTGGTGAGAAAGCGTCGGACGTTAAAGATTCTTCGCAGCGCGTGCCGCCGGGTATGGATGGCACCGTGATCGACGTGCAGGTGTTCACCCGCGACGGTATCGAGAAGGACAAACGCTCCAAACAGATCGAAGATTCAGAACTCAAGCGCGTGCGCAAAGATCTGAACGATCAGCTGCGTATTCTCGAAGGTGCGATCCTGGCGCGTCTGCGCGCGGTGATTTTGGGCACGACCGCCACCGGCGGGCCGCAAGGCATCAAGCGCGGTGACAAGGTCAACGAAGAGATGCTGTCGAAGCTGAAGATCGATGAGCTTTTCCAGCTGCGCATCAAAGAAGAAGCCGCTGCCGAGGCGCTGGAAGCCGCGCACGAACAAGTGCTTAAACAGCGCAAAGCGTTTGATAAGCGCTTCGACGAGAAGAAAGCAAAAATTACCGCCGGTGATGATTTGGCGCCTGGCGTGTTGAAGATGGTCAAGGTCTATCTGGCCGTCAAACGACGCATTCAGCCCGGCGACAAAATGGCTGGGCGACACGGTAATAAAGGCGTGGTCTCGATGATCGTGCCGCAAGAAGATATGCCGTGCAGTGCCGACGGCAGGCCGGTGGACATCGTGCTCAATCCGTTGGGCGTGCCGTCGCGTATGAATATTGGGCAGGTGCTTGAGACCCACATGGGCTGGGCGGCGAAGGGCATTGGCGAGCGCATCGGGCGCATGCTCGACGCACAAGCCAAGCTTAAAGACCTGCGCAATTTCTTGGATGAGGTGTACAACTTTGACCAAGCCGGTCGCGTTGACTTGAGCAAGTTCAGCGATAACGAGTTGATTGAGCTGGCGCGCAATTTACGTGACGGTGTGCCGATGGCAACGCCGGTATTTGACGGCGCGTCTGAAGCGGAAATCAAGCGCTTGCTTGAATTGGCCGAGCTGCCTTCCAGCGGCCAAACCACGCTGTTTGACGGTCGCACTGGTGAAGCGTTCGATCGGCAAGTCACGGTCGGCTACATGTACATGCTGAAGTTGAACCATTTGGTCGACGACAAAATGCACGCCCGTTCGACCGGTCCGTACTCGTTAGTGACCCAACAGCCACTCGGTGGTAAAGCGCAATTCGGTGGTCAGCGCTTCGGTGAGATGGAGGTCTGGGCACTAGAAGCCTACGGTGCCGCCTACACCTTGCAAGAAATGCTGACGGTCAAATCCGATGACGTGCAAGGCCGCAACCAGATGTACAAATCGATCGTTGATGGCGATCACGAAATGCAAGCCGGTATGCCGGAATCGTTCAATGTGTTGGTCAAGGAAATTCGTTCCTTGGCGATCAACATCGAGCTGGATACGAACTAATCATTAAGGTGCAGTCATGAAAGATCTATTGAATTTGTTCAGCCAGCAGCGCCAGACGGTCGATTTCGACACCATTCGCATTGGTCTGGCGTCGCCAGATTTGATCCGTAGCTGGTCGTACGGGGAAGTTAAAAAGCCTGAAACGATCAACTACCGCACGTTCAAGCCTGAGCGCGACGGCTTGTTTTGTGCCGCCATTTTCGGTCCTATCAAGGACTACGAATGTTTGTGCGGCAAATACAAGCGCATGAAGCATCGCGGCGTGGTGTGTGAGAAATGCGGGACCGAAGTGACCTTAACCAAGGTTCGTCGCGAACGCATGGCACACATCGAGCTTGCGTCGCCTACCGCGCATATCTGGTTCTTGAAGTCGCTGCCGAGCCGTATCGGCTTGATGCTCGACATGACCCTGCGCGATATCGAACGGATCCTCTACTTCGAGGCCTTCGTTGTGATTGATCCGGGTTTGACCTCGCTTGAGCGCGGTCAATTGCTCAGCGACGATCAGCATCAACAAGCGGTCGAAGAACACGGCGACGAATTTGACGCGCGCATGGGCGCCGAAGCCGTTTACAACCTGCTCAAGACGATCGACTTAAATGCAGAGTTGATTCGTCTGCGCGAAGAGCTCGGCGCGACCAGCTCCGAGACCAAGCTCAAACGCTTGTCAAAGCGCTTAAAGCTGGTCGAGGCATTCTTGGAGTCTGGTAATCGTCCAGAATTCATGGTGCTGACCGTTTTGCCGGTATTGCCGCCTGATTTGCGTCCGCTCGTCCCGCTGGATGGCGGGCGCTTCGCGACGTCGGATCTCAACGATCTTTATCGCCGCGTGATCAACCGCAACAACCGCCTCAAGCGCCTGTTGGAGCTCAACGCGCCCGATATTATCGTGCGCAATGAAAAACGCATGCTGCAAGAAGCAGTGGATGCGCTGTTGGACAACGGCCGTCGCGGTCGAGCAATTACCGGCACCAACAAGCGTCCGTTGAAATCGCTCGCCGACATGATCAAGGGCAAGCAGGGTCGTTTCCGGCAGAACTTGCTCGGTAAGCGCGTCGATTATTCTGGCCGTTCAGTCATCGTCGTCGGCCCAACGCTCAAGCTGCACGAGTGTGGTTTGCCTAAGAAAATGGCGCTGGAGTTGTTCAAGCCGTTTATCTTTTCGAAATTGCAGCGCCGCGGCGCGGCGACCACTATCAAGGCCGCGAAAAAGCTTGTTGAACGCGAATCAGCCGAAGTGTGGGACATTCTCGAGGAAGTCATTCGCGAGCATCCGGTGTTGCTCAATCGCGCACCTACCTTGCATCGCCTCGGCATTCAAGCGTTTGAGCCGGTATTGATTGAAGGTAAGGCCATCCAGCTTCATCCGCTGGTCTGTACTGCTTTCAACGCCGACTTTGACGGCGACCAGATGGCCGTGCACGTGCCGTTATCCATTGAGGCGCAGCTTGAAGCCCGCGCCTTGATGATGTCGACCAACAACATTCTGTCGCCCGCAAATGGCGAGCCGATTATCGTGCCGACTCAAGACGTGGTGCTGGGTCTTTACTACATGACCCGCGATTTGATCAACGTGCGTGGCGAAGGCATGGTGTTCGCGAACATCTCCGAGGTCAATCGCGCCTACCAAAACCGCGTGGTTGATTTGCACGCGAAGGTCAAAGTGCGCTTGCGCGAAGTGAGCATTGATGAAACCGGCGCACGCACTGAAAGCACCTCGATCGTGGACACGACGATCGGCCGTGCGCTGCTTGCTGACATCATTCCAGAAGGCCTCCCGTTCAGCTTAATCAACCTGACCCTCACCAAAAAGGCGATCTCAGGCTTGATCAACCAGTGCTATCGACGTCTTGGTTTGAAGCCAACGGTCATTTTTGCCGATCAGTTGATGTACACCGGCTTCCATTACGCAACTCGCGCTGGCGTGTCGATCGGCATCGACGACTTGATCGTGCCGGCTGAAAAAGAAGCCATTCTTGAAACGGCTGAAAAAGAAGTGGTCGAGATCCAGGGCCAGTTCCAATCTGGTTTGGTGACTTCCGGTGAGCGCTACAACAAGGTGGTCGACATTTGGTCGCGCACCAATGAGCTCGTCGCTAAGGCGATGATGGAACGCCTTGGTACCGATCGGGTCATCGCCAAAGATGGCAAGCAAGTCGACCAGAAGTCGATGAACTCGATCTTCATCATGGCCGACTCCGGCGCGCGCGGCAGTGCCGCGCAAATGCGCCAGCTCGCTGGAATGCGCGGCCTGATGGCCAAGCCCGACGGCTCGATCATTGAGACACCCATCAAGGCCAACTTCCGCGAAGGCCTCGACGTCCTGCAGTACTTCATCTCAACCCACGGCGCGCGTAAAGGCTTGGCCGATACTGCCCTGAAGACGGCGAACTCGGGTTATCTGACGCGTCGACTGGTTGACGTCGCGCAAGATATGGTCATCACTGACGGCGATTGCGGCAGCTCCAACGGCATCACGATGAGCTCCATCGTCGAAGGCGGTGATGTGGTGGAAGCGTTGCGCGATCGCGTATTGGGTCGATTGGTTGCCGAAGACGTCTTTCCGCCCGGCAACGAAGAGATCCCAGTGGTAACCCGCAACACGCTGCTCGACGAAAAACTGGTTGCGAAGCTTGAAGCGCTGGGCGTGCAATCGATCAAAGTGCGCTCCCCCATTACTTGCGAAGCGCGCTTCGGCATTTGCGCTAACTGCTACGGGCGAGACTTGGCCCGCGGTCACCTCGTCAACATGGGCGAGGCGGTCGGCGTGATTGCTGCGCAATCGATCGGCGAGCCCGGCACGCAGTTGACGATGCGTACCTTCCACATCGGCGGTGCAGCGTCTCGAGCG
>Ga0209181_10008288_pt1 | contig 13982 bp, 11 predicted proteins | sample MAT05_FD_187208 | JGI IMG/M metagenome (GOLD analysis project Ga0209181, IMG submission 187208) | Freshwater microbial communities from Lake Fryxell liftoff mats and glacier meltwater in Antarctica - MAT-05 (SPAdes) (version 2) | ecosystem: Environmental > Aquatic > Freshwater > Ice > Liftoff... | reverse complement strand
TAGCCGTGCAATCTTCGCCACGCATAAAGAGTTTTCTCTTGTGCGCGAGTTGGATAGAGGCGGAAAGTGGTGCGTCGTGTTGCCATGCCAATTATTATATCGAGCAAACCTGTTTTTGGGATGTGCTATCTTCGATGTGCTTCTTGAAGCCCTAAAACATTACATCCAAAGCCAAGATAGTCCTAAAAGCGAAAATCCCGACCGTTCTTAACCCCGCCCTGCTTCGCGAGGACGGGGAATGCATCACGGCATTTGTTCAATAAATCTGAGGCGAAAGAATTCTTCGTAGGTTTGGCTTGGGACGGCTAGATATAAGATTCTGGCTGGATCTTGCGATCGCAATGCCCGACGATACTCACCATTTGATAGCGATGCCCCTCAGTGTTAGTTATAGAATAAAGTACTAAAACCGCATTAGGACAATTACATTCATGGACGACAAGTTAATGTTAATGATTCCAGGCCCAACACCCGTGCCAGAACAGGCTCTGTTGGCTCTGGCAAAAGCCCCGATTGGGCATCGCAGTGGTGACTTTAGCAAAATTATGGCTGATGTTACCGAAAAATTAAAATGGATTCATCAAACCCAGAATGATGTGCTAATTCTTACAGCTAGCGGCACAGGCGCAATGGAAGCCAGCATGATCAACTTCCTCAGTAAAGGCGATCGAGTTCTGGTTGGCGAAAACGGTAAGTTTGGCGAACGGTGGGGCGAAGTCTGCGATGCCTACGGCATCAAAGCCGATCGGGTTAAAGCCGAATGGGGCAAACCACTCGATCCTGAAGTATTTCGGGCGAAACTAGAAGCCGATACCAACAAAGAAATCAAAGCCGTCATTATTACCCACAGCGAAACTTCGACTGGTGTGCTCAACGATCTCGAAACAATTAACCGTTACGTTAAAGCGCACGGAGCCTTGATCATCGTCGATGCCGTGACGAGCTTGGGCGCAATGAATGTGCCAATGGATGCTTGGGGATTGGATGTCGTGGCATCTGGTTCGCAAAAGGGGTTTATGATTCCGCCTGGATTGGGATTTGTTGCAGTCAGTCCAAAAGCTTGGGAAGCATACAAAACCGCCGACCTACCTCGCTATTACCTCGACTTGGGCAAGGCCCGAAAGGATGCTGCCAAAAACTCCACGCCTTTCACAACTTCGGTCAATATGGTAGTGGCTTTACAAGCATCGCTAACGATGATGCAAAAGGAAGGACTGGAACAGATCTTTGCGCGTCACCTGCGCCATCGCGATGCCATTCGTGCCGCCGCTAAAGCAATGGGTCTACCTCTATTTGCCGATGATAGCTGTGCTAGTGGTTCGATTACGTCGATCGAACCGCCTGAAAGTGTGGGAGCAGAGAAAATTCGCGCCACGATTAAAAAGCACTTCGATATCGTAATGGCAGGTGGTCAAGATCATCTCAATGGCAAGATTTTCCGCATTGGGCATTTGGGATTTGTGTGCGATCGAGACATCCTTACTGCGGTCAGTGCCTTGGAAGCAACTCTGCAAATCCTCGGTCACGAGTCTGCGACTCCAGGCGCAGGCACAAAAGCCGCAATTCAAGTTCTCGCTCAAGCATAGGAACTAACTCTACCCCTCTCTTGGCAAGGGAGGGGTTTAATTACAACCAACACGGATTTAGGATCGCTAGTTCGATCGACTCAAAACCACACCACATTTTCGCTTGAGCTTTCAAAAACAAGACACTCAACCCAGCCAGCCAAATGAGGCTTTAGATGGTTCTTGGCTGCGGAGAAACTGTTCGCAATCGCGGATTGGGTAGATCATCCGATCCCAGCGCGAATCTGGTAATGAGAGTGGACGACGCTCTGTGAGTAGCCAGCGACTGATTTCGTCAACTCTAGACTGGGACGATAGAGCAGCTTCCACCCGCAAAAGCCCAAAATGGATGTCTTCGTTGGCATTCGATCGAATGCGTAAATACCAGCTACAGACCGAATGTCTCCCATTGGGTTTGAAAGTAGAACTGCGTTCTCCTGCTTTGAGATTAAAAATAACGTCTTGATCGGGAAAATCAAAGAATTGCGTATTGTGGCTTTTAATCAGCCCGACCACACGCGGACAATCGGCTGTGGCGGCGGAGATTGAGATCGAGCCATCCATTACTAACCAGCCATGTCGATCGCTCTCGATCCACTCTTTGGCTAAGCTTGATTCCAATTGCTCTCTTTCGGTGGTAATTGCGGTTCTGGCAACTTCGCGCAAAGCCATCGGTTGTTTTGGTCGATCGATTTCTTCCGATCTCGCCATCGTGTCAACCAGTGGGAGGTGCTGCGATCGAAACCGAGCTAGTTCATCGGCATCGAAGTAGCAGAATGGCAGATGCAAGGCTTCCGAATTTCTGTATTTATAAGTCGTCATGATAGCCTCTTGGCGTTGGCGAATCACTGCTGCCGTGTAGCCGTAGTAGACAGGGGCGCAATCTTGATAGTAGAGCAACCAACTACGCTGGATGCCATCCATGAAGTAACTTAGCTGATTTTCGGCTACAGCGCATTCTCCCACGTCGATCGCCCGCATCTCTGGCTCTAATAATTCTGCCGCCGAAAACCTGACTTCAGCATCACCAAACCCTGCTTGTTCATCAAATTGAGTCGATCGAACAAACCGCCTACTCGCATTACCAATCTGGGGTGAGGCAGTGCTATGACGGAGATATTTTTGGAGAGCAGGCAGAAGAGAAGACATGGATTTTAGCTCTACTAGTTTGGGGTTTGGGACTCACGGTAAGCTCGGATCATCGCTTGTGTCCCCTGTTCGTGACCGCCTGCGAGTTGGCTGACAATTTTAAACAATCGATCGCTCAGTTCTACGCCTGGTAGATCATTGGCTGACTCCTGCACCAATCGTAAATCTTTGAGCATGTGCTTAATCATAAATCCAGGCTGAAAGTCTGACTGCGCCACCTTCATACCGAGGTTAGACAATGCCCAAGATCCTGCCGCGCCACCGCCACAAACCTCAACCACTAGTTCTGGATCGAGCCCCGCTTGCTCGGCTAACAACATCGCCTCGCAAATTCCGACCATATAAGTTGAAACTAATACCTGATTACAGAGCTTCACGCTTTGCCCACTGCCAACCGCGCCACACAGATGGATATTCTTACCGATCGACTCAAATAGCGGCTTACACTCAGCAAAGTCTGAGGCATCTCCCCCGACCATAATCGTCAAGGTGCCATTTCTCGCGCCGACATCACCACCCGACACAGGGGCATCGAGAAACCGTAAGCCTTGTTTACTTAGTTGGGCGGAAATATGGCAGGCAGCATCACGCCCAATCGTACTCATATCGACGATTAAAGCTCCAGTTTTGGCAGACTGAATTACACCTCGATCGCCTAGCAAGACTTCTTCAACATCAGGTACATCACCGAGACAGGTGAAGATCGCTTCGGCATCGGTCACAGCTTCACGAATTGATACGGCGATCGAAGCTCCAGCAGTTTTGGCAATCTCGATCCCAGGGTGCAGATCTTGAGTACGATTCCAAGCAGTGACTTTGTACCCAGATTTTGCCCCTGCTCTAGCTAGATTCGCCGCGATCGCACTGCCCATCACCCCAAGTCCCAAAAAAGTGATATTTCGGTACGAGTTTTGGTTATACTGCATTTTCTCCTGTAATCATGTATTAACTAATCTAAAAAAATAACCTATCTTATCCACATTAGCTCAGTCATAAGACCAGCACGTGTTTAAAATAGATTATTAATTTAATTAGACTAACTAAAAAGCCAACTAAAAGTTAACGAGACATCCCAACCACTTCAAGCTCTTCAGGTGGTTTTAGACTAGGGAATAAGAAATGATTTTCTTCGACATACTGTGCGCCGAACAATCCCTTTTCTGCCCAAAAATACCGATCCGTAGTATGTTCATTCCGCCTGACCAATAATAGTGCGGGTGGGGCAATCCCAGCCGAGTGAATAAACTTGCGAGCTGCTGTCACAGGTTTATCTTCACCGCTATCAATATTAAACTGAGGAATATGTTCTAGAATCTTACGCCCTTCTTGGCGACGTCTACTTTTCCGCTTACGTCTCCTTGCCAATTTCCCTACCTCCTATTACAAGCCTTGTATGTGATCGAGATTACAAAACCGCAAGTATTATATCTATACCAAAGGGTAGATTTCAATCTTTCTTAACAAATGTTCTACCTTTCTAGCCTAGAATGCAAAATTGACCCTTTTGCTTCTTTTACCTAAACTTCTGCTTCTTCATTATTAGTATAACGTTTTGGACTGGGTGATGTCTAAACGTGATTGGGCGGGCAAAGTCATGGCTGAGGTTTCGCCTTTGTTAAGATGTATGACTCCAGCACAGCCAATCATGGCGGCATTATCGGTGCAGAGTTTGAGTGGGGGGAAGATCACGTTCAAGTTATGCGTGGCAGCAGCATTGGTGAGATGGGATCGCAAGGCACTATTAGCCGCTACACCACCAACAGCGACGATTGTTTGCAAGCCAAATTCCAGAGCGCATTTAATTGTGCGGCTGGTCAGGGCAAGGGCGACGGTTTCTTGGAAGCTAGCAGCCAGATCGGCGATTGGTAACTTGTCGATCGATAATTCAGCTTGTTGACTGAGTTTCTCGGTTAAACGTAAAACGGCTGTTTTTAGACCACTAAAGCTGGAATCATAGGGATGATCGGCGATCTTGCCTTGAGGTAACTTAAATGCTTTGGCATCTCCCGTTTTGGCAATCAGATCGATCGCTGGGCCACCAGGATAGCCCAAGCCCAACAATCTCGCTACTTTGTCGAATGCTTCACCTGCGGCATCATCGCGAGTTTTGCCCATCACCTCGTATGTGCCGTAGTCTTTGACCTGAATCAGGCTACTGTGACCGCCTGAAACCAGCAAGCACAAGAAAGGTGGCTCCAAGGTCGGATCGGCTAAAAATGCCGAACAAATGTGTCCCTCAAGGTGATGCACGCCGACTAGGGGTTTATGATGCAGCATTGCCAGAGTTTTTGCGGCGGTCACTCCGACCATTAAGGCTCCAATTAGTCCTGGAGCGATCGTAACGGCAATGCCATCGATCTCTGCCCAAGTTTTGCCTGATTCTGTGTAGGCTTGAGCGATCGACTGGTTAATCGTTTCCACATGACTACGCGCAGCAATCTCAGGCACAACTCCACCATAGGGCGCATGAATGGCAATTTGTGAAGACACGACATTACTGATAATGGTACGGTCGCTCACAACTGCCGCCGCAGTTTCATCACAGCTTGTTTCGATCGCAAGAACAGTAGTCATTTGGGCAGGTGGGAACGATCTAACTATATTAGGCTAATTGGATTAGTTTGACGAATCATGCTTGGAGTGCGCTTTGAGCAAGTGGTAATCGCAGCCAGAAAGTAGAGCCTTTTCCACTTCTATTCGCATGTCGATCGATCATGCCAATCTCACCACCATGCGCCAAAACAATTTGCTTACACAGATATAGCCCTAAGCCAATCCCAGTCGAGTATTTAACATGCTTACCTCTGGCATAGCGTGCAAATAAATATTCACAATTTTCAATCCCAACGCCATCATCTTCAATTGTGCAGTAAAGCTGATTTGCTTCGACCTTAGCCTCAATTGTGAGGCCTAGTCCTGGGGGATTGTGATTGAGCGAGTTGCCGATCAGGTTCTCGAATACGCGACGCATTTGCACGAGATCGATCGAAATCGGCGGGAGATTTGGACAGATAAAGTCGGTCAGGTGAGCTTGTTTTCGATCCAGTAATGGCTGCATATCCACAATCACGTCAGCGATTAGAGTATGCATTTGGGAGCTTTGGAAGTGTAGAGTTTGGACTCCAGTTTCTAGGGCTTCACTATCGAGCAAGAGATTTAGCATATCTAGTTGTCGATCGCTATTTTGGATCATTCGATCGATCAGCATCCCAGACACTTCGATTTTTTGAGAATTATCGCTTTTACTCAATAAATTCTTCAGCACCATCAACATGCCCATAATTGGTGTCCGCAGATCGTGGGATACAGCATGAAGAAAGAAATCTTTTAGTTCGCTGAGCTTTTCTAATTCTTCGAGTTTTTGTTGAAGTTCGATCGTCCGATCCTGTACCTGCTGTTCTAGGTTAGTGTTGAGAGCCTGCACCTGCTCGTATAGCTGCGCTTGCTGCATCGCGATCGCTACTTGGGTTGCCAATTTCTCTAGCAAATCAATCTCGAACTTTCGCCAATGTCTTGCTGCCGTACATTGATGCACGACTAATGCTCCCATTAACCGATCGCCCAGCCAAATTGGTACACCCAAAACAGCCTTGACATGAAGCTGTTCGATCATTTCACATCGCAACGGTGACATCGCTCCTGCTGAGACATCATCAATCACCAAGGCATGGTTCTGCTCAAACACTTGTTGGATTTCTGCCAAGGCTTTGGGATCGGGCACACATCCTAAACGTCCTAAAATTGGCTCCCAATCAGAACCGACCGATTCTGCCCTCACCTTGCCGCAATTATTCCCATCCGCACAAGCGATAAACACCCGATCCGCCTGTAAAAACTGTCGGACTTCGATCACGGTACTTTGCAAAATTTGGTCGAGCTTGAGCGATCGACGAATTCGTAATGCCATCTCACCCAAGAGTCGATCGCGCTCCAGTGCTTTTTTCAAGTAAGATTCCGTCTGTTTGCGTTCCGTAATATCATTCGTCATTCCTAAAACACACAACTGGCCATCAAACTCGACAATTTCGGCGGAGACTAAACCGATCGCAATTTCACCTGATTTTTGGCGAAATTCATACTCCATATTGCGAACTTCCCCCTGCGATCGCAGAAGTTCGCGCATTTGCTGAGCATCTTCTGGATGCACCCAAATCCCTAACTCCGTTGCCGTTCGTCCCACCGCCTCATCTCTGCTATAACCTGTAACCTCCACAAAAGCATCATTGACCTCTAAAAACCGACCATCCGTAAAAGTCGTGATGTTGACTGAAGCAGGACTAGAACAAAAAGCTCTGGCAAATTTTTCTTCTGACAAACGCGATCTCTCAGCATATTCTGGCTGGCATTCTGGCAAAGTACCAAGGACTTGCTTCAACCTGACGAATGCTGCTTCATCTTTGCAACAATCTCTCAAAGTTTCCCAAGAGCTGGATTTATGATTCATAGCACCCTCACAATTAAAATCAGAAATGCCATATGAGATCTCAAATATGCGAATGGAACCCTATCTTGCGCCAAACCGAGGAAATCTGATTCACTCAAATGGGTTATCTACATCTACCATACGGGCGAGTTTTCAATATCTTAGGCATGGTACTGTGAGACCGAAGCGGTGTAAGTAAACAATTCAGAGGAACAAAGCAAATGCTTAAAAACCTTCTTTTATCCATATTACTAGTTGGTTCATCGACTGTAGTATCTAATGTAGCTCCAGCTAATGCTGCCCCCCAAGGCGAGTATCTCGATAGTAGCTCTCCTCAAGTAATCGAAAAAATTTCCGCAGGCAATATCGTTACCTTTAAAGACAACAAAGGTGCTTCGAAAAACTACTACGTGCCTGGTTGGATGTTTGATAAATACGACCTCAAAGTTGGGACATCTGCGACCCTGTTCAATCGAAATGTGATTCAAGGTACTTATGGTGGTAGCTTCATTGAAGTTGCCGAACCTGGCGTACCCGAAACTCCTGATGTGTTTGCAATTCATGAAACCCGTAGAAGCTGTACGAGCATTGAAAGCCCTGCAAGTGCTGGTCTTAGCTCTGGCAGACGTGTTTGGTACAAAGAACAATGTTGTCCATCCACGATTCCTATGGTCGGAGCGATGTCTTTCTATGTCAAGCGTGAAATCGTAGCGCAGAGAATGGAAAGCCAAGTCCTACCTGCTCCTCTGCCCGCCCCTGTAATCGAACAACAACCAGTACCTCGTACTTGGTAATTTGTTTTCGATCTAAGATTCTTGCCCCTCTTGCTTTATGCAGAGGGGTATTTTTTTGTTTGGATTTGTTTAGGATTTGTCTAAGGGTTTGTCTAAGGTTCAATGATCACAGGTGTGCCCATACTGACCATGTCATACATGATGCGGATGTCAGCATTTCGCATTCTGATACAACCGTGCGAAACAGCTTGTCCAACTAAAGACTCATTCGTCGTACCGTGAAATGCCGCGAATACACGTCCATCAGTCCAAAAATCGATCGCTCTTTCGCCCATTGGATTATCCCGACCTGCCTTAATCACATCACCAGTCCAAGGGTTTTTCCAAGCTGGATTTTTTTCCATATTCAGCACTTTAAAATTTCCCTTGGGTGTCTCCCAGCCTGCTCTACCTACCGCAACAGGAAAATTTCCCTTCAGTTCATCGCCCTGATAGACAAATACGCGACGTTGTCCGAGTTTTACAACTAATCGCACAACCGAGCCATCTTCCAGCATCATTGCAGGATCTAAAGATGGGAGATCGGGCTTAATTGCCGCAGTCAGATCGGGGAGTGCCAGACGAATTATATTTCCAGCAGAAGCCGAGCCTTGAATGGAGCAGCTCAAAGCTATCACAGCCAAACTGCCAGCTATAGTATGTTTTAGATCGAACTTGCTCATGTTCACACATTCCTTGCCCAAAATTCTTGACGAATATAGCTCTAGATTAGCATTTCGGCACAGATGGATGGAACTGCTACAATCTGCGTCTGCTTAGTGAATAAAATCAAATGAACTGGTCAATCCCGAAATCGGTTGGACTTATGAGTGTTGCCTTGGCATTACTTTCGGCTGGTTGTCAGATCTTCTCGCCTGAAACAACCAAGCCAGTAACATTACCAAGTCCCACTGCGACTGCCCAATCTACCGCAAAAAATGGTGGCGTATTAGAGCGAGTCAAAACGCGGGGCAAGCTGATCTGTGGACTAAATGGTAAATTACCTGGATTTAGCTATGTCGATGACAAAGGGGTATGGAGTGGATTTGATGTAGATTTTTGTCGATCGATCGCCGCCGCAGTTTTAGGAGATGCCAAAGCTGTAGATTACCAAGCCATCCCCACACAGCAAAGATTTACAGCTCTGCAAAGTGGTGAAATCGATGTATTGTTGCATCACACAGCTTGGACGTTGAGTCGCGATACCGAAAACGATGTTAGTTTTATGCCCACAACTTGGTTTGACGGTCAGGGCCTCATGGTGAAGTTAGCCGCTAAAGATCGATCGACGCAAAAAATCGATTCGATCGAAGGTAAAAATGTCTGCGTTGAAACGGGTGCAAACGCCGCAAAACTAACTGAGATCTCTAAGAAACTCGATATTTCATTTACATCTATGCCTTCCGATCCTGACAAAGCTTTGAGTACTTATACTAAGGGCGGATGTAGCGTAATTTCTGCGGATAAATCTCAACTATCGATCTGGCGGAGTAAGCTACCGAAGCCAACTGAACACCAGATTTTGGATGTGATGCTAACCAAAGAACCACTCAGCCCTGCGGTAATTGGGAATGACGATCGATGGCGCGATGTCGTGAGTTGGGTAATTTATGCCACGTTTTACGCGGAAGAGTTGGGCATTAATCAAAAAAACCTTGCCACTTTTAAAGACTCAACCGATCCTGAAATAACTAGTTTTCTTGGCAGATCTGAAGCTTTGGGGATCAAGCTTGGTCTAGCCCCCGACTGGACAACCCAAGTTCTAAAATCCGTCGGCAGTTACAGCGATATTTACACTCGCAATTTGGAACCACTAGGCTTGTCTCGCGGCTTAAACACAAGCTGGCAAAAAGGCGGATTACTTTACGCTATGCCTTTTCGTTAAAAGTTTTTCAGGAATAAGCATACCAAGAAATAAATAAATTGCTAATTCATTGACTTTATCGAGCCGTGATCATACACTACGCGCTATGTTTTGTCTGTTCACAAGGAGCTTTTCCTTAAAACAGCATTGCTTTTTATGGCTGCCTTTACTTAGGTATAACAGTCAGGATTTAGTGCTCATGTTCTGATGTGAGGAGATTGAGTAGTTATGCAAGCCCCTTTAACAAAATTTATAGGCGGTAGTGGTGTGAATGTGAGAGTTCTTTACGGTTTTACTGCAAACAGAAGAGGTCTGAGCTTTAGCCTCAATCCCGTCAGTCATGCACTTGATGTTGGATCTGGCTAAGTCTTCGATCGGCGATGAACATAACATTTTTAATCGCTTTTGACTGTCTCAATCTCTTCTAAAATTTCTCAAGGTAAAGAACTATGGCTTTAACAACAACAAATCTAAGTATCACTACTCCACTACAACTTGTGAACTCGTTGCTAGGTGTGGGTATTACTGCTAATAACATCACTTTTACAGGTGCCAATGTTGCAGGTGGCTCTTTCATTGGCGGTCTGAGTGAAGATATCGGTATCGATACGGGGGTAATTCTTAGTTCTGGCAATATTGCTAATGCCGCAGGACCTAACAACTCCGATAGCGCAGGCACTAATAATGGAACTGGTGGCGATGCTGCCCTCAATGCAATCGTTAGTGCTACTACATTTGATGCGTCAATCCTGCAATTTGACTTTGTTCCGACTCAAAGCACTCTGAGTTTTAGGTATGTATTTGCTTCGGAAGAGTACAACGAATTTGTACCTGCTGTCTTCAACGATGTTTTTGCCTTCTTTTTAAATGGCACGAATATTGCGTTGATTCCTGGCACCAGCAGTCCTGTGTCGATTAAAACTGTTAACACAGGCACGAATTCTAACCGATTTAAAAACAATGATTTTGGTGACCTAGGACCAACTACTCCTTTTGGAACTCAATTTGATGGTTTTACTACGGTATTAAGGGCGCGAGCAGCCGTTACGCCTGGCGTTAATAATACAATTAGGCTGGCGATCGCAGATACGGCAGACTCAATCTTGGATTCAGCCGTGTTTATCCAAGCGGGCAGCTTTACCAGTGGAGATCCTGACTTAATTGTTTCAAAAACTGACAGTCCCGATCCAGTTAAGTTAGGCGACACGGTCACATATACAATTACCGTTTCAAATATTGGTACTCTCGAAGAGACAGATGTTGAGGTAAGGGATACCCTGCCCGCTAGTTTTACTAATATCATTCCGACTGTTGTGAGCGGCGGTTTTACGTCTAGCGTCACAGGTAATGTTGTTAACTTTACAGGTGGCAGTTTGGCGGCAGGTGCAAGTGCGACACTGACCATTGCGGCTAAAGCCATATCAAGCGTCCCCACAGTCACGAATACCGTAGTGGTAGACCCAGACGATATCAGTTTTGAGTCGAACGAAAACAATAATACTTTTTCAGAGACAACTACTGTGTCTGCACCAGATTTGGCGATCGCTAAAACTGATAGCCCAGACCCAGTCGCCGCAGGAAGCACGTTGACCTACAACCTCAAAGTTAGCAACATAGGTACTGCTGATGCTACGGGAGTAGTTGTGCAAGACACGCTCCCTGTAAGTTTGACAAACATTACCGCAACTGGAGGCAGTGGCTTTACGGTTAATCAAGCTGGTAATGTCGTGACTTTTTCGGGTGGAACTATTGCGGCTGGTGGTAGTGCTGATTTTGTGATTACTGGCATACCCAGCAGTGCAGTCAATAGTCTTGTCAATAATGCTGTCGTCGATCCGAATAATGCGATCGTAGAATTTAACGAGACTAACAACAGTATCTTGATCGATACTACAGTCACAGGCATAAACCCTTCACCCAGTCCATCACCCACTCCTGGTTCTCCTAGCCCCAGCCCATCACCTAGCCCTACTCCAATTGTGAATCCATTCCCATCTTTCTCTAACACTTTTATCACTGGCACTGATGCTGGCGAATTATTTAATCTCACTGACGTTGGCGATGCGATTGCCGCAGGTGGTGGAGATGATACCGTGTTTGGCTTTAACGGTAACGATTTGGAGTTTGGCAACCAGGGCAACGATCAGCTCAACGGTAACCAAGGCAACGACACGCTTTATGGCGGTCAAGATAACGACATTGTTTCTGGCGGCAAAGATAGCGATTTTGTCTATGGCGATCGAGGTGATGACATCGTAAACGGCAACAATGGCAATGACATTGTTTATGGCGGCAAAGGCAATGACACTGTTTATGGTGGTCAAAATGAAGACAGTGTGTCGGGCGATCTCGGTAATGACTATGTGTCGGGCGATTTGGGTGATGATGTCCTGACTGGAGTCAGTGCTTCAAGCCTAGCTCCAGGTTTAGGAGAGATTGACACGCTGATCGGCGGTGCTGGTAGAGATGTTTTTGTGCTTGGTGATAGCATCATTCCCTATTACGATGACACCAATACCTCACTTCCAGGCACAAGTGACTATGCCGAAATCCGAGATTTCACGCCAGGAACCGATCGAATTCAGTTAAAAACTGGCCCATCCTATTTCCTCGGTTCTTCGCCAGTTGGCTTGCCTTCTGGAGCGGGTCTATTTATCAACCAAGGTGGTGGAAGCGAACTAATTGCGATTTTGATTGGGATTGCTCCTGGCAGCCTCGATCTTGGCTCTTCTAACTTTACATATGTAGGAGTTGTGTAACTGATGATTGACGATTAAGTACACTCTGTGCTAGAGTCAGCCCGCCTGAAATCATAAATTTTTTAATTTAAGGTTTCATGGTAAATAAATTGGCATTTTAGAGCGACACAAACCCCGCTTAAGAGTAAGCATCTTCAAATTTATTAGAGCTATATCAACTTCACCAGCTCTAATACAAACTCAGGTGTACAAGTTAATAGCTACCAGTTTCAGAACTTTTGATAGACATGGGTTAGAAGTGCATAAAACTGCAATTCAAGCTGCGACTAGGGATATAAATTGTGTGGCAAACTAGTAAATAAGTTCTCGTGAAAATGATGCAGTATTGTGATTTTTTAGGCTAGTATGCTTTCATTTCTGGTAAGTTTTCAACTCGCAAAGCCAGTTCCAACTAATTTAATGTGAGGAGTGTAATTTCATGGCGTATTCTGTTACAACAATACCAACAAGTGCGGGGACAATCTCTGAAGGTCAGTTTCTCATCCTAAATTTTAGTCGTGATTTAGCTGACCCCCTCACATTTTCTCTGACTCTCAACCACAATGGTTCAGGTGCTACGACAGCTTCATCCGCAGACTTTAGCAGTATTTCTACAATTTCGCCTCAACCTAGTGGTTCTCCTAATCCAGTAATTATAACGACTCCACCTACTGGATCGAGCACTATCATTCCTGTGAATTTTGGCACTGGGCAATTAACGGCAACTGTTGTTATTCCAATTGCTACCGACACCACAACCGAAACTCCAAACGAAACTTTCACTCTTTCCTCGAATGCTGTCGGAGGCGTAAGTGGATTACCTGGAAGTGTTAGCATTCAAGACGTATCATCTGGCGGTGGCGGTGGCGGTGGCGGTGGCGGTGGCGGTGGTACTGTAACTGGTACGGGGAGCCAAGGTAGTGGTACGTTAACCTTCTCTCAAGCCGTTTACGATACTGCCGAAGGCAATCCGTTTGTCCAAGTCACAGTTGTTTATACAGGTATAAGAGACCCTGCCGACACGGCTGGGCTGAAAAGGTTTACGCTAACATCTACAATCGGTACTGCTAGTACGAATGACTATACTGGTATTGGTGTTACTCGTACATTTGCCGCCACCGCCGATATAGAAGATCCTCTTGTGCCTGGTCTTCTGACTCCGCAGACTTTTATATTTAATATCCCAATCACTGATGATAACGCGCCTGAATCAACTGAAAGCTTTAGCCTTGCCTTCTCGGATGTTATTGGTGCAAGACAAGATGTTGGTCAACAGTCGGCAGTAGTGAGAATCGCTGATAATGATGGTACTAATCCTGGGGCGCAGTTTGGCACTATTGGATTTGGTACCACCACAGTTATCAATGTCAGTGAGAGTCAGGGATCGGTAACGATTCCCTACTTCTTTGGTGGTGCTACTGCACCTGGTGCTCCAATCAGCGTTACCTACAGTACGATAGGTGGCTCTGG
>Ga0209181_10008286_pt1 | contig 13987 bp, 12 predicted proteins | sample MAT05_FD_187208 | JGI IMG/M metagenome (GOLD analysis project Ga0209181, IMG submission 187208) | Freshwater microbial communities from Lake Fryxell liftoff mats and glacier meltwater in Antarctica - MAT-05 (SPAdes) (version 2) | ecosystem: Environmental > Aquatic > Freshwater > Ice > Liftoff... | reverse complement strand
ACAAAATTAAGAGATTTTTGAAAACGGGCTTTTTTAAGAAAGAAAGACGGTGAAATAGTACATTTCGGTGTAAAAACTAGGAATTTAAATAATAAAAGAATCCCCGTAGTGATACCACAGAGATTATAATTATGAGCAGGTTAGCTCTCCTAACTTAAAGTATCAAAAGCACTAAAACGATTGCTTCTATCAACAGCGCATTGATCAGTCCTTTCAAAAATAACGGTCTCTTTTCCATGTGCTTATTATTTAACTTGGCAAACCTAACTGTTGCAATTATGTTAAGGAAATGAAACCCGACAACCGGATTATTTTGCCGATGTGGCGCTTAAATAGGCTTTAAATGCATACGGTTTCAATAGTTTGAGGAAACTTGGGCGGCCCTGCCGGCTTTCACTAAAACCCAACGCACGCAGGCGGGCTGTTCGCTGCAAGTCCTCGCCACTGCGCACAACCCCATACAGCTGCGGGCTTTCCACTACCATCCCTGCCGCAAGTTGGCGATATAATAAACATTGATAGCACTCGCCCAACGCGTGGTAAGGCCTCAGACCGCTTTATGTTTTCGATATAGAACGGTCAGACGCCTCTGGTAATTCTTCATTGGCAAACTATAACTATTAGCTTAATTCAACACGCTTGTTGGTGAACCTCTGCGCTATGCCAGCGCGCAACACCAACAAGGGCGAGGGTTAGTTGTTCATCTTTTTTATTTCAAGATCTTATTCATTTCCGGGTCGCGGGTCAGGCGTCCCGCAACAACAGAGGGTTTTGAAAAAAACTTGATTAATCAAAAATTATTCAGTTCTAAAAGCAGCCTAGTCTTATACCCTCGTTTTAAATATTTGATTAATCAATAAATATTCAATTAATCTGGTGTCTTTGATTACCAATCATCCTTTTTTGGACTGACTACCTTAAGATTAAATTCCTTTTCAAATAATGCATTATAAATCTCTATACTACTGATGTTTTTAATAAACCCACCAGCCTTATTTAAATATGCGTCCTCTAAACGCATCCCAACATTTTTGGAGTCAATTTGATTAGCAACTCCAACAAAAAATGCGAGATTTTTTGTTTTAACACCAAAGAATCTTCGCACTCCCGATAATGTAACCCTGTATCTGCCTTCCCTCACTCCTATTATTAATCTACCACTAAATAGATCTCCATTCTTTTCAAAAATCTTGTCCCGCATTTCCACTATCAATTCATCTTCATTCTCTTCAATAATACGAAGAGTGTTATCGGAAATCACGGCTCCATAAATTGATTCCTTTAGCAAATCAACATCCATACCCGGTCTTTCATACACAAGTTGCCATATAATTTCGCCATCCTCAACTAAAAAATTAGCATAACTTGTTGTCAAAGGTTTTGGTGTACGTTGACCCGCTGACTCTAAAACTGTAAGTGAAAATATGGATAGGGAGAACAATACTTTTTTCATAGCCAAAGAAAATTATTCATCTTAAAATTTAAGATAAAAGAAAAGTGAATGAACTACAAACCCGTTCCTCCATCCTAATAGTCGACAACTTGCGAATATGAAGTTAGGAAAGATTTTAATAAGCAGATTACTCTATTTATTGAAATTTTTACAAACCTTCTCTAATTTCCTTAATATCGACTTTATTAACAGTTGAAGATTTTATGTTCAAATGCTGGATTTTCTGCTGCGACTGTAGAAAAAATAAAAGTTGTTAGTACTCCCAATAAGGCAAGTATCGGAAGAAGTTTTAAAAATGCCCCTTCGTTATTGTTGGTCGCCTGACCAACAATCCTCAACTCACTATTCCAATCGGAGTCTCGGTGTTAAGGCCTCAGACCGCTTTATGTTTTCGATATAGAACGGTCAGACGCCTGTGGTAATTCTTCATTGGCAAACTATAACTATTAGCTTAATTCAACACGCTTGCTGGTGAACCTCTGCGCCATGCCACCTCGCAACTCTAACAAGGGCAATTGGTCGTTCATCTTTTTATTTCAAGATCTTATTCATTTCCGGGTCGCGGGTCAGGCGTCCCGCAACAACAGAGGGCTACCAACATTAACAAGGGCGAGAGTGTGTCCAGTAATTACCCATTAGCAAATTATCGATCCTCCCAATCGTCATCTATCCAACTCATCATAAATAAGATAGATGGAATAGTCCCGGCAACTACAAACTCTAAATCAGGATCAAGATCATTTTTAAACCAAACGTAGTCTTTGCTAGTAAAACGAATTTGCAAGGCGGCTACTACCTCGTCACCTACCATAAACTGATAACCATAGTGCTTACCTGGGGTGCCATAAAAATTTGGATCGGGAAATCCGCTCATGTGATCCACAACTGGCATTATCTCTATCGTTCGATTTCCATCGGTTAAGGTACCACTATATTGAAATAGATCAGGAACCCTCGACCCGATCGCGTATTTTATAAGCAACTGCCATTCTGAGGAATCAATTTTTAACGAGAGTTCGGTGAAGAAATCTATTCGTATCTCCCGAATTTTCGTGGTTGTAGTTTGCTTGCCCTGAAGTTTAAAAATATCTTCAAACCGATTTGCAACCACGTTTGCAATAAGTGAATTAGAATCAGGTCGTGTAAGAACGTAAGAATACTTTTGGTTAGATTTATTAGTTAAATCAAAAGCCCCTTGCGGATAAAAAAATTTTGAACGCCCCATGCTATAACTTCTTTGCCAGCCAGCTTTCGCATACTCAAGCCTATATTCGCTAAAAAAACCTCTAGATTTAATCTGATAACGTGTTGAATTTGCTAACAAACTGTCGTCAACTTTCATTAAATCCTGAGCATCCGAAAATACAGAATAACATAGAAAAATGAGTAGAATAATATTTCTTAATTTCATTAGTTTCGTATTTATTAATTTTATTCGTCCGTAATCTTTTTCTGCTCATCCAATATTTTATCAATGATATCCATCTCACGCTCATTAATAGTTTGATCAGTTTTTGTATGTTTTTTCATACAGCAAACCCTTGCGTTCTTCTTTATTTCCTGAGCAATAAATGAGTATATTTTTTTGCCTTTTTATCAAAACATTTCTGCTCTCCCCGCCCAAGTTGGTGCTCTTCACCAACTTGCATGATACGCCAACAAGTTCTGAATTGATTTTATCGCGCTGTGAAAAAATCTAACCAAAAGATAAGAGTTTTATCTCTATTTCAAGCAGCGTTTATACTAATCTACTTTCCTGAAAAGCAAAAAGCCCCACTTGCGTGAGGCTTTTATGCGGTCCGGACGGGATTCGAACCCGCGACCTTCCGCGTGACAGGCGGACATTCTAACCAGCTGAACTACCAGACCATTATTTTACTATTCTGCCTATCGATCTTCTAACCACCCGATAGCTATCGGGAGAACTACAAGGCCTTTTTAAAACAGGCTGCAAATATAACGTTATGGGTATTCAATGCAAAAAAGCGGCAAATTATTTACAAATAACTTCCTTTAGGCTTTCGGTAGCTTATATCCATTGTTGTACTTAGCCGCCAGAAAAGCATTCGCCTTCTCTTCATTGAACTTAGACTTGGAAACATCCCAACTTACCTTGCTACCGGTTTTGTACGAAATGTTTCCCATCTGGCATACTAGTGCTGTGTGAGCGCCCGCTTGTATAGGACAAGATAGTTTATCAAGCTTCCGGCTTTTTACAGCTTCCACAAAATTAACTGTATGTAAATCAAGACCCGATCCTTTGTTGGGTTGATACGGTACAGCTTCCATTCTTTTCTCATCGGGAATTACTTCCCAACCACCGCGCCACAAAACTAAGGTTCCATTATTGCCAATGTATGAGATGCCATGATCCTTTCCATAGTTACCATTGCTGATACTTTGTGCATGCTCCCAAATCATATTGTAGCCATCAAACTCATACACCGTGGCTAACGTGTCGGGAGTTTCATGAGCACCATCGGGGTAAGCATACTTGCCACCCAAAGCCACAGCTGATTTAGGAAATGATGCATCCATCCCTAACAAAGCATAATCAATTAGGTGCACGCCCCAATCAGTCATCAAGCCGCCTGCATAATCCCAAAACCAACGAAAGTTAAAATGAAAGCGGTTTGGATTAAACGGTCGCTTCGTTGCCGGGCCAAGCCACATGTCATAATTAACTCCTGTCGGTGCCGCACCATCGGGTTTCACTTCAATGTTTTTCATCCAACCTTGATAGGCCCAAGCTTTCACCGTTCTGATTTTACCCAACTTACCCGTCTTAATAAAGTTCAGCGCATCTACAAAGTGCGGCATGCTGCGCTGCCACTGCCCTACTTGCACCGCTTTATTATATTTCTTCTGTGCAGCAACCATCACGTTGCATTCCTCTATAGAGTTGCCTATTGGTTTTTCAACATATACATCCTTTCCTGCTTCACACGCTTCCACCATTTGCAAGCAATGCCAATGATCGGGTGTGCCGATGATGATTACATCCAAATCTTTGTTCTCCAGCATCTTTCTATAATCGCTATACGTTTTGGTCTGCTTTCCGCTCTTTGCCAACTCATACTTGCGATAATTCAACACGTTGTCGTCTACATCGCAGAGTGCAGCAATGTTTATTTCAGGAATCTTCATAAATGAGGAGGTATCGCTCCACCCCATTCCGTTGACGCCAATCACTCCAACATTGATTTTATCGTTGGCTGAAATTCCTTTCTTCATTTTAGCCAGTGCTTCTAATGGCAATGCTGCTGCCAGGCCTGCACCTGCAACAGCCTTTGCTGAGGTTTGAATAAATGATCTTCGTGTAGTCATGATTGTTTAATGAATAGTTTAACAGTGTAAAAAATTATGATTCCAAAAATTGAAATTAAAGTTATGGGTAAAAACCAAGAACCTAAGCCGGAGGCGTTACCTTGAGCAAGGCTAATAGTAATATAGGTTAAGTATGTAAAGATCAGAACGGTTGCCAACTTCAGCAGCCGCATCATTTGAATTGCTAAAGAATACTGACGTGGAGCATTTTTCTCTGTGATTTCAATTGGATAGTTAAACTTTTGCGGAAATCTTGAAACCACGGTTAGCAACCCATAAAGAACAATTGTTAGCCCAATTAAAACCCATAAGGTTGATTTGCTGCCGTTAGTATCTGCATTCCCTGAAAATCCATAATGCGTAGCAATTTTACCAGGAAGCGAGCGGTACTCCATCAATAAATAAATCGCTAGTCCTATCAGAACAAAAACTGTAATTACTTCTATAATCCAATCCAGGGTTTTTAGTTCTGTCTTTAAAATTGGTCGGCTCATTGTCGCTAACTTCTAGCTTTAATGTGTGGTATTATAATCGATTGTAAGTCGCTTAATCATTTCAGAACTTAGGGTTTCAGCATAAGCACCATAGGCATATGCTTCATAAGCCATTCCTATTGAATTTCAATTTACACCATCTGTAATGAAATAAAAAGCTATTTTTAAAGTTTGGTCGTAAGGCATGAGAAAAGTCTTTCTTATCGTACTCAGCACTTGGCTGCTTCTTGCGTGTAGTTCTTCAGGAACGAAAGTAATAAAACCACGAAACCATAAAATGTGGTCGAAGGGAAACCGCTATGTAATTGATATTCCGGTTGGCAACCGACACATCAGAATGTTTGAGCGAAAGCGAACGAAGATGGTAAGGATGAAATGATAATTTGCAATTGATAACGTCCAATTGTGAATTATTCATCGTCAACTGTCAATTAACTTAGTCCCTTCAACACCATCTCTACATTTTTTCTGAAGAAGAACTTAACCGGACTTAGCTGCTGAATGTGAGCTGTGATAACCGATCCATAAAAAACGGTAGTCAATAGGTTTGTGAGGTCTCGGGTAGAGGCCGATTTAGTAATTTCCTTTTTGAAGATGGCTTCAAGCATTAGTTTTTCAAACATCTGATCCAGCGATTGTATTTCTACCAGGTGAATGTCTTTTATCTCTGGAAACAGAAGTCGCTTCTCTTCGGCTTTTACAGGAAATGGTTTTGGCGCTCGTTTCAAATCAGCTAGATAACCAACCAAACTTAAAATGATGCCCGGATGCGTTTCACAATCTTCGGCCAGTTTATCAAACAAATATGTGACGCCAGTTACTCCTTCTTTCGGCTTATCGCGGAATTCTGCCGCACGTTTAAGGCACCAAACCCGAAAATAGTAAAGTAAAATATCTTCCTTCTGTGGAAAATATTTAAACAAAGTCACTTTCGAGATTTTTACTTTAGAACAAATCTCTTCTATGTATAAATCGTCAAATGATTTTTTACCTATCAGTCGAATCGTATGATCAAGTACACTCAATTTAAGGCGGGCTGCTTTTTCTTTTCTCAGGCTCATGGCATTCTTCGTGCGGAAGTAATACATTTAGAGTCATAAAACCAACCCCTTACTCTATGAAGTGCATCTTTGTTCTTTTGTTGGCTGTTATAGTCCTCGCTTGTCAAACATCTAAAAAAGAAAAAGCAATTGGACTAATTGCCGATTCGGCCATGGTTGTTACCGCACATCCGCTTGCCTCGCAAGTTGGTGTAGATATTATGAAGAAAGGTGGCAACGCGGTGGATGCTGCTATCGCCACACAATTTGCATTAGCCGTTGTTTTTCCTGCTGCGGGCAATATTGGTGGTGGTGGTTTTATGGTGGTCCGGCTTGCTGATGGCACGGTAGCTTCGCTCGACTTCCGTGAAAAAGCTCCCGGCAAAGCAACTACCAATATGTACTTGGACTCAGCCGCAAATGTTATTGAAGGTTTAAGTACGCAAGGCCATCTCGCTTCAGGTGTGCCTGGTTCAGTTGACGGCATGGTGGAAGCTCACAAGAAATATGGCACTCTTCCCTGGAAGGATTTAGTGCAACCCGCTATTGATTTGGCATTGAATGGATTTGTCCTTTCCGAACGCGAGGCAAATTGGTTTAATGAAATGAAGGAAGATCTTTTAGAGTACAATACTGTTAAACCGGAATTTCTTTTGAAAGACAATTGGAAAACGGGTGACTCAATAAAGTGGACTGAGTTGGGTCACACGCTTGAACGGATTCGGGATGAAGGCCGGGCTGGCTTTTATGAAGGTAAAACGGCTGAAGATTTGGTTGCGGAAATGAATCGAGGCAAAGGATTAATTTCGCTTGAAGATTTAAAAAATTATTCCAGTATCTGGCGCGAACCGATCGTTGCCAACTATAAAGAGTATAAGGTAATTTCCATGCCGCCATCCTCAAGCGGTGGTGTATGTCTCATTCAACTTTTAAAATCTGTAGAACCTTATCCAATGAAATCGTGGGGGCATAATTCACCAGAGGCAATCCACTTGATGACAGAAGCTGAGCGAAGAGTGTATGCCGATCGGTCAATTTACTTAGGCGATCCTGATTTTTATAAAGTTCCGATAAAGCAAATGATTGATGATCAGTACAACGATGAACGAATGAGCAGCTACAATCCTAACCAAGCAACTCCAAGCTCAGAAATAAAGGAAGGAAAAATTGCAGGTTATGAATCGGAAGAGACCACGCACTTTTCTATCGTTGACGCAAAAGGAAACGCGGTGGCAGTAACCACTACAATTAATGATTGGTTTGGTTCACATGTTATTGTGCCGGGTTCAGGTTTCTTTCTTAATAATGAGATGGACGACTTTAGTTCAAAACCTGGCGTGCCAAATATGTTTGGCGTAATTGGTGCCGAGGCCAATAAAATTGAACCAAACAAACGCATGCTTAGCGCGATGACTCCTACCATAGTAGAAAAAAATGGCAAACTATTTATGGTTGTAGGTACACCCGGTGGCTCAACGATTATTACTTCTGTGTTTCAGGTTATCTTGAATGTAACAGAACATGGCATGAGCATGCAGGAAGCAGTTAATGCAAAACGAATTCACAGCCAATGGCTACCCGATGTGGTTATTCCTGAAAGCGGTGCCATCACAACAAAAGATAGTTTAAAATTAGTAACCATAGGCCACAAGTTTACTCCGCGCAAAGCTATAGGTCGTGTTGATGCTATTTTAGTTTTGCCTGATGGAAAACTTGAAGGTGGCGCGGATAACACACGCGGTGATGATAAGGCAGTAGGGTATTGAGTTATTAGCCACAGATTCACAGATTATTGTTAATTCTAAATACAATGGCTATACATTCCCATTATTAGAATGGAAGAGGAAGAATTCATAAACCCAAAAGACTTACCTATCTATAAAAAGGGTCGAGAGATTTTTGATGTTGTGCGTCAAATCGCAGAATTAATTCCTGATGATAATGAACACCTACAAAGTGTAAAGGGATTTATGATTGCTGATGCTGCTCAGCTCAATGTAAAAATTGCAGGCGCTACGAGAGTTGGGCTATACGACATGAAAATGGAAGCTGCAACAATTATACGGAAAGCTGCCAACGATTTGATGGTACAAAATCACGCTTTGGAAATGTTTGGATTTAAAGAGCATCATTACTTTCAAATAGTAAGGGATTTGCTTGATGAATACAGGCTACTATTTATTGAATGGGTGAAAGCATTCGATCCATGGGATTATCAGATTGATCGCTGGGGATTATTTAATCCACCTGGAGTGGGACCTTTTGACCACGACCCAGATGATGACATTCCGTTCAATGAAGATTTGTTGGATGATATCTAGGAAATTAAAGAGCCACAGATTCACAGATAAATCAGTGAATCTGTGGCTAATGCATTACATCTGTCCCCCTGCCTGAATCTTCTTCGCCACTGCTTGCACCTCATCCAAAACCCGGAGTAAATTACCACTCCAGAGATTTCCAATTTGTTCTTCCGTATAGCCGCGCTTAACAAGTTCGAGTGTTACATTAAATGTTTCTGAAGCATCGTTCCAACCATACACACCACCACCGCCATCAAAATCTGAACTAATACCTACATGCTCCAATCCAATTTTCTTAACCAAGTAATCGATGTGATCGACAAAGTCGGCAACATCGACAGGCGGAGCAACTGGATTTACTTCTTTTTCAATTCTATCCTTTGCCTTATCTCTAATGGCGAGATACCCTTTATAATAAGTTTCTCTCGCATCATCTGTTAAGCCTCGCATGGCAGAACGTTCCAACATCTCAAAGCCTTCTGTTTTCGCAACTTCAGCAATAATAGCTTCAGCTTTTTCAGTGTAGGCTTTATTCTTCTCAGTATTCACATAACTTTTAAAAGCTACAGCCTGCACAACACCGCCTTTTTCTTTTAGCAGCATCAATTGCTCATCATCTAAATTTCGACTCACATCATTAAGTGCACGAGCAGATGAGTGTGACGCAATGATTGGAGCTTTTGACAAGCGCATCATCTCCATATTGGCAGCTTTCGATGGATGCGATAGATCAACCATAATACCCCACTTGTTCATTTCCCTAATCACTTCACGACCCAAGTCACTGAGCCCGTTGTTAAGCCACACGCTATCACTTTCGCCTGTGTTTGAATCCGCCAACTGACTATGGCCATTATGCGCTAACGACATATAACGGGCACCTCTTTCCTGAAATTCTTTTACTCGCTTGATATCCAATCCAATCGGATAACCATTCTCCACTCCTATCATCGCTACTTTCTTGCCGGATGCAACTATTCTTCGCACATCATCAGAAGTTAATGCCAATTCAATTTTATCAGGCGCAATATCTTCGCATAGTCTATGAATAGCCTTGAATTTATCATCAGCATTTTCATACGCTTTTTCATAACCTTGCTTTGTTAATTCACCTTGCCCGGTGTAAACAATAAACCAAGCTACATCCAACCCTCCTTCAATCATTTTAGGAAGGTTTACTTGCGATGAAAGTCGCTGTGTATAATTTGTTTCCTGGGTGAAATTAGTAGTATTGATGTCGTCATGGGTATCGAGTGTGATCACACGTTCATGAATGCCTTTTGCTTTTTCAAGTAATTCGGCTTCGGTGAGTTCAGCCGCTTCTTTTGGAGAACCGCACGAGATTGCCAATAGAGATAATGCAAACAGAGTCAATAGTTTCATTGAAATAGGTTTAAGGAATGAATCTAAAAATATAACCTTACCAATTAAGCCTATTGTAAAATTATGTGAGCGGCAATCAATTCTTCAAAATTCGAAACTCCACTCGCCTATTCAACCTGCGAGCCTCTTCGGAATCGTTGGTAGCGATAGGTCTTGAACCGCCATAACCTTTCCCCTTTATTCTGCGATGATTAATACCTTTAGAAATAAGGTAGCTTTTAATTTTATCAACTCGCTGCTGCGAAAGTTCTTGGTTCTTTTTCATATCGCCCCGGTTGTCGGTGTGGCCTTCGAGAGCTATCACAACCGAAGAGTTTGAATTCAAAAAATCAACTACCACATTTAACTCTTCATAAGATTCTTCTAAAAGATTTGTTTTGCCTAATTCAAACAACACGCTTTTTAAATTCACCACTGCCCCTACTTCTACAGGCTGTAGTTTGAAATTCATTTCAAGGGTGTTCATTTCAAACGTATGAATATCCAATCTTTCTGAAATGTTTACAAACGCTTTTGCATCTACCTCTATAGAATAAATTTTAGTTGATGGAACAATAAGTGTATAGCTGCCATCGCGATTGCTGGTGGTTGAATACAATGAATCTGCCTTGAACAATATTCTTGCTAACACGCCCTCGCCTGTTTTAGAATTTGTTACCCGACCAGTAATTTTTACTTTTTGATCCGACAAGGTGTAGATGTCACGCTTTACTTCAACTATCTTTAAAACAGTATCAACAGGCAGCGTTGTTGAGAGGCTATCGTTTATAATGCGAATATCACCATAGCCATCGCTATTTTGTGTGGAGGTATACAGTGCGAATTTTTGAACATTATACCTTCGAAAAAATAATTCGCGACCTTCGGAATTAATTGCCGGCCCCAAGTTGACGGGTGTTGACCAGTTCGTCCAGCTATCATCTAACCGAACAGAAACATAAATATCAAAACTCCCCAACCCACTGCGTCTGCCATTGGAAGCAAAATAAAGTTGTCGGCCATCAGCCGATAAGGTTGGGCTACTTTCCTGAAAATTGGTGTTGATGTTACGCCCTAAGTTGACAGGTTCAGTCCACTTGCCAGAGCGAATCAAACTAACGTAAATATCTTCTGCACCGATTGTATTATAAGACTCCGCAGCAAATACAAAGAACTCGTTGCTCCATTCACCAGTTAAGAATGAAGAACGATTCATAAAATATGGAATAGAAATATTTTGTGGAGTGGACCAACCTGTACCTGTGTTTCTCGAAATAGAAATTCCCTGTGTTCGAATCGGTTCTCCATTATTCGAGTAATGGCTTAATAAGTATAATTCATTTCCATCCATGCTAATACCCGCTACACCATTATAATCCCGATTGTTCAGCACAGAACCTGCATGAACGGGAGCCGACCAGGTATCGCCCAATTTTATAGACATCCAGATATCCCCGGGATCTTTTTTTCCACCTACATTATCAGGATGATTGGCTACAGTGAAGAACAGAGTTTTGCCATCCAAACTGATTACAGGGTTTTGTTCATCGTAAGATGAATTAACCAAAGCCAGCGGATCATTGCTTTGAGATAAAGCAGAAAAAGAAAAAACGAGAAAAAGAAAAAAATATAATTTCATGTGTTCAGATCAGCTTCAAGATTACAAAATAATATGTTAAGCCACATATCTGCCTTTAGGCAGACAAGTTCACAGATACTAGGTTTTAAAATATTGAAACAGCTTTTCTGGAAAAGCATTTACATTTTACTTACCCATTCATTATCCTTAATAAAAAATCGCCAGGGAAGTTTTGCATCCGGCCCAGCATAATCAATACCAATTCTGGATGCTGATATTATTTCCTTCTTTCGAATAGTAACTCCATCTTCTATCCAAAGTTCGCAACTTGAAAGATTCTTTCCATTGCTAGTTCTGTCAATACCCAATGCTTTCGTTAGTTTACCAGGCCCTGAGGTAATCCGCTTAAGCGATGATGTTTTCATGCGGCTTTTCATTAGCTCTTCGCCCTCTACTGGTTGCAGCGCGCGAACAAGCACAGCATCTGCTTTATCATTTTCATTAACTACTACATTGAATAGATTATGAATGCCATAACATAAGTATACGTAAGCGATACCGCCAGCTTCAAACATAATTTTATTGCGTTCCGTCCTCATTCCTTGATAAGCATGACAACCCCGCTCTCGATAAGAATAGGCTTCTGTTTCAACAATCATTCCACCAGTAGTCTGTCCATCTATGCTCGTCATTAACAATTTACCAAGTAGCTCTTTGGCAATAAGAACTACATTTTTGCGAAGATAGAATGCTTTTGGAAGTGGTGGGTTTTGGCTTTCAGTTTTTGGCATTGCTTAGCGCGTAAAATGGTTCTATTTTTGCCACCTAAAATTAAAACTCTACCATGAAGAATACACTATTATTTTTATTATTGGCTATTGGCTTTGTAGCGAATGGTCAAATTCAAACACCACAACCAAGTGCTACAGCCTCAGTAACCACTGTAGTTGGATTAACAGATGTTAAAATTGATTATTCGCGTCCAAGTGCTAAAGGCCGCAAAATATTTGGTGAAGGCACTGCTCTCTTACCATACGGAGCAATCTGGAGAACAGGTGCAAACAACGGAACAAAAATTTCTTTTTCTGATGATGTTAAAGTTGAAGGAATCGCAGTACCTAAGGGTGAGTATTTGATTTTCAGCTGGCCAGGTGCTTCTGAGTGGACAATTTCACTATATAAAGACATTGCACTAGGCGGTAGTACAGGCGATTACAATAAAGCCCAAGAGGCAGCGAACTTTAAAGTAAAGTCTGAGAAGCTAACGGAGAAAATCGAAACGCTTACAATTAATATTGGTGACATTGCCGCTGATAGCAAAACAGCAAAGGTTCAAATTGCATGGGAAAGCACTTCAGTAAAATTTACTATATCGGTTGATTATGATGCCAAAGTGATGAAGTCGATCGAAGCATCAACTAAAGTAAACCCTAATAACTATTTTAATGCAGCCGTTTATTATCTTGAGAATGGAAAAGATTTGAAGCAAGCTCTTGAGTGGGTTAATATGGCCTCTGCTTCAAATCCAACTGCTTTCTGGATTATGTATCAGAAGGCAAGAATTCAGAAAGGTCTTGGTGATAAAACAGGTGCACTTGCTACTTCAAAAGCATCGTGGGAAGCAGCGAAAACTGCTAACAACCGCGATTATCAAATGATGAATGAAGACCTTCAGAAGACTTTGAAATAATCCTTCAATAAGCTTACACGAAGCATCCCAATAAAATTGGGATGCTTTTTTTTAAATTAGTTTTCGATTAGTCTGCAAACTGATGAGCCTGTAATATGGCAAGCAGGTGGTTTCTTATATCAATTTTCTTATTAGTAATAAATGGCTGTTCAAAGCGTACTCTTATTGTTCATAAAAGTATGGCCAATAATGATGGATTATCTGTACCCAATATAAATCCTGAATTTAAAGGAGGTCATCAATTTTCTATTCGATTGGCTATTCCAATTAAACTCTCCTTATAAATATTAGAACGCTTATATATCATCCCTAAAGGGATTCATAAAAATTCATTATAACTTCTACCGTTATTTCGTCCCTACCGGGACTGCCTTTTAATCGTACCATACCATATTAGTACCAAGGTTAATCCAAATGAATCAAGGATTAGCATAAGAGTGTTTATCCAAATGACTCTTTTATGTTTTCGAAGAAAATTTAAATCCCATAGGGATGTTATATCGGTAACTGAACATGATATTTTGGGGTTGAATCCCGTTAGGGATGAAATTGGTGTGAACTATTATGTAAGAAGTAAATTAGTGCTACCTAGATTAATCGCCAACTTGCTTTTTCTGATTTTCGAAATATTGAAAGATAAATCCTAACACAACCACAATCAGACATCCAATAATATTGTAAAGCAAGAATGCGATCTTGGTAAAGAAGTAGCAATACACAATTACTCCCTCGGCAACAA